>JGI26341J46601_10000041_pt1 | contig 37358 bp, 32 predicted proteins | sample BogFormECP12_OM3_FD_46601 | JGI IMG/M metagenome (IMG submission 46601) | reverse complement strand
GAACCAGATCCTTCCTTTGCTGCGCAAGCAGAAGGGCTTCAAGGACGAAATCACGTTGTCAAATCCCGGCAGCCAGGATGCGGTTGCAATCAGCCTGTGGGAGAACAAGAACAATGCAGACGATTACAACACCAACACGTATCCGGAAGTGATGAAGACCCTGGCGAAGGTAATCGATGGAACGCCGCGGGTCCATACGTTTGAGACGGTCATCTCGACGTTCCATAACGTCGCCGTAGCCGTGTAGTTTCGGTAATCATGTCGAACGGGAAGGCGGTTAATCTTGCCTTCCCGGGCTACCTGATGTAGCCAATAACCTGGCGCCACCGGGAAGCATTCCTGCTTGGGTAAGTCCTGGTGGCAATGGCGCAATCGAACTCGGCAGGCAATCGATTGCGCAAAGGATGACAACCACGCATCTTACAGCGAACACAGAAACTATCGATCGTCTAGTCGAGCAGGGCGTAGACTTCTCGAAGGCTTTCCATGCCGAGTTCGAGAAAGACCCGACGGGACCCGAGGCCCAGTTCCTCCGCGGCGAATTTTCCGGCTGGCGCAGTACTCTGCATACCGAATACCACGAAGGGGCGGAAGAAATCGTTGACCGCGTTCTCACCGAAACGCGCTTGCCCATCCCAGCGGGCGAGATTGGAACCGATGTCGGTCGTGCCGGTTGAAGGCGGTGCACCCATGTCCCAATCAATTCGCAACCGCCGAGCACAGGGGCACATGGCGACCGTTCAGACGGCCAAGACTACTAGACGCTCAACAATTAGCCATTGCGGACAAACCCAGGGAGCCACACTTTGTCCACAGCTCGTCGCGGACAGACGCAACTGATTGAACAGAAGGCAATTATCTATTACTCGCACAACTGATCTTGGGCATGGAAACCAGGAAATCCGCCTCCAGCACCGTTCGAGGGAGCCAGAGATACTTCATGCCCGTATAGTTCGCGCGTACTGGAGTGCGAATCAGTTCGTCTCGATGGCTCGACGAACCAGCCGTGGGCGCTATCTTCGCGAACCCGAAATCGAGGATCTTGGCGCGACCGCGCTTGGTTACGAAGATGTTTGCGGGCTTGATGTCGCGGTGAACGATGCCCTCGGCATGAGCGGCGTCCAGCGCATCGGCAATTTCAATCGCAATAGGCAGGACTGTTTCGGTATCGATCGGTCTTCCCGCGATGAGATGCTTCAGAGTTACGCCGTCGAGGAATTCCATGGCAAGGAACGCCTGGCCATCCTGCTCACCAATATCGTAAATAGTGCAAATGTTGGGATGATTCAGGGCCGACGCAGCCTGCGCTTCGCGCTAGAAGCGGGCCACCGTCTGGGGATCTCGCGCCACGTCTTCGGGCAGGAACTTGAGGGCACGAAACGGTGAAGGCGCGTGTCCTCGACCTTGTAAACCACTCCCATACCTCCATCGCCGAGCTTTTCGACGATACGGTAGTGAGAGATCGTGTTCGATCATGTCGCGGCTAGAGTCGAGAGGGACGACTGATAGTACGAGCGAACATCCTGTGAGTCAACTCACTGGCTGATCGCTTTTGATTATATCCCCCTCTGCCAGCTACCCGGAAACTCACCTCCTTTCTGCCTCTGTTGACGCAAAATCTCCTATCCGTGCCTTGAATGCATGTGCGCGGCACAGGATCGTATCGGTGCTTTTCGGTTTGCAAAACCCGACGTTCCCCATAAGTCCTAGGGCTGTATCGGAAGCGCCCCCTGCGAGGAATCATGAATCACATCGGAGTGCGTGGGCGCTTCCGATACAGCCCTAGTCTAGGACTTGTAGGTATCGATAGCGTTCATCGCTCAACTCGCCCTGCAATTGGCATGAACTGGCAAAGACGATGTGGAACTCCTCTCGTCCCTGAAGTGCCTGGGCGCAAAGGCGCCGCAGGTGCGCGGCCAGTTCAGGCGGCTTCGAAATAGCGCATTTGGTCGAGATCCGCAATCATTCCAGGCTGTTTCGTTGGGCGCCATCCCAACCGCTCCTGTGTCAAGGCGCTTGAGGCCGGAGCGTCGATACTCACGAAGAACCCGAGGAAGCCAAAATGCTGGGCTGCCTCCTCCGGGGATTTGGCGACGACCGGTACGTTCAATCCTCGGCCGATTGCCTCTGCGATCTCCCGCAGCGGCACGCCCTCTTCGGCGACCGCGTGATACCGGGCTCCGGCGGAACCCTTCTCCAGCGCCAGCCTGTAGAGAGAGGCAGCATCGAGCACGTGCACCGCGGGCCAGCGGTTGCGCCCCTCGCCGACGTACGCTGAGACACCTTTCTCGCGAGCTAGAGCGATCATGTAGGTAACGAGGCCTTGCTTGACCGTGTCATGCACCTGCGGGAGGCGCACCACCGACGCATGCACCCCACGCGCAGCCACCGAAACTGCTGTCTCTTCCGAAACTCGGGGAAAGGGGTTGGAAGCGGGCACGTCGTCTTCAGTCGCGACATGTCCCGGCGCAATGAGCGCGGTCCCGGCGGTGACGACCAAGGGGCGGTCAGAGCCCGCCAGCACGGAGCCGAGGACCTCGATGGCTCGCCTGTCTGCCTCGCAGTTCGCCGCGAATTTTGAGAAGTCGTGGTTAAAGGCGGCGTGGATCACGCCATCCAAGGCGGATGCTCCACTCCGCAAGCTTTCCAGGTCTTCCAGATCGCCTCGATGCACCTGCGCGCCGGCGTTGATGAGAGACTTGGCGCCCGCATCGGTACGCGCCATGCCAAGCACCTTGTGCCCCGCTGCGAGTAGTTCCCGCACGATTGCTGTACCGATGAAGCCCGTTGCTCCTGTCAAGAAAACACGCATTACATTCTCCTTTGTGCTGCACAAATCGTTTGTTAGTTAGTCGTAAGTTCCGTGTTGCTGTTCGATCTGGCGATTGCGTCAAGCTGTTCGACGATTTCATGAGGCAGCTTGAGTTCAGCCGCCGCAAGATTCTCGCGGAGGTGCGCAACCGAAGATGTGCCCGGGATCAGCAGGATATTCGGCGACCGTTGCAAAAGCCACGCCAGTGCAACCTGCATTGGAGTCGCCCCCAGTGATTCCGCTGCTGCGTCCAGCACCAACGACTGCAGGAGAGTAAATCCTCCGAGCGGGAAGAAAGGCACATAAGCGATGCGTTGCTCGGCGAGGTCGTCGATGAAATCATCGTCGGTCCGGTTGGCCACGTTGTAAAAGTTCTGCACGCAGACGAGCTCCGTAATCGCCTGACCTTCTGCCAACTGCTCGGGACTGACATTACTCACACCGAGATGACGAATTAGCCCCTGACGATTGAGTTCAGCCAGCACGGTCAGCGGTTCTTCGATGGAACCCGCAGTCGGCTCCATCATTCCTCCCACCCGCAGATTGATCACATCCAGGCTCTCGACACCGAGGTTTCGCAAATTGTCGTGAACCGCATCAATCAACTCCTGGCGCGATAGAGCATGCAGCCATGATTTGTCCGCACCCCGTCGCGCGCCAACTTTGGTCACGATTACCAAACCGTCCGGGTAGGGATGCAGCGCCCGCTTGATAATCTGATTGGTCACGTACGGGCCGTAATAGTCGCTGGTGTCGATATGGTTCACGCCCGAGGCGACCGCTTCTCGCAGGACTGCAATGGCAGCGTCAACATCACGAGGCGGTCCCCACACTTGCGGCCCGGCAGATGGTGGATCAGGCTTTGGCCGATCTGTGGTTGCACTTTGAGGCGTTGTACGCCCGCCGGGGACGGCCTTCGATTCCTCCGGAGCAACTGCTGCGGGCGCTGCTGTTACAGGCGCTGTACGCCATCCGCAGTGAGCGGCAGTTGATGGAGCAGATCGATTTCAACTTGCCGTACCGGTGGTTTGTGGGGCTGGGGATGGACGAATCGGCGTGGGACCCGACAGTCTTCAGCAAGAACCGCGACCGCTTGCTACAGGGCGAAGTATCGCAACGGTTGCTGCTGGCGGTGGTGGAACAGGCGCGGGCGCAGAGCTTGCTGAGCGAAGAACACTTCACGGTGGATGGGACGCTGCTGGAGGCCTGGGCGAATCGCAACAGCTTCGCGCCCAAGGACCCGCCGCCGACCGAGGGCACCGGGTCAGGCGGGAGGAAGTTGCTACGCGACACCCATGAGTCGAGCACCGACCCGGAAGCGCGCTTGTATAAGAAGAGCACCGCGGGGGAGTCGAAGCCCAGTTATCTGGGGCACGTGATCATCGAAAACCGCAACGGATTGGTGGTCGCGGCCTGCGCCACCCAGTCCAGCACGACGGCGGAGCGGGAGGCGGCCCTGACCATGCTGGATGAGTTGCAGCGGGGAGCAGGGAGCACGGCGGCGAGCCCCAAGCCCATCACGCTGGGAGCCGACAAGCTGTATCCGGAAGAGAAGTTTATCGAGGCGCTGCGGCAACGCAACATCGCCCCGCACGTGGCGGAATACGAAAAGGCGTCGCCGCACTGGCCGAATTTTCTGAGCGCGGCGGAACGCAACGATCCCGGGTTTGCCATTAGTCAGAAGAAACGCAAACTGGTGGAGATGGTGTTTGGCTGGGGCAAGGGGGACAGCATCATGCGCAAGATCAAGCTGCAGGGGGTGAAGCGGGCGGACTGGTTGTTCCGTCTGCTGGCGACGGCCCACAACCTGGTGCGCCTGGTGCGGCTGCGCCGGTTGCCAGTGGGCAAGTTAATTCCGGCGTAGTAAGCGCAGGGAGTAGTGTCTCTGCAGGGCGTGAACAAGCTCCTGCAGAGGCAGAAATGCGATGCCGAAGGGGCGCTCAATTCGAAAAAAATGACCACGCTGAGAAGCTGCAACACCAGTAAGCGCTTTTTTCAGCAGCCTCTGAAGCCGTGCCCCTTCAAAACGTGCGCCCTTCATGAATAATACAAGTTATAAGGCGGGGCGATCTTGGACGCAAGCCTGAAAGCTGGCTCTACCCGGGCTTCACCACCTCTGAAGCAGGCGCAGCCACGGCCAGCCGGACGCTGCGACTACGGGCGGGCGGCGGGGCCTGGGGAGCGGCCAGCGACCAAATCCGAACTCCGAAGTCGATCGTCGGATAAGGCTTGCCGGCGGAAGCCGGAGGCGACACGATAGCGCCCGGGACCTTGCTCCACGCATCGAAGTTTGACTGGGCTATCACCAACACATCCACCTGCACGCCTAGCGGAGCGAGCACACTCTTCAGGTGGGCGGTTTCTTCGCACCGGCGCAAAGCGAGCTCAGGCTCAACCACGAGGAAGTCTAGGTCACTGGCGTCAGTCGCAGTGCCGGCGGCGTAGGAGCCATACAGCATAACCTTTGCGCCGGGGGCTGCCGCTTGAAGAAGTGTAATTGCTTTTGCGATTGTGGCTTCGTCGATCATGGCTGGGAACCGCCTTTCCAGAAACTGTTCTGTTGCCCGTACTCGCCGGAATACACCAATACTGAAACCGCTTCAGGCTATTATGATGGTGTTCATGCCTGTCCAGGGTGCAGGAAGGTTTGTGTTGCCGTAGAAGATGTTTCCCGTGACTGCCATGCCCCACAGCACGCTAAGGTACAAGCTGACCGCAGCGCTGGCGCCACTGTCGTTCATGACTACGTTCCCAGTCATGGTGCAGAACGCCACCTGAGCGATCGCGATCGTGGGCACGTACGGATCGCTGTTGTTCTCGATCTTGTTCGAGCTCACGATCACCGTCGTGTTGTAGTCTTCATCTTCACCCCAAATGAAGAGTCCCGGCCCGCCCGAGGTCCCATCGCTTGCAGCCGCGTTGATCTTATTATTCAGTCCGTCGAAGGAGAGATCCAACTCCTTGGCGTAGATATGCGGCGTGGCCGCCATATTCAGGGCGACCTGAACTTGGAGAACCCTGTCAAGGGAAGCGAAGAAATGATTCTGGAACGGAGATTTCTTCAAAGTTACATCCACTTCCGACACGACTATGGTGTCTGCAAGGGAGGAGTTGACCGGCAACGAATACCCTTGGCCGAATGCCAAAGCGGTTTCCAACACTGGGTCCTGCCGGCCATCCACAAAGGCAAGCTGCTGCTCCTGGTCGCTCGAACCGGACAGCATGCGGCGGGCGATGAGCCACGCCCCCGAGTAGCAATTCGTAACGATGTTCTCTTCCAAGGCCACGGCACCACATTCCGCGAAGATCACCACCGGTGCGGCCAACCCGTCAAATGTGTTTCCAGTGAAGGCGGCGTCCTGCAGCAGCGCGGGAGTGACCGTTCCGTTTACATAATGATCGAACGCTAGTTGGGTGATCGCGACGTTAGGGGCCAGCAAGAAGCCAAATGGTAGCTGTATCTCGCCGCTCTGCGATCCGCCACCACTGGTCTTGTGCTGAAAACAATTATTGCTGACGATCAATCCGTAGTTGGCTTCCGAAGCCAATATGCCAGCCTCGAACAGCAACCCCTCCTCTTGCTGGAAATCAAAGGTGCAATTCTCAATTCGCAGGTTGGAGCACCCCGACGGGCGCACTCCTACGGCCATCTCCATTTGAGCAGGGTTCAGTTCAAACTCTGGCAGCAGGTCGGCACTAAGGCCGAAGAGCCGGCCGCCTTTGACTTTGCTCAACTGGACCACTGGCAACTGGAAGCGCAGCCCGCTCAGAGTTATGGACTCGGCAGATTCCAGTGTGATCAGCCCTTGCAGGAACTCGTTCTGATGCGCAGGATCCGCCATCAACACGACCTCTGGCTGGCACGCTCTCAAGGTCAAGCCGGAATGCCGCTGTTCAATGGATAAAGGCTCGGCAAGCGCATACATTCCCGGCATCAAGCAAACCTCCGCATTGGTCAGTGCATAGATATTCGTCGCGCTACCCCTGTCAAGATAGGTCTTCCCGGGTCCGGGGACGGAATACAGTCCCCCGCTCGACGGCGCGACTGTGACCTCATAGCTGAGTCCGACTGTGGGATCGGCGAATTGGGATGCGATCGTTGCGAGCGTTACTGCCGACAGTGTTTTCGTCCAGGTGGCGATTAGATCGAACGTGCCAGCGCTAGCGTCAACGTTCGCGATGGTCACGCTAGTGAGATTTCCGTCCGTTCCGGCTTTCTTCGCCACCAGCTCAATGACCGGTTCCCCCTTAACGTCCTCTAGGAGGAGCCTGGCCTTTGCGCTAGAGGTACCTAGCGAGAGGGTAGCGGTGCCTGGGTTGGGCGGGCCGAGCTGGGTGTGGACCTCGGCCACGGGCACCAGCCCGGGTTGGGCAGCCAACGTCTCCTTGATTGTCGCCAGCGTGAGTCCAAAATACCTGTCGGTCTCTGTCACCGTGACATCAAACGTTGTCTGGCTAGGATTAGCGCCGGCAACGATCTTCGCGATTGTAACCGCGATGTTGTTCCCATCGAAACCTTGATCCGCGGCGGTAATCACCATCGCTGGAACGACAAATTGATCGATGGTGGACTGCAGTGTGATGTCACCCGTGAGATCTTCCGCCGATACCACTACCGAGCATCCGCACGAACAGCCACAGCTCTCCCCTGAGGAGGGCGGCGGCCACGGGATACGGCAATCGGACGGGGTACCCAGCGGGGTTACTAACGCAAGCCGGGCATAGTGGTGATGGATGCCCAACGGAGGCGCCTCGACCAGGCTCTCCACGGTGCCGTCGGTAGCGCGGGCGGCGAACGCCCAATAATCGTCGACCTCGAACGCCCCTGTGAATCCCGTGGCAGGATTCAGGTCGAAAGAAACGGTTACACCGTTTTCCAGGATGAGCGAAGTGCCCGGCGGCGGGACTGGAATATCGCCTGTACTTTTCGGGTCATCCAAATCCACCCAAACCGTTGCGCCGTCGCTTTCGTAAACCTTCCCTCCCTGGTTCTGATCCTGCCCTCCCTGGTTCCAGCGGACCACCCGGGTATGGCGGCTGGGGGTAGTGAGGCCGTTGCCATCCACGGGGAAAGTGGTGGTAGAAACGGCCGACGCCAAAGTGATGGTGTTGGCCGGGTCGCCAACCAGTGAAACCAGACACAGCACTCCAGGCTGTCCATTCAATTCCAACCAATCGTCGGTGATCTCAACCCAATCATTTTGTGCAAACTTCAGCACGTTGTCTTTCCCGGTGCTTTGCACTGTCAGCACCGTCCCTGATTGAGCGATGCCAGTGACGGGTGTGGCAACCGAAGCGTTGTCCCGCGACCACTTGAAGGTAGCTGTTCCGGCCGGCAAAGGATAAGGGATAGGCGTGACTGCCGCGGAAGCGGCGCTTCCGCCCTGGTGAATCTCAACCCGGTAGAGCTGATTCTCCATGCCGGTGTAACCGGTGTTCGAGGTGAGACAGCACGGACCGGACGAGGAGGATTGCACGACTCCGGTGGTGAGCCTACTAGCCGAGGGCTGAATCAAGTTTGCCCAGGGAGTTATGTCTGAGTCCTTCGTGGTGCAGGCTACCCCTCCGGGCACGCTCACACTACTCAAGTCCAACCACTTGACTTGCCATACGACTTGCATCCGCCCGGTTGTGTCCACTCCGACTGCCTTTTCAATCAAGTCCGGGTCTTCCAGGAACGTCACTTCGCGCTGCCAAACATCCAGATACACCAGGAAGGGACCGCCCTCGGTGGGAAACGGAGCCAGGGTGGTGCCGTTCGGATAGTAAGGCTGCTGGCTGTAATCGATGGGGTTCTGCCCCACGAGTTCGTCCAGATAAGGGTCCCAAGCGGGCTGCGGACCGGGGGCGCCGGGGTTTGGGGGAACCCACCCTCCGGAACTGGGCGGCGAGGGTGCGTTGGGGTTTGGGGAAACCCATCCTCCGAAACTGGGCGAGGGCGTGCCGTGATTCTCCACCAGCAAACCGTCCACGTACATCCGGCCCACGCCGATGGTAATGGACGACTGCCCCGTGGGGTCCAACCAGGGTGTGATCAGGAATGAGTTGGGCAAGGCCGCGGGATACACGGCCCGCCCCACGGTGTCCAGCGTCCCGGCGCGAATGCGGCGCACCAGTTCACCCAGCCATTCATTCCAGTCCGAATCCAACTGGACTCGTCCCTGTTGCATGACCACGCCGTTAAAGTCATTCCAAGGATTGAACCTGACACGGCTGCTGTCGAAACTCATGGCAGTTCCTTTCAGTTCTCGTAAAAGACGCCGAATTCCAATCCCACTGGCAGGTATTCCTGCATCCTCACCCGGAGGTCGGTCTCCCGCAAAGGGGCCAGCACAAAGTGAAAAGCTCCCATCTCTCCGCCGTCGTCCGCGCCTCGGCGCACCGCGTCGTCCGTAAGCGGCCAGAGTTTGCTGTAGCCAGGATCGCCATAACGCAGCGAATAGAAGACAGGTTGAGGCGAACCGGTTACACACTTGAATTGCCGCGGCACGATCGAACGATCTGGCAAGTAGCTGAAGCGCACACAGCCCTCCTGCTTGCGCGTTGCCCAGAGAGGCGCGCTCCATAATGGCGGGGTTGCGGCCAAGTCGGCCGCCGAGAGCTCCGCCCACACGATGCTGTTGGAAACCAGGCTAAGCAGAGAGGCGTAAACCTTTCCCACGACGGTGCAACCGGTAAGGGTCAAGGCCCCGCCCGGCTGCGGGCGCTTAGTTACTGTATCGACGGTTGCGGCATAGGCCACGGAAGACATGTCCGTTGCCGTGCTATCGGAAAGTTTGGGCGTGGCGTCCACGATGCTGTCGGAAATAGTAGCCGTGGCCTCCACGTTGACCCACAAACTTCCGACAATGGATTTCTGAATCGTGATCTGCAAACCCGAAGCTTCAGCCAGCAGGGTCGGCAGTCCGGCGTAGGTGGGATCGGGATCGCCTGCGGACGTCAAGGCCCAGCCCGGAACAAGAGTGCAATGGGTCAATCCCAGTTGGCCGAGTTGGTTCGTGCCGCCGTTGGGCACGTGAAGTAAAGCCGGCGGAAGAGGAGCGCCTGCCGACGGAGGCGCGTAGGCAATCACGAGTCCGTTCACGTCGAGAGCGCTTTCCGCTGCTCCGGTCACGGAAATTTTGTCGCTTAGAATCACCGTCGGTCGGCATCCATCCGCCGCTCGCAGTTCGATGTGTCCACTCGCATTCACCGAGATGTTGAGACCTCCCTCGGTATAGGTTGCGCTGTCGGTGATCTCAACCACGCCGTCGCCCCCCAGGACACCAAGAGCGTCTTTGATGGTTGCGTAGTCACCCGGCACCCGAACCACCGGTTGCTCCGGCGAAGCGGTAAAGGTCTCCGACCGCGGATACTCCCCGCCGCCCATGTCCGCATTGAATCCGTAGTAGAACGAGGCTTGCACCTGGTATGAGGAACCGGCGGCGGGCGGCGGCAGGGCAATGCGGCCCGATTGCGGATCGACAACAGGCAGCCCTGAGGCGGGAACATTGATCCAACCGCCGCCTTCGTCCGCCAGATCACCCACCCGGATGATCGACTGGAACGCGCCATCGACGTACAGCGCCAGGCTGAGACCTGTCCCGTAGTAGACCGCCGGTGAACCACTCAGAATGTCCCTGATGTCCTGACACAAAACATGGCGCCGCAAACAGTCGGGCACATTCACGGGTTCGGCCGGAGCCGTAATGTCGGAGCCTTGCGAAACCGGGTGATTGAATAGGGGCATGTCGCGCCCCAGCGAGCTGAAATGGAAGCACTGCGAATTACCTGGCACCTGCGTAGCCGTCGCCATCGTAAGGCTGTAGGCGCTCAACGACCACAGAAAGATCCCAATGTCTTGGATGTTGTAACGGCCCCGCTCCACCGCAATACGACGCACGTCGACTTTGTGTGCTGTGCGGTCGAAGCCGGTGTTCATGTATGCGCCAGCCTGCCAACGGCGCAGATCGGGAGCGTAGTGATTGAAGAGGCGGATGTGGTTCATGTATTGCGTGTCTGCCAATACCTTGAACATCTCCACCGCGTGGGCGCCCCAGCCGGTCACGTCGCGGGCCAGTTGTTCCAATACCAAAACTGTGCCTTTGCGCCGGCGGAAGGAAATGGTATGTGCCACCTCGGCGCGCGGGCTGGCCACCGCGGGCGCCACGCCCTTTACGGACTGATAGCCGATCAAGTCGCCGATGTAGGGGATGACCCAAGGCGCGCAGGTTTCGATGAACTGGTCGTCGTAAAGCTGATCCAGGTCTTCGGCGACCACCGCCAGTTGTTCCTCGACCAGCATGAGCAAAGACTGCAAGGGGCCGCGGGCCGCTTTCGCTGTAAGTGCGTCGAGTTGTTGTTGCTGGACTGGCGTCAGGGGAGGCGACAGCGCCTGCAGGTTCTGCAATGTAGTCTGCTCCGCGTTGGTAAGCAGGACGTGGGACTGCGCGTACTGGGCGTCCCGCAGCCGGTACAACGCGGGCATCAGATCGAAAAGCTTCTGGCCAGTCGTGCTCATGACATCGGCTCCAGAGACACTTGGGTGGAATCGGGGTCCAATACCAGAATCTCAGCCGGGTACGGCACCGACGTGAGGCTGGGTATCGGCAGGTATGGACAGATGCGAGTTGGATCGGAAGACGGTCTCGTGAGCGTCACTGGTTGCAGCAGCCAGTTGTTCAGGTTGGTGATACTAAAGGCCCCTCCCTGGCTCGCCAGATCTCCGGCTTTGCTGGTCGCAAAGGGGAAGATTTTCGTCACGTTTACTGCGATCACTCCAGGAACGCCTTGTATAACTGTCGCTACTTCGTCGGCCGACACGCCCTGGCCGAAGGTCCGATTGGCAAAGCTGTAGGTTTGCGCCAGCGTTGCGCGCACCTGCGCCTCCACGGCCGGCTGGTCATAGGCAGGGTCGTACAACACGTTCGCTGAAAGCCCGAAGAGCGTCTCCAGAAACGATTGCGCCGTGATGGGAATGAGGGGATTGCCGTAATTCTGTAGTGCCGTCATCAACTTGCCCAGCGTGAGGTTTCCCGGTGGCAAGGCCGCGCCGTCTACGCCCGCAACCGTCAGGAAGACGCCCCGTCCGGGACCGGCAGGAATCCAGATGGCGTAAGCCTTGGCGATGCCTGCGTAGGTGGCAGCAAAGTTTTGATAGTCCGTAATGGATACGGCCCGTCCTAGCGTTAGTACCGTCTGCGGGGCGTTAGCGCGAACATCATCAATCGATTGCGGGTCCTGACCGCCGGTCGCGGGCGCGGGATTGATAACGCCGCTGACCCCCAACGGCCGGTCGATCAGGGTCGTCAGGGCGCCGGTCCCGACATTGCCGGCGGAGCCCGATCCGATCCGGTAATTGGCCTGGAGATTGTTTTGTCCCGTGGGGAGCGTTGCTCCTTCCACGCCGTCGCCAAACAAAACATCGGTGGTCGCATCGGACTGGTTCAAGGTGGCGAAGACTTGCTGCGAAGGGCCCTGGTTGTAGAGGCCGGGCACCTCGGTCCAGGAAACTCCGCTCACCAGCACTTGCAGAGTACTCTGCCTCCCAGTGGTAGTCGGGGCCTGAACATAGGTAAGCGGAGACTGCTTCAAGGTGAAATTCTGATCAGGCGTGGAGGCGCTGCCACTGCCCATTATTTCGCTCACCGACTGGCCATGCGTGGCCACCGCCACGTTGACATTCACGCTAGTGGAGGCGCGCTCGTAACAATTCAGAAGACTGGAGCTCAACGTGATTAGTGTGTAGGGGACATCGGAAACGCTGCTAACAGACACCACTAAGGCGCACTCGCTTACCTCCGGATCGCTGGAGTTCGAGGGAGCAAGGACGAAGTCCGTCAAATAAGCTGACCCAACCGTTCCGGGCCGGCCACTGGCGTCTTCCACGTTCAGCGTCAATTCGGGGGAGGAATTGGTCCATTGGTTCCCGGGCACATTCAGAAGGGGCGTCGGGTCGGTGATCGTCAACAAGTCGCCGGGATTGAGGGTTACTGGCAATGACTGGTCGTCAGGAGAAAATTTCAGGTCTCCTGCGATTACCCTTGCGTTTGCCTGCAAGGCCAGCTTCTGCCGCTTTCCGGACACGGCGACCACCGTAGCGTTCAATAGGTCCGGGCGCAGGTCCTCCAACTCGAGAGCAGTACCGTAGAGCGGATAGGTCAAAGGCTGTTCGGCGACTGCGAGTTCCTCAGACTGGGCGAGCACTGAGGTTCTGCGCATTGCATCGTAATAGCCGCTTAGATTGGCGTTGGTATCTGCCGCCACCCGGCTGATCCTGCCGCTTAACCCAAATCCTGACCGGGAAATTACAGTCACCGATTCGATTTGGTAGAGCGTGAGAAAACCCGAGGGAGATCTGGAGGTTTGCTGGTCCGGCTTGTTCAGGACTATCCAACCTCTTGATACGAGCTTGGAATAAGTCGCGTCCAGATCGATCAAACGGTCGACACTCAAGTCAGGGATTTCAAAATTCCAATCGGTGTAAGTGCTATTTAAGAGATTGGCGCCGGCAATGATGTCGACTTCCAGGCCCGTCCCGCTTCCTCCGCTGGTTGCAGCGCCATTCGTCGTGGTGTAATTCGTACCGCTCGCGATGACCGTTAACGTTCCAGTTACAGCGCCGCTGTTAATCGACTGAACCTGCAAAACTCCGTTGCCGTCCCCTCCTGTGACAGTGACAAAATCTCCCCATTGATATCCCGTTCCAGCATTGCCGCTGTTAGGGACAGGAGTTCCCTGAATTCCGCCGCTAAGGGTTGCAATTGTGCCTTGGGCAAGCATTAGCGGGTTGACTGCGTTGTACCCAAACAATGAGGCGCGCTGCCGGAAGGCGTAAAACTTGGGATGTTGCTGCGCGGGCTGGATACCGTCGGGAGCATATCCCAGTCCCTCACTCCACGCGACGTAGGTGCGATTATTCTGGGTGTCTGGCGTTACGGTCGTAATGAGCCTCACGTCCCAGTTGTTGTTTTGTGTGTTGTTGGGGCTGGTGCTAAGCGCCCGTTCGTCACCCACGATCAGAATTAAATCTCCAGGCTGCAATTGCGTGGCTATGCCTTGCAGGTAAACGCCGGGGTCCCCGATCTGCGGCATCCAAGCCTGGCCCGTCCGCACCGGCAACGCGTTCCAGTCGGGTTTGGCGGGAATGTCGGCGAAGGTCTCGAAGGTTTGCGGCTTCTGTCCCTGAGTAGGAACGCTTTGCAACTGCGTTCCTTTCGGAATGGTTATGGCCTGAGCCGACGGGTCGGAAGCTTGTCCGGGTGCAGTCTTCAGAGTGAACGCCACATAGGCAATGGCCGACACTCCGGGCGCAGGCGCATACCCGATCAGCCGTGACAGTTCCGTGAGTGAGCGCAGTTGTTCCGCGGTGCGGAGATAGCTTTCGTTGGCCAGGCGCTCCTGATAAAAAGTCAGGATGTCCAGCACGACCGAGGTTGCGTCCAGGAACGCGATGGTTAAATCGTCATCGTCGCGCGTCTTCAAAGCATTAAGAGCGGGATAGTCAGAGCTTGACAGCCGCGCCAACATGGATTCCTTGAAGGTGGCCCAGCTTCCCACCCGGTAGGAGATCGAGGAAAGTCCGGGCCGGTTGTTCTCCATCTGTGGGGTTTGCACACTGATTCCGGCGCAGCAGCCACAATCGCAACTTGAGGTTCCCGTGCAGCTCATATACTCCTTCCTGTCCCGGGCAACCAGGAACGCGATACCGAGAAACCCGCTTTCACTTTCCACCTTCCATATCCAGCGTCAGTTGGCCGTGGTTGGGATAGCTGGGATCGTTGGCCAAACGCGCGACTTGCAGCGGCCCCACCGTGATCTCTCCCGCAGCGAGATATTGGCCGCTATTTACACCTTGCGGTTGAAACGTTTTGGCTGTGACGGCAAGCACCCCTTCCACGGACCGAGCGGCGGCATAGATCGGGCTCAGGTAAACGCTTTGCCCGAAGGTAAAGTTGTCGGGATAAAAAAATCCCTTTTGACCATTCGGCGAAATTCCGCTGCCTAACACTTGCAGCAGGGCCTGCTGCAAGTCGCTCTGAAAGTAATTAGGATCAACGCAAACCACCAGTTCGATTTGCAGCGAAACGTATTGCGGGGAATCCAGCTCCAGGTCCTGGCCAGCCAGGTGGTAGCGTTCTACATTTTTCTTCAGGCTTTGTTGCAGAGTCGGCGTTAGATTGCCGCCGCCTTGCGGTTCCACCGCAACGAACACCGTGTACCAGCTTCCGGTCCAGCGCAGGCTGGCCACGGCTCGGTCCACCTGGGGATTCATCTCCGTAACGGCCGCATAATCGGCCATGGTGATGGCCCGCTCCTGAGTGAGAAAGGCCTGCGGAGCGCGGCGGCGGATCTGATCGTTGGTCTCCGGGTCGGTGCCTCCGGTAGCGGGCAGCGGGTTGCGGCATTTTTGTATGCGGGCATCATGTGCCGCAAGGAAAATCAAACTGTCTGCGCCAACGTTCCCTGCGGTGCCATTGCCGATGCGATAGCTCGCGACAAACTGAGTATCGCTCTCCGGTATTCTTCCGTTGGTGTCGTCTCCAAACCGCAAAGTGGCTGTCCCGTCCGACTCCACCTCAACCACGAAAACCGTATCGGACTCTCCACTCTCCAAGAGGTCCGGCTGTGGACTCCAGGTTTCCGTCGTTACGTCAGAGGTTCCGCTCAGGGTGATGACCGGAAGGGCCAAGTTTGGGTCGTAAGTCATCAGAGCGTATGCGGAGAGGCCCGAATCGGCTGTTTTCGCGTAGCTCTCAACTGTGATGAATTCTGACTCGCCATTGATCTGGCTGGCGGCAGTGGAAAGGGACAGCCCGGTAAATGCTTCGACCTTTATGGGGAGAGTGACGCCCACCCCTGACGAAGGGTTGTACAGAACTTGCAGATCAAAATAGGCCGGATCGGAGTTGGGTTGCGCTGACACCCCAAACAGAACCGGCCAACCCAGGGGGTTTGTGGGTTCGAGCGTCAAATAGATCTCGGCGGTACTGCCAAGGTCCTGCAAGTTCACCGCCCCTGAGTTGGAAAGCAACGTCGGCGTAGCGGGGAATCCCGAAGGCGGTGTGGCCGGAGGAGAATATTTGGAAGGTACCTGGATCAACTGCGAGACGCCGTTGATCTGGGTGACGACGTAGTTTGGATCGGAGGGATCCACCACTGTGAGGTTGGTGAACTTCTCCACCGTTACCAGCTTATTCACGCCGGAACCTCCTCCCGGCGGGTCATAAACTACCGCGAGATCAAAGTTGGCCCCGTTCGCGGTCACCAGAACTCCGAAAGACTGCGGCCATCCTTTTGAGTTGGTCGCCTGGAGCGTCAAACAAGTGAAGCCATCAGAATTGGTCAGGCTCACAAAACCCGTACCACCCAGCCCGACGATGTTCCCAGTCACCGGGTTTTCGATATCGACGGAAACCGCCGTCATGGGGACTGCCTGGGTCAGCGGGCTATCGGGAACCTGTGGCCGGAAGCGCACCGGCAGCGGAGTGGCGGGCAAGTTCCGACAGCGATCGGCTGCAGGATTAGGTGGCCAGTAAATCTGCGGTGAAGGCACCGTTCCCAAGCTCACGCCGGTAAGCGACAGACCGTGGTCCGCCAGGACAACGTTGCCGTAGGCTTGACTCACATCCGTCAGCGGTTGTTTGTCGTTATTGGCGTCCAGATAAGTGGACGAGATACAAACCGGAAATGGAAGAGCGTCATCTTGAGACCATTGGATTTCGGTCACCGGAGTCGGCGACTGTGCCGGACTCTTGATCGCTAGGCCCGTCTTGTCCTCGAAGAGCGGATCCACCAGAGGATTGCCGTAGGAGTTTTGGTTCGCCACATGGGTCAGCCTCACCGCGCAACGATGCCGTAGGTCCGCGTCCGCTGGCTCACCCGTCTGTGGCCCCATCACTTCCTGCAATATCAGAACGTCGCCGGGCAGAAGATTGGGATACCGTCCGTACAGCGTAGCCTCCGTAGCTCCCTTCGGCAGACAACAGTCAGTGTCGCCCCAGGTGTAGAAAGACATAAGGTTGTGTTCGGGATAAAGTACCTGGTCCCACATCGGTTCGAATACCTGCACACCGCTAACCAGGGCGGCCTCTTCGTTGTTCGCACCAACCGCCAGGCTGGAAGGCATGTTCGGCGCATAGGTGTAGAAACGAGTGAGAGTGCGATCCAGGAAAATTTGGTCCCCGGGATCTCCCGCGACTTGAAGCTGGATCCACGCCCGGGCGTTGCAACCATCGCTTATGTGATAGTCCACCAGCAGCGCGTGCCGGCGCAGCGATATTCGGCTGCGCGCGGTTTCAATGTAAGCTTCGGTGGCGATCGCGTCTTGCTGGTAGCTCAGGCGGTCGCCCACGAATGAGATCAACTCGGCGAGCGCGATACCCATGTCCGCTTCACTGCTGGCTCCCCATCCCGGCAACAACTGATTCATGCGATCGAGGATGGTGGTCCGGAAGGTGCCGTAGTCCTTTGCCAGGTAATTGATCGGCGGCGGAGGGGGCAGCGTGGGAGGACAATCGGGAGGCTGGGGAGCGCAATCGAAGTTCGGCGGGCATTCTACTTTGAAGGAAAATTCGACCTCGGCCAGTTGCGGGTCAAACCCGGCGAGGACATCCGTGACGGCGAAAAAGTCCTCTTCCGCATGAGCCGCTTGATCGACCAGTCGCAAAACGTAAGGAGAGAAATCGCCGGCGATACTGGTCCGCACCACCAGCACGTTGGCTGCGTCAGTCAGCGACGTGTAATAGGTTTGCTCAGGCGGAATCGTGGGCGTTGACAATGCCGGCGCAACCCAGTCGGCCGTGATCCCCGTGATGCTTTCACCACCCGTGATCAGAATGTTGTCGCGCGTCACGGTGGCGGGCACCGGCCTCAAGCAGTGAATCAACAGGGTCCGCTGCCGGGGTATGCTCAGGGGTATGGCATCGTGGTCCAGTACTTCCAGGTAGTCGATGCCGTTCGGTGTGCCGGTGATGCTCAGGGTGCAGCCTGAGCCATTGCCCCCGGTGGTGGGTACTCCCGTGGCCGTGATGTAGTCCGTGCCGTCCTGCGAAAGCGAAATCACAGTGACTCCACCACTCCCGTTAACCGCAGTCACTGTTACCGTGGCCGTCCCACTCGAACCGATCTGCGCGATGCTCAGCACGTCGCCGATGTCATAACCACTGCCCGCTGCGTCAACCGTTGGCGTAGCGATGATGGCGCCGTGATTATTCAGCACCGCATTTTTTCGGTTTTCGTTGCAGCAACTGTAAATCATCAGCTAGTCCCGTAAACGAAGGTCTGCACCTGCGTCACATCGGTGTTGAGCAGCGAGTAGGTGACCGTAACCGTCAGCACCGACTCCTGGGCCGAGGCCACCACCGACTGCACCTTTACGTAGTTGCTCAGCCATTTCTGTAAAGCCCCTTGCACGGCAAACTGCGTTGCCGCCGCCATCTCCACGCTGTTAGGCGCGAATGGAAGTTGCAGCAGTCCACTTCCGAAATCCGGCAGGTTGACACGCTCGCCCGGAGAAGTAAAAAGCACCTGTTCCACGAGTTGATAAACGTAATCCTGGAGGGCGGCTTGCTGCGTGCGCCCGCGTCCGTCGAATTGGTAGGGAAAGTTCACATTCATGGCTGTTTGGTTCCTCTACATTGAGCGTTCCAGCCTCAGCGATTCATTTCAGCCTCTCCCGTCAAGTCGCGATGACCATGGTCTGGGCCACGACCGGCAGGAGCGGAGTGCCGGTCGGAACACAGACGGACACTCCCGTCATGATCGCGACTGGCTGACCCTGCGACATGACTTGAAGCGCCCCCAGTACCCACTGACCCGTGACGCATGGCCCGTTACCAGCCGGCGGTACAAATGCGCAACCTGCGACCGTATACGGCGCGGCGATGGTTGCAATCGGCATGCCCGATACCATTACCACCGGGCTGGGGACGGTTGGTATGGCTTGTCCGCCGTGCGAGCACAGGACCGTCGCTCCCATATGTAAGATCGGTCCGGGCATGACTAAATCACCTCCCTCTTCTTAGCTGAACGCAATCTCTTGTCATGGGCCATTGTCATGGCCCCAATACCGTCAAGGCGTCGATGTTGATTGCCACTGCGGGACCGATGAGAGTGATACTGGCCATGCCTGGTCCGGCGCTGAGATAAATGCCGGTGTCGTTGACCACGATCATCGCCCCGCTTGTGCTCTTGAGCACGATTCCGCCGGTGGCCGGCGTCGGCGGGGCGTCGCTCACCATGATCATGTTCTGGCCCGTGGTCTGAAGCACAATGTTCTGGCCGGGCGGGATGGCCGGTGGCGCGGTGGCGAAGATCGGGACGTCCGACACCAACCCCCAGAAGCCTCCGGTCCAGATGGGGTAGTCCGGGTCGCCTTGCTCGAACTCAACCCAGACCTGCGATCCGATTGGCGGCACAATGAAGCATCCGGATTGAATACCCGCCGCCGGCACGCAGGGCATGGCCCAGCTTGAAGGGATCTCTCCCAGAACATCCGGCACCTGCACCAATACGCGGCCAATCTGTTCCGGGTCGATATTTTCGATGACCAGCCCGCGGTACTTGCCGTAGAAGCGCTTAGGGTAGCCACCTGGCGAAGAAGGTTGTGTGCTCATAGGTTCACCGTCGGCACCGTGGAAACCAAACCATTTCGGGTCAATGTGAAATCCTGTTTGTACTCTCCACGCTTGATCTTGTGGGTTACGTTCTTCACGTAGTAAAGGCCGTCGAAGGCCGGGCCGGAGCCCCGCACTCCCACCAGTTGCCGGGCCTTCAATACTCCCCCGTAGCGAGTCACATCGAGGCTGCCCTCACAGGAGACCGCCTCCGCGTTTTGTGCTGCCGCAGCCAGGCCCATCATGATGGCCTGCGGTATGGGCTTCTTGGCCAGGTCTTCGCGAAACGGCGACAGGTCGGGCGGCAAGAGATTGGTGGGCAGCGGTGGAATCAGCCCGAGCGGCGGATTCAGCGGCGTGATCGGTGGAAGGGGAATGGGAATGCTTATGCCGGTTTCTGAGTTGTAAATGTATAGCAGGGGAATCTTGTTTTTCTCCTGGTCGAAAGAGAAATGCAGGCTCTCGACATTGGTATAGGCGTCCATGTCGGAACTTAAGGCGGGCTGCACCGGGCCGACCTTAATCTGCGGTCCCCAATAGGCCTTGCTGACACCGGGTGTCGGTCCGGGATCGATATAAAATACGTAGCCGGCTTGATCAGCCAGGTACTGGATGTACTGCAGGTCGGTGCCTTGCTGACTGGGGATCTGGTCGATCGGCAAGGGCACGAAAAGCAAGACACTCGGGATGACCAGGGGAATGACACCGAAAAGCGCATACTTGAGCAAAATGAGGGCCACGCGAGCCTCGGCCGGGCAGGCCGGAAAGGGAAACCCGCTCCACGTCGTCTGATCCATCAAGGCGGTCAGATCCTTTCCCATGAGCGTCAGCGTGGAATTGGATCCTTTGTCGCCGGGCGCGATGTGGTTCTCGGTGATCACACCGTCGATAAGTACGTTGCTCACGCCGTTGACGGTGGCCGTTATCACTACCCGCATGAATAGTAGCGGCAGCCCGCCGGTCAGCAGGAACAGAATCTGCAGAGGCGACTGTTTGTCGATGCTGAAGGTGAGTTTGAACCCGCTTTGGCCGACGTCCTTCACCTGCACCTCCACTTCGGCGAGGGCGTCCATCACTGCCCTGGGAGGCGTCAGTGGAATGATTGGACCTATCATCAGGCTCAACTGAACGCTGCTAAGCACTGGACATTCCTCCCGGCATGCCCTGGGGCATGGTGATGTTTAGGACCGTCCCCGGAGTCTCCACCAATTTCTCGGGCTGAATGGCGCCGTTGGCATCGCAGATCAGCCAGAACATCAGCGGATCGCCCAGATACTTCGCGGCAATAAGATCCAACCTGTCACCCTGCTTCACGGTATGCTGGGCCACGGTGGCATAGTTGGAAGCTCCCGGCTGAGGCACAAAGCGGCGCGCGAGGAAGGTGATCATCTGGCCGTTCGGGTCCACGTACGAAAGCGTGCTCGATCCGTAATAACGGCTGTCCGTCGGGAAGGTGACCGATGGTATCACTCCCATCTGGATCAGGGCTTGCAGGGGATTGATCATGGCAGACCTCCTAGTCCCAGAACCGAAATCGCAACCGAAGCTGCCTGCGAGGCCAATTGCTCTTTGTTCGTCAAGTAACTCATGAATATGCGGCCGCCCGGATGCGAGAAGCCCAGGTCGTCGACGTTCAACACTCGCAATCCCAGGCTGACCTTGGCTCGTATTGGGTTCAGGTTTGGGTCGAACGCCTCCTCCGTGATGGAGAAGTCGGTTAAACGCACCGGTACTACGCGACTCCTGCTCCAGACAAAGAGCGTCAGCGGTTGTTCCAGCCGAATGATTTCCAGCGCGCCGTTGTTGGCCATGTTGTCGTCGGCGATTAGCGTCTCGACGGTCGGGTTGACCAACATTTCCAACTGCGCCAGTTGGGGATGCAAGCCATACTGCCAAGTCACTGGACGACCCGGGCCGGGAAACTTCGCCTGATCCGTGGCGTCCAGCTCCGCTTCCAGTTTGATGGTTTCCACCGCGGGTCCTCGCAGACGGAGGGCGTCCACGCGCACCCCGTCCTGACCTCCTGGCAAGGCCTGGATCTGGAGGGTGCGGGTCAGCGAGTCAGGGTTATATTGCAGGGCAATGACGCTCTGCACGGCAGACGTGTCTGGATCCATGGTCACAATGCCGCCCCTGACCAGGAAAGGCGTATTGGAAAATGAGCTCATCGCTGGTACGCTCCTCTGTGCTTCAAACAGTTACGAAATTTCATTTCCTTTGGTCTGGATCTCACCTATTTCGGACGCAACAAACGTCAAAACTTCCACTTGTACGGAAAAAAGAAAGGCCCCACCGTTGGCGTATTGGGATGTGCCGCCTTCCAATCTTCGTTGGACCGATCTAGAGCGTTCGGGGCATCGTGACTTTGAGTACTCCCGGCTCCGCTTGACAACTCCGAGTTGGCGGCCTTCGCCGCGTAATCCTCGGGGAGCCCCATCCCCTTGTATTTCCTGACCAGCTCCTGGAATTTCTGGCACACTGCACCGCGGTCTCCTGCGGTTCCACCGTGGCTCGTATAGGCCGCATTGATGGATGACCAGTCTATGCGGTCACAAATGTCCTTTTGCCGCGGTAGCTCCCGCAGCGGTTGAGGTCTCGGACCCCCACCGCCTTTTCGCTCTTCCGGAAGCCCGACGCCGTTTCCCGCAGGTGGAGAGGACTCCGGGAACTGCGTGCGGAAATCACCCGAGATATTGGCGCGCGGCTGGGACAAATCCGGTGTACGGCCCATCGCGGGCGCTGGTGCGCTAGCTCCCTTAAAGGTTGAGGATGGCCGGAAGCGGACCTCAACCCGCCGGTTGCGCGGTTCACCCTTCTTGGTGTTCACCAGCAACTCCGCAGCACCGCGACTTTCGGTGTTCAAAATCTCCGCCGGGATTCCCATGCCAACCAGGGCCCCCTGCACCGAATCCGCACGGGCCTGGCCCAAGGTCTGGTTGTCGCTCTCTTGTCCTACAGCGTCGGTGTAGCCAATCACACGAACGGTTGAACCGGGGTATTGCCGCAACAACGTCTGCATGGTCTTGGCCGTCTTGGACAATGCGGCCTGGTTGGGACCGGAAATATCGGCCTTGCCAGTTTCGAAGCCGTCAATCGAGACCGAGCCGATCGCCCCGGCCAGGAAGGGCGATACCAACTCCGCCAGATCAACGTTGGGCGCGGCTGCTGAATTGGGCTGTCTTTGCACACTGAGCGGCCTTTGCGCTCGGATAGCAACGGGCCCTTCGTTGACGGCTACAGAGGCCACTCGGCCGGCTTCCCTTTCGCTTTCGTCCGCAGGATCTCCGAGTGCAAGTTGGCCTCCTGCCGTGGCCGCTTGGTCCTGCTGTATCGTATGCGTCAATTCATGCGCCATAAGCTCCCGGCCTTGCCGGGTGTGTGGCTGGTATTTCCCGGAGTCAAACACCATATGCTGACTGACCGTGTAGGCTGACGCGCTGATGGCCCGGGCCGATGCGGCGGCCTCTCCATCCGTGTGCACTCGCACTCGGCTGAAGTCATGGTGGAAACGCGGCTCAAAAAAATCTCTCGTTTGCGAATCCAGGGACTCTCCGGGCGAGTTCAAAACTCGATGCGTGCTGGACGCCAGCCCGCGACCAGCCGGAGCTGGCCTGGTTTTGCCTTGACTTTCAGAACTTTCCCCGCTACGCGTGGCGCTCTTACGTTGCAGCATCGCTCTAGTCACTCGTATCATTTAGGTCAAAGGGGAGGCAATCTCACTCTTGCCTCTCCGTCCCTCCTGGCTTAGTTCCTTGTCGGACACATCATCAGCGTCAACGCTGTGAGTCCACGAGTCGGGGTTGTATTGCAGGACAATCACGCTCTCCACGCCGTACGTATTGGGATCCATGATCACAATGCCACCGCTGATCAGGCGCGGCGACTTGGGCAATGCGCTCATTTCAGGCACTCTCCTCCTCATCTATCGAACGGCCTAGGAAACTCATGCCTGACTCTGCGGTCCGAAAAGGGCCGGCACCGACGGATTCGAAAATTCGGCTGCTTGGTCCTGTTGCGGGACAGGCTGCTGTTGACACCGGATAGCCCTTTCTCTTACGCGCAGCGAAACTCATCTTTGGTCCTCTGGGCTTACTTCTTGCCGACAAGGGTGTAGACCTGCGTATTCCCAACGACTCCACCAGCGTCTCTCAGTATCGCGCCGTCGGGCGCCACAATTGGCGTAGCGGCAACGATCCGGATGGTAAGTTTGCTGCCCTCGCGATGCAGTATCTGTCCTCTCACCCGCCCGGCGCCGTTTACTCCTTTCGGGGAGACGGCCTTTAGAGTCGCATTGATGCTTCCAGCGTCTTCTTTGCCCCAGACCAGCCGGACTTCCCCTGGCGAAATCCCACCGAAATCGCCTTTCTTGGCAAGATCAGCGAGTTTATTGATCAAGTCCGAGTCCGGTTGGGTGTCCTTCTTTGCAGCCTTGCTAGGCTCAATACTGACTACGGCCGACTCGGCCGCGGCCGCCTCCTGCTCCTTCTGCTTCTTCTGCAGCTGCTCGATCCCAGCCTTAATGGAGGCGAGTACCTCCTCGGCGCTGACTTGGCCAGCAGGCGCGAGTCGTTGGATGAGATTGGCCGCCTGTTCTGCGGTCAGGTCGGGAGGCACGATCTGGAAGAACTGATTGGTTATGGCATCGGTTACTTTCGAGCCCTCGCCTGAGCCCGTAGTCAGGACATCCCAGAGACTCTTGACCGGCCCTTTCGCCGCCGTGATCTTGCCGATTGAGTCGTCGCTCAGCGCGGGATACTTCGCCTTGTCCCATGGCGAAGGCTTAGGCGGCGCCCCACTCGGCGCAGTGCCTTTTCCCGGCGCCTCGGATTTATCTTTTTGTTCTGGGGCCGGTTGTTGCTGAGGCGTCTGGTCCGGCGTGCCTTGCCCAACTGCAGCATCGGGATGTTTCGCGCGCTCCCAGACATTTTCCTTACCAGCGCCGCTGCCAGCCCCCGAGCCGCCGGCGCCTCCCTTCTGGTCCAGTAGCTTCCGGACCGAGGCCACCGTCGTGTCGCCTTGCGGGAGCGCCTTGCCCGCCACGGCAGTCATGGTTACGATTTTCTCCAGGTCATCTTTGCTAAACTGGTCCGGATTGTCGGCGATAATCTTGAGGATTTTGTCGTTCAGTTCCTTTTGTGCCGCAGTGGGATCGCCTCCCTTTTCCAAAGCCTTATTGACTTTTGCTTTCAGTTCCGGATCATCCTGGATCAGCTGCTGGATTTCCGGCGGAACCGGCGTCCCTTTTTGTGCAAGAGCCTGGAAAAGCTGAATGATCGGCTCCTCACTGCCCGGCCCTGGTTTCGCTTCGGCCTTCCCTGAAGCGAGGAGGACCGCGGTTGCCACTAGGCTGGCAATCGCGTAAACCGGAGCTGCTTTTCCAGCACCCTTTGCGGCTGCTCCGGCCAACTCCCCTCCGGCTGCCCCACCGCCCTTTTTAGCCAGGGTAGCCAACAGAGCCAGTAGCGCGGCCAACGTCAACTCTTTCGTCATGTCCTTGAGTGGCGTGTAAACCAAAACGCCGCCCACATTGACAGTTGAGATGTAAAGGCCGCTCGGGAGAAGGCAACAGGGAGATGGCGATGGCACCCACCCTCCCGGAGAGAACATCAGGCCGCCGCATTCTGGAACGCCGGTAATGTCGTTGGCCAGCTTGATCTGTGCGGCTAGCTTTCCGGTGTCGCCGGATTTGAAACCTGCCTGACTCGCAGTGGTAATCTCATACATCGTCCGATTTGCGAAGTCCCAGATATCCGGTTGCGCAGCATACATCCCGTGTCTCGCAGTAAAATTCACCCCGGACTTAGCCGTTGTCCCACCCTTGAGGCAGGTTAGTGCCTGCCGCTCCGGAAGGCTCGCGCCAGTCAACGCAATCCAACCTCTGTTGAATCCAAGCGAGATGCCTGGCTTTGAGTTCGGATGGGTACCCGCATACTGCTCCTGCAGGCAGACTTCGGCCTGTTGCGGCGTTGGAGGATAAGATCCAATAGGGACAGGTGCCGGGGGGCAGGGCGCAGGGCTGCACTGCCTCTGCACCGATTGCTGCGCGGGAGTGAGCTTTGTGACGCCGTTCTCCTTTGTTCGCACCACCGCAAGGTTGCCGCCCGATTGCTGCACAATATGAGCAAGCTCGTGCGAAAGAAGCTTTCGGCCTTCGGTCGAGTGCGGAGAATATTGCGAGTTCGCAAAAACCAGATTCTGTCCGACGGTATATGCTCGTGCCCGAACCGTCTTAGCGGATTCGGCAGCCCGACTACCGGTGTGCACCCGTACCGAACCGAAATCGAAGCCAAACCTTGGCTCGAAAAATTCCCTGCTGGCTCGATCCAGTGGTCGGCCGGGAGAGTTCAGCACCTCATGCACAATGGGTGGCGCTACATTGGTTTCAGCTGGGCCTGCGGCTTTCCGCTGCAGCGTTTGCTCTTCTTTTTTCTTCTTGCATTCCTCACATTCACCACTGGAGCCCCCCGAGCCCCCGCACGAACACTTCCTTTGCAAGGGCGCATCGACGCTCATCCGCGACAGCGACCAATCCCGCCTCGGGCGTCCACCCGCCATAACCTCGTTCGTCACGCGGTCGGCTTCACGCTCGAAAGCATCGTTTGGCTCACCGATACGCAAACCGCTGGACACGGCTTTGGAGGGCGCCTTCGCTTTGGCCGCCGGAGCGCTCTCGCGTTTCCTCGCCATCATGGCGTAGCTCATGGCTTCAGACCTTGTCCCACCGCGCGGGCCATCTGCTTGCCGAACTTTCTGCCTCCCGTGGGGCCGGGGTCGATCGGCAATCGTCCCAGCTTTAACACTGGCGTGCGATGGGAATGCGCCCACTCAGCACGCGCCGCGGGATCGGAAAGGACCTGGGACAATTCTCCTTTCAGTCCTTCCACCAGGGCGTTCCGGTCAGAAGGTTCCATCCCCTTCAAAACCAACTGGTCGATGGTCAGCCGCACACGGCTCATACCCACCCCCGTATCTCACTGGCGGAGAGCGGGCGCTCGATCTTTTGCGCCTCCAGCCTGGCCGCCTGAAGCAGATGTTCCATTTCAACGGACTTATTCGATTCGGCAGCCAGGAAGGCGGCGTTCAGGGCGATATTGCGGATGCTGCCGCCGGTGATATTAATCTGGGCAAGCTTCTTGGAATCCAACCCCACAGTTGGCGTGTTGGCGGGGAACACCCGGCTCCAGATGGCTTCGCGTTGGCTGGCGTCGGGAAATGGGAAGTTCACCGTGAACCGCAAGCGGCGCTGAAAAGCTTTATCCAAGGCTGATTTGAGGTTGGTGGTGAGGATCGCCAGGCCTTCATAGGCCTCCATGCGTTGCAGCAGATAGCCCACTTCAATGTTGGCATAACGATCATGGCTGTCTCTTACGTCGCCACGCTTGCCAAAGAGCGCGTCCGCCTCGTCGAAAAGCAGAAGCACTCCACCCTCTTCAGCGGCATCAAAAACCTGCCTCAAATTCTTCTCGGTCTCACCGATGTACTTGCTGACCACCGCGGAAAGGTCTATGCGATACAGATCCAAACCCAGTTCGTGGGCCACTACCTCGGCGGCCAGCGTCTTGCCTGTGCCGCTTTCCCCAGTGAACAGTGCGCTCACTCCCAAACCGCGGCGTCCTTTGGCGGAAAATCCCCAAGTCTCGTAAACCTTCATCCGGTAGCGAACCTGTGCTGCCAGTTGCCGCAGCATCTGTTTCTGCGATTCCGGCAACACCAGGTCATCCCACCCGGCGGAAGGAATAATGCGTTGGGCAAGGTCCTCCAGCTTGGGACGGGCCAGGGAGCGGCACGCGTTCCACAAGTCCTCAGGACGGACTGGATCCTGGCTGGACGCCATCAGAGAGCCGGTGGAGAAAATCATTCTGGCGCTCAGCCGGAATTGTTCGGACAAGCCATCGAGAGTGCCGTTGAAACTGGCGGCCACCGGACCCAGGGCTTGCTGCCAAAGCCGCTTTTGTTCGGGCGGTTGCGGCTTGTTCACTTCGAAGCGCAGAAAGGCGCGATTGAGCCGGACCGGCTCCCGGCTGGCCAAAAACACCAGGCCAGGCAGCCTCTCCGCCAGGTGGCGGGCGGGAGCGTTAAGTCCTCCTGAACCGCACTGAATCAGCAAGGCGCCGGGCACAAGCAGTGCCTCTCTTTGCCAAAGGACAGCGAACTGGTCCAGCTCAGGACCAACGGTCGGGAGGTCTTCGATCCGCACGGCAAACAATTGCCGTCCGGTTTCCCGCGCGGCAAGAGCAGCCGCGTCTTCCTGACCACTGGGGTCGTCGCCGCAAAGGTGAAGGACCGGAGAATATTGTGCGTAGGCCTCCAGAACTCGGGCGGCTTGGGTTGCCTTCAACTTATGATCAGCGGCAATCTGGTCGGGGACGGGGATGGCTTGGATAAGCGGGTCGAGTCGCGGATCCAAAACGTTCGCCCCGGCCAGATAGTGCAGGATGCGCTCGTCAATGCGAACGGGTGAAGATGTGAGACCGTGGCCCGTCCCCACTTCCACTAACCGGAACGAACGCAGCGGGCGCGAAGGCGTCAATGCGCTCCAATGCGGCTCCGGGAACGTAGCCATTGCCAAACCAAATGTGACATAGGGCCACTGCGGATGTCCTTGGGCCTCGCCACACTGGGCAGCCAGACTGGAATCCATTTCCACGCCGGCACAGAGCAGAAGAACTTCGCGCTCGAAGGCGGTCAAGCCAAAGAGTTCACAAAGCCGGTCAATCGCGGGAGGTTCTTTCAGGGCAGCCCGAGCCTTCACGAGTGCCCGCTCGACTCGCGCCGTCTCGACCGATTCCTCCTCAGACTTCGGCCCCAACTTCTGTTTGAGCCGCGCGAATTCCGCCACCAGATAGGCCTGATTGGCTTCGATCCACGGGATTTTGGGTCGCGCCTTTCTCATCTCAGGTCACCTGGACCGAGGGTCCGAAAAACACAGGCGGCAACTTGGTCATATCGATAATCGGGCTATCGATACCGTCCACTCGCAGCCGCACCGGGACGGCCTGGCTGGTAGGTTGAAGAGTCTGGAATGTGAATGAAGGCGAATTAGTCGGACTTGTGAAAGCGTCGGCTGGCGCCTCCTGACCGCCTATCAGGAGAGACGCCTGCTGTCCCGGACGTAGATATGGTGCGCAGGGAATGGTTACACCGACCAGAGATCCGGAAGACAATGTCCCCGGCGCCCAAGCGGGATTGATCTGGGGCGCGATGGCGAAGGGAAGACTGTTTGTGCGCAGAGTATCCGGCCCCAACGGATACTCTGCTGACAGGACGTAAACCCCGGCGGGAAGATCGCTTGGGTCGGGTTGGGGAGGCGGCAGGTTGGGGTTGGGAACCGTGAACTGGAAGGATGCGTCCCCAACGGCGAGCAGGGAAGTAATGGTCTGCTCAATTCCCCGCAGAGAGTTGATCAGCAGAACGTCGGTGACGACGGCAAGACTGCTGCCTTGGACTGTAACGGTATCGCCCAGACAGGCGGCCGGCTGTTCGTTGGGAGGATTCACCGCAGTCAGTGTGGGAAACGGTGACAGTAAGTTCGGCTGGGCGGAAACTACGCGTTGCAGAACCGGCAGGCCCGAGACGAGCGGGTTCTGGGGTTCGATCAAGACCACCGAAACCTGAAACGGAAAGGTTGGCCGATAGTCGGCCTTTAAGGCCGTCCACAGCCATGCCATCTCTTCCCGCCCCAGCGTGGCAGGGGTAATCTTGATCATTTCAATCTGGTCAGCCAACCCTGACAAACTCAGAGCCGTAGCATAGGAACTCGGATAGGTGGGCAAGGCCGGGGTGGAGGCGGTCAGGGCTGCGAAAGCCGCACGGATCTGGTTCCGCGGCAAGATCGGATTTTCGTGCAGCAGAAATACCGCGTAACTGAGCAGGGCCTCAGCCTGACTGTCTTCGGCAGCGTAAGCCGTCAGCAGATAGTGGAGGTCCAAGGCCAGCGGCGGGTTCTTCAATGCGGTGGCTCCATCGGCGGCCAGGGAGGGCAGCGCGATATCGCGCCACGCCGCGTTGGGCGTTACTTGATGCAGAAACAGGTTGACCAGGAGTTTAGAGCTGGTGACGCTACCGAGGTTTGCCGCAGCGACATCCGGAGCCACCGCCGATAGCCCCACTGTGCCCAGGACCGACGTGGGGTTGTTGTAAACACCATTCAGGAAGTACTGCAGTATAGCGGTAACGGCGGGAATGGCGAGGACACTACTCATCGAGGCCTCCCGTCCCTGCGTTTGAGATACTCTTCCAGGCTCAAAGCCTTGTGGGCAGGTTTGACCGGGGCACGAGCCGCCGCTTGCGATACGGCCGTCACCTCGATGCGGCCAATGTGAATCTGAATCTCATCCGGCTCTCGTTCCGCGTGGGCGGGACGGTGCGGGAAGTCACTCTGTTTTCTGCCGGCAGAAGGAAAGACAGGCGACTCAAGGGGGAACATCTCCCGGTTGTTAGGGCGAATGAAACTCTGGGTTACCAGCGGTTCATGATGAGATTGCGAAATATCCTCTTGCTCCCGCCCTTCTCGATGCATGTCCAATGCCCGGTTCGATTCCACAATGTCATGCTGGGTTCGAGGCGCCGCAAGCTTTGGCTCTACCTGAAGACTTGACAATCTCTCGCTCGGGACCAATGGCTCTGGCCATGGGCTTGGATCATGCAACGGTCTTGGTGCGTCGGGCGCCCTGCTGACAAGCGACTTGACCTCGCTCTTGGGAAAATTGTCTCCTTCCATTGGAACACCGTCGCGCTCGTCGCTTGCGTGTTTCGGAGTTGCGAACACCGAGCCCACGACCGCGCGGGCAGATTCGACAGGGTTAGGCGATTCCGTCAGGGTCGAGGACAAATCCTCCTGCCCTTCCATGGGGGATCCTTCGCGCTCGAGTCCGTATTTCGGAGACGAGAACATCGAGCCCAACACTGGATGGACAGACTCGACCGGCTTCATGGCTCTTAGGGCCAAGCGCTGAAGGTAACCATTCATGCTTGCATCATCTCCAGATACAGCGCGCGCCGGGTCTCACTCAAGGAAAGGATTTCTGCTTCTGTCCACCCGTAGGCTGAGGCGAAAGCATGGATTTCCCAAAGGATCCGCTTGGCGCGGGCTTCGATCTCTTCCCAGAAAAAACTGGCGATGTCGAGAGTCTCGTTCCATTCGTTGTCACATGCAGGACACTTTAGCGCCAGGCGAGTTTCGGCCAGAGGGTCGGCCAATTCCATGCGTTCACCAATTTCCTCCAAGTCCTCGGCCGACCAGCCGACAGATTCGCCATTCCCGATCCGGCAGCGCTCGATGAGACGAATTGCTGCCTCGCGGCAATCGGTTTCGTTGGCAGCCTGGGCCAAATCGCGGCTGGTGGGCAGCCGAAACGATTGTCCCTTCACGACAATCGCTTCATCCGGGCTTGGCTTTTGATCTGCCGCCTCCTTCAACAACACCCGGCTATCCATTTCGAATTCCATTTTTTCTCCGCATCGCGTGCAGGCCGTCCAGCCGTGCAGGCTCGATCCGAAGCAGGAATCACGCAATTCGACCAGCGCGCTGTTGCGACGGCCCAGAGGCCAGTCGGCAAGGCTTTCATGCGAGACTTCGGGAAGCGCCGCACTGAGCGCCAAGAGTCCCTGCTCCACAGGATGCAAACGGAATCCACGCTCCCACAAGCCAAGGAATTCGGCATTGGAGAGGGCGCGCATGCTAAGTAGCCACAGTGCTGAGCGTAGGGTCTTGCGGCTCGGTCACGCTGGTATCCCGCTCGAAGCCCTGGTGTTCCAACTTGATGTGTTCGATCGCGATGGCATTCGCGTTGGCGTCCAAGTCAGGCATGGCCTGATATTCGGAGACCCAGCAGCTAAAAATCTTGTAGGCGATGACCAGTTGGCCCGCTTCGTTGTAGAACTCCAGGTAGATGTCCTTGCGGAAATTGGCCAGAGACACTTCTGACCCAAGTGACGCTCCATAGTTCCAAACCAGGCCAGCCCAGTCGTGAAATGCCATGTCCTGTGTCAGACCACGCTCCAGGGTGATGGCCTCGTACTCGGTCCGCCCCGGCGATTTGTAGGAGGTAGAAGGATCCCCGCCGGCCCGGTGCTTGACCACCTCGGTCGTGCGTTTCAAGCCGGTGAGTTTGCTGCCGCCGTACACGTACTTGCCGTCCCACTTCAAGCGGAACTTGAAATTCTTATACGGGTCGAGACGCTTCGGATTCACGGGAAATGGTAGCGCCATGGGATTGCCTCCTTACGATTGAATCTGACCGGCCATCTGCTGGATCTGAATCACCACGAACTCCGCGGGGTAAAGCGGTGCGAAGCCCACCAATATGTTTACGATCCCCAAGTCGATGCTGGCTTGCGGGTTGTTCTCGCCGTCGCATTTGACGAAGTAGGCCTGCTGAGGAGTGGTTCCCTGGAAGGCCCCTTGCAGGAAAAGCCCCTGCATGAAAGCGCCGACGTTAAGCCTGATCTGACCCCAGAGCGTTTCGTCGTTAGGCTCGAAGACGACCCACTGCGTGCCATCGTACAAACTGGATTCGAGGAAAAGTGCCAGGCGCCGGATGGGAACGTACTTCCACTGTGAACCGGCCTGGTCATTGCCTTGCAAGGTGCGTGCGCCCCATACCACATCGCCGTATACCTTGAACTGGCGCAGACAGTTGATCGCCTGCGGATTGAGTTCGCCGTTCTCAGCGTCGGTCAGGATGTATTGAAGGCCCGAGACGCCTGTCAAACTGGCGTCGATACCAGCTGGAGCCTTCCAAACCCCACGAGTCGCGTCTGTCGTGGCATAAATGCCCGCCACAAAGCCGCAGGGTGGAAAGAGCGTGGGGCGGTTCCCGAAGAGCGGATCTGGAGCTTGGACCCATGGAAAGTAGTACGCAGAATTGATCGAGTACTGGCCCGTCAAGCTTCCTCCGCCCGTGCCTGCGGGACCGGACGTGTTCAGGTTAGCAATGGTGGCTGTCTGCGGAGGATCGACGATGTAGAAAGCTCGTTTGTCATGGCAATACTGCTGCAATGTCGCAATGGTCACGGCATCAGTTTCGCCCGGAACGCACAACAAATTAAAAATATCGACTCGATCCAGTAGGAACACGCCCGCGGTGGGATCGGAGTCCAGGGCAAGCTCGAAATTGCCGTCAGTTGGTTTCAGCTGGGTTCCATCCAGCCCGCCGGTCAAACTCGCCGCAGTGGTATTCGTCGGAGTGCCGGTCGGCGCTGTGATGGCGAGGCTAGTTGGGTTTACAAACGTTATGTACTGCGAGTCGCTGTCGATCACCGTGACCACGTATTGCGGGTCCGCGGCGGTGGCGGAAAGATTCGGAAATGCTTCCAATACCTGGCCGCTAGCCTTGCTCAAGACTTGGACCATGAAGCGGGTCGGGTCCGCGGTCTGCAGGGTCACGCTAACCTGAACGTCGTTGCCCCAAAGTCCGGGACTGCTGGCAAACAGCACCAGGGTGCCGCCCACCGTGCCGCTTGCAGTAGCGGCGTCCGTCCATACGAGGCGGACGATGTACGCCTGCTGGCCGCCGTTGCCGAAGAACTGGTTCACCGCATAGCCAAGGTAGTTGCCCGCGCTTAGTCCCCCGAACTGGTTGGCGAAATCGGACCAGCTCTGCACCAGCGTGGCTTGCTGGGTCGGCCCCTTTGGCGCCCAGCCAACGAAGGCCGCAATGGACGTAGCCACGCCCGTAATCGTGTGCACGCCGCTGGAAAGTTCCTGGATGTATACACCGGGATACGTATATGCCGCCATGATTCCATCCTCCTCAAGCTATGACTTCCGGGCTCAGCAAACGCCAGGTGATGCAGGGTTCCCCGTTAGCGCAGGGTGCCTTCGCTTACTAGATTTTTCGGCCAACCACAACCTGCACGTCAATGTCGTTGGCTAGTGTGTTGTCGAATGTGAGTGTCTGCGGAGATGCGGCGCCGTTGACCAGGCCGACCGCGCCACTTCCCACCAGCAGGTGCGGACCATCCACAGCATGGGCCACACCGACGGCATCTACTGTGTAGGTCAGTCCGGGATCGTATTGGCTGGAACTGACGACCAGGAACACCACATCCCCTGATGGCGAGGACGGCTGAATGGGAACCGCGAGCGTCTTCCCCGCCGGTATGGTAACCGCGACGACGTCGTAGCCATCCACGGAGACGTTCGGCAGATTGAGGGTGAAAGCCGGACCTCCCGGAATTGCGGCTTGAAATTGCCAATTGATGTTGACCATGGAACTTTCTCTCCATTCCGTGCGGCATCGAGTTCACCCTCGCCGCTCATTTCCACGCTACGAGTGGCATGAAGTTGGCCACGACTTCGCCGAACCCAGTGCTCCCACCTACTCGCAATCCAGAACACGCAGAGCGTTTACCGGAAGCAGCACGATCTGCTGCGCAGTAACTCGAACTGCAGCGTAGGCTCGCGCATTGCTTCCTGAGTCGGAAAACTCCACTACCACTCCCTCGATCGCAACATCTGCGGTGAGGTTCGCCAGCACCTCGGACGGCTCGGGTAAGAACACCTCGGAAATGCGGAAGCTTACCCGGTCACCAACTTGAGCTGCCCCAGCGAGCTCCATCCTCGAATGCCCCTCACAGCATCTCTGGCAACTTGCCTTCCACAGCGCGCCGTGGGAGACATTTGCCTGACGCTGACGTTGGAAGCGGAGGCCCGTCGTGAAGAATCAGACCTTTACAGCCCTCCGGAAATGCCGCCCGCAAAGCGGCTGCAAGTTGTCCCGACAGGGTGATTCCGCCAGAAGTGGCAGCGATGGAATGACGAGGAGTGCTCGGAGGAATTCTTGGTGACTTGGAGATGTGGGCTATTCGGTTGTTGCTGTGGTGTGATTCCCCTATGCCGAACTTGGCATACGCCTCTGCAGGAAACGGCAGTGCTGGAAGCGGCCGGAAGTCGTACCCTCAACCAGCCTTTCGAGCGCCATTACTGATGCGGTGTGCCTGCATTTTGTGATACAGGGTTCGCTCGCTGGTATGCAGCAAGCGGGCGAGTTCTCGCCGGGTCTTTCTCCCAACTTGCAGGGCTTTGCGCAGTAATTCCGCCTCGACGCGCTTCGTCAAGTCGGTGAAGGACATCTCCTGTTGCAGCATGATGGCCAGCAGCATTTTTGCGGCTTCGGGTATCCCGTCCTGGTGACCAGGGTCACCGGCTGTTTGGCTGTCCTGCTCAAGCCAATCGGCGCGGGTCAGCGACCTTCCTTCAGGCTTCAAGAAAAGCATCCGCTGCACCATGTTTTCCAACTCGCGGACATTGCCCCCGAACCGGCAAGCTTCCAGATGGCTCACCAGGTCCGGGTCCAGTGACTCAATTTGCTCGTGCAAGCTGGCATGCCGCCGGGCAAACTCCAGGATCAGGGCCGGCAAGTCTTCAGTGCGGTCGCGCAGCGGTGGCAGCGACAAGCGGATCACGTTCAACCGGTGAAACAAATCGGCGCGGAACGCTCCCTCTTCTACGAGTGGCTCCAGAGGCCGATTGGCGGCTGCAATGACGCGCGCATGGACCCGCACCTCCTTGTCGGAACCTACCGCACGCACCATTCCGCGTTGCAGTACGTCCAGCAGTTTCGGCTGAAGGTGCAATGGAAGATCGTTAACGTCGTCGAGAAAAACCGTTCCCCGGTCCGCTGCCTGGAACAAACCCGCGCGATCGCTAATTGCCCCTGAGAACGATCCCTTCTGGTGGCCAAAGAGTTCGCTCTCCGCCAAGTTTTCGCTGACCGTGCCGCAATGCAGGCTTATGAAAGGGTAGCGCCCCCGCTTTTCATCAAGCGCATGGATCGCCCGGGCCAGTATCTGCTTGCCTGTGCCGGTTTCGCCTTGCAGCAATATCGTGGCATCGCTTACACGCGCCGCTTTGTAGGCGCGCTGCAGAATGGGTGTCATCCGTGGACAGGTGGTGACAAACCCCTGCCCGGAGAAAATCTCACGAAGCTTTTCGGGCTCTGGTAGTTGCTGCGTCACGGCGTTCCCAACACGATAGGAAAGTGCGAACGATCTCGGCGATCGAGCCGAATGCGGCGCCCACAGATGTGGCTGACTATGCCTTCGCGAGGCGCGAATGTCAAGGCACCAATGTGCCGCAGACAATCAAGCGCGTGTACCGATCGGCGCCGCCCCACAATTGCCAGCAGCAAGCAAATGTGTGCCACCGGCCCTCTGACAATCCAAACACGGTACACTCTTTACGATGAGCGGCCCGCCTATCGATCACGAGACATTTCTCGCGATACTTGAATGTATTGCGAGCTTCACCGTGGGAATCGCGGTTAACCGAAACACAGGGATCGGCACAGGCACGCTGGTAAGGAGTGGCGAAACGCAGTTTGTGCTTACTGCCGAACATGTGATTCGTGGAGTTGCCCCCGCCCAGATCAGATTCTGGTGCAGACCCTCTGCCTCACTCGTCGAGAAATCAGCGAGAGACGTCGTGGATGCCGAAATAAGAACGCTTACGGCGGGCGAGACTTTTCCGATCGAAACTGTACATTCGGACACAGACTTGGATCTCGCCATTATGACCCTTAGGTCCGGCTTCGCCCTGCCGGGACTCGGTCAATTCTTCGATCTGTCTAGATCGCGTGCGGTCCGGCAACCACATCGGACAACAAATCGGAGGACTGAGCGGCCGGATTAGGGTTGTTGGCGCTATGGCGCGCCGAGGAAGACAGCCTCATTGATATCGTCAAGACCGTGACGGCGAAGGCACAAAGAATTCCCAATTTCTTGATCACAGTAATCTCCAATCAAAGTTGCTCAGTATCGAAACGCTCGCGGTCTCCCGCTCACTGCGATACCGCCTGCATTTCTGTGTGTCATGCAGGTACTATGCGGGATCCTGACAGAATGCACATCACGAGATAGAAAGCTTTTTCGCTACCATTCCGCGGACATAAGGTGATACCTACGGCCGGGGCCTGATACCACAATGTAATTATGGAGAAGGCCTGGTATTTTGCGCCGAGGGTCAACGGTACGCCGTCGTAGAAATTGCGGCTAGGTCAGGGAGGTCAGTAGAACGCTCAATTCGCCCGCAACCCAATCCGATAACCCAGACCTATCGTTGTAGCAGAACGGCGATGCCAACCACCTGGATTGCTACGCATACTACCTGTGCTTCGGAAAGGCGCCAGTATCTCGGCCGTGCGCTGGTGGTGCGATAAAAGTCCAGCACAAACCGAACGAGGGAATACAGGGAGAGATATAGCCAAGAAATGGACCCAGCCGTGCTCGTAACTCGCCAAACCAATGTGGCCAACGTCGCAAAGAGCGTTGCTTGCGCAGCCGCTTCAACGAGTTGTATAGGAAATACACGGGCATTAGTACCTATATAAACTAATCATCGCCAAATTTGGCAGCAAATCTCAACCTTCGGAAGCAGGAGAGAGTTGAGGGATGATGTAGAGTTGCTTGAGTTTGAGACCGAGCGTCATAACCTGTCTGCCGAAGGAGGTGAGATAGTACTTGTAGGTTCGTCCGATCTTCTTGATCAGGCCATGGACCCGGAGGCGTTTGAGCAAGCGTGAGATCTGGCCGCGGGTCTTGCCTGTTAGTCGACGTCGCAGGTTTCTGCTTTGGAAGCCGCTAATATTGAACTCACCTCGCAGAAGCGACTCGAACAACTGCTGATCATCATCGTCAAAGAAGTTGAAACCGCGGTAGGAACGGCCGTTTTCTTCCACCGGGCGCGAGATCTTGTTGAGCTTATTGGTCCCCGCCGTATCGTCTTGGATGGCGGAGAGGAACTCCAAATAGCGGCGATTGGCCGCTAGCAGCAGTTCTCGCAGCGCGGGTAGACTGTAAATCGTCTTGCGCATGTCGGCATATTTCATCTCTTTGCTTCCATCCCGGTGTTCTACCTCGCGGTAGTGCTTGAAAAAGGAAACATCATTGACCGTGGTCTCGATCCGTAGGATCAGGCCAAACTTGTCGTACAGCTTGATCGAGACCGGCCC
>JGI26341J46601_10000040_pt1 | contig 37715 bp, 38 predicted proteins | sample BogFormECP12_OM3_FD_46601 | JGI IMG/M metagenome (IMG submission 46601) | reverse complement strand
ACAGGTCCGCGCATGAACGATTCGGCGACCGCGTATCGCGTCCTCGCCCGCAAATATCGGCCTTCGACCTTCGCCGAGCTGATCGGGCAGGAGGCGATGGTGCGCACCCTGTCGAACGCGTTTGCGACCGGCCGGGTCGCGCACGCGTTCATCCTGACCGGCGTGCGCGGCGTCGGCAAGACGACGACCGCGCGGATACTGGCGCGCGGGCTCAATTGTGTTGGACCGGATGGATCGGGCGGACCGACCATTGCCCCGTGCGGCGTGTGCGCGAATTGCCGTCAGATCGCCGAGGACCGCTACAGCGACGTGGTCGAGATGGACGCCGCCTCGCGCACCGGCGTCGACGATATCCGCGAGCTGACCGAGGGGTTGCTATACCGCAAGCCGGATTTGGGACGCTACCGGGTCTATATCATCGACGAAGTCCACATGCTCTCCCGGAGCGCCTTCAACGCGCTGTTGAAGACTCTCGAGGAACCGCCGCCGCACGCCAAATTCGTGTTCGCCACAACCGAGATCCAGAAGGTCCCGCTGACGGTCCTGTCGCGCTGCCAGCGGTTTTCGCTGCGTCGCGTCCCGGTCGAGCTGCTCGCTGAACACTACCGCCGGATTGCCGAGGCCGAAGCGGTCGAGGTCGAGCCCGCCGCCTTGGCACTGATCGCCCGCGCCGCGGACGGGTCCGTGCGCGACGGGCTTTCGCTGCTCGATCAGGCGATCGCTCTCTCGGCGCTTCCCAAGGAAGCGCCTGGCGCGTCGGGCGAAGCTCAGCTTCGCCCAGAATTGACCGACGCTCGGATCACCGAAAAGGCGGTCCGCGACATGCTCGGCATCGCCGATCGTGGCCGCGTCATAGACCTGTTGGAGAGCGTGTTGCGCGGTGATGCGGGCGACGCGCTCGACCGGATGGACCGCCTCTATCAGGATGGCGCCGATCCGCTGATGGTGGTGCAGGATCTGCTCGACCTCAGCCATTTCCTGACACGGCTGAAACTCGCACCGGAGGCCGGTGTCGGCGATCCTATCGCTGAAGGCGACCGCAAGCGCGCCTGCCCGCTCGCCGAACAGCTGACATTGCCGGTGCTCGCCCGGGTGTGGCAGATGCTCCTGAAAGGGCTGGAGGAGATTCAGGCGGCACCCTCGCCGATTCAGGCGGCGGAGATGGTGCTAGTACGCCTTGCTTATGTCGCTGACCTGCCCGTTCCAGCCGAGCTGGTGCGGTCGCTTGCCACTTCGCCCGCTCCCGACGGCCGCCGGGTTTCGGAAGAGCCGGCCGCCAACCGTGCAAGTGGCGCGGAACCTCCGCCTCGCTCGGAGCCCGTCACAGCCGTCGCGCCCGGCTCGATCGCCGGCAGCGCGTTGGCTGCCGCCCCGCGGCTCGAACCCGAGGAGCGCACCGATCCGTTGCCGACGAGCTCGGTCGAGCGGGATCCGATGCCGCAAAGCTTTACCGAAGTCGTGGCATTGTTCGACAAGCGGCGTGAAGCGGTGATCCGCTCGCATTTGCGAGAACACGTTCATCTAATCTCGTTCGAGCCCGGGCGCATCGAATTTCGTCCGTCCGACGGGGCGCCGAGCAATCTCGCCAACCGCATCAGCCAGCTACTCGGCGAGTGGACCGGTAAGCGTTGGCTCGTAGCCCGTTCGGAAGCGGCCCCAGGAGAGCCCACTCTGCGCGAGCAGGAGGAGCGCCGCGAACGCGATCAGCGGAACGAGGTGGTGCGACACCCGTTGGTTCAGGCGGTGCTCGAGATTTTCCCGGGAGCGACGATAGCCGCGATCCGGGAGCGCTTCGCATCGATGGAGCCTGAACCAGATGAGCCCCGCTCGGGTGCCGAGGGGGGCGACGAGACAATCATCGAAGAGGACGAGATATGAAGAATATCGGCCAGCTGATGAAGCAGGCGCAGGCGATGCAAGAGAAGATGGCCGAAATGCAAGCGCAGCTCGAGACGGTCGAGATGACCGGCGTCGCCGGCGGCGGCACTGTACAGCTGACGCTGAACGGCAAGGGTGATCTCAAGAAAGTGAAGATCGATAAGACGCTGATCGACCCCGAAGAGGTCGAGGTGTTGGAGGACCTGATCGTCGCGGCATTCAACGACGCCAGGCGGAAGGTATCCGCTCACGCCGAGCAAGAGATGCATAAGCTCACCGGCGGCCTAGCCTTGCCTGGCGGTATCAAGCTCCCGTTCTGATCGCTGTGGCGTGCCGCCGCGCCGATCCCCGGCCCGATGTCAGAACTAGATACCTTGATCCAGCTCCTTGCCAAGCTGCCCGGCCTCGGCCCGCGCTCGGCGCGGCGCGCTGCATTGCATCTGATCAGGCGCCGAGAGAGCCTGCTCGATCCGCTTGCTGCTGCACTTGCGAAGGCGGCGGAGACAGTCCGGCCCTGTCCGATTTGTAGCAATTTCGATACGATCCAGCCCTGCGGGATATGTCGCGACCCGCAACGGGATGCGACCGCGATCTGCGTCGTCGAAGATGTTGCCGACCTGTGGGCACTGGAACGCACAGGAGCCTTCCGAGGCCGCTACCACGTGCTCGGCGGAACCTTGTCCGCGCTTGATGGCATTGGCCCTGACGACCTCAACATTAAGCGTCTTGTCGGTCGGCTGAAACCCGGTCAGGAGCTGATCCTGGCGCTCAACGCAACGGTCGAAGGGCAAACCACCGCTCACTACATTGCCGATCGTGTCGCCGACAGCGGGGTCAAGGTGTCGCGGCTGGCCCAGGGCGTCCCGATCGGCGGTGAGCTCGACTATCTCGACGACGGCACCCTGACCGCCGCGCTCAGAGCACGGCGGTCGCTATAGTGACCAATAGCGCAGCTGTCTTGACGGTGCGTTGACGCAGCCCCTGCGAAGATCACGCAGGCGGTTTACAGATCGCCGCGAAATCATCGTTCGGCCGACACAAAGCGGTCACGCTTTGTGATGATGCTGCCTACAATCTGGAAGGTAAGGAGGGGAATCATGGACGGACGCTCTGAGTGCCGCCGCTATGAGCCAAGCCTCGAAGATCTACTGGCGGACGAGGTGATGGAACCTGTGCTGCGCAGCGCTGGTCTGGAGCCGCAAGAGTTCCGCCAGATGATGATAGAGACCGCCCGCCGCATCGAAGATCGAGAACGACGGAGCGATGCAGAGGGCGAGGCGGAAGCAGGATAATCACGTCGCCAGCTTCGGGAACTCGAGCCGGACCCGCAGCCCGGGCCGATTGTCTGCGAGTTCAACGATGCCCCGGTGCCGTCGTACGACCGCCCGGACGAGGCTGAGCCCAAGGCCGTTTCCCGGGGTGCTACGGCTGGGCTCGAGACGCACAAACCGATTGAAGACCGTCTCTCGATCCGCTTCTGGAATACCTTGGCCCCGATCGCTCACCTCGAGAGCAGCCCGGCCTTCGCCGCGCAGGACGCGGATCTGAATTTCGCCGCCGCCGGCATATTTGAGCGCATTGTCGAGTAGGTTGGCGAGCGCCTGAGACAACAAGTGTCGCGAGCCGCGAATTCTGACGCCGGGCTCGGTGGCGAGCGATAGGACAATCCCCTTTTCCTCGGCGACCGGCTCATACAGTTCGGCTGCCGACCGGGCTACTTCGGAGAGGTCCAACGCTTCGCCCTCGTCGGGGCGCGTTCCCGACTCCAATTCAGCAATGCTGAGCAAGGCGTTGAATGTAGCGAGCAAGCGATCTGCTTCGTCGATCGCCGAGCGAATTGCCTCGGTCTGGCCCGAGCTGTCGGCTGGGTCGAGCAATGCCAATTCGAGCCGGACGCGCATGCGCGAAAGTGGCGTCTTCAAATCGTGGGCAACGTCGTCGGTGACCTCGCGCATGGCGGTCATCAGACGCTCGATTTGATCGAGCATGCGGTTGAGATTGGTGGCGAGTTGGTCGAACTCGTCGCTCGTCCCGTCGAGCGGAACACGATCCGAAAGATCTCCGGCCATGACGCGCTCGCTGGTTCGGTTTACCAGCTCGACACGACGCAGCAGGTTGCGGCTCATTGCCGTCCCGCCCAAGAGACCGACGCCGAGAGCGACCAATCCGGCCCACAGCAACGTAATCTTGACCCGGTTGCGGAACGCGGTTGCGTCGGCGATGTCGCGGCCAACCAGCAAACGATAACCGCCGGGGATGATGAACGACGCGCCCTGGGCGGGGTGGGTCTCGATCCGATCCTTGACGCGCGCCTCGGTCGTGAAGGACAGCCGACCCGCATAGGCGGGTACCCCCGTTGGCCAGGCAGCGATATTGCCGGCCAGCGGCCTACCGCTGGGATCGGTCACGAGATACAGCATCCCGTCACCCCGATCGCCGGCGCTGCGGGCTGCCACGATCTGAACGAGGCCGCTCAAACCTCGCAGGGCATATTGCTCGGCGAGGCCGGTAATCTCAGCATCGAGGGTGGCCTCGGTCTGACGCTCGACGAAATCCGCGCTCGTCCAGTACACAAACAACAGAACACCCGATACCGAGGCGGCGAAGACTAGGAAGTAAAGGGCGGCAAGTCGGAAAGCATGCGTCCGGAGCAGCCGGCGTGCATTGCCGAACACCCGCCGGGGAACGATCCACGGTCCCCAGGCGTGCAGCACAAGGTTGTCGTCGGTCATCAGGGCGCCGACGGCTCGGGCGCGCGCAGACAATAGCCGGCGCCACGCACCGTGTGCAGCAAGGGGCTGTCAAAACTCTTGTCGATCTTCTGCCGCAGCCGGCTTACGTGAACGTCTATGACATTGGTCTGCGGGTCGAAGTGATAGTCCCACACATGTTCGAGCAGCATCGTGCGGGTAACGACATGGCCGGCATTACGCATCAGATATTCGAGTAGTCGGAACTCACGGGGCAGCACTTCGATCGGTTTGTCGCGGCGCCTTACCGTGCGCGTCAACAGGTCGAGTTCAAGATCCGCGACCCGCAGCTTTGTCGTCGCCGCGGTCACGGCGCCGCGCCGCAGCAATGCCTCGAGCCGCGCAAGCAACTCGCTGAAGGCGAAGGGCTTGACCAGATAGTCGTCGCCGCCCGCACGCAAGCCCTTGACGCGGTCATCGACGCTGCCGAGCGCGCTGAGGATCAACGCCGGCGTCGAGATCCCGGCCGCGCGTAACGCTCCGAGCATCGCGAGACCGTCCATGCTCGGCAGCATGCGGTCGAGGACGATCGCATCATAACTGCCCGAACTTGCGAGGAATAATCCCTCGCGTCCGTCACCCGCTCGATCGACCGTGTAGCCGCTCTCACTCAAACCCTTGACCAGATAGAGGGCGGTCTCACGGTCGTCTTCGACGACTAGTAGCTTCATCGCACCCTTATGTCGGCGTCCCTCTGGGGATGCCAACGAAGTGGTGTCCGGGAGCGCGCTGAGCAAGCGGAGGGGCTCGACACATCGCCCTTAGCTTCCGTCGAAAGCGGGCCAGGGGGCCCCGTTAAGATTTTGGGCTTGACCCGGTCGGATCGGGCACGATTTATAACGTACCAAATCAGTCCGAATTTGGCATCCGATCCAAATCGGGTCATCGAGGAGCCGATGATCATCCTCAGCAAGCTCGCCGATTACGGCGTCATTGTCGCCACCCACCTCGCGGCGTCTCCCGATCGCCAGGTAACCGCCGGTGCGGTCGCTGTTGCGACGCGTTTGCCGCAGGCAACCGTGGCGAAACTGTTGAAGAGCTTGGCTCATGCCGGCTTGGCGACGGCTACCCGAGGCCCATCCGGCGGCTATCGTCTGGGCCGCAGTGCAAACTCGATCTCGGTCGCGGAGGTCGTCGCCGCGATCGATGGCGATATCGGCCTCACCCAGTGCTCTGTGCATGTCGACGAATGCGCACGCACGACCTACTGCCCGACCCGACCGCATTGGGCGGCGATCAACCGTGCAGTGGGGCAGGCCCTCGCGGCTGTTTCACTCGACGCGATGGTTACCCCGGCTGCCTTTGTTCCCGAGACACCCATACGCGCCACTTCGGCAAAAACCGACGAGCCCAGATATTCCGCATGACTACCTCCACAGACACCCTCCAGACCGTGCGATCGCTCTCACAAGAGGGCTATAAATACGGCTTTGTGACCGATATCGAGGCCGACGAGGCCCCGCCCGGCCTCGACGAAGACACGGTCCGCTTCATCTCGGCCAAGAAAGAAGAGCCGGAATGGCTGCTCGAATGGCGTCTTGCCGCCTTCCGCGCGTGGCGGAAGATGACACAGCCGAATTGGGCCAAGCTTAATCTCGCGCCGATCGACTATCAGGCCGCCACCTATTATTCCGCGCCAAAGAAGAGTTCGGGGCCGAAATCGCTCGACGAGGTCGATCCGGAACTTCTGCGGACCTATGAAAAGCTGGGCATTCCGCTGCGCGAGCGCGAGGCGCTCGCCGGGGTTGCCGTCGACGCGGTCTTCGACAGCATCTCGGTGGCAACGACTTTCAAGGAAGAGCTCGGCAAGCTCGGTATCATCTTCTGCTCGATGGGCGAGGCGGTGCGTGAGCATCCGGATCTCGTTCGCCGCTACCTCGGGACGGTGGTTCCACGGAACGACAATTTCTTCGCGGCATTGAATTCGGCGGTCTTCAGCGACGGCTCCTTTGCCTACGTGCCGCCCGGCGTTCGTTGCCCGATGGAGCTCAGCACCTATTTCCGGATCAACGCGGCCAAGAGCGGGCAGTTCGAGCGTACTCTCTTGATCGCGGACGCCGGCAGCTATGTCAGCTACCTCGAAGGCTGTACCGCGCCGCAGCGCGACGAAAATCAGCTCCACGCTGCGGTCGTCGAGCTGATCGCGCACACGGACGCCCAGATCAAATATTCGACGGTGCAGAACTGGTACCCGGGCGACGCCGAAGGCCGTGGCGGCATCTACAACTTCGTGACCAAGCGCGGCGCCTGCCGTGGGGCGCGGGCCAAGATCTCGTGGACCCAGGTCGAAACCGGCTCCGCGATTACCTGGAAATATCCGAGCTGCTTGCTCGAAGGCGACCATTCGGTCGGCGAATTCTATTCCGTCGCGATCACCAACAATCGCCAGCAGGCCGATACCGGAACCAAAATGATCCATATCGGCAAGGACACCCGGTCAACCATTGTCGCGAAGGGGATTTCGGCCGGCCGCGGGCAGAACACTTATCGCGGTCTCGTTCGGGTGCAACCGCGCGCACAGGGGGCCCGCAATCACACGCAGTGCGACTCGTTACTGATCGGCGACCGCTGCGGTGCACACACCGTGCCCTATATCGAGGTGCGCAATCCGTCGGCCCGGGTCGAGCACGAGGCGACGACCTCGAAGATCAGTGAGGATCAGCTGTTCTATTGTCGGCAGCGCGGATTGAGCCCCGAGGACGCCGTGTCATTGATCGTCAACGGATTTTGCAAGGAAGTGCTCAAGGAGCTGCCGATGGAATTCGCGGTCGAGGCGCAAAAGCTGCTCGCCGTGAGCCTCGAAGGCAGCGTCGGCTGACGGTGGCTTCATGACCGCCGCGGCTCCAATGCTCGAGATCAGCAATCTGCATGCGCGGCTCGCTGATGGCCGCGAGATCCTGCGGGGTATCGATCTTTCCGTGAACAGCGGAGAGGTGCACGCGATCATGGGGCCGAACGGCTCCGGCAAGAGCACGCTCGCCGCGGTGCTCGCCGGCCGCGACGGTTACGAGATGAGCGAGGGCACGGTCACCTATCTCGGCCGCGATCTCTTTGCGATGCCGGCCGAAGAGCGGGCGCGCGAGGGGCTGTTTCTCGCCTTCCAGTACCCGGTCGAGATCCCGGGCGTGAACAACATGTATTTCCTGCGCGCGGCGATCAATGCGCAGCGCCGCCATCGCGGCGAGCCCGAACTCGATGCCGGCCAGTTCCTAAGGGCCGTCCGCGCGAAGCTCAAGCTCTTGGATATCGGCGAAGATCTGTTGCAGCGCGCCGTCAATGTCGGTTTTTCCGGCGGTGAGAAGAAGCGCAACGAGATCTTTCAAATGGCGATGTTGGAGCCGCGGCTTGCAATCCTCGACGAGACCGACAGCGGCCTCGACATCGACGCGCTGAAGGTGGTTGCGCGCGGCGTCAACCAGCAGCGTGCGCCCGACCGGGCGATCGTCATGATCACCCACTACCAGCGCCTTCTCGGCTATGTCGAGCCAGATCGCGTGCACGTGTTGCAAGGCGGCCGAATCGTCGAGTGCGGCGACAAGGATCTCGCGGTCGAGCTCGAGCGGCGCGGCTATGGTCTCCTCGGCGACGCCACCGCTGCGGAATAACCCCGATGAGCGCCGTCGTCGATTTCCCGGTCAAGCCCGAGGCGCGACCTTACCTCGATGCTTTCGGGAGTGGTGATCCTGGCCGACGGGCCAGGGAGCCGGACTGGCTCGCCGGGTATCGCGGGCGGAGCCTCGCTCGCTTTGCCGAGCTCGGCTTTCCGAGCCGCCATAGCGAGGCTTGGCGTTATCTCGATCTGCGCGCGCTCGAACAGACCCCGATGCTTCCGGCTGGCGCGGCGCGCCCCGTTGCCGGCGAAGCAACTCGCGCCCAACTCGCCGTGGTCGGATTTGCGGGGGCAGCATATCGTCTCGTCCTCGTCGACGGGCGCTTTTCGCCGGAACTCTCCGCGATCGAGGGATTGCCTTCCGGCGTCTGGCTCGGCGGGATGGCGGCGGCGGTCACCGAGCGACCGGATCTGGCACGGTCCGCGATCGAAGCGCCGCTCGAAACCGCGCGGCCGTTTGCCGCGCTCAATGCCGCGTTTTTCGCCGACGGCTTCGTGCTCGATATCGCGCCAGGGGTCGCTCTCGATCGACCGGTCGAGATCATTCACCTGGCATCGGGCGGGACCGGGAGCTCGCTGCATACGCGCAGCCTTGTTATGGCCGGGGCGGGCAGCCGCGCGTCGATCCTCGAGACCTTCGCCGGTCACGGCAGTTACTGGCGCAACGACGTGGTCGAGCTGCGGCTCGCCACGGGAGCCGAATTCGCCCGGGTCGGGCTCGTCGAGGAGGCGCCGGACGCCCTGCATATCGGCGAGATGCTGGCCGTATTGGGACCCGCCTCGAGGATCGCCAGCTTTGTCCTGTTGCTCGGCGGCCGGACGGTGCGGCACGAGGCGACGGTACAGAGCCAAGGCGAGGCGACGCATTGCGCGCTCCACGGAGCCTTTGTGCTGTCGGGGCGCCAGGAGGCGAACATCGTCACCACTGTCGACCATGCGGCTCCGGGCGGCGAAACCCGCGAAGTGTTTAAGGGGGTTGCCGCCGGGCGGGCGCACGGTGCCTTTCAAGGCCGCATCACAGTTCGGCCGGGCGCGCAAAAGGTCGATGCGCACCAACTCAGCCGAAACCTGGTGCTGAGCCCGCGAGCGGCGATCGACACTAAGCCCGAGCTCGAGATCTACGCAGATGACGTCAAGTGCAGCCATGGCGCCGCGGTCGGCGACCTTGATGAAGCGGCGCTCTTCTACCTGGCCACCCGCGGCATCGGGCGCAAGGAGGCGCGGCATATGCTGATCGAGGCCTTTGTCCGGGAGGCGGTCGAGCTGGTCGGTTCACCGCAGCTACGCGAGCACTTGTTGTCGCGGCTCGCCCGTCGCTTGGCGATGTTGGAGGAATGAGGATGACGACGGCGAGCTTGCGCAGCGTCTACCCTGCAGCCCCCACCCTCCCCTCCCCCGCTTGCGGGGGAGGGCTAGGGAGGGGGTTCGACCCGCGGCGGCTGAAGCGTGAATTTCCGATCTTTGCGAACAACCCCGATCTCGTGTTTCTCGATTCCGGCGCCAGCGCTCAGAAACCGCGCTCGGTGATCGATCGCATCGCCGACTACTACCGCACCGACTATGCCAACGTGCATCGCGGGGTCTACCGTCTGAGCGCCCGCTCGACCGAGCTGTTCGAGGAAGCCCGCGAGAAGATGAGGGGCTTTCTGAATGCCGCCGACTCGCGCGAGATCGTGTTCGTGCGCAACACCACTGAGGCGATCAACCTGGTTGCTCAGAGCTGGGCGCTGGCGTTCCTCAAATCCGGCGATGAGGTATTGATCAGCGTCCTCGAGCATCACTCCAACATCGTGCCCTGGCAGTTGCTGCGGGATCGGATCGGCATCCGGCTAGTCGTAGCGCCGCTCGACGCGACTGGCGGGCTGGATCTGGCGGGCTTCGAGGCGCGCCTGTCGCCGCGCACTCGGCTTGTCGCGATCACCCACGTCGCCAACGCCACCGGTGCCGTCGTTCCGGTCGAAACGGTTGTGCGCCTGGCGCATCAAAGGGGCGCCAAGGTGCTCGTCGACGGGAGCCAGGCAGCGCCGCGACTGCCGGTCGACGTGCAGGCGCTCGGCTGCGACTTCTACGCCCTGACTGGGCATAAGGTTTACGGACCGACCGGAATTGGCGTGCTCTATGGCCGCTACGATCTGCTCGTCGCGATGCCGCCCTGGCAGGGCGGCGGCGAGATGATCGTTCACGTCACTTTCGACAAGACCGAGTACCAGGAACCGCCGCACCGTTTCGAGGCCGGCACCCCAAATATTGCCGGGGCGATCGGGCTCGGCGCGGCGGTCGACTTCATCGAAGAGCTCGGGCGCGACAACATCCTCGCGCATGAGGAGGCACTGACCGGTTATGGCGTAGACCGGCTGTCACGCATCCCGGGTCTGCGGTTGCTCGACGCCGGCCAGCAACGGCTCGGCATTCTTTCCTTCGACCTGGAGGGCGTGCATCCGCATGACATCGCCCAGGTGCTCGACCAGCATCACGTGGCCGTGCGCGCCGGGCACCATTGTGCGCAGCCGCTGATGGAATGGTTCGGCTTGGCCGGAACCACCCGTGCTTCGCTCGGCGTCTACAATGACGAGCGCGACATCGATCGGCTTGCCGAAGCGATCGAGGCTGCTCGGGAGATGTTCCGGCGATGATGGATCTGCGCGAGCTTTACCAGGACATCATCCTCGATCACGGGCGCCACCCGCGCAACTTTCGCACGATCGAGCATCCGACGCATACTGCCCAAGGCCACAACCCGTTGTGCGGCGACCGGGTGACGGTCTACCTGTCGCTCGACGGCGACCATATCGCTGACGTCGCGTTCCAAGGTCGCGGCTGCGCGATCTCGACGGCTGCGGCCTCGCTGATGACTGAGGTGCTCAAAGGCAAGACGGTCGAGGAGGCCCGGGCCCTCTTTGCGCAATTCCATGCCCGGGTGACCGGTGGCGAGCCGGTAGAACTACCCGAGCCGCTGGCCGAGGAGGCCGAGCGGCTCGAACCCTTAACCGGGGTCAAGGCATACCCGGCCCGGGTGAAGTGCGCAACATTGTCCTGGCATGCGCTCGAGGCCGCGCTGAAGGGCAGCGACGCGGGCGTCACGGTAAAGACGGAGTAAAGAGATGGATCGCGATCTGTTCGACTTCGCGCCGGAAACGACCGCTGCCGAGGTCGAAGTCGAGCGTCCCGAAGCGGGTGAGGACGATCTGGCGCTGATGGCGCCGGTGCTCGCGGCGCTGAAAACCGTCCGGGATCCGGAAATCCCGATGGACCTCGTCGAGCTCGGGCTGATCTACGAGCTGATCGTCAAGCAGGGCGGTACGGTTTACGTCGAGATGACGTTGACGACACCCGCCTGCCCGGTCGCCGCGAGCATGCCTGGCGAGGTCGAGGCCGCAATTCGTACCGTCCCCGGCGTCAACGATGTCCGGGTAAAGCTCGTCTGGACACCACCTTGGGGTCCGGAGCGGATGAGCGAGGAGGCGCGGCTCGAGCTCGGCATGCTGTGACGTCCGGCGCGACCCCGAGGGAGGCAGAACAGCTTGCGCGCACCCTTGCGGGCTTCATTTGCCTCTTCGACAACTACCGCGCCCTCTACAAAGCCGTGGCAGAAATCAACTCGGTCGTGGCCGCCCGCGCGCGTCCGCGGCGCCAGCGTGACGCCGCTTAATTCTGTCGGGTGATTCCCAGCTCCGTCAGACGATCCTGGATAAAATCGCGTGCGCCTACGGAGAGATCGCTGGCTCGAAAGACGAGCACGCCGATCCCGATGAGTACGCAGAGATACACCGTCTTTCGCAGCAATCTCCAAATCCTTCCCGGTTCCTGTGCGCGGAAGCAAGATCGAGCACTAAGACTTTTTTAAGAGTATCACGTCCGAGACGGGATAAGAATAAATTGATCGTTAATTTGCCGGTATTTTTGGTTAAACCGTCGCGATCAGGCGAAGGTCGGGCGGCGGACCGATGCGCAGCCTGGTGTCGCGAGAAAATCGGAGCAGGCCGTCGCCCTCAGTCGCCGATGCTGAGCGCTGCGTTCAGATCGGCGACAAGGTCGCCGGGGTCTTCGATTCCGACCGACAGGCGCAACAGATCGGGGGGAGCGGGGCTGTCGGCCCCTTCGATCGAGGCGCGGTGCTCGATCAGGCTTTCGACGCCGCCGAGCGAGGTCGCCCGCTTCCAAACCTCGACCCGCGCCGCCGCGACGATCGCCGCTTCGGCGCCCCCTTTTACGCGCACGCTCATCATGCCGCCGAAGCCGCCGATCATTTGGCGCGCCGCGACAGCGTGACCGGGATGCCCGGGCAGCCCCGGATAGAGCACCGCGATCACGCGGGGATGAGCCAGCATCGCCTCGGCGATCTGCAGCGCCGAGCGGCAGGCCCGCTCGACACGCGGATAGAGGGTGCGCATGCCGCGCAGCAGAAGATAGGCTTCGAAGCCGCCGAGGATCGCGCCGCTGCCGCTGCGCGCCGCGACGAGGTCGGCCCAAAACGCGTCCTGACGCGCGGTCGTCAACGTGCCGGCGATCACATCGCTGTGGCCGTTCAGGTATTTGGTCGCCGAGTGCATGACGAGATCGGCGCCGAGTGCCAATGGCCGGGTCAGCACCGGCGTGGCTGCGGTGCTGTCGACGGCGAGCAGCGCGCCGGCGGCATGGGCGATCTCGACAGCCCCGGCGATGTCGGTCACCGACCACAGCGGGTTTGCCGGGGTCTCGATCCACAGGAGGCGAGTCCGTCCGGGGCGGACCGCCCGGCGCAGCGCATCGAGCGAGGTCGCATCGACGAACGTGGCCTCGAGCCCCCAGGCATCCGCAAAGTTCTTCAACCAGCTGCGCAGTCCCCAATACATGACCTGCGGAGCCACGACATGGGCGTCGCGCCTGAGGCTCTGGAAGACCGCCGCAGCTGCCGCCATCCCTGAAGAGAAAACCAGCGAGGCCGCACCCCCTTCGAGCGCGGTCAACAGCGCCTGCAGCTGGTCGTAGCTAGGATTGTCGGCGCGCCCGTAGCTCCGCCCGCGGCGATACTGGTTGTCGGGATCGCGCAGGTAGGTCGTCGCGGTGTGGACCGGCAGGACGACGGCCCCGGTCGAGCCGTCGGTCCAGCCCAGCGCCTGTGCCGCGAGCGTCGCGGGGTGGAGTGATTTGCCGGTCATCGCCAAACCTTTCGGTGTATGCTGATGTGCTTGATGCCCCCGATTGGGACACTTTGAAATCTCCGGATGATGAAGCGCCGGGCTCTGTTGCTGCTGGCTACTGCGATTGGAGCAAGCTCATTCGCATTTTTGATCGGAGCCCAACTCCAGCGTTTTGCGACATCTGGGCTGACGATCGTCAGCGCGACGGGGCCGCACCGCTTTACTGTCGAGGTTGCCGAAACGCCAGCGCAGATGGAGCAGGGTCTGATGTTCCGCAGGGCCATGGACCCGGACGCCGGGATGCTGTTCGACTACAAGACGCCGACCATGGCCACGATGTGGATGCGCAACACGCTGATCCCGCTCGACATGTTGTTCGTCGATGCGCAAGGCCGGATCGTCAACATCCACCAGCGCGCGGTACCCCAATCGCTCGATGTGATCGCCGCCGCCGCACCGGTTCGCGCGGTGATCGAGCTGAATGGCGGCACCGCGGCGCGCCTCGGCATCGCGCCGGGCGACCAGGTGCAGTACCCGATCTTCGGCAATACGCCGTGATGGCCGCAAGTTAGCGTTTTGCACGCCAATCTCAGGCTATCGCCGATCGGTCGAAGGCGATTCAGAGGAAGCCCCTTAAAGTGTCGAGAAAGGCGTCGAGGCGGTCGTGATGCACCCAATGCCCGGCACCGTCGAATGAGACCACACGGGCATCTCGGAAGTGGCGCAGGCGACCGTCGGTCTCCGGCTCCGCGGCCCAGCTCTCCTTGCCGTAGACGAGCAGGGTGGGACAGGCGATGCGCGCCCAGAGCTGCTCAATCTCGGCCTGCGGCATACCGTAGGCCGAATTGGCGCGCGTGTAATTGTCGAATTTCCAGCTGTAAGTGCCATCTTCATTCTGGTTGACGCCATGCTGGGTCAGGTGGCGCGCCTGCTCGGGCGAGAGATGCTGGTTGGCCTCCTGCATCCGCTTTAAGGCGTCGTCGATCGAGGGATAGCGGCGCGGCAACCGTCCCGACAGCCGGCGGGTTTCCTCGATCCATACGTGCATCCGCTCGGCGAGCGGCACCCGCGCCCGCTCGGCGGTCTTTTCCGGCGATGCCCCGACGCCTTCGATCGCCACCAGGCGGCGCACCTTGTCGGGGTAGATGCCGGTATAGCGCAGCGCGATGTTGCCGCCGAGCGAATGGCCGATGATGGTGACTGGAGCGAGCTCCTGCTGATGGATCAACTGGGCGAGGTCATAGATGAAGGCGGCGAGCGTGTAGTTGCCGTCGGATGACCATTGGCTGTCGCCATGACCACGCAGATCGAGCGCCAGGACGTGCCAGTCGCGCCGCAATGCCGCGGCGACCCAGTCCCAATTGCGGCAATGGTCCCGCCCGCCATGCAGCAGCACCAGCGGGGGTGCCCCCGGATTTCCCCAATCGACGTAATGCAGCCGCAGGCGCTGCGAGAAATAAATCCGTGAGGTCGGTCCGGAGCTGTCGAGGGCCATCCGTGCGTCTCGTTATTTCGGCCGGGACGGCAAGACGAGCGCCGCCTTAAACATGCGAAGACCCCCGCGCGCTCGCAGGCGTCAGGCGGGGGTCACTGTCGCGAAGTTTTCCTTCGCACTCGGTTTGGAAACCGAGCTAAATCTTGGGCTTTGAACTCAGCTGCCGATGCCAAGCGGTCGGCAACTCGGTCTCTCCAGGTGGCGTCATGTCTGTTGCACACCCTCCCCGTAGGTTGACGACAAAAATGATCTACGACTGACGTCGCGGCGCGTCAAGGGGCAACTTCCGACCCGTTGCTCGTGGCCGCTTGAAACCGAGAAGGCGGTGGTCTATGTTGTTGGCACTCTCGATCGGCGAGTGCCAACCCCGCGTTCGAGGACATGCTATTTTTATGGAGGGATTCCGTGAAATTTCGACCGCTACAGGATCGCGTGCTGATCCGTCGCACCGAAGAAGAGGAAAAGACCAAGGGCGGCATCATCATCCCCGACACCGCCAAGGAAAAGCCGATGGAAGGCGAGGTGATCGCCGCCGGCCCCGGAACTCGCAGCGATGACGGCAAACTGCATCCGCTCGATGTAAAGGTCGGTGACCGGGTGCTGTTCGGGAAATGGTCGGGCACCGAGATCAAGATCGACGGCGAGGACCTCGTCGTCATGAAGGAGAGCGACATCATGGGCGTGGTCTGAGTGACTGCGCTCCGCAAGGCTGCATAAAGGGAGAGATTCATGGCAGCGAAGGAAATCCGGTTTCATGCCGACGCGCGCGATCGGATGATGCGCGGCGTCGACATCCTCGCCAACGCGGTCAAGGTGACCTTGGGTCCGAAGGGCCGCAACGTCGTCCTCGACAAGTCCTTCGGCGCGCCGCGCATCAGCAAGGACGGCGTCACCGTCGCCAAAGAGATCGAGCTCGCCGACAAGTTCGAGAATATGGGTGCGCAGATGGTGCGCGAAGTGGCCTCGAAGACCAGCGATCAGGCGGGCGACGGCACGACGACGGCGACTGTGCTCGCTCAAACGATCGTGCGCGAGGGCGCCAAGGCAGTGGCTGCGGGCATGAACCCGATGGATCTGAAGCGCGGCATCGACCGAGCGGTCGACGCGGTGGTCAAGGAGATCGAGAAGCGCTCGAGGAAGGTGTCGACCAACGATGAGATCGCACAGGTCGGCACGGTGTCGGCCAACAATGACCGCGAGATCGGCCGGATGATCGCCGAGGCGATGCAGAAAGTCGGCAACGAGGGCGTGATCACCGTCGAAGAAGCCAAATCGCTCGAGACCGAGCTCGACGTGGTCGAGGGCATGCAATTCGACCGCGGTTATGTGAGCCCGTATTTCGTGACCAACGCCGAGAAGATGGTGGCCGAGCTGGACGAGCCCTACATCCTTCTTCACGAGAAGAAGCTGCCTAGCCTTCAGTCGCTGCTGCCACTGCTCGAGTCGGTCGTCCAATCGGCAAAACCGTTGCTGATCGTCGCCGAGGATGTCGAAGGCGAGGCCTTGGCGACATTAGTCGTCAACAAGCTGCGCGGCGGTCTCAAGGTGGCGGCGGTCAAGGCGCCGGGCTTCGGCGACCGGCGCAAGGCGATGCTCGAGGACATGGCGATCCTGACCGGCGGTCAGGTCATCAGCGAAGACCTCGGCATCAAGCTCGAAAACGTCACGCTCGACATGCTGGGCAAGGCCAAGCGCATCCGGGTCGAGAAAGAGAACACGACGATCATCGACGGCGGCGGCCAGAAGGACGACATCCAGGGCCGCTGCACGCAGATCCGCCAGCAGATCGAGGAGACGACCTCGGATTACGACCGTGAGAAATTGCAAGAGCGGCTGGCAAAGCTCGCCGGCGGTGTCGCGGTGATCCGTGTCGGCGGAGCGACCGAAGTCGAGGTCAAGGAGAGAAAGGACCGGGTCGACGACGCCACCCATGCGACGCGGGCGGCGGTCGAGGAAGGCATCGTCCCGGGCGGCGGTGTCGCCCTGCTCTATGCCGCCAAGGCGCTCGACGGGCTGACCCCCGAGAACAACGACCAGAAGGTCGGGATCGACATCGTCCGGCGGGCGTTGCAGTCGCCGGTTCGCCAGGTCGTCGAGAACGCCGGCACCGAGGGATCGGTCGTCGTCGGCAAATTGCTCGACGCGAACGACCCCAACCTCGGTTTCGACGCGCAGACCGGAGAATATGTCGACATGGTGAAGGCCGGCATCATCGATCCGACCAAGGTGGTACGGCTGGCCTTGCAGAACGCGGCCTCGGTGGCGGGCCTGTTGGTCACGACCGAGGCCATGGTCGCCGAAAAGCCGAAAAAGGAGACCATGCCCGCAATGCCGCATGGCGGCGGAATGGACGGGATGGACGACTTCTGACCTATCGCAGCCAACACAAGCAAGGCCGGCATCCCTAATGGGTGCCGGCCTCTTTTTTTCAGCGCGTCGACGACGCCTCAGTCACTCGCGACGATAGACGAAATAGGTCTCCATCGCCCCTTTGCCTTTGATTTCGAGCGACCCGCGGGGCTCGAAGCGGAACGCGTCGCCCAGTAACCGACGCGTCTCAGCGGATATGTGAACGCGGCCGGGCAGGCCGTAGCTCTCCATGCGCTTGGCGGTATTTACGGTATCGCCCCAGACGTCGTAAGCAATTTTGTGGGTGCCGAGGACCCCGGCGACGATCGGCCCCCCGGTGTGAACCCCAACGCGCAGTTGCAGCCTCTTGTCGATGGCGCGACCGGCGCGCTCGACAGTTTCGAGCATAGACAAGGCCATTTCCGCAACTGCAGCGGCAGCGTTCGACTGCGGTTCCAGGATGCCGCCGGTTACCATGTACCCATCGCCGATCGTCTTGATCGTTTCGAGCCCATGGCGGACGGCGAGGTCTTCGAACTGGGAGAAGAGAAGACCCAGCAGCCTCACGGTTTCTTCGGGCGTGAGCGTTGCTGAAAGCAACGTGAAATCGACAAGATCGGAAAAGAGAACCGTCGCCTCGGCAATGCGGTCGGCGATGACTGTCTCGCCCCGCCGCATGCGCTCGACGATCGTGCGCGGCAGGATGTTGAGGAGCAATGCCTCGGAGCGTTCCTTTTCGGCGTGCAGCTCGTCGAGCAGCCGCTTCTTCTCGAGGCACGCCCCGATACGCGCGCGCAACAGGACGGGATTGAACGGCTTGGGCAGGTAGTCCTCGGCGCCGGCCTCGATACAGCGGACCGTGCTGTCGAGCTCGTCGAGCGCCGAGATCATGATGACCGGAATGTGCCGCGTGCCCGCATCGACTTTGAGCCGGCACAGGACCTCGAAGCCGCTCATCCCCGGCATAATCAGATCGAGCAGCACGAGATCGAAGCTCTGGGCAGTGGTCAACGCGAGCGCCGCTGGCCCGCTCTCGGCGGCCGTCACCGAGTGCCCTTCGCGTACCAGCCGGCGCGACAAGAGATCGCGGTTTGATGCATTGTCGTCGACGATGAGAATGCGGCTCGACGCGGCGCTTGGATCGGGAAGATCGGCTTCGCCGAGAGGCTTTATCGTCTGCAGCACATTGCCGACAATCTCGATTGGCGGCGCCGCTGCGAATTCGACCATTCGGTCGATTTCCGCCAGCAGGCGATCGGCGAGGTCGAGCACCTTGTCGAGATCGGCCAGCAAAGAATCCCGCCCGCTGTCCCGCGCCTCCTCGACGAGCAGTTCGCCATAACCCTTGATCGCGTTCAGAGGCGTCCGCAGCTCGTGGCGAAGCCGGGCAATATCGTCGTTGGCTCGTTGCGTGGGGTCGACGACCTGCGCGATCAGCGCGGAAAGCCGTACTCCGGCCTCCCGCATCCGCTGGAGATCGGGAACAGCTTCTTCGAGATCGTGCCGGCCTGCGTCCTCGAGGAGAATATCGACAAACCCGATGATCGCGGCGACGGAGGCGCCGAATTCCTGCCGCTGAAAGGCGGCGACGGCATGCTCGAGCCGCCCGCCGCTCACGACCGCTCGCCAGCGCGCGCGAGAAGTGCCTCGATCTTCTGCAGCAGCCGGGGCAACTCGACCGGCTTTGTGTCGTAGTCGTCGCAGCCCGCCTCGATGACCTTTTCGCGGTCGCCCGCCATTGCATGCGCGGTCAGCCCGATGACCGGGATCGACCGGGTCAGAGGTTCGGCCTTGAGCCGGCGCGTCGCCTCCCAACCGTCGATGACCGGCAGGCTCATATCCATCAGCACGAGGTCGGGGTTCTCGGCTTTCGCCGTGGCGATGCCTTCAGCGCCGTCGACCGCCATGACGATCTGATAGCCGCGGCGGATGAGCCGGCGCGACAACATGTCCCGGTTCATCTCGTTGTCCTCGACGATCAGGATCTTAGCCATCCGTTCTCCACATCAACCCGCCGCGGCGACTTCCACCGCCTTCGGCAGGCGCACCAATATCCGCCGCAGCACTGCGGCGAGATCATCGGCGCCCTTGGCGATGACCTCGCGCGTCCGCCCAGCCAACAGCTCGCGCTCGGCCGCACCCAACGGCATCGCCGTCAGGATCACGATCGGGATCGGCCGCCACTCGGCGTGTTTCGCGATCTCCTCGAGAAAGGCGAACCCGTTCATGCCCGGCATCAGCAGATCGAGCAGAATCATCGCCGGACGCGGGTTCTGCGACAACCAGTGGAGCGCATCGGCGCCCTCTCCGGCCTCGTCGACTTCCCAGCCGAGCTTTTCGAGGTGCCGCCTGGCAATACGGCGGCTTTCGGACTCGTCATCGACGACGAGAACGACACCGGTGCCGTGCACGTTCTGCCGGATCGTCGCCGCCAGGCGCGCGCGGTCGACGGGCTTGGTCAGGAACTCCGCGGCGCCGAGCGACACGGCAATGCCGCGATCGGCCAGCACGGTCACGATGACGACCGGGATCTCGGCGAGGTCGGGATCGGATTTGATGGCCGTCAGCACCGCCCAGCCATCCATGCGCGGCATCAGCACATCGAGCGTGATCACATCGGGATGCCACTCGCGCGCCAGCGCAAGGGCGGTTTCGCCGTCCGTCGCCGCGATCACGCGATAGCCTTCCCGGCGTACCGTCGCAGTGAGGAGGTCGCGGGCATTGGGATCGTCGTCGACCACCATGACCAGGGCCGCATGCTCGGCGCCCGTGGGGGTCGCAGCGGCAGCAGCAGCGGCACGGCCGCGCTCGGGTAGTGTGATCGTGAAGGTCGAGCCCAGCCCGGGGGCACTCTCGACGGCGATCCTGCCGCCGAGCAGCTCGCAGAAATGCTTGGTGATCGCGAGACCGAGGCCGGTGCCGCCATACTGCCTGGTCGTCGACGCGTCGGCCTGGCTGAAGGCCTGGAAGAGCCGGCCCTGCTGCTCATCGGTCATCCCGATCCCAGTATCGCTGACGATGAACGAGATTTCCCCGACGGCAGATCTGACCTCGAGCGCAATGCGGCCCTCATGGGTGAACTTGCCGGCGTTGCTCAACAGGTTGAGGAGGCTCTGCTTGAGCTTGGTCCGGTCGGTATAAACGGTGCCGAGCGCCGCCGGACAGACGATTTCGAGCCGGTTTGCATTCGCCGCCGTCAATGGATCGACGATCGAGCGCACCTCCTCGACGAGACCGGCGAGATCGACCTCTTCGAGATAGAGATCCATCTTGCCCGCCTCGATCTTCGACAGATCGAGGATGTCGTTGATCAGCCCGAGAAGATGCCGGCCGGCGTCGCGGATCTTGGCGAGGTCGGGGAGAAACTCGTCCTGCCCCTCATCCTGCGCGGTCTCGTAGAGCATCTCGCTGTAGCCGATGATCGCGTTCAATGGCGTGCGGAGCTCGTGACTCATGCTGGCGAGAAAAGCCGATTTGTGCTCGCTCGCCATTTCGAGCTGCCGGTAGAGATCGCCAAGCTGCTCCGAGGTGCGGTTGACGTTGGCCGCCAAAGCGCCCAACTCGTCGCGATTGCCGACCTTGACTCGCTGAGTGAAATCGCCGGAAGCGATCTCGTTGAGCGTCGTGTCGATCTCGCGGATCGGCCCGGTCAGCGACAGCGAGATCGTGCGGCCGAGGATCAGAGCCAGGACGATGCTTGCGAGAGCAAACCCAAGGACGATCGTCTGCGAGGTGCGGTAGGCCTCGCCGCTCGCCTCGATCCCCGCCACCACATCGGCTTCGGCCTTGTTGACTAGCTCGTTGGTCAGGCGCTCGAGCCGGTTCGCCAGCGGCCGCGCCTCCTTCAGCTGCGCTTCGCGGGCTTCATCGACGTGCCCGCCGCGGATCAGCTCGACGACGCGCGTCACGACGGCAATGAACCGGTCGTATTCCTCCCTGACCTTGCCGAGCAGCTTGATCTCATCCTTGGCGACGAATTGCAGCCGCTCCAGGTCATAGCCGAACTGGTTCAGCTGGCGCAGCGCGCTGTCCAAGGTGCGCTCGTCCGAGACCAGCAGCGCGGAAGTGACGCTGTAGAGCTGGCTCGTCGTGTCGTGCTGGACCTGGCGGTAGGCCGCGATCTTGCGCTCGCTGTTGATCAGCTCTTCGGTGCGCTGGTTGACGCCGCTCAACGTGTAGAGCCCGACGGCGCCAAGCGCGATCAGCAGAACGACGATCGCAAGAAAGGCCACCAGCAGCTTTGTCTGGACGCGCGCCGGCAGGCGCGCGACCGGGCCGACCAGAAGGTTGTTGAACGAAATCATTCCTTATCGACGAGGCTCATCAGGTCGCGACGGAACTCTTCGGGATCAAAGCGCGCACCGAGATACTGGACGCGCATCTGCCCATCGGCATCCACCAGCGTGGTGAGCTGCGAATGCTCGACCGAGCCGTCCTCCTTCTTCGAGAAGAATACCCCATAATGGCGTGTCACGTCACGGACCGCCTCGAGCGAGCCGGTCAGGAAGGTCCAGCCGTCGAGCTTGGCGCCCCAGAATTGGGCGTAGTCCTTCAGCACCTCCGGGGTGTCGCGCTCGGGGTCGAGGCTGATCGAAACAAAGGCGATCTTGGCGCCGAAATTCGCGCCCAGCGCCTCCTGGACGTCGACCATCTTCTGCGTCAGCAAGGGGCAGATGTCGGGGCACCCGGTATAGATGAAAGTCAGAGCCACGACCTTGCCGCGCAAATCGGCGAGCGCCACCGGCCTGCCGTCCTGCGAGGTCAAGGTGAACGGCGGCGCCGGCCCGATCACAGGCAGCGGCTTGTCGCCGCCGGCTGCGCGTGCCCCAAGCGACGCGGGCACCACCAGCAACGCCAATGCCAGGACCACCGCGATCCCTCCCCTCACCCTCCCGCTTCGCGGGTCCCTCCCTCTCCCCGCGTGCGGGGAGAGGGCTGGGGTGAGGGGCACCTTCAGTTTCATCAGGACCAGCCTCTCACGCCTTCAGCTCGCGCTTCAACTGATTGAACAGGCGAAAATCGGTGCCGTCGGCGATGATGCGCTTCGGGTCGTGCTTGATCATACCGAGCTCATGCATGCGCAATGCATAAAACCGGACCGTGTCCTCGGGATCGTAGTCGCGCCAAAGATCGTAGGGGACTTCGGTGATGGCCTGCAGCGCGTAGTCGTAGCGCGCGGTAAAGCCGCCATCGACGAGCAGCCGCGCGGCCTTTTCGGGCGCACTGGCGCAGAGGTCGGCGGCTTTTAATATGGCGCGGATCACCCGCTTCGTCGCGACCGGTTGGCGGGTGGCAAACTCCCGGTTAGCCGCCAAGGCGCAGCAGAAATATTGCGACCACGGCCGGTCGATGGCGGTTTTTAGGATGACACGGCCGACATTGCGTGCACGCAGCTCTTGCACTTCGGGAGGAAACGCCAGATGGGCGTCGATCTTGCCGGCAGCGAACAGCTCCATAGCATCGGAGTCGGTTACAAGGGTGAGGTCTTTTCTCGGGTCGAGCCCGACCCAGGCGCCTATCAGCGAGACCAGCTCCGCGCCGCCGGTCTCTCCCACTCTTTTCCCCTTCAGGTCGGTGATGGCGCGAACGGCGCCGTGGACGAACAGCTCGTAACAGCCGCCATGCACGCCTGAGACGATCGTAATCGGCGCGCCGTTATCGATGCCAATTATGTGATGGAGCGACAGGTCCGAGGCGAAGTCGATCTGCCCGCTTCCCAGCTCCCGCGATNCCGAGGGTATCGGAATATCCACCCAGCGGATATCGGTGAACCCCTCGGCGCGCAACAACTCTTCGCAGACATATTGCGGCGCAAAACAGATGACCGGGTGCTTCGAGAACCGAACGGTGGTCGTTTCCGGCGGCGGTTCGACCGCCGCCGCGCGCCGAAAGGGCAGCAGCGCGGCGGGGACGGCCAGCGCCATGCCGCCCAGCAGCCGGCGCCGGGTCTGTATCATAGCCATGCCAACTCTCCCTGTTCGTCGCCCTTCACGCCTTCAGCTCGCGTTTGACCTCGTTCAAGAAGCGCCAGTCTGTGCCATTGGCGATAATCTTCTGCGGAGTGCTCTTGATCATACCCAGCTCGTGCATCCGCAGCGCATAGAACCGTAAGGTGTCCTCGGCGTCGTATTCCCGCCAGGCGCCGTAGGGGTTCTCGGTCAATGTCTGCAGCGCATACTCGTAGCGTTCGGTGAAGCCGCCGTCGACGATCAGCCGCGCCGCCACTTCGGGTTTGCTCGCGCACAGATCGGCGGCTTTCAATACGGCGCGGATCACACGCTTCGTCGCCACCGGATATCGGGCGGCATATTCCCGGTTCGCCGCCGTCATGCAGCAGAAATACTGCGACCAAGGTGGGTCCGTGGCGGTCCTCAGGATCACATGGCCGACCTNGCGCGCGTGTAATTCCTGGACGTCGGGCGGAGCCGCCATGTACGCGTCGAGCTTGCCTTCGGCGAACAGGTCCAGGGGGTTGGCGCCGATAACGTCAACCAATGTGAGGTCCTTTTTCGGGTCCAGCCCGACATAGGCCGCGATCAACGAGAGCCAGCGCGAACCCCCCTCGCCTACCCTCTTCCCTTTCAGGTCGGCGATGCCGCGGATGCCCTCATGGGCGAACAACTCGTAGCAGCCGGCATGCAGCCCGGTGAGGACGGTGATCGGCAGCCCGCGATCGATTGCGATGACGTGGTCCATCGGCAAGTTCGATTGGAAATCGAACTTGCCGCGCCCGAGGTCTTCCTCTGACGTTACCGCGGTCGTGTCGATATAGCGGACATCGGTAAACCCATCTGCGCGCAGCAACGCCTCGCAGACGTACTGCGGGGCGAAACAGATGGCCGAAAACCTGCCGAGACGCACGCTGGTGGTCTCCAGCGCCGACTCGGCCGCCCGCACGCGCTCCGGCGACAGAAGACCGGCGGCGCCGGCCAGTGCCGTCATGGTTAGAAAGCGGCGTCGTGTCTGTGTCATTGTCATTGGAAGCCTCCTCTGCCTTTGTGTTCACGCCTTCAGCTCGCGCTTGACCTCGTTTAGAAAACGCCAGTCTGTGCCATTGGCGATGATCTTCTGCGGACTGTTTTTGATCATGCCCAGCTCGTGCAATCGCAGCGCATAGAAGCGGATCGAGTCTTCGGCGTCGTATTCCCGCCAGGCGCCGTAGGGGTTTTCGGTCAATGTCTGCAGCGCATACTCGTAGCGTTCGGTGAAGCCGCCCTCGACGATCAGCCGCGCCGCCACTTCGGGCTTGCTGGCGCACAAATCGGCGGCTTTCAATACGGCGCGGATCACGCGCTTCGTCGCCACCGGATGTCGGGCGGCATATTCCCGGTTCGCCGCCGTCATGCAGCAGAAATACTGCGACCAAGGTGGGTCCGTGGCGGTCCTCAGTATCACATGGCCGACCTTGCGCGCGTGTAATTCCTGGACGTCGGGCGGGGGGCCCATGTACGCGTCGAGCTTGCCTTCGGCGAAGAGTTCCAGGGGGTTGGCAGCGGGATCGTCGACCAAGTTGAGGTCCCGCTTCGGGTCGAGCCCAACATAGGCCGCGATCAGCGAGAGCCAGCGCAGATCCCCACCTACGCTCTTCCCTTTNAGGTCGGCGATCCCCTGGATGCCGCCATGCGCGAACACCTCGTAACAGCCGGCATGCAGCCCGGTGAGGACGGTGATCGGCAGCCCGCGATCGATTGCGATGACATGGTCCATCGGCAAGGCCGATTGGAAATCGAACTTGCCGCGCCCGAGGTCTTCATCTTGCGTTGCCCGCGTCGTGTCGACATAGCGGACATCGGTAAACCCATCTGCGCGCAGCAACGCCTCGCAGACGTACTGCGGAGCGAAACAGATGGCCGAAAACCTGCCGAGACGCACGCTGCTGGTCTCCAGCGCCGGCTCGGCCGCCCGCACGCGCTCCGGCGACAGAAGACCGGCGGCGCCGGCCACGGCCGTCATGCTTAGAAAGCTACGTCGTGTCTGTGTCGTTGTCATTGGAAGGCTCCTCTCCCTTTTGTGTTCACGCCTTCAGCTCGCGTTTCAGTTCGTTGAACTGCCGCAGATCGGCGCCGTCGGCGATGATCTTTTGCGGCGTCTTTTTGATGATGCCGAGCTCGTGCAGGCGCAGCGCATAGAACCGGATCGTGTCCTCGGCATCATAGTCGCGCCAATGGCCGTAGGGATTATCCTTCAGCGTCTGCAGCGCATATTCGTAGTCTTTGGTGAAGCCGCCGTCGACCAGCCGCCGCGCCGATTGTTCGGGCGCGCTGGCGCACAGATCGGCGGCCTTCAGCATCGCGCGGATGACGCGTTTGGTGGCAACCGGATGCTTGGTGACATAATCGCGGTGGCCGGCCAGGGTGCAGCAGAAATACTCCGACCACGGCCGGTCGACGGCGGTCCGCACGATGACCTCGCCGAAGCCGCGCGCGTGCAGCAATTGCGGTTCCGGCGGCGTCGCCATGTAGGCGTCGAGCTTACCCTGCATGTACTGATCGAGCGGCTTGGCTTCAGGATCGCTGAGGATCGTCAGGTCCTTCTTCGGGTCGAGCCCGACGTAAGCCGCCATCATCTCGATCAGATCGGTCGCGGCCGTCGTGCCGATCCGCTTGCCTTTGAGATCCCGGACGTTGCGGATCCCCTTGCTGGCGAACAACTCGTAGCACCCGGCGTGCACGCCGGCGACGATCGTGACCGGAACGCCCGCATCGACAAACGAGACGTAGGCGGGGGTAACGTGCGTCGCGAAATCGAACTTGTTCTCGGCGAAGCCCGCCGCGATCGCCGCGGATGTGGGCGCGGCATCGACATATTGGATGTCGGTAAATCCCTCCGCGCGCAGCAGCTCCTGGCAGACATCTAGCGGGGCAAAACAGATGATCGGGATTTTGAGCAACCGCACGCTGGAGGTTTCCAGCGCCGGCTCGTCCGCCCGTGCACGCACCGGCGGCAGAATGCCGGCGGTGCCGGCCAGGGCCATCATCGTGAGAAAGCGGCGTCGTGTCCGCGTCATCGGCATTGGAACCCCTCCGTCATCCTTCAGCGTTCACGCCTTCAGCTCGCGTTTGAGCTCGTCAGTTAGAGCGTCCCTAGAGTGGTATCATATCGAGCACAACCTCGCCTGCACTAAGGCGCTGGGCTAGAGCGCTATGAAAATCCCTCAACCACTGCGCTACTTCCTCGGGTCTTTTCGCCGGCTGAATCCCTTGATAATGCCGGGAAATCAAATCCATGATGTTCTGCGTGTTTCGCACCTCGACGCCGCCGAACGGATAATCGAACAGCAAGTCGTAGTAGAACTTTGGAGTACCGGTCCGATTATTCGGCTTCATTCACAACCGTTGGATTTTATCGAGCCAGGTATCGAGTTCCTGACGGAAATGCTGCCGCAATTCGGGCGAAAACTCGAAGCCAACCAGCTTGATGAGACGTTCGTTTAACGGATCTGCCAAACCGGTAATGATCTGCTCGACATACCGCTTTGGATATGCCATTTCCGAGATTTCGTCGACCTTCACGCGTAGCCCTTCTCGCCTTAAGGCCGAGTACCGCTTGATGCTCACGCCTTCAGCTCGCTTTTGAGCTCGTCGAGGAGTGCCAGTCGGTGCCCTCGGCGATAATCTTCCGTGGTGTGGACTTGATGAGACCGGCTTTGCGGAGCGCAAGGCATAGAAGCGCACCGTATCCTCGGCTGTCGTAGTCGCGCTATCGATCGCCGCGACATGGAACGCGGCGAAGCCCCCGGTGCAATAGACTTTCCCGTCTGCCAGCGCGGTCGCGCGACTTCGACAAAGCAAATACCGGTAAAGCCTTCGCCGCGCAACAGCTCCTCGGCGACGCACAGCGGCGCGATGGAGATCGCCGGGTTCTTTTAAAGCCGCACAGAAGTGGTTTCTTGCTCGCCTTCCGCGGCGCGCGCCGGTGGGGCGCTGGCGAGGCCCGCGGCGCCGGCTAAAGACAGGGCGGCGAAAAACCGGCACCCCCGCCCCGCGGTCCGGCGCTTGATAATCGGTCAAAACTGTCCGATATGAAGGGAATGAAACCGCCCGAGCTTTTGCGGTGCTTGCGTCGGCTCGCCGCAAAACGCGGTCTGGATTTCGCCATATCGCAGGGCAAGAACCATACGAAGGTTACGCTTGGCGACCGCCGCTCCGTCGTTGGACGCCATGCGGCGGACCTGAAGACCGGAACCTTGCATCGCATTTTGAGGCAACTCGGGCTGACGCCCGAGGACATCNAGGAATGATCGGAAATGCGCTACGCCTACCCCTACGAATTACTGCTGCAGCCGGAGGGCGGGTTTACGGTAACATTCCCCGACGTGCCGGAGGCGATCACGCAAGGCGATACCGAGGCAGAGGCCGCGGCGATGGCGGAGGATGCGCTGGTGACCGCTCTGTCCTTCTATACCGACCGCGGCGAGCGACTGCCGCTGCCCTCCCCGGAGCACGGCCGGCCTGTCGCCTACGTGCCGCCGCTCGTTGCGGCCAAGCTTGCGCTGCACGACGCCATGCTCGCGGCCGGCGTCTCGAACGTCGCGTTGGCGCGCCGGCTCGGCGCCGATGAAAAGACCGTGCGCCGCCTTCGCGATCCGCTGCACCAAAGCCGGATCAATCAGGTCGATGCTGCGCTTCGGGCACTCGGCAAGCGCATGGGGATCATTATCGAAGCGGCATGAACGCGAGGGGCGGGGCCGCTCGGCATTCAAGCTGGAATACGCTCAGCATCTTCGCGTTGCGCGCCAACGTCGCCTCAAATTCGGTGGCCGCTCTCGCCTTCAGCTCGCGTTTGAGCTCGTCAGTTAGAGCGTCCCTAGAGTGGTATCATATCGAGCACCACTTGCCCCGCACTAAGGCGCTGGGCTAGAACGCTATGAAAATCCCGCAACCAATCCACCACCTCCTCCGGGGTCTTCGCCGGCCGAATCCCCTGATACCGCCGGGAAATTAATTCCATGATGCTTTGCGTGTTTCGCACCTCGACGCCGCCGAACGGGTAATCGAACAGCAGGTCGTAGTAAAACTTTGGAGTACCGGTCCGATTATTCGGCTTGATTCGCAACCGTTGGATTTTATCGAGCCAGGTATCGAGTTCCTGACGGAAGTGCTGCCGCAATTCGGGCGAAAACTCGAAGCCGACCAGCTTGATGAGATGTTCGTTTAACGGATCTGCCAAACCGGTGATGATCTGCTCGACTTACCGCTTTGGATATGCCATTTCCGAGATTTCGTCGACCTTCACGTGTAGCCCTTCTCGCCTCAAGGCCGAGTGTCGCTTGGTGGTCACGCCTTCAGCTCGCGCTTTAGCTCGTCGAGAAAGCGCCAGTCGGTACCGTCGGCAATGATCTTCTGCGGGCTCGACTTGATGAAGCCCGCTTCGTGCAGGCGCAAGGCATAGTAGCGGATCGTGTCCTCGGCATCATACTCGCGCCACTTGTCGTAGGGGTTGTCGTTCAGCGTCTGGAGCGCATAGTCGTAGCGCGCCGTGAAACCGCCGTCGACGAGGCGGCGCGCTGCGCGTGCCGGGTCGGTGGCGCAGAGATCCGTTGCTTTGAGGACTGCTCGCAGCACCCGCTTGGTCGCGACCGGATGCATCCGCACGTAATCCGCATTGCCCCCCAGCAGACAGCAGAAATATTGAGACCACGGGTGGTCCACCGCGGTATTGACGAGCACGTGGCCAATATGCCGGGCGCGCAGATCCTGCGGCTCGGGCGGAAAGCCGAGGAAGGCATCGATCTTGCCCTCGACAAAACGCTCGATCGGCTTGACCGACGGGTCGGTGACCCAGTGGAGATCCTTGACGGGGTCGAGCCCGACTTGAGCTGCCATGAGGGTCACGAGTGCGTGCGGATTCGACCCCAAGGCTTGCACCCCGACGCTCTTTCCCTTCAGGTCGGCGATGCTGCGGATGCCTTCGTTTCCGAACAATTCGAAGCAACCGACATGCACCCCGGCCAACAGCGTGATCGACTCGCCGGAATCGATCGCCCTGACGAAGTTCGACGCATAATTCGTGTCGAAATCGACCTTGCCGCGCGCCAGCGGCTCCGTGGCGCCAGGCGGCCCGTCCACATAGCGGATTTCGGTGAAACCCTCGGCGCGCAGCAGCTCCTCGGCGACGTATTGAGGGGCAACGCAGAGGGCGGTACTTTTCGTAATGCGGACCGTCGTCGTTTCCAGGGTGCCGTCCGCGGCAGATGCCGGCGGGACGCGCAAAAGGCCTGCGGCGCCAGCCATCGACAGGGCGGTCATGAAGCGACGTCGAGTCTGCATCATCACATCTTTCACGCCTTCAGCTCGCGTTTGAGCTCGTTGAGGAAACGCCAATCGGTGTTTTCAGCGATGATCTTCTGCGGAGTCGATTTGATAAACCCCACTTCGTGCAGCCGCAGAGCGTAAAACCGGATCGTGTCCTCGGGATCGTATTCCCGCCATTTGTCGTATGGAATGTCGCGCAGTGCCTGGACGGCATAATCGTAGCGAGGGGTAAAGCCGCGATCGACAAGCTGCCGCGCGGCACCGGTTGGCTCGGTGGCGCAAAGATCGGCAGCCTTCAGGTAGGCGCGCATCACACGCTTGGTGGCAACCGGATGTCTCCGCACGAATTCGCGGTTGCCGCCCAGTATACAGCAGAAATACTGGGACCACGGGCGATCCAATGCGGTATTGAGGATCGAATGGCCGATATGCCGGGCGCGCAATTCCTGCGGCTCGGGCGCAAATCCCAGGAAGGCGTCGATCTTGCTATCCACGAAGCGCTCGATGGGTTTGACCGACGGGTCCGTCACCCAATGGATGTCCTTAATCGGGTCGAGGCCAAGCTGGGCTGCGATCAGGGTCAGTAATACGTGCGGGTTCGACCCCAGGGCCTGCACTCCGACGCTCTTGCCTTTCAGGTCACCGATACCGCGAATATCCTTATTTGCAAACAATTCGATACAGCCAACATGGATGCCGGCGAGCAGCGTGACCGGCTCGCCCGCCTCGATCGCAGGGATGAATTGCGATGCATAACCTTGGCTGATATCGACGTACCCACGCCCCACGGCGTGTGCAGTGTCAGCGGTCGACGGCGGCATGTCCGGATAGCGAACGTCGGTAAAACCCTCCGCACGCAGCAACTCTTCGGCGAGATAAGCAGGCGCGCCGCACAGGCTCCCCTTTCCGAGACGGATCGTCGTTGTTTCGAGGGGTCCCTCCTCCGCGGCAAGCGCCCGCGGCGTCACGATCAGACCGGCAGCGCCGGCTAGCGCTGTCGTCGCGAGAAAGCGGCGTCGGGTGTGCAGCCTCGTCATCACAGTCCTCTCCCAATTTAAGCCTTCAGCTCGCGTTTGAGCTCGTTCAGGAAGCGCCAGTCTGTGTTGTCGGCGATGATCTTCTGCGGGCTCGATTTGATAAATCCGACGTCGCGCAGGCGCAGGGTATAGAAGCGAACCGTATCTTCGGCGTCGTATTCCCGCCACCTGTCGTAAGGGATCTCGCGCAGCGCCTCCAGGGCATATTCGTAGCGTTGGGCGAAACCGCCATCGACGAGCTGTCGTGCGACGCGCGCCGGGTCGCTCGCGCAAAGGTCTGTTGCCTTGAGGATGGCGCGCAGCGCCCGCTTGGTGGCGACCGGGTGATTGCGGACGTATTCCGGGTTGCCGCCCACCATGCAGCAGAAATACTGGGACCACGGAGGGTCCACCGCACTATTGACAATGACGTTGCCGATCCGCCGAGCACGCAGATCCTGCGGCTCGGGCGGAAATCCGAGAAACGCGTCGATCTTGCCCTGCACGAACAGCTCGATCGGCTTGATCGAGGGGTCGGTGACCCAATGGATGTCCTTGGCAGGGTCGAGCCCGACATGGGCGGCCATCATGGTCACCAGCAAGTTCCCGGTCGATCCCAGAGCCTGCACGCCCACGCTCTTGCCCTTGAGATCGGCGATGGTGCGGATGCCTTCCCCGCCAAACAATTCGTAGCAGCCGACATGAATGCCAGCCAGCAGCGTGATCGGCTCGCCGGCGTCGATTGCCGCAACGTAGTTTATTGAATAGTTCAAACCAAAATCGATCTCCCCGCGGGCCACCGCTTTGATGGGCGCAGTAGGGTTGGGCAAATCGACATAGCGGATATCGGTGAAGCCCTCTGCACGCAGCAATCCTTCCACGACATACGTCGGAGCTATGCAAATGGCCGCGATCTTTGGTAGGCGGACGGTAGTCGTTTCGAGCGCTCCCTCCGCGCCCAGCGCTCTCGGAGCGCGGACGAGGCCCGCGGTGCCGGCCAGCGAGAGTGTTGTCAGAAAGCGACGCCGGGTCTGCATTATTGTCATTGGAAACCTCCAGGCGGAACCCGTCATTGCCGCCCCCGGGGCGACCGGCCCTTGCGGGCCGTCCCGGGGGTGACCCGGCAGTCCAAACAACGCCTCACCTTTTGGCTGCGCTGCTGGATGCCCGGGACGAGCTCGAACGAGCTCGGGCATGACGAATTGAAGCTAGCGTCACGCTTTCAGCTCGCGTTTGAGCTCGTTCAGGAAACGCCAATCCGTGTTCTCGGCGATGATCTTCTGCGGGCTCGATTTGATCATGCCGACTTCGCGCAGCCGCAGCGCGTAGAACCGCATCGTGTCCTCGGCGTCGTACTCCCGCCACTTGTCGTACGGCAACTCGCGCAGCGTCTGCAGCGCGTAGTCGTAACGATCGGTGAAGCCGCCGGCGACGAGCTGCCGCGCCACTCCCGCGGGGTCGCTGACGCAAAGGTCGGCGGCCTTCAGGATGGCCCGCACGACGCGCTTGGTCGCAACCGGATGATGTTGCACGTAGTCGCTGCTGCCCGCCAGCATGCAGCAGAAATACTGCGACCACGGGCGATCTACGGAGCTGTCCAGGATAACGCGGCCGATGCGCTTGGCGCGCAGCTCCTGGGGCTCGGGCGGAAAGCCCAGGAACGCGTCGATCTTTCCGTCGGCGAACGACTGCATCGGACTCGCCGACTCGCCAGCGATCCAATGTATATCGTTGTTCGGGTCGATGCCGACCTGGGCGGCGATGACCGACAGAAACAGGTGCTGCGGTGAGCCGAGGGCCTGAACTCCGACGCTCTTGCCCTTGAGATCGGCGATGCTGTGAACGCTTTCGTTGCCGAACACCTCAAAACAGCCGACATGAACGGGCGCCAGGACCGTGATCGGGATACCACGATCGAGGCCGGAGAGGAGTACCGGCGCAAAGTTCGAACCGAAATCGATTTTGCCGCGGGCGATCGCCTCCGGTGTATTCATGCCCGCGGGCAGCGGCACGTAGCGGATATCGCCAAAGCCCTCGGCACGCAGCAGCTCCTCGGCGACATCCTGGGGGGCAACGCATATGCTCTCCAGCTTCGCGATACGGACCGTCGTCGTTTCGAGGGCACCTTCCGCAGCCAGCGCTCGCGGCGCACGGACGAGGCCAGCGGCACCGGCCACTGACAGGGTCGTTAGAAAGCGTCGTCGTGTCTGCATAGCCGGCATCGGAAGCGCTCCTTATCCTATGACGCTCACGCTTTCAGCTCGCGTTTGACCTCGTTGAGGAACCGCCAATCGGTCCCGTCGGCGATGATCTTCTGCGGGCTGGATTTGACAAAACCCAATTCATGCAACCGAAGTGCGTAGTACCGGACCGTGTCCTCGGCGTCGTATTCCCGCCATTTGTCGTAGGGGACGTCGCGCAGCGTCTGCAGCGCGTAGTCGTAGCGGGCGGTGAAACCGCCGTCGACCAACCGTCGCGCGGCGCTGGTCGGGTCGCTGGCGCAGAGATCGGTAGCCTTCAGTATCGCGCGCAGCACCCGTTTGGTCGCGACCGGATGCTTTTGCACATAGTCGCGATGGCCCCCCAGCATGCAGCAGAAATATTGCGACCACGGGCGGTCCATCGAGCTGTTGACGACCACGTGACCGACATGCCGGGCCCGCAGATCCTGGGGCACGGGCGGAAGACCGAGGCAGGCGTCGATCTTACCCTCCGCGAACAGCTCGGCCGGTGCCGGAGATTGACTGGTGATCCAGTGGATGTCGTTGATCGGGTCGAGTCCGATATGCGCGGCCATGATCGACACGAACAGATGGTCGCTCGACCCCAGCGCCGTCACCCCGACATTCTTGCCTTTGAGGTCGCTGATGCTGCGGATGCCTTCGTTCCCGAACAATTCGAAGCAGCCGACATGCACCCCGCTCAGAACGGTGATCGGACCGCCGCCGTCGATCACCGACACCCATTGCGGAGCAAAGTGAATATTGAAATCTACACTGCCGCGCACGACCGCCTCATTGATTTCCGCACTCGACGTCCCCTCGACGTATCGGATCTCGGTGAAGCCTTCTGCACGCAGCAGATCCTCGACGATGAATTGGGGGGCGTGGCAGATTGAGGGGGTCCGCATAAAGCGCACCGCGGTGGTTTCGAGCGGCCCGTCCGCGGCCGAGGCTCGTGGGGCATGGAGAAACCCGGCGGCACCCGCCAGTGACAGGGTGGTCAGAAACCGGCGTCTTGTGTGGACGATCTCCATCGGATCTCTCCCGAGGTCTTTCATTCAGCTTGTTTTAACTTGTGTGCATAGGCGATATCGCCCTCACACCGCGGGCAGGCTCAGCGTTGCTCCATCGCCGATCTCGAGCTTCTGAATATGCCCGGACTTACTGTTGTCGGGCGTCTGGAAATGGATGTGGATATTGCTGTCACCCGGCGTAAAGATGCCGCGATGCCTGGTCGAGTGAAAGCCGATAATCGTGGCTTCGACCTTTTCCAGCTCGAATTTGATCTGGATCTTCTTATGCTCCTCCATATTATGCGGCGGGTCGCCGATGCGGTTGAGGATATGGAACTCGATCAAGTCCTCGCGGCCCGTGACCAAAAACGGCAAGGGCTTTTCGGCGTCGAGGCCGGCGGCGATGGCGGCTTGCGGCACAAAGCGCTCGAGGTCCTCGAACGAACGGACCTCTGCTGGGATCGGCCTTTCGATCCATCGCGGCACCTCAGCCCATACGAANAACGGCACTCCGGCATCAAAGCTCGACGTCACGTTCACCGCGCCGTCGGGCGCAACCCGTGCCAGCGCGGGCCGGCCATCCGCGATCGTCACTTCGCCGCGCAGCTCCTCGATCGGGCCGAGGCCGTAGAGATGCGGGCGGCTCGCGAGGGTCTTCAGGTCGAGCGCCGCGGCGAGCCTGCCGTTCATGATCGTCTCGCGCTGCGCGCCAATGAACCAGAGGTCGTAACTCGATCCGCCGATCGCTGTCGGGCCGTCGGCGCGAGCGTCACGGCCGGAGGTGCCGATGCCCAATGCCCCGCATGCCGCGCAGCCGCAGAGGGTCAGGCTCGTCTTTAGAATATCCCGGCGCGGGACCATGGCGTCGCTCCCCTTCGTCGCTTCCTCACGCCTTGAGCTCGCGTTTGAGCTCGTCGAGGAAGCGCCAATCCGTTCCATCGGCGATGATCTTCTGGGGGGTTGACTTGATCAGGCCCGCTTCGCGGAGCCGAAGCGCGTAGAACCGTATCGTGTCTTCGGGATCGTATTCCCGCCATTTGTCGTAGGGCAGCTCACTCAGTGTCTGCAGGGCGTAGTCATACCGAGGGGTGAACCCGCCATCGACGACACGTCGCGCGACGGACTCCGGCTCGGCTGTGCAGAGATCGGCCGCCTTGAGGATGGCGCGCAACACGCGCTTGNTTGCGACCGGGTTTTTCCGGACGAATTCCCGGTTACCTATCAGCATACAGCAGAAATACTGCGACCACGGACGGTCCNCGGCGCTGTTCACGACCACATGGCCGATATGCCGCGCCCGGAGATCCTGCGGCTCTGGCGCAAAGCCCAGGAATGCATCGACTCTTCCACCCGCGAAAAGCTCGATCGGGCTGGGGGAGGCGCTCGTGACCCACATGATGTCCTTGTTGGGATCGAGCCCGATGTAAGCGAGCATGGTTGCCAGGTACACATGCTGGCTCGAACCCACCGCCTGCACGCCGACGGTTTTGCCCTTGAGGTCAGCAACGCTGTGCATACCCTCATTTCCGAACAATTCGAAGCAGCCGACGTGCACACCGGCGAGGGTCATGATCGGTTCGCCGGCGTCGACCGCGATGATGTTCGGGCCCGCATAGTTCAAGCTGAAGTCCACAGTCCCGCGCGCGACCGCCGCCGCTACCGGCGCACCCGATGTCGAAATGACGTATTGGATATCAGTAAAACCCTCGGCTCGCAGCAGCTCGTCGGCAACGTATTGAGGGGCGATGCAGATACCCGGAGCCAGCTTCGCGAGACGAACAGTGGTCGTCTCGGGCGGCCCCTCTGCGGCGAGTGCTGCCGGCGCGCCGACGAGGCGGGCCGCGCCGGCCAATGAGAGTGTGGTCAAAAATTGGCGCCGGGATTGTATTATTCGCATCGGTATCACTCCCTCGCTCTGGCGAGATTCTCCGCGGCACCGGCCCAGCGGCCGCTCAATTCTTCTGATTAACGAAAAATACCATCGGGCGAGCGCGGCGTCCATTCGACGGCTTGCGACACGCGCCGCGGTCCTTCTAGGATGCCGGCGATGTTCGGCATCGGCCCGCGCGCATGCTGTCGCGCGGCCCAGCCCCGATATCATGGAGGAAACGATGCGTCGTTCGCTTTTGGCGCTGGCGGCAACCGCCGGTTTGTCGATGGCGGTGGCCTCGGCGCCGCTACGGAAGAAACCGCCGTAGATTTCATGCAGCTGCACAAGGTCGAAATCGCCTTCCACGAGGCTGGTACCACGAAGAACTTGGACCTGATGCTATCGCTGTTTGCCGACGACGCGGTGCTCACTGCCGGCGGCAAGACATACACCGGCAAGGATCAGATCAAGGGCTTTTGGCAAGCGGCCGCAACCTTCCAGCCGCAAAACCAGTGGGTGGCCTATACGCCGGCCTTCCGCATTCGCTACGACGTGCAGGGCGATCGCGCGCACCTCTATTTCGAATGCCTCTANGTCGACAAGGCAGCGAACAAGATCGCCGCGCACACCAANTCGGACGATAGCCTCGTGCGGGTCAATGGCCGGTGGTTCATCAAGGAGATGAAGGCAGCTCCCGTGCCGGAGCTTTAACGGTTGCTCCGGGCGTCGAGATTGATTGCGCTCACACCTTCATCTCGCGTTTGAGCTCGCCGAGAGATCGCCAATCGGCATTGTCGGCGATGAGCTTGCTGCGACGTAGATCGGGGCGATCCAGATGGGTGGGCTCTTGGCCAAGCGGACCGCAGTAGTTTCGACAGCGCCCTCCGCGGCCAGCACCTGCGGCGCGCGGCCGGCGAGGTGGTTCCGCGTGAGCGGATGGTGCCCGCAAAGGGCTTCTGGTTCGCGCCGGCCGCGGGCAACGATAGCCAACCGCGAGCGCTGCGTCCACCACTCGGAGCGCCTCGACCTTGCCATCTTGGCGTCAAGATCGGGGCCTAGCATGAGTGCCACGATAGCTGTAGAGGCATCGTGTCAAGGCAATAGTCGATTCCCGGTTATTTCCCGGTTATGCCTTTGGGTTCCCGGTTCTAGAGCGGATGGATTCCCGGTTATTGAACCGGCAATCGGCTCCTAACTATTTGAGTTCAAAGGGATTGGCGATCGATTTTGCGTCTGAGAAGATTTTTTTACCCGGTTTTTCCCGCAAAACCGGGAAAACCCCGCGCCTCGGCCTGCAGCTGTTGGCGGCGCAGCGCGCGGCCCGGGTATTCGCCGGTGGGCTTGCCGTCGGTCCACACCGGGCGGCCGTTGACAAAGACGTGCTCGATGCCGGCGGCGGGGGTCGTCGGCCTCTCGAAGGTCGCGCGATCGACGACGGTCTCCGGGTCGAAGACGGTCACATCGGCATAGGCCCCCGGTGCGAGGATCCCGCGGCCGGCAAGACCGAAGCGATACGCCGACAGGCCAGTCATCCGGCGCACCGCCTCTTCGAGGCTGAAGAGGCCGAGCTCGCGGCTGTAATAGCCCAGCACGCGTGGGAAGGCGCCCCACAACCGCGGGTGCGGGTGGGTGTCGTGCGGCAATCCGTCCGAGCCGATCATCGTGTACGGAAACTGCAGCACCCGCTGGACATCGGCCTCGTCCATCATCCAGTAGACGGCACCTGCCGGCTGCAGCCGATCGGCCGCCTCCTGCGCGCTGACCCCCCAATCCAAGGCGATCGCCGACAGCTCGCGGCCGGCCTGTTCGGGGACGCTCTTCGACCAGGTCACGAGGACCTTCAACGCCCGCGCGGCCTGTGCTGCGCTCAGCACGGTCGACGAGGCGATGTACGGATAAGCGTCGAGCCCGACCTCCTGCCGCGCGATCGCCGTGGCGAGCAGCGGCAGGGTCTCGACGGTACGGCCGAAATTCTCGCGGCCGGTCGTCTTGTGGTGCGAGATCACCACCGGCACGCCGGCCGCGCGGCCGACGGCGAAGCTTTCCTCGAGGCTGGCGATGACGGCGTCGGCCTCGTTGCGCATATGCGTGGTGTAGAGTGCCCGGGCTGGCCGCAGCAAGGCCGCCAACGCCTCGAT
>JGI26341J46601_10000033_pt1 | contig 40025 bp, 48 predicted proteins | sample BogFormECP12_OM3_FD_46601 | JGI IMG/M metagenome (IMG submission 46601) | reverse complement strand
GATCTGCCGCCGGGCGCCGGCGACAGCATCGGCTGGTGCCAGCAGACCCGCGGCGGCCGTCGCCGCGCCAGCGCTGCGCGCACCTATCTGCATCCGGCGCTAAAACGGCCCAACCTCCAGCTCGTCACCAACGCGCTGGTCCACCGCGTCGTGTTCGACGGCAAGCGCGCGACCGGCGTCGAATTCTCGCGCGGCGGTCCCAGCGGCACGGTCGAGCGGGCCGAGGCCGGGCATGAGGTGATCCTGTCGGCGGGTGCCGTCGGCTCGCCGCACATCCTGCAATTGTCGGGTGTCGGCGACCCCGAGCATCTCGCGAAGATCGGCGTCCCCGTCGCGCATGAGTCGCGCGGCGTCGGCAAGAACATGCAGGACCACTATGCCGCGCGCATCTCCTATCCGATCGTCGGCGCTCAGACCGCCAACGAACGCTCGCGCGGCCTGCCGCTCGCCGGCGAGTTCATGCGCTGGCTGATCACCGGCAAAGGCATCCTGACGTATAGCCCGTCGATCGTCGCCGCTTCGGTCAAGGTGCTGGAGGAGTCGGCGACACCCGATATGCAGTGCACGTTTGCGCCGGGCAGCTTCAAGGGCGGCCAGATCGGCGAGCTCGAGGAGACACCCGGCCTCAGCGCCGGCGCCTGGCAGATGCGGCCGTTGTCGCGCGGCTATGTCGAGGCCAGGTCGAACCGGCCCGGCGACATGCCGGCGATCAACCCGCGCTACCTGTCGGAGGAGGCCGACCGGCGCGCCATCATCTGCGGCTTGCGGTTTGCGCGGCGGATGTTCGCCGCGCCCGCGCTGAAGCAGTTCGTCCGGGACGAGAGCCTGCCCGGTAGCCATATCCAGACGGACGACGAGTTGCTTGATTACGCGCGGCGCAACGGCAGCACGTTTTATCACGCCAGCTGCACCTGCATGATGGGCCAGCACGCGATGGCCGTAGTCGACGACGAGCTGCGGGTGCACGGGCTCGACGGGCTGCGCGTCATCGACGCCTCGGTGATGCCGGCGGTTACCTCGACCAACACGAACGCGCCGACGATCATGATCGCCGAGAAGGGCGCGGCGATGATCACGGGCGCCGCGCGGCAAAGAATGGCGGCCTAGCGAAGGCGAGCGGAGTTGAGCCGTCGAATGAGCGCCACGCCGAGATCCTCAAGATCCTCGAATCGCATGCGTCGCGGGGTCGACGCTCATTTTTCCCCGTCGCTCCCATCCCCACTGAAGCTAAGGTCGCCGTTGCGAGGATTAGCGGTCATGGCGTCCCGTATGCCCCTGAGGTATCCCATGCCGTAGCCGATCAGCCAGGCAGATAGAGCGCAGCCCGAGACAAGGAGCCAGTAAAGGGTCATCGTGACGCTTCACCCAGCGGCGGCCCACAGTCCGGCATGTCTGTCTGCCAACAATTCGCTAGCAGCAGCCCCACTGCCAACAGCCCCTCCGGTTCCACCAGTGGCGGCGGGACCTGCGGGCCGTCGGCAGTAGGATCGTGACTCGTTAGAGCCTCTCGTGGCTCTTCTCGAAGTCGGCTATATGACGCTCTGCTTCTTCGCGAGCAATTCCGTAGCGCTCCTGAATCCTGCCGACGAGCTGATCGCGCTTCCTTCGACAATCCGCCAATTGTTCTCAGTCAACTTACCCCACTTCTCTTTGGCCTTGCCAAGGAGCTGCTTCTAGTTTCCCTTCATTTGGTCGGTGTTCATCTTAGAGCCTCCGTTCATGAGGTTATCATGCTTGTGGGAACACAGCCCAAAGCTCCGGGGTTCCCGGGTGGCATTTGCGAGGGCCAAACCCTAGCCTGTGGGGCCTTGCGCGGTACCCTTAACTTCGCGCGCTGCTCGATCCTTATTCACCAGCAGCGTGGTGCCCGCGGCGCCGGGAGAGATTTGCGCCGAGATTGGGCGCGGGGTAGGTGCTGCTGCTGCACAGGAACGTAGAAGCGCCCTCGGCGCGGAGATCGTGCAAGCTGGAACTATCAGTCGTCGCTTGCTGTTCTAATGACGTCGGCGATCGGATACCCCCCAATCCTCGATCGCCCGCTCGGGACCCCGGCTTCCCCCAAACTCGCCGGGGTCCCCTTTTGGGCGCCGCACGACCATGCCGCCACCGAGAGCCGCCGCCAGGCACCTCTCTCAAGATCACCACAACGCTCAACATCGGCCATCGCGCCGAAAGGCTGTTCTCGCCCGCGCTCCGGTTCGTTGAACCAAACAAGACCGCTGCGCGTTTCCCTAACGGGGAAGCGGGAAGCACAGGAGAGGAGAGCCGGGAGGAAGCGGTGAACAGCAACTCCGGGTCGAATTACCGCAATCCCGCCGAGTACCGGAGGGATCACGATGAGCTACGCGACCAATTCCAGCGCGAGACCATCCTTCCCCTAGGGGCCGCACTGATTATTATCGTGCTATTGTCCCTCGGGCTTTGGTGGGCCATCTGGTTGGCGGTTTCCTCACTGGTTCCGCGCTTGCTGTAGTAGGGGTAAACCTAGCTCGCACATGCTCGGCCGGGAGGGTGAACTGATTGCCCATATTTCCGTCAGGCCCGCCCTCACGGCGTCCCATGCAGGGTCACGCATCGTGCGCGATGATCCAGCTACTTGGGCATGCCCCTCAGCCAAGCTATGCTCGCCTCATGTGTGGGCGCCCCCGTCCCTCCTGCGATGTCAGCGAGATCAAGCCGAGGCAGTTCGCGGCAGTATTCGTCGTATTGGCGCTCGTCGGCTGCGGCCAAGTGGCGCCGGAGCAGGGGCAGGCGCCATACGCTCCTTATTCGCGCGACAGCGGATCGGACATGCGCAACGGCGGTGACGGTGGTGGAGGCGGCGGTGGCATGTAGCGAACAGCGAGCGATCGGACCTCGCCTGAGCGCTGGACCGAGCCGGAAGCGGACCGCGCCCGCCGATCACAGGCAAGCCCTTCGACGCTCTCGGCAAAGCAGCCGCCCTTGTGGCCGCTGGTGATGGTGCCCTCCGATCAGCCGGTGAAAGCGCGGCGCGAGGCTCGCGAGCAGCTCGTTGGCCTCCGCGGTCGAGCCCTAAACTAAAACATCGCAAAGTCGACGCGGTCGACGGCGAGAAAGACGCCGACCTCGCGGCCCCGGACAAAGGCGATGTAGCTCATAAAACCGCCGTCGCAATCCAACTTCTGCATGATCAGAGGCGTTTGGTGGTCCGCCGCGATGACCACCCAGCCGAGCGCCAACCCGTCCATCCTGCCCGCCTCGCCGAGGCCGATCGCGGCAGTCATGGTCTGACGCCGTAGACGGCGTGGGCCAATGCCAAGGTCGGCCAGGCCGCGGGGTCGCGTTCGGCGAGGTTGTGATGCAGCCACGGCGCCATGTAGCGATAGTCGCCGCGCGCGTGTCGAATCAAGTGGTCGCGGCCGTTTGGCGTCTGCGCCCTGCGTCTTGCACCGGATGGGGCGCGTCTTGTTTATCAACGGCGTGGACCAGGCAGAGAACCAAGCCCCTGGGCGCGAGTGTCGAGGAGCCGATCGGCCCTGGATAACGCAGACCAGTTTGCAGCCGAGGTTAAAGGCGTCTCCGATCCCGGTATTGTGCACATCTCCGCCCTTGAACTATCCGGGCTCGCCACCCTCGGCGCAGCGCAACACGTCGATTAGCCTCGGTCCGGGTGAAAGCCTGCGGTAATGGGTCGCGCGACTGCGCCAATCGCTACGACGCGCCCCTAGTCGCGGCCGCCTGTGAGGGGGGAACGCCTTCCGGCGGAACGCGCACTTACGGGCTCCGCAGAGGATCACCGCATCCCGAGCTTGTCCATGGCCGTATTGCCGGCCCCCGCGGCATGTGAGCTCAACGCGTTGGAACGCCGACAAATGCGAAACACGCAATGAGCTTGCTTCATTTAGACGTGCTAGCCTGAAGCATGCTTTCGGCACTTCCAGCCCTCGGCGAGGTAACGGCACTCGATCGCTATGTTGCTGCACCCGACCCGAGCTATCGCTACGAGCTGATCGAGACCATCCCGGGCGATGGCTATGCCGCTCACGTGCTGGAAATGACCTCGCAGCGCTGGCGCAACGAGGCGGGGTGGACCGCCCGCTGTGGAAGCATTGGTTGACCATCATCGAGCCCGAGCAGATCGCCACCGATATCGCGCTCCTGATCGTCGGCGGCGGCTCGAACGAGAAGAAGCCGCCGGCGCGGGCAAATCGTCTGCTGGCAATGGCGGCGGTGGCAACCTGGTCGGTTATCGCGGAACTGCGCATGGTGCCGAACCAACCTCTGACCTTCGTGGGGGAGACACAAAAGCGCTCCGAGGACGCGATCATTGCTTACAGCTGGGACATGTACCTGCGGACCGGAGACGAAGCCTGGCCGCTGCGGCTTCCGATGACCAAGAGCGTAGTGCGGGCCATGGATACGGTCACGGCCTTCTGCCACAGCGCCGCGGGGGGTAGATGTCGACAGGTTCGTGGTCGCAGGCGCCTCGAAGCGGGGCTGGACGGCGTGGACCACGGCGGTTGTCGATAAGCGCGTCGTCGCCGTGGCTCCGGTCGTGATCGACCTGCTGAACGTCGAGGAGTCATTCGAGCACCATTACCGTGCCTATGGCTTCTGGGCGCCGGCGATCGCAGCCTATCAGGCATCCGGCATCATGCGCTGGGCAGGGACGACCGAGCTCGCCTCTCTGTTGAAGATCGAAGACCCGTATGCCTATCGTGATCGCCTAACCATGCCGAAATTCATGATCAATTCCGCCGGCGACCAATACTTCCTGCCGGACTCTTCGCAATTCTATTTCAACGCGCTGGTCGGCGAGAAGTACCTGCGCTACGTGCCGAACACCGATCATTCCTTGAAAGGCTCCGACGCGCCGGAGAGCGCGCTCGCCTTCTACGAAGCGATCGTCGGGGGCCGACCACGGCCGAAATTCTCGTGGAGCTTCGAGCCCGACGGGTCGATTCAGGTCAAGGCTGAAACGCAGCCCATCGCGGCGGCGCTGTGGCAGGCGGCAAACCCTGTCGCACGCGATTTCCGGCTGGAGGCGATCGGCCCCGCTTACCGCCGCTCAGCTCTGGAAGGACAGGGCGACGGCGTCTACGTCGCCAGATCGCCCAAGCCGGCTCAAGGCTGGGTCGCCTATTTCATCGAGCTGACCTTTCCGAGCGGCGGCCTCAGACCGTTCAAATTCACGACAAGCGTCCGGGTGGCACCAGAGGTGCTGCCGTTCGGACCTCCGCCGGAAATGGCGAGCGGCGGCCGGGAGCACCAACACTCCGGCGGCCACTGAAGAGGCGACCATCCTGCGGCAGAGAAGAGGTACAGGGCCGACCCGATCGCGCCTCGCGCGCTTCCGTCAGCCTATCGGGCAAATCATGACTGCGCCCGAAATCCTCTTGCGTACACAGGATCGAAAAGTCGAGGTGCGCTACTGCGATCCGCGTGACCTCGTGGGGCGACAAGCGCAGCTCCTTCAACGCAGGCGGTGCGAATCCAAACTTACAGGAACGGGTATGGACCCTTCACACGGATCCAATATTCGTTTCAACCGATAGAAGAAAATCTATCATAGAATAACCATCATGCCGAACGTTACGCATCGATTCGCAAACGTCATACTGACGCCATAAAGGATACGCAACGTTCCATCCCATCGTGCATTCGGATGCTTTACAACAAATTAGCGTGATTTAACGCGCGGCGTGGCACGACGAGCAAACCGTCTCATCTGTAACGGGTCAATTTGCCGTGGGAGGGTGTGGAGATGACCAAGGTCAATCAGGCGGAGAGCGAGAGGAGCGAGATTATGCCCGGGGACGTCCTAACGTCGGCGTTCCTCAAGGGGGCGGAGATCTGGATGAACGCCCAAGTCGAAGTTCTCTCGGCCATGGAAGTCTCGATGGCAGATTGGACGAGACGCCGGCACGAGGCGTTCGACACCTGGTCGCGGTCTGTCCAAAAGATGTGTGAGTGCAGGGGCCCCGTCGATTTCATTCAGACCCAACAAGATTGGCTATGCAACGCCATCCGGCTGGCCGGTCTCGACATACGCTCGCTGGCTGACGAGACCGCGATTTTGACAAGGAAGATGACCGCCGGGTTTGAGAAGCTCGTCGGTCCTGATGACGATCTACTGCAGAGGCGCAGCGGAAGACCCGAAGTGGGCGACAGCCAACCAGTGGAGCGCGTGGCTGCCGAGTAGGTAGCCTCCTTGTTGCCGGCGAAGTCTCGCAGTTGGCGCTGTAAGTCCCGACGGGTTCAGCCTAACACAGATCGGCAGATCGAAATTATAGGGCGATTTGCTCGAGCTCATAAGAGCTGGAGCTGAGAGTTTGTGCCCGGGAGATCAATTCCCAGAGTGATGATTGCCTAGAAACCGTGTCTAGCCAGAGTTGGAGGAAACAGATGACCTATTCGATCTCCTATGACAACGGGTGGCCGAGCGCGACCAAGGAGAGCCGCGAAGAAGGTTTGACCCGGATAGAAACCTTCCTGACCGAACACGATGCGCTCAAAAGAGCCTTCCGGCTACTCGACGACGGCACGCATCACGCGATCTCGGTCTGCGACGGCTCTGGCAACGTCCTGTGCGGCGTGCGCCTCCAACTCAAGTTGGGTTTTTTCGCAGAATAAAGGGCTGAGCATCCGGTAACGATGCAGGCCTAAGCCGGCGGCCGGCGCCTGCAAAGGTCGTCCTTCGCGGCGCTCGCAGCCGGGCTGATCCGCCCGAGGCATGATTCGGGGCCTGACTGAGGCAGCCAAGTCGGTCGTATCTTCTGAACTCCGAGGTCCCGCGGACGTTCGACATTAATAATCGACGCTGGGGCGTGCCGCGATCCCACCGTGCCAGAGAGCTGCGATTCACTAAACAAACCCCGATTGTCGCCCGCTCTTCTGACCTCTTCGCCCCGGCAAGAGGCTCGATCAGCGCGAGGCGAGACTCGCGAGTAGCTGGTTGGCGGCTGCAGTCAAGCTCCGAATCTTGTCTGCCATGTCGTCCTCTCGGAGCGCTTGCCGGCCACGGGCGGCATCGGCCAAATAGCTCCACCGACAGATCACCTCGCTCGGCGGCGCCAGAATGGGAGACCTCAGTTATGCTCTTCTCGGTGACCGAGCACTTCACGAAAACCGCCCGCCATGCCAGCTTTAATCTCGCCAGTGGCTGTGAAACCGGCCCGCTGATCATCTTCATCCATGGCTGGCCCGAGCTCTCGCATAGCTGGCGCCACCAGCTTCGCTGCTTCGCCGCTCTCAGCTTCCTGCGTCGTCCCGGACATGCGCGGTTATGGCCGTTCCTCCAATGGGGCGGCACCTTGCCGGCACTAGCGGGTATCAGCTGTCGTAGGACCCCTGGCTCCTCTCGTACCGGTATCGTGATGCTGGGACCCGTCACACCTGCGCAGTCGGCCGAGGCGTTGATCGAGGTACCTTTCCCGCCGTTCCGATCGCCGATTTCGCCGGCAACCAAGGTCTGCGCTGCGACTTCGCCAGTGAACGGCTCGATCCGCCGGCAATCGCGGCATTTCGCGACTTCAGCACCCCGATCCGGCGCCGTTTGGCCGAGCTTTCGTTCGGGGCGGCTCACGAGGATCGGGCCGAACTGACGTTGTTCCGCATTGCCTACTCGCACGATGCGCCCATCGAGGCGAGTTTCGCCCCCGACTCGATCCTATTGGTCGATTACCGTCTGCTCTGAAGAATATCGGCGGCACGGCAGCGATTGGAGGCATTGGCGGATCTGGACCTGCTGCGTCGTAATTTCTTCACTCGCACGCACGCTTGTGGGCGGTGCCAATCCGCTCGTTTACATGCCTATGAGGCTTGCCCTGCCTGCGGTGGCGGCAACTTGGTCGATCAGCCGATCGTGCACCATTACCGATGCGGTTGGCAGGCGCCCCAATCGCGCTTCGCGGGCAGCCGTCTTCTGGTGTGTCCGAAATGTCGGCGCGAGCTGCGACACTTTGGCGTGGATTACGGAAAACCGGGAATCGTCGTCGTCTGTCGCGGCTGCGGCGCGGTGGAGGACGAGCCGGTGGCCAACTTCGCCTGCCTCGACTGCGCTGCCGTGACCCCGAGCACCGACAGTAGTCCTACCGACTGGCACCACTACGAGCTTACCGAGGAGGGGTTGAGATCGCTGCACGACGGTCGGTCGGTTGCCGCGCCTCAATATCGCCCCGGTCCTCCAACGCTACTGACGAGCCTTTTCGCCGCGCGAATTCAACCTGCTGGCCGCGGAAGCGTTAGGTGTGGCACGCCGGTACGACCGGCCATTCGCGCTGGCGAGGCTGACTGTCGCCAATATCGACGAATTGCGGCGAGAACTCGGACCGGTGGCCGTCGATAGTGCGTTTCGGCTGGCCATCGACGCCTCCGTCGGTCTGCTTCGCGACAGCGATTTCATGGCGCCTGACGGTCCCGCATCCATGCTCATCGGTTTCCCCGAGACCTCCGCGGCCCTTGCTGCAAAAGTATTGGACCGGGTCAAAAAGGAGGTCGCGGTTGTCGTGGCGGCTCCGTTGGAGATCGCGGTGACCACTGCCGAGGGCGAACATGCCTCCGCGCTGCTGGGCCGCGAATGAGCCCAATGGATGCCGTGGCGTTTCTGCTCTCGATTTCGTCAGCGTGATGGTTTTGTTTTGGTACACGACGCTGCTCGAAGTTCCGCGCTATGTGATCGGGGCTATCGCCGCCCCTATCGCAGCCCTCTCGGAACGCCCAAGACAGCCCCCCGATACCAATTTGACCGTAAGCGTGATCCTGGCTGGATACGACGAAGCCCAATCTCTGCGCGCCTGTATAGCGGTTTGGCCGAGCAGACCCTCACCGACCGCAGCCGTCTGCAAGTCGTCGTCGTCGATGATGGCTCTACTGACGGAATGGCGGATGCGCACACTGACCTGCGGGGCGAGGGACTGGTCGACGAGGTGATCCGGTTGAGGCATGGCGGCGGCAAGAGCGCGGCTGTCTGCTCCGGCGACGTCATCGCCATCGCAGATATCGATACCACATTCGACCGAGACGCATTGGCGGTGATGCTCGGCTATTTTGCCGCCGATCCTGCCGATGTTAAGTTTGGCGATCTCGCCGATCATCGTGAACTCGCGAAGAAGCGATCGAAGCCCGGGGTCTCGTAGACGAGGTTGCGATAGGCGCGATAGGCCTCGGCGGAGAGAAACATCATCGCGTCGAGGTGTTCGGGCCGCGGCGCGGCTGTTGCTGATTGCAACAGTGTCGCTTCCAGTGTGGCCGCCGCAAGGATCTCGATGTTGCGCCGGCCGAGCTCGGGGTTCGAGTATTTGCTGACGATGACCTCGCCTTGCTCGGTAATTCATGGTGAGATCGGCATCTTCGCCGACCCGACGTCGTGACCGCCGACGCCTTCGATCGCGCTGCGGCGAAACGCGCCAAAGGCGCCCGAAACCATCGACAAGATGCCGAGCAGATCGGTGACGCGCCGATCGAGCGAGACGCTGATCCCATATTCGATCGCCTGACAGCGCGTGACCAGGCTGGCGCATTCATTCCGGACGCCGAGGTCTCCGCTGACCGCCCCTAAACGGGTGCTGAGGATCATGGAGCAGGAGAGCCCGCTCGAAAGCAATCCGCTATTGGCGCGCTCGATCCGCAACCGTTTTCCGTATCTCGATCCGCTCAATCACATGCAGATCGAGCTGTTAAGACGCTATCGGGCGCAGGCGACACGAACGAGGATGTCGTCACCGGAATCCATCTGAAGATCAACGGCCTCGCGGCCGGCCTGCGCAACAGCGGCTAAGGCGCGCCGAGGGCTCCTACAATTGCGCCACGCCAGCGCGGGCGCAGTCTTCGTCTTGCTGCGATGTTCCGCCGCCGACACCGCAAGCACCCTCTACGATGCCGTTGCGGACGATCGGAACGGCCCCCTGACCCATGATCATGTGACCGCCGGAGGCGGCGGCGATGCCGCGCGGGGTCGGCTGGTCGGCACGCTCGGTCAGCTCGCCGCTCGGCCGGCCGAACGCGGCCGACGCGACGGCCTTGCCCTGGCTGCCATAGGCGCTCGCCCAAATTGCGTTATCCATGCGCTGCAGTGCGATCAATCGGCCGCCACTGTCGCAGACCGTGACGCTGATCCTGATGTTGAGCTCTTGCGCCTTCGCCAAGGCACCGCGAATGATGCGATTGGCTTCTTCCAGTGTCAGAGCCATTGATCTCTCCCTAACTTGAGTTTTCGCCGCCGGCCTACCTGGGCACGGCGGCGCGGCGGATGTTGGCGCTCTGTTCGGGGACGCCGGCTTCCTCGTAGCAGACCCGGGCGAAGGCCGCCACACCGGCGCGAATGTCGTCCTTCGACGGCAGGGCGAAGCAGAGCCGCAGATGCGATTTGCTCTCGCCCGGGTTGCACGACCATTCCGGGCCCGGGTTGAAGGCGATGCCGGCCTGGGCGGCGGGTGCGACGAGCTTGGTCACGTCAACCCGGTCGGGGAGCTTCAGCCACAAAAAGATGCCGCCTTTCGGGTACCACATTTTTTCGACCGCGGTGCCGAACTCGCGCTCGACCGCCTCGACCATCGCGTCGAGCTTGTCGTGCAAGGTCTGGGTCAAGCCGCCGACGTGCTCGCCGAAGTTCTGCGAGAAATATTCGGCGACGACCATCTGGTCGAGCGCGCCGGTGCCGCTGTCGGCCTCCCGCTTGCAAGCGACGAGTCGGCTCATGACCTGCGGGTGGGCAATCGCGTAACCGAGACGCAAGGACGGGGCCAAGGTCTTCGAAAACGAGCCGATGTGGATGACCTGCTGCGGGTCCATCGCGTAGAGGGAAGGCGGGCCGGCACCCTCCCAGGTCAGGTCGGCGTAGCACTCGTCTTCGAATACCGGCACGCCGTGCGTGCGGGTCAGGGCAAGGAGCGCTTCACGACGCTGACGCGGCAGGATCGAGCCGGTCGGGTTCTGGACCGTGGGGATCGTATAGACGTATTTCGGGACGATACCCTTGCGACCGAGATCCTCGAGGATATGCGCGAGGCCGTCGATCGTTAGGCCCTCGTCGTCGAGCGGCGCGCCGATGATGTTAACCCCGAGGCGCTTCAATTTGGTCAGCGCACCGCCATAGGTGAACTCCTCGAGGATGACGGTGTCGCCGCGTTCGAGCAGGAGACCATTGACGAGGTCGATGGCTTGTCCGGAGCCCGAGGTAATCAGTACGTCGTCGACCGTGCATTTGATCGCAGGTCTTTGTGCAACCTTGTCGACGACGAGCTGGCGCAGCCCGCGATACCCCTGCGGGCCGTCGAAATTGTAGAGAGCCAGATCGGCGCCGCGGCGGCGCAAGACAGCAGTGGCGGCCTCGGCGAGCGCGGCGGCCGGGATGCGCGCCGGATCGTTATGGCCGCCGATGAAGTTGTATTTCGGAAACCCGGTCCAGCGCGGCGCCGGCGGCGGCAGGTCCTTGGCGAAGAGGTGGCTGTAGGCGAAACTGCCGTCGGGCATGATCGTTTCTCCTTATGGCAATTCCCTCGCGTCCCCTCCCCGCGAGCGGGCCGCGAGCGGGGGAGGGGTGAGACGCTGGGGAGTATTAGCGCGCGGCCGGTGCGTATTTGCCGGTCAATTGCGGCGTGATGTCCGGATAGGCGCCAGCCGTCTTCTGCGCCGCCTTCTCGTGCATCTGCAGACGGGTCTCGCGTCCCCAGGTACGCTTCAGCTCGTCCTTGACGTTGAAAGCAAGCCGGCCGAGACCGTCGATCTCGAGCTCGATCTTGTCGCCGTCCTGGAAGGAGTTGAGGCCGCGGTGGTTGGTGCCGGTGGCGATGATGTCGCCCGGCTCCAGGGTGTGGACCGAGGACAGCCACTCGATGCAGCGCGGGATCTTGTGTGCCATGTCGCTGGTGTTGAAGTTCTGCATCAAGGTGCCGTTGTTCCACAACCGGATCTGCAATTTTTGCGGGTCCGGGATCTCGTCCTTGGTCACGAGATAGGGGCCAATCGGCGCGAAGGTGTCGCGCGACTTCATGGCAAAAAAGCCGGGGGCCGGGAGGCCGCGCGCCGAGCCGTCGATAAAGTTCGTGTAGCCAAAGACGTAATCCATCGCGTCGGCGGCTTTGACGTTGCTCGCCTTCTTGCCGATCACGACCGCGAGTTCAGCCTCGCCCTCGAAGATCGTGGCCGGCGCATCGGGCAATGCCATCGTATCGCCGGGTCCACAGATCGCGTTTGCTGTTTTTTGGAACGCGTTGATCGGCGCTGGCGCGCTGCGCGTGCCGTCTTCCATGTAGTTGACCGCCATCGCGTCGATATTGGTCGGCTTGGGTAACGGCGGGCGCACTTTGACGGATGACAGCGCGACACCCTGGCCGCTCGCAGCGCCGTCATTGAGCCGCGCGCGATATTGGTCAAAGCGTGCGATCAGCCCGTTGATCAAGTCGCCGGGGCCGGTATGCGGGATGTCCCGCACGACCGACGACACGTCGACGACTCGGTCGCCCTTCAGCACACCCAGCTTATAATCGTCGAAGAACAGCAACTTCATGTCGAGTGCTCCCTAAGTAGGCGGCGGTTTACGATCGGAAAAATCGTCATTCCGGCCGCAGCGAAGCGAAGAGCCGGAATCCATGTGCCGCCGATGGATTCTCGCCTTCGCGGGAATGACGATGGTGAGTGCTCCCTCAGTCGATGGGTACGAAGATACAATTGCGGATCTTGTTGTCGATCGCCTTTGAGAGGTGTCCTTTGCCGGTCGTGTCCTCGACCAGCACCACCTCGCCGGCGCCGATCTTGCGGCTTTCGCCGTCGCTCGCGGTGATCAGCACGCCCGCGTCGAGATTGATGATGTATTGGCGCCGGGGTGCGGGATGCCAGTCGAGGTCGTAGGTCGGCGGGACCTCGCGGAAGATGATGCCGGTCGCCGGCAGGCGCTTGGAGAGCTTGCCTCCGCGCGTCTCTTCGACCCACTCGACCTCGATGTCCCGGAAGTGCGACTGCCCGCTCGCGTCGGTGTAGAGGTTGTGTATCCGCATCGCCGCCCCCCCCGCAAAATTACCTGAACGTCGCCATACTAACGGCGGGGCTGACCTCGACGCCAGCATCTCGACGCAGGGCCGCCGGCGAACGCCTGGCCCCCGGCTTCAGGCGCAGCGCCGGGCGCTCGACGAGGTGCCACGACAGGAAAGCGAGCCCCGCCGCCGCCGGCAATGCGAGCAGGAACACCTGCCACCACGCCGCCCGCCCGCCAAGCAGCCAAACCACGCCCTGCTCGACCGGCCAGCCATAGATGTAGATGCCGTAGGACAGATCGCCGAAGCGCGCCGCCGGAATGACCGGCAAGCGCGGCGTCAGGGCGAGCCACAGCGCCAGATAGCAGCCGAACAGCGGGAACAGCAGGATGAACTGGCGCAACGGCACGCTGAGGACGAGGCCGGCGAGCGCCAACAGCGCGATGCGGCCGTCGAAAATGCGGGTGTGGCGCAGCTTGTAAAGAACCATCCCGGCGGCGAAGAAGCCGACGAGCCAGCCCCACCCGCTCAGCAGCTGGAAAAACCAACCCCATTTTTCGAGTTCGTCGAGCATGTTGAAGTGCAGGCAAGCCATGCCGAACGCCAGCAGCAGAAGGGCCGCCCGCACCGTCAACAGCCGCAGCACGCCGAGCGCCAGGACCATCAGGTACATCGTGAACTCGAGGCGCAAGGTCCACAGCGAGCCGTTGATCTCCAACCCGACCGGATTGTTGACGAACATCACCCCGGGCAGCTCGTGCACGGTTTGATCGAGGAGGGTGTTGCCGATGACGTACTCATAGGGCTCCGGGCGGCCCAGAAAGGCGCTTGGCCAGAGAGTGGTGACGACCGGCGCCAGCACGAAAGCCGACAGCAAGGTGGCAACGAACAGCCCGGGGAAGATGCGTAATGCCCGCTTGGCCAGGAAGCCCCAAGCGTTGCCAGTCGCTTCGAAGCTCTGCGTCACCAGAAAGCCGCTAATCGCAAAAAATACGAAGACGCCGACGAGACCGAGGATCGACTGGTTGCCGGTCAGCCAGATCAGCCACTCGTGGTCCTGCGTGCCCTCTGAGATCAGGAACGAATGCGAAAAGACGACCGAGGCGGCGGCGACCAGCCGCAGCGCATCGAAATTATTTTGCCTGCCCCCTCCCATCCGCCCGCCCGGTTAAGCGGTAAGTAGACGCGCGACGCGCTCGCGGTGCCAGGTGGCGTCGCCGAAGGCGACCTCAGAGGCCTTGGCGCGCTTGAAGTAGAGCTGCAGGTCGTGCTCCCAGGTGAAGCCGATGCCGCCGTGTAATTGGATGCCGGCGCCGGCGACCTTGCGGTAGGCGTCGGACGCGAAGGCCTTGGCCATCGACACCGCGAGCGGCGCCTCGGCGAGCCCCTCGTCGATCGCCCAGGCGGCATAGTAGGTCAGCGACTTGGCGTTCTCGACATCGACCAGCATGTCGGCGGCCTTGTGCTTGACGCCCTGATAGCTGCCAATCGGCTTACCGAAAGCGATGCGGATCTTGGCGTAGGCGGTGGTCATGTCGAGGACCTGCTGGGCGCCGCCGCACATTTCGGCGCAAAGCGCCACCGTCGCCCGGTCGAGCACGCGCGCCAATGCCGGCCAACCGCCGTGCTTCTCGCCGAGGAGTGCTGCGGCCGGCACCGCGACATTGCCGAGCCTTACCTCGCACAGCTTGCGGGTCTCGTCGATCGTCGGCAACAGCGTGACGGCGAGACCCGCGGCGTCCTTCGGCACCAGGAACAGGCTGACGCCGTCCTCCATCGTGCTGCCGTCCCGCGTTCGCACGGCGACGACCAGCGCGTCACTCAAATGCGCGTCCGGCACGAAGAGCTTGGTGCCCGACAGGACAAACCCGCCGGCGGTTTCGCGGCCGGTCGCCACGATGCCGGCCGCATCCCAGCGCGCATTGGGCTCGGTCCAGGCGACGCTCACCTTGGCCGAACCCGCAGCGATGCGCGGCAGCCATTCCTGCCGCCGGGCTTGTGAGCCCGCCTCGAGGATCGCCGAACCGCCCAGCAACACGGTCGAGAAGAACGGCCCCGGCATTACAGCCCGGCCCATTTCCTCCATCAGCACCGTCATGTCGACGAGCCCGAGCCCGCTGCCGCCCGCTTCCTCGGGGTAGAGAATGCCGAACCAACCCTGTTCGGCGAGCTTTTGCCAGAAGGCGTCCGTCATCGCCGCCGGCTCCGCCATGCGCTGGCGGACAAAGGCAGAGGGACATTCGTTTTCGAGAAACCTTCGGGCGCTCGCGCGCAGCAGCTCCTGCTCTTCGGTAAAACCGATGTCCATCTACGGGGCGCGGCTGTACCGGCGGCAGTCGAACCTCACCATGTCGCGGAAATACGGCCGCAGACGCTGCGTCCAGGGCGTATCCGCCGCCTTGCGCCATTCGGCCGAGCTCGGCACTTCGGGCGAAGCAAAATGGTAGAGTGCGACGTAACGCTGGGTGGCACCAGTGCCGCGGTAGCGGCGGGCGCACAGGGTGCCGGGCACCGCGCCGAGAGCGGGGATGTGCTCGGTGTTGTACCACTCGTTGAAATCGCTCGCGTGCTCGGGGGCGATATTCATCGCGATGACCAATAGTGCGGTGGCCTCCGGGGGCGCCATGCGGTCACCGGGGAACAGCTGCTCGCCCTCATAGCGCATCAGGCTCTTGCGGAAGCGGGCGGTGCGCTTTGTCCATGGCGAGGAATTCTCCCCTCCGACGGCTAGATAGGGCGCGCTCTTCAACACGCTCAAATTGTCGAGATCGTAGGTCGCGACCGAGATCTTCGGGTTTGTCGCGCCGATCCAGCGATCACCGTTCAAAAAACCGGGGACCCCGAGCCGCTCGGGGACGTGCTCGAGGTCGTACCAGTCGTGAAACTCGTCTTCCGGGGCGGCCGAGAAATCCATTGCCGCAAGCAGGATGCCCTTTGCCATCTGTCCCTCCCAAGGGTTTGGGACATCATCGCCGAGACCCGCCCGGGTTTCCAGCGAAACGATCGGCGATCGATGGTGTGGCGCGCGTCAGCGCCGGGCGCGTGGCTGGGCGGCGGCTGTCGCCTGCTGACGGAACATCGTGTCGGCGGCCTGCTTCTGGGTGTCCGAGAGGCTCGCATAGAGAGAATCGAAAGCGGTCGCAAGGTGCTCGGTGTTGTCGGCGTAGGCGCGTGCGATCTGGGCGTAGGAGTGCATGTTGTCGGGCGCGTTCATCGTCGCCACCGCGCCGGCGCGCTGCGTGAAGAGTGCGTCCGTGGCTGCCGCGTTGTCGCGCATCGCCTGGGTAAAGGCGGACCAGAGAGGCATCTGCGCCTCGGTGATGCCGAGCTGTGACTGCAACATCTTAATCCGCTGATCAACGGCACCTTGAGTCGCGGTCGAAGGCCCGGGCGCGCTCGATGGAGGCGCAGCCGCAGGGGCTGCCGAAGCCGCGGGCGCGGCCGTCGGGGGGAGCGGAGCTGCCGACTGCGCGAGCCCGATGGAGGGCGCCAGCAAGACCGCCAGAGCGACACCGCGTACAAGTGATGAGGTGAACATATCTACCCTCCTCAGCGCGAGTGGCCGTGGCCGCCGCCGAAGCCGCCGCCGCCCATCCGAGCCTCGTGCCAGCCACCACCGCCACGCCGGCCGCCAATGCCGCGGCCGCCCCATCCGCCATGCCAACCGCCGCCCCAGGCCCAGCGGGACTGGCCCCACGGTCGGCCATGGAAGCCGACAGGCCCCTCGGCAAAACCCCGGTGGCCGAAATGCGCTATCGCCGCCGTTGTTCCTACGGCGCCAAAGCCGCCGGTAATGAATCCGCCATGCCACCAGCCGGGTCCGATGGTCGCGAAGGTCAGGACCGGAGGGCCGATAAAGAGCGCGAAAGCCGGCGGCGCGAAGATGACGAGGGGTGGAGCCGCCGCAACGACGACTGGGGGCGGCGGTAGGACCACGATCGGTGGTGGCAATGCTGCGCCGAGCAAGGCGCCGGTAGGCGGCAGGGGCGCGGCGGCGGGAAGAGGAGCTGCTGGTGGCGGGGGGCCTGCGGCGATCGGTGGCGGGGCGATCGCCGGAAGCCCGAGCACGATCGGCGGTGGCGCGACGTAGATCGGCGGTGGCAGGACGATCAGCGGCGGAGCAAGGATCACACCGAACGACGCACCAACCAGCAGACCGCCCCACGCCCAGGCGCCTGCGCCCCACCCCCAACCGAAATCGTTCCAAGCCCAGGCGTGGCGCCAATCCCACCAGCCTATGCCTCGACCGCCGAACCCGGGCCCGCTCCAGCCATGCCCGAATTCCGCCGAGGCAAAGGTTCCTCGCGAGCCGGCACCACCCCACCCGTGCTTGTACCAGCCAAGATGCCGCCCGTTGTCGTGCCAGCCTGCGACTTCGTGCCGGCCTCCGCCGCCGTGCCAGCCTCCACCGCCGTGCCAGCCCCCACTGCCGTGCCAGCCCCCACTGCCGTGCCAGCCGCCGAAACCACCGCCACCCCCGTGCCCGCCTTCGCCTTGCCCGCCTCCCCCGTGATCGTGGCCCGCTTCGACCGGACGTGCGACCGCGATCGCCAGAATGGCTGCCGCGACGATGAATAGCTTGGGTGCACCCGTCATCGGTGATTATCCGTACCGGCCGATCGTATGGCAGAACGCAGCAATACCGACTACCATTCCTTAATAGTGCGCCACACGCGCCCGAAGCGGATGAATCCAAAAAACGTCAAGATAGTGTTAGCAAAGCGCCACAGGCGCCTCGCGATCCGGATTTTCCGTTATGATCGGCAACAAATGCTTGGAGGAAGCCGATGACTGCCACCACTCCGTTTTTGCAACAGGGCGAAAAGCTCGGCCCGCTGGCCTCGCGCTATGTCGAGGTCGAGAGCCTGCCGTGGAAACCTACCCCATGCCCGGGAATCGACATGAAAGTGCTGCTCGAAGACCCGGAAACCGGGCTCCTGACGGCGCTGTTCCGCTGGCAGCCGGGGAGCGAGCTGGCCTTGCACGAGCATGTCGAAATCGAGCAGACCTTTGTGCTCGAAGGCAGTCTCGTCGACGACGAAGGCGAAGTGCGCGCCGGCAACTACGTGTGGCGCCCCAAGGGCAATCGGCACATCGCGCGCTCTCCCGGCGGCGCGCTGGTGCTGTCGATGTTCCTAAAGCCGAACATCTTCCTCGCCGGCGACGCAGCCGGGCGGGATCTGAGGTAAGGGGAGGGGTGATGGCACTGAAGATCTACGGCGTCGCCCGCTCGCGCGCGGCCCGCGTCTTGTGGATGGCCAAGGAGCTCGGGCTCGACTACGAGCACATGAAGGTCGACTTCGCGGCTGGCGAGACGCGCCGTCCCGCGCATCTCGCGCTCAATCCCAACGGCCATGTTCCGGTCATCGACGACGACGGCTTCATCCTATGGGAGTCGATGGCGATCAACCTCTATCTCGCCAAGAAATACGGAGCGGGGGGGCTCTATCCGAGCCGTCTCGAAGACGAGGCGCGGGCTTGGCAATGGAGCCTCTGGGGCATGACCGAAGTCGAGCGTCCGCTGCTGACCGCGATGATGAACCGCGCCATCTTTCCGGAGAACCAGCGCGATGCCGCGGCGGCAGACGCCGCCGAGAAGACGCTGGCGCAGCCGCTCGGGGTGCTCGAGGGCGTTCTCGGCCGCAGCCCCTACCTGCTCGGCGAACATTTCACGGTCGCCGACCTCAACGTCGCCAGCATTCTCGTCTGGGCGCGGCCGGCGCAGATCGACATGTCCGCCTTCCCGAAGGTCGCCGAGTGGCTCAGGATCTGCGCCGAGCGGCCGGCGGCGCGCGCCACCCGCCAACTCCTGCGGGAATGAGTCAGGGGGAAACGATGGCCAAGATGCGACCGACGCGACGGCAAATGCTGGCGCTCGGGTTCGGCGGCATCGCGCTGCCGATCCCCTTCAGCGGAGGAGGCAAAGCCATGGCGGACAACACCCCGGATACGGTCGTCTATGTGTCGAACGCCGCAAGCAAGGAGGTCTATGTCCTCGCCATGAACCGCGAGAGTGGGGATCTGANCGTCCTCGATAAAGTCCCCGTGCCCGGCACCGACAAGCCGTCGCCTTCGAGCATGCCGATGGCGGTGACACCCGACCATCGGTTTCTCTACGCGGCATTGCGCAGCGACACCTTTCCGGTATCGAGCTTTGCAATCGACCAAGCGAGTGGGCGGCTGACCCACCTCGCGACCACGCCGCTGCAGGATAGCATGGCCTATATCGTGACCGATCGGACCGGCCGCTACCTGCTGAGCGCCTCCTATCCGGGCAATAAGTTGACCATCAACCCGATCGAGGCCAACGGCCACGTCGCCGAAAAGACAACCCAGATCGTCCCGGACAGACCGAAATCGCACTGCATTCTCGTCGATGCTACCAACAAATATTGCTACGCGACGAGCCTCGGTGCCGACATTGTCATGGAGTGGAAGTTCGACCCCGCCATCGGGACCCTGTCCCCGAACGGGCCTGGCGAAGTTCACACCAAGCCCGGTGCGGGTCCGCGACATATGGCGCTCCATCCCAATCGGCGCTTCCTGTACCTGATCACCGAGACGACCGACACGATCGGCGCCTATGGCATCGACCCCGCATCCGGGACACTGACGGAGCTGCAATTCGTCGACGCGCGGCCGGCCGATTTCAAGGAGCAGCCCGCCGCCGCCGATCTGCACGTGACCCCCGACGGCCGGTTTCTCTATGGCAGCGAGCGCAAGACCAGCACGCTCGCCGGCTACCGCATCGACCCAGACAAAGGAACTCTGTCGCCGATCGGTCACTTTCCGACCGAGACGACGCCGCGCGGNTTCAATATCGACCCGCGCGGCCGCTTCCTGCTGTCGGTCGGGCTCGATTCGAACGCGATGACGGTCTACCGGATCGACCCGCAATCGGGTGCCCTGACCAGCCTCAAGCAATACCCGATGGGCCAGCAGCCGAACTGGATCGAGATCGTCGATCTACGATGACTTTGGCCCGTACTCCCTGGTCCCCGTACTCCCTGGTCAACGGGAAAATAACGGGAAAAACCCGTTTTCGCAGCGTTCCGGACCGCAATCCCGATCCGCAAGTCATTGTAATCTCAGCAATGGAGCGGCCAAATTCCCTAACCGGTCGAACAGGGAATAAAGCCGGCCGAACAGGGATTTAAATCGGCGTAACAGGAAAGCACCAGGGAACGGCTTCAGGCCTCTCGCGTCCAATTTACACGCACGAAATACCCGTCCTTCTCGAAATTGTCCTCGATCTCGCCGTGAAAGGCGCGCTTGACAGCCTCGCCGATGCGGCGCGGCAGGTGGATGTCGGTCGTATTGATCACGACACCCTGCGCATCCTCCTCGATGCTGATGATCCGATTGAGCGGATGCTCCTTCTTTTCCACTTCTTCCTGATGGCGGGCCAGGTGGATCATCTCCTCTTTGTGCTCCCGGGCGAAATCACCTCGCAGCGTGACGATGCCGGCGGGATATTTGTCGTTGGTGCGCCGGCAGGCCGCACACACCTCTTCGAGGGCACCTTCGGCCCTCGCCACCCATCGCCAGCGCCCGTCGCGATAGACGGCGCCACATTGTGGGCAGACCGTACCGTCATGCAGCTTTTGGTGATGTTGGTAGGGGTCGAGGATGTGATCCTCCTGGGCGCGTCCCGCGATGCGGCGCGTCCTTCGTGGCCTCTGCGGCCTGAGATTCGATTGGTTCATATTGGCTCCATAACTCGACCGCAGACCCCCATCCTCCCGGCAATGCGGTATGGGCACTCTGCCAGGGGTAGCAGGTTCGCCCATTGACCTGGGTCAATGACGTCGCGCTCGGTGGAAGCGCGACCGGATCCTGGTTCCTGACGATGTCCGACATCTTTCTCATGATCAGGCCCTATGCCGGAGTGACGGGGTCTCCGGTTCTGCATCGAGGTCCATCGCTTCTACCTCGATCAGGGCGGCATGAATTCTTCAGTCGTGAATGCCCTCGAGTTCGGCGAATTGTTTTTTCGCCGCTTCGAGTGCCCGTTCAGCGCTGGGGGCCGATCGAATAACGATCGACCGCTGGCAGCAGCGGAAGAGCTTGTTGTTTCTGGGGATTTCGTTCATGAAACACACGTGGTAAGCCGGCATCTGTCGCGCTCCCAATCAAGTTCAAAAATCATCATCACCCGGGGATCGAGGGGCCCCGATGATCTGGATCAATTTCAGCGCACGCAACGCCAACGCCTCCCCCGGCGACACCGTCACTCCGGAGATAGGTATTTCTACGCAGCGTTAGTTTAGCAGGCTGCCGAAAAAGTCGATCAATGCCCGTCTCGATGCCGCTCATGACCTAGGGCGTGAGGTCGTGCCCGTAAACCATTGATCTAACGTGATCTCAATTCTGGCATCGAGGCAGCATCATGGCCGTTCTTTCGAAATCGCGACTTTTTCCGCACCCTGCTGGAGCCAGCGAAATGCAGCCGGGTGCGAAGACACAATAGACCCGTGCCGTCGGCCAAACACAGATAAGGGATATGTGAGTAAGGGATATGTGAGTTTCGAGCCGCGATCTGCTTCACCTCACGATACCGGTAAAGCCGACGAGAATGACGGCTTTGCACGCGAGCTTTCTCACGGCGGGATCACGAGGCGTCAACAGGGTTGGCCTGTCATCCCTCGGTGTGGTCGAGGCCAAACATTCGTGTCTGGTCATCATAGCTGAAGAGCTCGGCATAGCGTCCCCAATCGATTGCAGCCCGCAGGGTCTTCTCGGCGTCACCCTGGTTCAGATGATCCTGGAGCTCGAACTCGAAGCGCGCTCGGGGTGCGCGATGCTCTTCACGCTCATCGAGGACATGGCGGATATGCGCGGCGAGCGGCACGAACCGGATCAGATGCTCTCGGAACAGTGTCGCTTGCGCTCCTCGGTGCCGCTCTGCGCGAAGATGCGACCCGCGGCGGTCAGCTTGATCGCTCCGTCCTTAAGTTCTGCAAACTCCAGAATGTGCAGCGCCTCGGCGATTGGAAACAGGTCGTTGATTTCGAGGGCGAGCGGACGGGCGATGTCCACCAGCGCGGTATGACCTCCACAGGCGCGTATTGGCAGCAGTGATCTACTCACGTTCCTCTTGGGTGCCGTCAAAGTCGCGGTGTTCACCTGCCTTGAGATGGCGTCGGCGCATCACTCGCCATCCTGAGGCCGATCTCCGTAACTCGACTAGCGGGTATAAAGGTGCCAATTCCGCTGGCCAGGGGAGGTAGGCGGCATCGGGGTTCAGTACTGGCGGATGCCCGTTCAAGCGAAGAGGAAGGGGAGTTCGACAGGCGTTTGCGTGCTGATCGCCTCCGCGAGTCCACGCGCATTTATGCTTAGGGCCCGTCATATCCGGGACCATCCACACCTCCTGGACAGACTGCTGACCAACGGAAGCAAGCTATGATACCACTTTGCCAACCGATCTGGTTCTGCGGGGCCTTGTACCACCGGCAAACCTCCCTCGCTCTTGGTCCTACATCAACCTCGAGTGGCCGGCCCCCCGGCTGTTCGAAGGGCCGGGCGAGGAGACGAGGCAGCCACACCGGGCAAGCGAGGCATCGTAAACCGCCCGCAAGAATGGGGGATTGCCGTGTTGACGCCATTTATCATGAAACTCGAACATTTCCTCCCTTTGCCCGACCAAGACAAGGAATGGCTGAACGGCCTTGTTTTGCGGTCCGAAGAATTTCCCGCACATTCGGACATTATTCGGGAGGGAGAGATGCCCGCCGGGGTCTTCGTCATAATCGCCGGACATGCATGTCGCTACAAAATCTTGAGCGACGGGAACCGGCAGATTTTGGACTTCATGTTTCCGGGCGACATGTCCGAGCTGCACAGCTTCCTGCTCCAAGCAGCCGACCACGGGATCTTTACCCTCGGCCCTACGATCATTGCGCGAATCGATCGCGATCGGCTCACCCGGGGTATGTTCGATCATCCCCATTCGGCCGTTGCCTTGTGGTGGAATGCGCTTCAGCGAGAAGCCATTCTGCGTGAGCGCATCACCGCGATCGGCCGCCGCGATGCCTATGCACGCGTGGCCCATCTTCTTTGCGAGATGTTCGAGCGTCTAAGATTGGTGGGCGAAACGGCCGACCATCACTATCGGCTGCCCCTGACCCAGGCGGAGCTGGGCGACGCGCTCGGCATCTCCGAGGTCTATGCCAACCGCATGCTGCGGCGCCTGCAAAATGAGAGGCTGATCGTCTCCCACCAACGAATACTGAGAATACCCAACCTCGACGCGCTGAAGCGCGCCGCCGCATTCGACGCACGTTATCTCCATCTGGACGGCGCGCCGCAGGCGGTACGGGACGCCCTTTCCTCGCCGCGCCGGGTGGCGTGACGGTGCGTCAAAATGCCTCAAATTAGATATCTCGCCAGCTGCTGCGCGGGAAGGCGAGCTGAAGAGGCCAGCAGTTGATATTGTTTGTTAATATTCTTTAAGGTGGCCCTCCGGGGTTCAGCCTAGGGTCTTAATCAGGTCGCGCGATAGCGGCGACCGCTCGTCCGGGCCTGCGAGCGTCCGCACGCGGACGCCCGCCGATTCTCAGTGCGAATTCTGTTGAGTCAGAGGTGCTCGATGCATGACCCAGCGATCCTCAGGATCAATCTCGATCACTTCCGGCGCTTGCTGGAGACCGAGGCTGACCCAGCCAAGCAGCAGAGGATCTTGAAGCTGATCCGGGAAACGGAGGCGCCGCTGAGCGAAATCGGCTCCCGAGAGGCGCCGCCGCAGATCTGGTCATTGCAGGCGCGGCTGCCACAGAGAACGGCTTCCAGGAGTAGAGAAACCGAGCGCGGCCGGGCTCGGGTAACTGGAGCCTGGTGGAACCCGGCCGAACCACGCGACGTGATTTCACGACCTACTCGGGTGCTCCGCTCATCCTTTACATGACAAGTGTTGGAAGACTGGGCCGCTTTGGGACCTCATTTTCTCGAGCGGCCTCGCGAAGTAGGAGGAAGAAGTGCGCAGTCTATGGCTACTGGACGGTGTCATGAACGATCCGCGTGAGTTGCGGCGGCTCGCGGCTTGGTACCGAACGTTTGCCGACCGTGCCGGAAATCCGATGATCTGGGAGGCTCGGTTGACGACCGCGCAGGAATTGGAGCGAGAGGCTGTTCGGTTGGAAGAGATGTCGGTGCAAGGGGGCGCGCATCGAGCGCAAGGAGCGCCATCACGACTCTGTTAGGTGGGCCGGACATCATGCGATCAACTCCGCACGGCCGAAACGACTGGAGGGGTGCGGTAGCGTAGCGCCGGAAAGCGAGTTCGACAGGCGTTTGCGTGCTGATTGCCACCGCTAGTCCGCACGTTACAGAGAACGCTCATGGAAAAGACCGTCTCGGCAGGGTCCCGGGAAGCACTGGACGCATTATTGGCTCGATCGTTCGTGGACGGCGTGACATGGCCGATCGGTCCCGCCGAACTCGCGGCGCTGGTCGATATGGGGGTGCCCGATGGCCAAATTGCCGCCTATTTCTCAGTCGAGCTGGCTGCCGTGCGCAAGCTTCGCCAACGATACGAACTGTGAACGTGATACAGCGCAAGCCGGGCAAGATATAGGCGAAATATCAATAAAACGAAGATGCCATGAAGAGGGTTCTCTTGGTTCCCACTGTACTTGCTGCGCTGATTCCCGGGGTTACCTGTGCTGAAACGCCGGAGGGCGTCCAGACCGGCGGTTTGTCCGCGAGCGCGTTAAATACGCTCGAGGCCAACGGCTATGGCCACATCGGCGCTGTCTCGATGCGCGGCGGCTTGGTCTATGCGCCGATCCGTGGTCAAACACCGCGCCGATTCACAATAGGTCGCCCGCTCGAGGAGCTAACAGCTCGCGCCCGAAACTGGGGCCATTCATAACCGCTGGCGGATCATGATGGACTCGGACATTCGGCACCCAGATGCGAAAGGGGACACCCGCAGCAGTCTCTCGGGAACGCCGTCCAATGGTGCGGAAGGAGATCCCGACGACGACGGCCTTCATCGGGAAATCGAAGCTCTGATTCCCTGTCTCACGCGCTACGCGCGGGTTCTGACGCGCGATGTTGTCGCTGCGGACGATCTCGTCCAAGAATGTCTTAGTCGCGCCCGCGCAAAAATTCACCTCTGGCAGAAGGGAACAAACCTTCGAGCCTGGTTATTCACGATCCTACACCATCAACATGTCAGCCTCGTTCGCCGGCAAGCGCGCGAGCGGGCCGGCCTCGAATTACACGAGAGCAGCGCGCGTTTGACGCTATCACCGGATCAGGATACGCGCCTAGAGCTTCGCGATCTGAGGCGGGCTCTTGCCAAACTACCCGAGGGCCAGCGGTCGGTAATTCTGCTCGTCGGACTGGAAGATATGCGGTACGACGAAGCCGCATCGGTTGCAAACGTACCGGTCGGAACTGTCCGATCGCGACTGTCCCGCGGTCGCGAAAGCTTGCGCAAGATGACCGGGCTCTTCCCCGGTCGATATCCCCAACGTTCCGGCAGGCTGGAAAGTCCGCCTTCCTTTCGGCGTCCAGGACCCAGAGGAAATCTAATCCCCTCCGCTCGCGGGTGGGGGAGCGGGCATGACGAACGCGAGCGAGACGATGGCCTTAAATGAATGGGTCTGCCGCGAGAACATCACGCGCTTCCGCGAACGGTTTGCGGCAACACGCGATCGACGTCAGCGTAAGGCGCTGCGCTAACTCAGACCGTCAATCGCAACAATGAGGTCGTGACGGATGCGGCAACTTTCCCCGCGAGATGATCGTTCCCATGAGCCGCTGATGCGTCGTCTTGACCGTGCGGCCGGCGAAGTCAATCCGTTCCTGATAGTTCTGGTGATTGGACTCGCCATCCTGGATCTCACCTGCTTCGTTGCACTGCAGGTTTCAGAATTACCGGCTACGCAAATGAGCCCAGGTACCTCGGCATCGGCATCGCCGACGGTGAGGGGCCTTGGTGCGGCCGCTCGCCCCAGATGGCAGTGAGCCAAAATCGGGGGGCTGAAGGATAGGGTACCCCCGCTGGGGATTTGGCTCGCCAATTCCGTCGATTACACCCAGAGACCACTACTGGCCATCGGCAGAATGTCGCAGGTGGCCCGCCAACCGAGCGAACCCTTCGGGAACTTGCGGCCGCACGGCGCCGGCGACCCGACCGGCGGAGGAGTACACCGTCCGGATCGTCCCCCATTATCCAGGTGTGCGAGTACCCACCGAGTTTCCGTTGATCCTGTGGCAGAAGTGAACCGCGTCACGGGTTCCGGCGCAATGGCGATCGATTGATCTGGGTCAACGCCCGCCCCTATCTTTCGAGGCATCAACGTGCTCGAGCGACCGATCACCAGGAGCCAGTAATGACTAGCTTTACGTTTACCTTGGAGCAGCTGAAAGCGGCCCCGCCCGAGGTGCGCCGCTGGGTCGAGCACGAGATCGGCGCGGCGCTGGGCGCTCTGGGCAGGCTCGATCACGACCAGTCGCAGGTCCATACCGCTGCGCTTGCGGCCTGCACGCGAAGAGGCGTTGCAGATGTTCGAGCTGATCAAAGACAATTTCCTGTTCCCACAGATTTTTTTCGAGCTGGCGCGCGAGACACGCGCCGGCCGCAGCGCGCCGCCCCTCTATGCGCTCAACATCGCCGATCTGCTGCGCCATACCCGTCTTCCGGATGGTGACCGGCTCGCCGATTGTTTCACCGCCATCAACCAGATCTTTCAGACAGTGTGCAACGATCCCGAGGCGGCGCTCTTCGGCTTCGACCAATACGGCCATGTCTTTATTCACGAGACGACCCACGAGAGCATCCGCCGGGTGTGGGAGCAGCTGTTCGCCATGAGCCAGCCTGCCGCCAGCCGGCCGGCTCCGCTCGGCATGACATTGCCTCATGTCGGCCCGAGCGAAGACATCGCCGGGCACGCGCCGACGTATCCCCGGGCGGGAAATCCAAGTCTTTAAATTTGATGGCCTTGCTCTGCTTACGGGAGCTGCATCTCAGAGTTGATAGAACCGCCCTTATCGGCCCGTATGAGCCACCATGATTGCGTCGGCGACGAGCTTGGACGAGTCGACGCACACAACGTTACTCGGGAGCCGCTGCTCCACGGCCGCAATAGAGCGGACCGTGTCGGCGACGGCGATGCCCTCGAACAGCGGATCGGCCAGCACGGACGGCGCCTTCCCCATGAATAGACCATGGGTCGCCGCTGCAAAGATCTTTGTTGCCCCGGCCTCGCGGCAGCGCCGCGCCGCGCGCTGCAGCGTGGTCCCAGTACTGATCAGATCATCGAAGATGATCACCGCGCGATCGCGCACTTCGCCGACTAGGAGATCGCCAGTCACGACCCCGCCGCTGCGCCCCTTTTCGACGAACGCCGCCGCCGGCTCGTCCTGCAGTTCCGCCGCGAGGGCTCGGCGGAACTGCTCGGCGCGCTTGGCGCCGCCGATGTCGGGCGAGACGACGGCGACCTTTTCGTGTCGGAGCAGCCGAGCGAAATGCTCGACAAAGAGCGGTGTCGCCTCGAGATTTGTCGCCGGACAGCGAAAGGCGTTCTCGAAAGCGGCCACGTTGTGGACGTCGAGGGTCATCACCGCGTCTGCTCCGCAGGCCTCGAAGAGCCGCGCGACGTATTTGGTCGTGACCGGGTCACGCGGCTGGGTCCGCCGGTCCTTGCGGGCGTAGCAAAGGTACGGGACGACTGCCGTTACGCGCTCGGCGCCGGCGTCTTTCAGCGCCCCGATGAAGAACAGCAGACGGCAGAGCTTGTCGTTTGGGCTCTGTTCGGCATCGCCATACAGCGAGTGAATCACGAACACATCCTGCCGGCGCACCTCGACGAGCGGACGGATCTTATGCTCGCCGTCCTCGAACCCGCGCTCCTCATGCGCGCCGAGGACCAGCTCGAGGTGCTGCGCGACGCGCTCGCCATATTCCCGCGTCCCCTCGACCGCAAACAAGGTAAGCCCGCAATCCACCGACATGCTGCCCTCCATCGGAATTAACCTTTGCAATCATGGACGAAGACCCGAACGACAGCCTTGATCTAGCGCAATCTCAGCGAGCCGTTAGATAAGTCTTTGTAGAGTCTTGCGCCAAAGTCATACCCCCTGCCACTAGAGCCGGCGCCTCCGACCCCACGGCCCCCGTGCCTCATAGTCGGGGGCGAACTCCACCGCATCGTCGTCCGCGGCGTCGACGCCGGGCGGCTGCGGCATGGCTAACAACGCGCGAATACGCTCCTCGGTTGCCGGGTGATCGCGAAACAGCGAAGGTATCCGCAGCGGGGCGACGGTCGGAAAGCGGCCGCGCAACAGCATCTGCTCATGGCGGCGCATTTTTGCGAGAGCGGAAGCCAGAGCGTGCGGGTCGCCGGTCAGCTCGGCAGCCTCGAGATCAGCTTCGCCCTCGCGGGCTCTCGACAGCGCGAGCTGCAGCATGCTCACCGCGATCGGCGCGACGATGAGAATCATTAGCGGCGCGATCGGAAGCATGTGCACGGCGACGACGCGCATGAAAAGGCTGAAGAAAACGAGCACGAGACCGACCTGCGACAATAGACGCGTCAGCCTGCCCGCGACCATGGCGAGCTGCATCAGCGCGATGTCGCCATTGCGCACATGGACGATCTCGTGGGCCAGGATCCCCTGCATCTCGCGGAGGGTCATCCCGCGCACCAGCGCTGCCGATAGGACGATCGTGGTCGCCTCGCCCTGTCCGACGGTGAAGGCCACTGGAGCTCGTTCGCCGGCCCAGCAGAGAAGCGGTACCCGTTCGAGCCCGGCGCGCTGGCAGAGGGCGTCCAGCATGTCGTAGAGCGCTCGCGGATCCGAGCGGGACACCGGGCGGGCGCCGATTGCGCGCAGGACGAGACCCCGTGGCATGTGCCGAACAAGAGCGAGCGTCGCCGCGCCGGCAAAAAGGCTCCACACAATTCCGTCCCATTCGGCGACAATCCACCCGCAGTACGAAAGCAGCGCCGCCATTGCCATCAGCAGCAGGGCCGAATGAATTTGGCTGCGCCGGCGCCGGTGCTCGCCCTCCACGCTCACCCAGCCTCCTCTCGGCGATGCGACCAACGATATGTGGTGCTGGTAGCGGTCGAGCATGACGGCGACCTTGATCAGCATCAATCCGGGCCACGGTCTTTCGTGCAAGAGTGGCACACAGAAGGAGATCGATCATGCCGAAGAGCGACAGCGCGCTGCTGACGGATCTCTATCAGTTGAACATGCAGGCCGCTTATCTCGAGCACGGTCTGACCGAGACCGCGGTCTTTGAGCTCTTCGTGCGGAAGCTGCCGTCACGCCGGGGCTTTCTGATGGCGGCGGGGATCGAGCAGGCTCTGCAATTTCTCGAAACCGTCGCCTTAACCCCCGATGACCTCGAAGCGATCCTCGGCTTGGGGGAGTTTTCCGACCGTTTCATCGCCTATCTTCGGTCTTTCCGCTTCACTGGCGATGTCGATGCGATGCCCGAGGGAACGGTATTCTTTCCCGACGAGCCGATCGTTCGCGTGACCGCACCGCTGCCCGAGGCGCAGTTCGTCGAAACCCGCCTCGTCAACCTGCTTCATTTCCAGACCGTAATCGCTTCGAAAGCAGCACGCATGGTGCTCGCTGCATCCGGAAAACCGCTGATCGACTATGGTCTGAGACGAGCGCACGGCGCCGAGGCGGGGATGCTCGCCGCGCGGGCAAGCTACATTGCGGGGTTCAGCGGAACGGCGACGGTAGCGGCCGGTCTCGAATTCGGCATCCCGGTCTATGGGACGATGGCCCACTCCTTTATCCAGGCGCATGACGATGAGACGCTCGCCTTCGAGCATTTCGCGCATTCCCGGCCGCAAGGCCTCGTCCTGCTGATCGACACCTACGACACGGAGCGCGCTGCCGGGCGGGTGGTCGGGCTCGCCCGACACCTCGCCAATGAAGGAATCGCAATCTCGGGCGTGCGTATCGACAGCGGCAACCTCGGCGAGCACGCGGCAAGAGTTCGCCGGATCCTCGACGAGGGCGGGCTGCAGTCCGTCAAGATCGTTGCCAGCGGCGGCCTCGACGAGGATGCGCTGCTGGCGCTCTCGCGCGGCGGTGCGCCGATCGATTCCTATGGTGTCGGCACCAGCTTGACCACCTCGTCTGACGCTCCGGCCCTCGATTGCGCATACAAACTCCAGGAATATGCCGGGACCGCACGGCGCAAGCGCTCGGAGGGCAAGGCGACCTGGCCGGGTCGCAAGCAGGTTTGGCGATGGTGTGACGAGCGCGGCCGGTTCGCGCGCGACCTGGTTTCGCTTGCCGCCGAGCGGTATCAGGGGGAGCCGCTGCTCCGCCCGGTAATGCGCGGCGGGCGGCGCGTTCCCGACCTTGAGGATCTGACCGCCAGCCGCGCCCGCGCCACAGATCACTTGGCGCGGCTTCCGCAACCGCTCGCGCGGCTCGAGTCCTATCATTACCCGGTCGAGATCGGGGTCCCTTTACGCGAGCTGGCAACGGCGCTCGATCGCCGATCGGGGTGAACGAGCGCCGCATGTCGGATTGCCAAGGACCGGCGCAGCGGGAGATCGGCATCGATTGCAAGGTGGCGTTCCTTGGATCGCCCGCGGCCTATGAGGAACGGCCGAGCCAGGTCGCGCGGATCGAAACCCATTTCTCCTGGGTATTCCTGACCGACCGGCACGTCTACAAGCTCAAGAAGCCGCTGCGGGGCGAGGGTTTCGATTTCTCGTCCCCCGAAGCCCGGCGGCGCAATGCCGAGGAAGAGGTGCGCCTCAACCGCCGCTTGGCCCGCGATGTCTATCTCGGGGTGGTGCCGCTGACCCTAGGGGCAGGGTGTGATCTGGCGATTGCGGGCCCTGGCGTCGCCATCGACTGGCTGGTCAAGATGGTCCGCCTGCCGGCCGGGCGGATGCTGGACCACCGCCTCGCCCGGGGGGATTGGCAGTGGGCCGATATCAATGCCCTCGCCGACCGCCTCGCCCGCTTCTTCGCCACAGCTCGGCGGGCGGATATCCAGCCGACGACCTATCTCGACCGGTTCCGCGCCGAATGTCGTGACAGTCGGCGTGCGTTACGGTCGAGCGGCGGTCCCGAGCTGCAGCACGCAGCCCAGTATGTCGCGCGCCGCGTCGAAGCCTTTATCTATTGCTGTAAAGACCTCCTGTTGCGTCGGCTCGACAACGGCCGGGTGGTGGAAGGGCATGGCGATCTTCGTCCCGAGCACATCTGTCTGGGATCCACGCCCATCATCATCGATTGCCTTGAATTCCGGGCCGACTTGCGGTCTCTCGACCCGGTGGATGAGCTCGCGTTTCTGACGATGGAATGCGAAAGGATCGGCGCCCACGAGGTCGGGCAGGTCTTGTTCCGCCGCTATTGCCTGCGCACGAACGATTCTTCGGCGCCCGTGCTGATCAATTTCTACAAGACGATCGGGGCCTTTGTCCGTGCCCGCATTGCGATCCTGCATCTTCGGGAATCCCCGGTCCGCGACCCGGGAAAATGGCCGAAGCGAGCCGCCGAGTACCTGGCGATCGCAACCCGCGCGGCACAGCATCTCGACCACTGAACCGGTACCGCTCATGAGCAAGCGAACGGGCGTCTGCGTAGGTTTGGCCGCAGCACTCTCGACTGCATTGGCTGTTACCGGTGTATCGGCAGATCCCATTGCCGGGCAAAATTTGGCCGGCAAGTGGTGCGCCGAGTGTCATGGCATCCGCGGCGACCAGCTTTCGCCGAACCCGGCCGCTCCGACGTTTCCGAAATTGGCGGCGGAGCCCTCGATTACCGAATATTCGCTCCGCGCGCTGCTGCGATCGCCGCACGAAACCATGCCGCACATCACCTTCACGCCCGAGGAGATGGACGACATCGTGGACTACCTAATGTCGTTGAAGCCGCACAAATGAGGCTGAGCCGACAGCGCTTCGTGTCTCGGCGGCGAGTCGGCTCCGCGATTGATGCGGGCCGACGCAGCCGGTTGGGTATCGCGGTTTCCTGTCGTTGCTCTCGAGGACGTGTCCTGGAACATCATCAGGAAACGAGCGCTCGATGAGGACCTTTTACCCAATCTGCGCGCAGCGGTCAGGCCACTCATTTCGTCGGCGGGCGGAAATCTTGATCCGGAAAGGAGGAGACCGTCGGCACCTGGATCACGATTGCGGCGCGATCGTAACTCTGGTGGCAGACGTTGCATGACGCTGTCAGCTGGCCGTAGGCCTTAGTGAACTGGTTGCGGTCCTTAGCCTGGATTGCTCGATTGACTGCCGCTAGCGGTTCTTTGACCGTCGAGGTGATCATATCTGGGATCGACAGACCCCGATATTTTGGCAGGATCTCGGCGACGTCGTCGAAAGTTTCGCTCAGCTGATCGAACTCATAGGCAGCGTAGGACCAGTTCTGCTTGCTTCCGGCGAGACCGAGCTTGATGTGGCGCGGTTGCACAAACGCAGTCATCAGATCGCCAAGGGCGGCACGATGTTGTCGTTGTGCAGTAGCGAGGGTCGGCACCGCGAGCGCTGCTGCCACCGCAATCGCTACGATCGATCGATGAGAGTTTCTCATGGCTAGCGGTTACTTCCGATAGGGTTATGTCGAAGGGCGAATGCTCTGGCGTCCGGCTTTTACTTCAACCAAGACTGTCAGTCGCGCCCGAAGTCCGCGCCTATCCACGCTCTCGAGCTCGGTGATCGAGTTTGGAGATCGCGCGCAACGCTTCCGCCGTGGGGCTTTGTCATCCGTGCCGGAGAAACACGAACCAATCGATTTCTTCAGTAACGGCGTCGGCCTGTTCGATCGTGTCGCAGCGCGGCCATCCCTTGCTGGAAACTGTCGTCGGACAGCCGCGGCCAAGAACGAGTCGGTGCGTAGGGCGGATTTTCGGATGAAGCTCGGCCAATCGGGAGCTGTAACCCGCGTCAGGACGTGATGTACTAAAGGCGTAAAGCCGCCCGCGAGGACGGATGGGACCTCGTGGGGTAATGCCGCCGGCATTCCGCCTCGCGTCCGCGGACGATCCGTCTTTCGGCCGCTTCGCCGCGGGCCTCGGTGACGACGGTGCGCTGGCCTTCGGCGCGATTGTCCTTGTGAAAATAAATGACGACCCAGTCGGTCTCCCGCCCGAGCTGGCGAGCCCGCGCGGTGATCGAATAGAGCGCAGTGAAATACCAGCCATCGCGCACGGTATGGAGCAGCGGCAGCCAAGCCTCGCCTTTCGGGTTGAACCGCTTTGGGGCAATCTTGATCAGCTCCCCGGCGCGCGCCTTCTCGCGATATTCCGGGTCGACATCCAACAACAGATCGACCGTGGGTTCCTCATAACGGACAAGGGAAAGGCGGCGCACCCGCGCGAGCATCTCGGCAAGAGCAGCGCGCACCATGGCGGCACTGCGGTGGCCAAAGCCACGGATCTGCTCCAGCCGCCCGTCATGAGCAGCGGTTTCGAGCGCCTTGCGTCCGCCCTTCTCGGCGACGGTGCCGAGATCGTCGTTCAAGGCGCGAACCGAATCGGTGGCTCTGCGGTAGGCGGCGATGCGGAACGGGTCGGCTTCCTGCACCGCGAGAATGTCGGAGGCTTGACGAAGCTTGTCGGCGATCTGATTGTTCGGTCCGGCGAAATGGTGCTCGCGCTCCACGGGGATCGAGCGGGATTGCGGCCCGAGGGCGCTCGACCCGTTGTCTGGTGCCGTTTGATCGGGCGTGAAGGCCATTTCTCTTTTTCTGATGGATCGCTTGAGCCTGCGTTGCGCTGGATCAATCCCCGGCGGTCTTGGGTCGGCTATTGTTGTGCGGCATGCAGAAGGAAACAGTCGATGCAGCTTCCTCTTCAGATCACGTTCCGGCACATGGATACCTCGGATGCGGTCGCGGCACGGATACGCGAACGGGCCGAGGAGCTCGAACGGTTTTTCGATCGCATCATGTCGTGCCGCGTCGTAGTCGAATGCCGGCACCCTCGTCACCTTAAGGGCAATTTGTTCCAGGTTCGCGTCGATCTGAGGGTCCCGGGCCGGGAGTTCGCCGTCGGCCGCGATCCTGCGGCGCACCATGCGCATGAGGACGTCCTCGTCGCGATCCGCGATGCTTTCGACATCACCCGTCGGCTGCTCGAAGATTACGTTCGCGAGGCTCGCGGAGACGTCAAGCTGCATGCGGTGCCCGACCACGGGCGGGTCGCGCGGCTCCTTCCCGAGCAGAATTGCGGCTTTATCCAGAGCGCCGACGGCAACGAGATCTATTTCCACCGCAACAGCGTCACGAATGGCGGGTTCGACAAGCTCGCGGTCGGCGATGATGTACGTTTTGTCGCGCAGCATTCCGAGAGCGCCGAAGGCACGCAGGCGAGCACCGTGGTCCCGCTCGGCAAGCATCACCTGCCGTCGGCCGAAGCGGTCCGCGCGTGATCCGGAGGACGAGTTTGATGAAGCAGATCGCACGACCTGCGACCGCCGCCGAGATCACCGAGATCGTCGGTCCGCTCGATGATGCCGTGCTGATGAGGATTATCGAAACCCAAGCGACCCCGGCCGAGGTGCTCGAGGCCTTCACCTGGGTGACTGCTGACGATCAGATCGGCACCGAGCTGGAACACCGGCCCCGCGGCGCCGTCGCCCGGGTTTACGAGATCCTCAAGCGCGAGGAACCGGAACCCGACGAGCGCAGGTAAGCTTCGCTGGCAGCCGGGCGCGGAGCGCGGAGCGAATTTCCCGGTTAGGCGTTTTTGTTCCCGGATCCGAGCTTGTGAATTCCCGGTTCGGGTAAACCACCTATGGCCCCGTAACTATTTCAAGTAACAGGATTTTGCGGCTATTTTAAGATCGATTTGGCGGCTCGAGACGGGAATTTACCCGGCTTTTCCCGCACAAAAGCCGAACGGGGATTCAAATCGGCGTAACAGAGAAGGTCCAGGGAAGCAAAAACCACTCGCCGGGTCCCGTGATTGGCCGCATCCGGGCCGGAGGCCCGCGGTCCGATTGAGCGTCAATCGCCGGGGGATGCCTGGCGCGCGGTAGCGGCCGCAGCATGGAACAGGTTCTCGGCCATCAGGCTCGTCTCGCGGGCGGCCCGCCTCTCATAGATGACGGCAACGCCCTCCCCGACCGCCGCGTCCTCGGGAGCGGCTTCGAGCGCGTAATCGGCAAGATGGCCGGCAAGCCTNATCTCCCCGGCCTCGGCAAGCGCCTCTGCGCGCGCCAGCAGGATGGCCGCACCGCCGCACAGAGTCGCGATCTCACGGGCCAACGGCGCGCGCGAGGCCGGCTTGAGCTCGCTCGGCCGGCCGCTCCACCAGCCGCCGTAAAAGCGGATGATGTTGCGAATGATGAACTCCGGGTCGTCATACACCGGCTTGAGCCACGGCGACGCCGCTTCCGGTAGCTCGACTCGCTGCAGGATATCGACGTGTGGTGGGGCGCCGTCATTCATCGCGGCCAGTGTTTGGCGCACGATCGAGTCGAGGTAATCGGCAGTCTCCAACAGCACACGTTTGACTTTCGCCGGGTCTTGAACTACCGGCCCACCATGACCGGGGCATAGGCTCATGGCATCACAAGCCGCTATAGAGCGCAGGCCCTCTGCCCAGTCCCAAGGGTAACGCTGCACCTTCTGCGGATTGCCGGCATTGGGCACCGCGTTGATGACGAGATCACCGGAGCATACGACCCGTCGCTCCGGGCACCAAACCCAACAGGCATCGTCCGTTTCGCCGCGGCAATGAGACACCTCGAACGTGAGCTCTCCGGCCGAGAGCACGAGGCGCTCGTCGAACAGCAAATCCGGCATCAGGGCCGGCAGCTGGAAAATGTTGAGCAAGTTGCCGGGTGATACAGCGAATTGCCGCGCATTGATCCCGGTATTCAGACNGGCGGTCCGCTCATAGCGCGCAAACCGGTCGAGGATCGCGCGCTGTGCCACGATGCGTGGCCGTGGCTGATCGGGCGCCAAAAAGGATTTTAGGCCATAGGCGTGATCGAGATGGCCGTGAGTGAAGATCGCTGTATGTACCGGCGCTTGCGTCTTCTCGCGTAGCTGCGCCGCTAAGCCGGGCGCCAAACGCTCGGTACCGGAATCGACCAGCACCAACCCAGCTTCGGTTTCGAATGCGGTGANCCCGCTTAAGTTCGAGATGAACCAGGTTCGCGAAGCCACCTTGACCGGCCCACCGGACCAGTAGAACCCGGCGTCGTCGGCGCTCTTGCCACGATTGGCCTCGAGCCCGTCCATGAAACTTGGCATGTCGCTCTCCCCGTTGCTTAGGCCGCAGCCGGCCGCTTCCTCAAATATAACCTCGCCCATGCCTGATTAGGGGGCCCGTCACAAGATTAATGCGCGATTCGGGGATGATCGTTTGGTGAGATGATGTAGTTCCACTCGCCGTGGAACTCGGCGCGTTTGATGTTGATGGCGGCCATCTCGGCATCCGATACGACAACGCCGTTGGCGTATTGGCCGGGGTGGAGTTCGCAGCGCACGGTGAGGCCGGCCTTGGTGGTGGTAGCCGAGATCAGCTCGACGATCACGCGATAGCACGCGGCGGCGATGCCTTCGAACAGTGGGCAGCCCAGCAGCACCAGTGCGATGGCGCAGCAGCCGGCGCATCGCAGCAAAGTCGCCGGGATTCTGCCAGGCTTGAGCATCAGGGCCGCGCCGCCACGCAGGCGAACGGGCCAATCTTGCGGGTTACCGCTCCCCAGCCGTCGATTTTCGTCTGGACCGTGCAGTTTCCCCCTTCTGCGAACTCGACGGTCAATTTCTCGTCCCTGGCGAGGTAGGGCAGATAGGCTTGTCCCGGCTGTCGATCGGGGCACTCGCGGATACCAGGGTCGAACCGATCGGCGGAGGCTTGCCGTTTACCGTGACGAGCACCGGGGCGGACGAGGCGGCCTGCCCGGGGCCTATACGACCCCAACCCCTCAGCTGACTGTATTGCACTTGAACAGTGGAATAAACAGTGTGCTCGTCTAAAAAAATTCGGCCCTATTATCCGCCGACGATAGAAGTCACTATCCGCTGAGCAGACACCGGGAGCGCCGCCGCCTGCAAACTGATCGGACAGCCCATGAGCGCCAGTCCCGTTCCTGGTGTTCCGTGGTAGCCCTAATAGATACGATCCTCGATTGGCTATTCTGGACCGGGTACAGATAGGCCAAGTGGGAATGAGCTAATATCCCGATCCGGTTAGAACTGGTGATCGTGCGAAAGGCGGTCGGTCGCGTCGCGAGAAAATCCGGAGCCGGGAAGAAGCGACGCGCCCGGCGGTGTGGCAGTGTCGTCGCGACGTTTGGGGGCACCCCTGGCGGCCAGGAATGCCTCACGAAAGCGGATCACGTTCATCGGCAGCATGGCCGCATGTAAGATTACGATCGGCCACAGCGCGTCGGTATAGCCATAGCTGATGAACGCGATGTTGCTGGTTATCGCGAGGGCGCGCAGCGGCAACATGCGCTTGGCGCAGAAGGTGGCGAAGACGAGGCTTGACGCCAACCAGCCGATGTCAAACGTCATGCACCGCTGCCCGGTGGTCCGGATTTCGCCGGTCTAACCGCGTCATGGTGCGTTTCTCGTCAGCCTGTCCGAGCCATCCTTGGCACTGCAGCTGTGCGGCCCCGCTGCGACCTCTCCCCATTGCGAGTTCGGTTTCTGCCAAGGCCATCGGCGCAGTTCTTCAATAACGAGACTGGGCGGCACCGCTAGATCGCCGAAATCGCGCGCGCGCATCATCGAGAGTTCCCGCCGCTGCCGTTCGCGCTCCCACCAGCCAGACAGCACGCGGTATGTCGCCCTGACCCACCGCATCGCGCGGCCTATCGGCCGGATCGCCTGCCCGAGAGGGCGCCGCCATTCCGTTGATATTCCGACCATCGGCGCGAGCTTCAAAAAAGAACCCATGCCGCGCCCGCGCCGGGCGGCAAATCGGCGACCGAGGCGGGGCGATCCGCCCGATGGAAGACACGCATGATAAGCAGGAGGCCGATGGCCCCGCACAGAAACAGAGTGGCNAGGTGTTCCATGAGCGCGCTATTGAGCTGCAGCAGACCGCTCCGACCTTAATCGGACCACCCGGCCGTCTTTGACGATGCCATACACGACGTTAGCGGCCGAAACGGCCTCGTGGTTGGCAGGGTCGAACGGGTGGCTGTACACCTGGACCACGCCTTTAATCGTCTCCTGCAAATCATCGAGCGCTGCGCGGACTTTCGGCCCGTCGAGGGTACCAGCCTGCTTGATCGCTGCTGCCAACAGATAGAGCGAGTCATGCCCTTGCGCGGCCGCAGGCGGGGAATCCATCCTGGTTGTTTTATAGGTCGCGTGTAAATTGCGGATGAAGACAGCCTGCTCCTCAGTATCACCGTCCTCGATGAAGGTCTGCGGCATGATGACACCCACGCCATTGGGGCCTGCGGCGTCTATGAAATTGGACATGGACAATGTCCAGCTCCCGATCATCGGCACCTCCCACCCGAGTTTCGCTCGGCTGTTCGCAATGGCCGCCAGTTCCGGACCGATGCCATAGGTCAAAATAACATCGGCACCCGCTTCGCGAGCCCGCGTCAACTGCTCGGTCATATCCGTATCCCCGATATTGAACTTCTCATTCGATACCGGGGTGATGCCACGGGCGGCGAGCGCTTTGATCAAATCGTGGCGGCCGACCTGTCCGTAGCCGGTGGTATCGGCAAAGATAGCGATTTTCTGATATCCGCGCGCCATTGCGATTTCAACAATCCTTACGACCTCGACTGTAGTATTGGCCGAGACTCGGAAAATATAATTCTCGGCATATTCGGGCGGAGCGAACTGGCGAGTGAGCAGGCTTCCCGTCGTCACGCTGAGGACCAGTGGGGTTCGCGCCTCTTGAAAATAGGGCAAAGCCGCCAATGCCACGCCGGTGTTGACGAAACCGACAGCGGCGTCGATCAGCTGATTTTCTGTGAGGTCCTTGGCGATTTGCGCGCCAAGGTCATTATTTGCCTGGTCATTGCGCTCGATCAACACCAGCCGGCGTCCCAGGATGCCACCGGCCTCATTGATCTCGTCGGCGGCGATCTTGATCCCTTGCAGCATGCTAACCCCCATCGCCGCCGACCCGCCCGTGAACGGGCCAATGACGCCGATTCGGATCGGCTCGGCGGCACGCACCGGCACCAACGAGAATGCCCAGATGCCGGCCAGCAGACCGAGCTTAATGAACTTCATCGCATTCACTCCTGCAGCTTAGGCTCAGAGGGCGATTTCCGATGCCGGCTGCATGGCCGTCTGCTCGCCCTTACGGTGAATTGGTAGACTGATCGTCACTGTCGTCCCCAGGTCCGGCACGCTGGTAATATCGAACCGGCCACCATGCAGGACGACTAGAGTTTTTGAGATCGGCAGTCCGAGGCCAGTGCCCTCCTGCCCTCGCATCTTACCTTCGCCTACTTGCGTGAACGGCTCCAAGGCGGGGTTGATGTCCTCCGCCGCGATGCCGATTCCGGTATCCCTGACGGCAATGCGCAGTTCACTCGCGCCGACCGAGGCCGAGACCTCGATGTATCCGCCGGCAGGGGTAAATTTAACCGCATTGGTGAGGAGGTTGAGCAGCACCTGGCGCATACGGAGGCGGTCCGCATCGATCTTTGGGCACCGCGCATCGAGATTGGTGCCGATTTGAACCCGGGCATTGTCGGCTTTCTTCGCGATGATCGATACTGCTTCGGTAATGACCTTAGTGACGTCAAGCGGCTCGAGGTCGAGTTCGATCTTGCCCGAACTCAATTTGGCGATATCCAATATGTCGTTGATGATCGCGAGCAGATGCTGGCCGCTGGTACGCACGATCTCGCCATATTGGCGGTAGGTTTCCGATAGGGGGCCCTTTAATTTTTGCTCGATCATTTCGGAAAACCCAATGATCGCATTGAGCGGTGTTCGCAATTCGTGGCTCATATTGGCGAGGAATTCGGATTTGGCGCGGTTCGCGGCCTCGGCGCTTTGCTTGGCTTCGATGAGTTGTCGGTCGATCAGTTTGCGCTCGATCGCGTGGCGGATTGCCCGGCTGATCAGATCGCCGCCACCTTGGCCTTTGATCAGGTAATCCTGAGCGCCATGCTGAATGGCGGCCAGGGCCGTGGCTTGGTC
>JGI26341J46601_10000032_pt1 | contig 40180 bp, 43 predicted proteins | sample BogFormECP12_OM3_FD_46601 | JGI IMG/M metagenome (IMG submission 46601) | reverse complement strand
TCCGCTCAAGCTCCCGTGGGAACTGCGGGAAAACCTCACCGCACGATCCGGCGTAGACCGACTTGCGGACGGGCGAACCAAATACTGGGTCGATGAGGTGTTGAAGGGCATCACGCCCCAAATGTTCGTGTGGTGGTTTCGCGGCGGCATTCTCGGGGACATGGACGTCGAAGGACGCGCCGTACCCAGGTACCGGGTCTGGCACCCCTATGACCACGTCGGCGCGCGCTTGTTGGTGAATCGACCCGCTGAGGCCGCGCAGGGCGCGGTCGCCGAACTCGAGGAGTACTTCGGCCGCGAACCCAGCTTCTACACCAACCCGGCGGTGCGCATCGACCAGATCGGGGAGCAGGGGATCACCACCACCTGGTTCGAGCACGGTATCGCCATCGGGCATCTCGGCCACGACTTGGAGGCGGTACCGGGCGGGATGCGCCTAGGGCACGTGATGGACGTACCCGGCGAATCAACCACCGTGGGTCTGCTGCTGGCCGAACGGGTATGGCCCCAGGCGATGGGCGAAGCCTGGATCCGGCATGGAATCCAGGAGATGGGTAACTTCGAGAACTTCCTGCCGCGGCTCTACGACAGCCAACCGCACTGACCCGCGCATGTGAGGGATCGACCCGGGCATCAGGGATTCCGACGTTCGGCGGTTGCGCCGGACGCATCGGAGCAGGCAAGCACTGTGGCGTCCCGGCTGGGGAACTAAGCGTCTGCCGCTCGGCGCTCGAGGTTTCTAGCCTGGTAGTCGGGCTCGGAGCGCTGACGCCCCCGTCATCAAGAAGGACAGCGGCGCCCGTCCGCCTGTCATCGTCGCCCGCGGCACTGAGATCATCGTCGGGTCACGCCGGGGCTCAGCGGATCTGGAGCACGTCGGCGAGTGGCCGCCGCGGCGTGCGTGGCGGCGGCGCGGCGCTCTCCGGTGCGCGCCCCACCCGGATCAGCACCTGGGGTTCGGCGACGCGTCCGACGAGTCGACGGACCAATTCGCGGCTGGCGTTCACCTCCATCATGTGGGTCAAGGTGCAGGTGGCCAGCCCGGCGGCCGTGCACTCCAGCAGCAGCGTCGACAACACCTCCCCGGCCCGCAACGCGTTGTCGCGGCTGTCGTCATAGGTCGACAGGACAACAATCCTGGAATGGTCCCGATCGACGTCCGCGCGCCGGTCCTCATCTCCGCTCCTGGGGAAGCTGCGCGCCACATCGACGCGCGTGGCCTCGGCGTCCGACGCCAGCGCGCTCGGCGGGATGCCCTCTTCGGGCTCCGAATAGCCAGTCCACCAAAGCAATTCGGCCTGATACGACGAATCATGGGCTCTCATCTGTTCGGTGCGACGCGACGCGTCGGCCAGCGCAGGGCGCCCATCGTCATCGATCACGTCGAGATCAACCGAGCCGGTGGCCGCGGCCGCGCGCAGCACGGACTCCACCGGCTCCCACGGCTCCGGCGCGGCGAACGCCAGCCGATCGGTGCGGCGCCGCCGGATCGCCTCGGCCAGCACCCGCTGGGCCTCGTCGACAGACTCGCTCCGGTCGAACTGGATCGCGGCGAGGTGATCGCGATTGTCCGGATCCGGCAGCCTTTCGATGCTCGCCTCCCACCCCGCGGCGGCCATCGCGACGCGCAGGTGGTCGAGCACGGCCCCACAGCTGATGATCACTTCCCTGCCGGTGCTGTCGGTGAAATGCCCGATCCGCGACGGGTCGGCGAACAGGTCAAGCACCGTGCCCACCGCTACCCATCGCCACGGCTGGCTGTTATGCAGCGACGGGGCCCGGCATGCCAACTCCACCGCGTTCTTGAGGACTGTCGTATCGACCATGGCTCGAGACATATCGACCATCCTGCCGGGAAGGCGTGTCATGTTCCAGGCCGTGTGACGCAAGACCCGCAGTGGCCATGCGGAATTCCGCCCCGGCAGACAGCCACGCCGGCGCTACTGCACACTCGAAGGCGCGGCTGATGTGTCAACCAGCGCGGAGGCCTGACCGTTGCCGGCGGATCGGGCGGATGCGGCAGCGGTGGACTCGCGGGCCAAGAAGGCGGCGAGTTCGCCGATCGCACTCATCAGCGGGGCGGGAAAGACCACCGTGGTGTTTTTTCGACGCCCAGCTCGGCCAGCGTTTGCAGGTTGCGCAGCTGCAGTGCCAACGGGTGACTCATCATCGTGTCGGACGCGTCGCCCAACGCGGCAGCGGCGCGGGCTTCACCCTCGGCGGCAATGATTTTGGCCCGCTTCTCGCGTTCCGCTTCGGCCTCGCGGGCCATTGCACGTTTCATGCTGTCCGGCAACTGGATGTCCTTGAGCTCGACCAGGGTGACTTCCACACCCCACTCCACTGTGGTGGTGTCGAGGATTTCGCGGATACTGCCGTTGATCACGGAGGTTTCCGCCAGCACATCGTCCAGCGAATGCTGCCCCAACGACGTTGCGCAACGTGGTCTGGGCGATCTGATTGATCGCCGCGTCAACGTTTTCGATGGCGACCACGGACTTTCGCGCGTCCACCACCCGGAAATAGGCCACCGCGGCGATGCCGACACTGACGTTGTCACGGGTGATGATGCCCTGCGACTGGATCGGCATCGTCACGATGCGCATCGACACCCGCCACAGCCGGTCGACAACCGGGATGATCAGCCGCAGACCGGGTCGCGCAGACCGATCACCCGCCCGAGCCGGAAGTGCACCCCGCGCTCGTATTGCTTGACGACCCGCACAGACGATGCGAGCAGCAAAGCGATGACGACGGCGGCAGCAACCGCGACCGCAACGACGGCATGTGTAGCCATGACTCGTCCAGCCGCTCAGTGACGGGCGCGATGGCCGATTGCGGCGTGAGCCGACTGGGCGCGGGCAAGAGCCCGCTCGTCTGCCGCCTGCTGCTCGGCAGCCGTGATCACGGCGGCATCCGGACCCGGGAACACCGTCGCTTCGTTGCCGGTGCCCAGCCACCGCACGACATATGGCGGCGATCCATCCGCGGAGCGCACCTCGGTGATCAGTCCACGCTGGTCCGCCTGCCCAACGGTCGTACCTTTGAGCACAAGCCAGTCGCCCACCGCGGCCTTCATCGCGCGCTCCTCTCCGACAGTTCTGACCTGATCATCGTGCGGCGACGCCCGCGGGGGCAGGGAAGCATGTCACCTCGAGAATGGGCGAAAGTCACCGTGAATTCGCGCGAGGTCAGTCCTCAGCCGTAAAACCGCGGCTTGATCGCGCCCCTAGTACGTCGCGACGTCCTGCTCGGCCGGCAGCGTGCCGGTGGCCAGGAAGACAACCCGCCTGCCGACCTCCACGGCGTGGTCGGCGAACCGCTCGTAGAAGCGGCCGAGCAACGCGACGTCCACAGCCGCGGCCACGCCGTGTGCCCAACCGCGGTCCATCAACACCGCGAACAGGCGCCGGTGCAGGTCGTCCATCGTGTCGTCCTGCTCACGCAGGCGCGCCGCCTTGTCGGGATCGGAGGACAGCAGCACGTCGCGCGCGCTGTCGCCCATCTGCACCGCAACCGTGCCCATCTCGGCGAAGCAGGCTTTAACCTCTTGCGGCACTGCGCAATTCGGGTGGCGTCGCCGGGCGATCCGGGCGACATGCACCGCCAGGGCGCCCATACGATCCACATCGGCGACGATCTGGATGGCGCTGAAGATGGCACGCAGATCGCCGGCCACGGGCTGTTGCAGGGCCAGCAGGTCAAAGGCGTGCCGGCGCGCGTTGTCGCTCAGCGCGACGATGCGGCGATGGTCGCCGATCACGTGCTCGGCCTGGTCGAGGTCGGCCTCCAGCAGGGCCTCCGTCGCGGCCTTCATGGCTTGCCCGGCCAGACCGCAAATCTCGCTGAGCTGGGTGGTCAGCGCCGACAACTGCTCGTGGTAGGCGGCCCGCATGGCTCATCTCCGCTCTGAGTGTCTCGGGGCGATGCCGGCCGTCCGGCCGACCATCGCCCGGTGTCAGGACAGCACGGCAACCGCACCAACGATAGGGGAGGAAGTCCTGGAATTTCCGGGTTTTCATCGGGCCCGCTGCTGCCGGCCGGGCGACCCAAAATCGAGGGGTCCACGCCGAATCTGCATCATTCCCAATTCATGTGCAGTCCAAGCGACGTTCACCGCACACCGCACGGGAGCTCGGGAGTGACCTATGGCCACGGGGGCGGGGACATAGGCCTCCTGACCGGCCACGGGCAGACTTCTTACGGTGAGTCATCAGCAGAGCATCTGCGAATCTGACCGACAAGGAACCCCCCGATGGCCCAGCACCGGACACCAGGCTCGATCGTCGTCGGGATCGACGGCTCAAAGGCCGCTGTCACCGCGGCCGCGTGGGCGCTCGATGAGGCGGTCAGCCGCGACCTTCCGCTGCGCCTGGTGCATGTCATCGGCGCCGGCGATGACGACTACGACCCGGAAACCGAATATGCCGAGGAGTCGCTGAGGGCGGCAACCGCCGCGGTGCATGCCCGCGGGAAGCCCGTCAAGGTCGAGACGGATATTCTCTGCGGCGACGTCGACGCCACGCTGCTGGGCGAGTCAGAAGGCGCGGCGATGATCTGCGTCGGAACCGTGGGCATCGGGCGCGTGGCCAGCCGGTTGCTGGGCTCGACCGCCGTGGCGCTGGCCACCGGCGCGCAGTGCCCGGTGGGGGTCATCCGTGACGGCGAGGCGCCGCCCGACGGCCGAGTGATCGTCGTGGTCGATGACCTTCCGGGCAATGACGAGGTCGTGCACCAGGCGATGGAGGAGGCCCGGCTGCGCGAGGCCCCGCTGCTGGCCCTCGGGGTGTGGCGGTGGGATTTCGGCTCGATGAGCTATGACGAGCTCGACCAGCGGATGGAAAGCTGGCGGCAGAGCTACCCCGACGTGCACGTGCGGCTGTGCGAGGCGCCCGGCGGTCCCGTCGAATACCTCGACACCCGCACCGACACCGTCGGTTTGGTGGTCATCGGCAGCGTCGACGCGAAACTGCTGGGTCGCCTCGTGGGGCCGCGCGCTCACCCCATCCTCGATCACCCCTCGCGCTCCGTTCTGGTGGTGCGTCACTGAATACGATCAAGGGCGGCACGCCTTGATGCCGGCGTAAAGTAGCCGGCGACGGATCAGTCGTAGCGAAAAGTGTCAGAGGCGTGGGCGACGTTGGCAGACAGTCGGCCCGATTCGGGCCAGCCCGGCCCGAGTTCGTCGGCCGGATGCACGAGCAGCTCGAGGAACTGGTCGCGGCGCGCGATCAGATGGCGCAGCTGCTGCGGGTAGCGATCGAAATCGGCTCGGATCTGGAACTCGACGCCACACTGCACCGGATCATCAGCGCGGCGATGAGCATGACCGGGGCACGCTACGGGGCGCTGGGGGTATGGGCACCCGATGGCACCCTGGCCTCGTTCGTGCACACCGGGATGGACCCGGAAACGGTGCGTCGGGTGGGTCAGCTCCCGGTCGGCAAGGGCGTGCTCGGGCTGCTGCGGATCCCCAGTGAACCAAAGCGTCTGGACGATCTGACCCAGCATCCGGCCGCGGTCGGCTTCCCCGAGCACCACCCGCCGATGCGGGCCTTCCTCGGGGTGCCGATCACCATCCGGGGCGCGGTGTTCGGCAGCCTTTACGTGACCGATGACCGGCCGGGGCGAACGTTCACCGAGGCCGATGAGATCACCGCCCTGGCGTTGGCGTCGGCGGCGGCCGCAGCCATCGACAACGCCCACTTGTTCGCGCGCGTGCGCACCTCGGCCCGCTGGACCGACGCCAGCCGCGAGATGACGACCGCGCTGTTGTCGGGTGCCGACCCGCACGTGCGGCCGCTGCAGCTGATCGTTGAGCGGGCGCGGGAGTTGACCGACGCTGAGCAGGCCATCCTGCTCGTTCCCGTCGACACCGACGCCCCGGCGCACGAAGTGAAGGAGCTCGTGGTGTCTGCTGCGTGCGGCTTGTACACCAATGAGGTAATCGGCCAGCGCGTCCCGGTGGCCGAATCCACGACCGGAGAGGTGTTCCGGACCGGCAGGCCGGTGCTCACCGAGTCGTTCCGGCGGCCGATCCAGGCGTTCACGGATGTCGGCGAACGCCCGGCGATCGTGATGCCGCTGCGCGCCGACGACAAAGTGCTGGGGGTCATCGCGATAGCGCGCAACACCGCTCAGCCGGCTTTCGACCCCGGCTATCTGAGGCTGGTGAGCGACTTCGCCGATCACGCCGCAGTCGCGCTGACCCTGGCCGCCGCACGCGACCATGCACGCGAGCTCACCCTCGTCGCCGACCGCGAGCGTATCGCCCATGATCTGCACGACCACGTCATTCAGCGCCTGTTCTCCGCCGGCATGGACCTTCAGAGCACGATGGCGCGCGTGCACTCCCCGGCCATCACGGAGAGGCTCGACAAAACCGTCGACGATCTGCAGGGCATCATCGACGAGATCCGCGCGACGATCTTCAACCTCCAAACACCCCCCGGGCAGGGCGGTTTTCGGCAACGAGTACAAGAGGTGGTGGCGAACCTGACCGACAACAGGGACGTTGCCACGACGCTGCGGATCTCGGGTCCGATGACCGCCGTCAGCCCGGTGCTGGCCGATCATGCCGAGGCGGTCATCGTCGAGGCGATCAGCAACGCCGTCCGCCACTCGGGTGCCACAACGATCACCGTGGACCTCGACGTGGCCGACGACATCCGCATCGAGGTCATCGACAACGGGCGCGGGGTCCCCGCCGACAACCAGCGCCGCAGCGGTCTGGCCAACATGGCGCGGCGCGCCGAAGAGGTCGCGGGCACGTGCACCGTCGCCAGCCCGCCCACCGGCGGCACCCGGGTGTGCTGGACCGCCCCGCTCATCGACTCATAGCGCGCAGCACCCGGGCGCGGCGCGGTCACAACTAGGGACGACCGATCGGGTTTTGATGACCTTCGCCCCTGTTGCAGCCCGCAGGCCCGCGGAAACCATGGGTGCGTAACAGCCGTGGGGAAGATTGGGACGGAACGGATGCGCGTTGAACGATTCCAGCGTCTTCTGGAAGCACAAGGCCCGTTCGCGTCGATTTACTTCGACGACTCCTACGACATGGCAAATCCTGCAGCAGATCTCGACGTCCGATGGCGCGATCTGAGTCATCTACTCCACCAACACGGCGTCCAGCCTGGCCTGACAGCGGTGGTAAAGGGTGCGGTGCTGGGCGCCCGGCCACCGGTCGGCCCGAGCGGTCGCTGCGTGATCGCCACATCCGACGGCGTGTTGATCCAAGAACACCTGCCCTGGAGTGAGCCCACGCCCGTCGTGCGGGTGTCCGAACTGCCCTTCATTCTTCCGTTGGTTCGACATTCGAACGGAAGACACACTTACCTGCTGGTCGCCGTCGACCACATCGGTGCTGACATCACCCTCCACCGCGGCGACGTGGCAACCACGGAGACGGTTGATCCCGGCGGCTACCCGGTCCACAAGGCCGCCCGCGCGGACAACCGTGAGTACGGCGAGGCGCAGCGGCGCGTCGACGAGATGTTCCGCAAGAACATCAAAGGTGTCGCCGACCACGTCACCAAGCTTGCCCAGAAGAGCGGCGCCGAGGCGGTTTTCGTCGTCGGCGAGGTGAGTTCCCGCGCCGCGCTGATCGCCGCACTGCCTGGCCGGATCGCCCAACGCGCCATCCCGGTGCGCGTCGGCACACGTCATACCATCGCCGACGAGCGGGCGCGGGCGGCGATCGAGGCGGAGTTCGACCGTCGGCAGGACATGGTGGCCGACGGTGACGCTGACCGGGTCACGGCCGAGATGAACCGGGAATCCGGCCTCGCGGTGGAGGGACTCGGACCGGTGTGTGCCGCGTTGCGGGACGGAGCTGTTGACACGCTGCTGGTCGGTGATCTCAAGGACCTCACGGTGGTGACCGACGGCAACGTCAGCCACCTTGCGCCGAATGCTGACGTGCTGTCCGAATTAGGGGCGGCGCCGACCAGTGTCGNGAGGGCCGACGAGGCGCTTCCCCTTGCCGCGGTGGCGATCGACGCATCGATCATCTGCACCGGCACCCGGATCAATCTTGTCGACGGCGTGGGAGCGCTGCTCCGCTATCCGGAATCGAGTGCGGCAAGCGGCACCTCGGCCGTCGGGCGGTCGGGCATCGGAGACCGAGGGTAGCCGCCGATGGCCGCTCGCGTAATCGACGAAGTGACCGCCACGGCGTGGACGCCGTATGCCGAGGCTCACGAGACACACAGTGCGGTAGTCGTTCTCGTCGGCGATCGTGCCTACAAGTTCAAGAAGCCGGTGGTAACGGATTTCCTCGACTTCGGCACGGTGCAGCACCGCGAGATCGCCTGCGCTCGCGAGGTGAAGCTGAACAGCCGGCTGGCGCCCGCCAGCTACCTGGGGGTCGCCCACATCTCGGATCCTGCGGGCGGAAGCGCCGAACCACTCGTCGTGATGCGCCGATATCCGGACTCGAATCGACTGGCACGCATGGCGGTCAACGGCGAACCCCTGCAACATCAGCTCAATGCCGTCGCCGCGGCGCTGTCTCGATTCCACGCGGGCGCGCACCGCGGACCAGAGGTCGACGAGCAGGGACGAGTCGACGCTGTCACGGCGCGATGGCGTGCCAACATCGCCGAGATGGACCCATACGTGGGCAGTGTCGTGACCGCGGCCGACGTCGATCGCGTGAGTCGGCTTTCCACGCAGTACATCACCGGCCGTTCGCGGCTGTTTGCCCACAGAATCAGCGACAACCGGATCGTCGACGGGCACGGCGATCTGCTGGCCGACGACATCTTCTGCCAGCCTGACGGCCCGGTGCTGTTGGACTGCCTGGATTTCGACGACCGGCTGCGGTACGTCGACGGCATCGACGATGCCGCCTTCCTGGCAATGGATTTGGAGTTTCTCGGCCGCGCAGACCTGGCCGACTATTTCCTCGACCAGTACAGCAGGCTTCGCGGCGAGGACGCACCGGCATCGCTGAAACACTTCTACATCGCCTACCGTGCGCTGGTGAGGGCGAAGGTGGACTGCGTCCGACACGCGCAAGGCAGTGCCGGTGCGGCCAAGGGCGCACAGCGGCACCTGTCGCTGGCGGCCGACCACCTGAGCGCCGGCGCTGTTCGCGTCACGCTCCTCGGCGGTGCGCCCGGCACCGGCAAGACGACACTGGCGCATGCGCTGGCCGACCGGGTCGACGCGGTGGTCATCTCCAGCGACGACGTTCGGCGCGAACTGCAGCAGGCCGACGTCATCGGTGGGGAGCCCGGTGTGTTGGACAGCGGCCTGTACTCCNCGGACAAGGTTCAGGCAGTCTACGACACCGTGCTGCGACGCGCCTGCGGACACCTCGCCCACGGGCGGTCGGTGATCCTCGACGCGACGTGGCGCTATCCGGGCCGCCGGCTTCGCGCACACGAACTGGCGGTGCAGGCTCATGCCGCGATGGTCGAACTGGCCTGTCGGTCATCGTTCGGGGTGGCAACTGCACGGGTCCGCGACCGACCGCCCGGAACGTCCGACGCCGACCCGCAGATCGCCGACGCGCTCGGCCGCCACGACGACGAATGGATCACCGCGCATCGAGTCGATACCGGCCGGCCGCTACAGGAGTGTGCCGAAGAAGCCGAGCGGCTGTGGCGGCAGGCGGTCTGAGCCCAGGGCCGCAGCGGGCGACGCGAAAGTCGACTCCAAGCAAAGAAAGAAGGNGAAAGTGTCCGATCCGTCCAANCACAACGGGATCCTCGTCGGCGTCGACGGCTCAGCGTACTCAACTCTGGCTGTGCAGTGGGCGGCTCACGAGGCCGCGATGCGCAACGTGCCGCTGACCCTTCTCAACGTGGCCTATCCGGCGATAGGCGGGTTTTCCGGGTGGGGGATGTCGACGGCGCCACTTCCGGAAGACTTCGGCCAGTTTCAGGAGCAGCAGGCGCGCAGGGTGATCAACGACGCCGTCGCCACCGCGAACGCCGCCATGGAGGGCAACGATCGTGTTCAGGTCGGCAGCGAGATTCTGTGGTCCGCACTGGTCCCAACCCTGGTGGATCTGACCAAAGAGGCGCAGATGATCGTGGTGGGCTGCCGCGGCCAGGGCGCGCTGTCACGCAGCCTGCTCGGCTCGGTGAGCACCGCGCTGGTCCATCACGCGCACTGCCCCGTGGCGGTGATCCACGCCGATGCGCCGCGGCCCGCCGGGTTCGAGGAGGCGCCCGTACTGGTGGGCATCGACGGCTCGCCGGCATCGGAACTGGCCACCGCGATAGCTTTCGACGAAGCGTCATGGCGCGGCGTCGATCTTGTCGCACTGCACAGCTGGAGTGATGCCGACTGGCCCGACCTTCCTCAGATGGACGCCTCAGCCATCAACGCCACAGCGGAGGAGGCGTTGGCCGAGCGGCTGGCCGGCTGGCAGGAGCGCTATCCCGACGTCACGGTTCGACGTGTGGTGAAGTTCTCCAATCCGGCCCGTCAGCTGCTCGAGCAGTCCAAGTCCGCGCAACTGGTCGTGGTCGGCAGCCACGGTCGCGGAGGATTCGCCGGAATGCTCCTCGGATCTGTGAGCAGCGCCATCGTGCACGGCGCCCAAGTGCCTGTCGTCGTGGCCCGGCGCGGCTGATTCAGCGCCTGGTCGGGATCACCTGATCGGGTCGGGTGTGTTGGCGAAAGGCTGCGAAGCGATGGCAATCCCGGTCTGCGATAGCGACACCCTGCGCGCGGCACTCGGATTGGCGATTCGCGCTCCCTCGGTCCACAACACCCAGCCGTGGCGTTGGCGCGTCGACGANCACAGTGCGGACATGTACGCGGATCTGAGTAGACGTCTCCCGCACACCGACCCCGACGGGCGCGATCTGATCCTGAGTGGNGGCGGCGCGNTGCACCACCTTGTCGTNGCGCTGGCCGCGCTGGGCTGGCACGCGACGGTGAACCGATTCCCCGACCCGGCCGACCCGCACCACCTCGCGCACCTGGAGCTCTCCCCGCAGGCCGCAACCGCACTGGACGTGAGCTTGGCCGCGGCGATACCTCGCCGGCAAACTGACCGCCGGCACTACAGCTTTTGGCCGGTGCCCGCCGGCGACATCGCGCTCATGGGTGCGCGCGCCGCACGCGCGGGGGTGGTGATGCGCCAGGTGGCATCACTTCCCGAGTTGCAGCGCGTGGTTGCCCGGGCGGCGTTCGAGCATGCGAGTAATCACGACTATCTGACCGAATTGACGACCTGGAGCGGCCACTACGGATCCGTGGCCGGCGTGCCAGCGCACAGCACACCGCCGTCCGACCCGACGGCAGCCGTACCGGGGCGCCTGTTCGCCGCACCGGCCCTGGGCCAACCCCCTGGCACAGCCGCAAAAGACGACAATGCCGTCGTGTTGGCCCTGGGGACAAACGACGACAGCCCGGTGGCGCGGCTTCGCGCCGGCGAGGCCACCAGCGTCGTCCTGCTCACCGCCACCGCACACGGACTGGCCACCTGCCCCGTCACCGAACCGTTGGAAATCGCCGGAACCCGGCGCGCCGTGCAGGCCGACGTCTTCGGCGGCGACGCATTCCCGCAGATGCTGCTCCGTGTGGGCTACGCCGCGGTCAACGCCGATCCGCTTCCACCGACGCCCCGCTTTCCGATCGACCACTTCGTCGAGTGGCAGGGCCAAACACGTCAGCACTGACGTCGGCGCCACCTGACCTTCAGAAGTGGGACTCAAGCCTCTGGCCGATGAGCGCCGCGGGGCTCATAGTCACTGACCATGCTCGACGAGTTGCTCGACATCTTCCGCCTCCGCCAGTACTTCAACGTGATCACGCGCACCCGCGAGTGGGTGGAGGGATTGCGTGGGGACGCCGCGTTCGTGGCCGACGCCGGGCGGGCAGCGTTGCACCTGCCCTCGGGCGGCGCGACGACGGGGCAGTCCCAACCCTTCCCCCCGCCGGAACCGTACGACACCCACATCCAAGGCGGTCAGCGAATCGCGCTCGCGGCAACCGGCGGAAGTGGCGCGATGGCTTCGGTGGTGGGGGCCGCGCGTGCTCTCGAGGAAGCGGGTCTGCGTCCGTCGGTGATCTCACTGTGCTCCGGTTCGGCGCTGTTCGGCTTCCCCGTCGCCGCCGGTATCAGCGCCGAAACGGTGGCGGCGTTCGCGTTGGGCCTCCGTCCCCGGGACTACATCGACGTCGACTGGCGGCGGCTGATGCGCGCGGCTCCCACTATCGGGACAGGCTTCGCCGGCATCCTGGGAGGCGACGCCGTCGAAACGACCTATCGGCGCCTGCTCGGGGATATGACCCTGGGCGAGCTGCCCATTCCGGCCTACGCGCCGATCTGGAACGTCGAGCAGAATCGCATTGAATTCATCGGCCCCCGAACTCATCCCGAGCTGCCGGTGGCACGCGCGGTGCATATGGCCGTCGCGTTGCCGCTATTCATCCAGCCAGTCGAATTCGCAGGCTTTCACTGGTGCGACGGCGGCATCGTCGACATCTTCCCCGTGCGTCCACTTCTCGACCTCGAGGAGCCGTGTGACTTCACGTTGGCGATCAACGGCTTCTACCCGCCCGGATTCGAAGGCGAAGACGCCACCGGCTGGGAGTATCGGCCGGCCAGCATTCTGTACGTGGCCAGCCAGGTCCGCACCTGCCAGCAGATCGAACTGGCACGCGAAAACCTGGCACGGCTGCGTGCCGCGTCCCACGTCGCGATGATCGAACCCGTTCCATACGAAGCGGTACGCGGAGTCGGCTTCTACCGCCAATTCTTCAGTACCCGAGACTGGGCGGCGTTCATGCAGGCCGGACGCCTGGCAGCACGCCAGGCCCTGGCATCGACCCCGATCGCGGTGCACAACGCGGCCCAAAAAAGGCAAACTGCCCGGTCACGGCCTGGCGGTGCGCCTGTCCGGTGAACCGCGGTGCGGGCCGTGCGGTGCTACCCATCACCCCCTCATTAGGGACCACGGACCCTAAAACCGGAGCGTTTAGCGGCGCAGAATTGCTTCATGGTGAACGGGCTGGCCCGCGCCGCGATGGTGACCGCGGCGCTCTACGCCGCGAGGCGGTTCTACCGCAACTGGGGCGCCACGAAGGAAGAGTGCCAGCTGCGCCTGCCCGGCGACGAGCTGGTCGGGGAGCCGACCGTACAGACCACCTCGGCGGTGTGGATCGACGCGCCCGCTCCGGCGATCTGGCCATGGCTGGTCCAGATCGGCCAGGACCGCGGCGGCGTATACAGCTATCAGGCACTGGAGAATGTCATCGGTCTGCGCTACCGCAATGCCGACCGGATTCATCCCGAATGGCAGCGGCTGGCGCCGGGCGACGTCGTGCGATTGGTGCCCAGCGGGTGGATGGGGCTCCGGAACGGGGTGGTGCTGCAGGTCGACCAGGTCATGGCGGAAAAGGCCATCGTGCTGCGCGGCGGCACGATGGAGGTGCCGTGGGATGCGGTGTGGTCGTTCCACGTCGTGCCGCACTGGCAGGACCGGTGCCGGCTCCTTGTGCGCACCCGCACCCGGTTGCGCCATCCCGGGGAGGCGCTCGGCCTGGAGGCGGTCGGCCCGGTGACGGCACTGGTGATCAGGGGGATGCTGCTGGGCATCAAGCGGCGGGTAGAGGCGCAGCATGAGCGGGAATCACAGCGGCCCAACGACAGTCGCATCATCTGCGCACCGCCGGACAGCGGTCCCCACCCGTCGCTGACACCCGGCGCCGACTCGGGTGCGTGACAACGTCGGCCGGCACGCATCGCGGCGTTCGGGAGGTCACCCTTTCAGACGGCGCGGTGGTCAGCCTGCGCCGCCTCAAGAAGAGCGATGTCGACGGGGTGCTCGCACTGCATCGCCAGCTCACCGACCGTGAACAGTACTTCTTCGTCGCCGACATCCTGGCCGACAATCGTCTCATGCTGCAGGTCCTGCGAGACACCGGCTGGCAGACCACGAAACGCTTCGACGGAGCTGTTCTGTACGTCCGGATCGACCTGCCCGCGACGGGCGGCGGAAAGCCGCCGGCACACAATGGTCGCGGCGCGACACCCCGTCAACCCAGGATGTGATGGCCCGGCTGCCGTGCCGCCCGGTCCGGCCGCCGCATGCGCAGCTTGATCAGCAGCTGACAGACAAGATCTTTCAACGTGTTGTCGGGGAGCTGCATTCGCGCGGCGATCCGCCCTTCCGTCAGGCCCCGGCACAGCAGCTCGTAAATCTGGGACTCTTGCCCAGTCAACCCGGATACCTGCCCATATTGTCCCGACGGGCCGTACCGCCGGCCAATCAGCTCTGCTGTGGCCCGGTTGTCGAGGAAACATCGGCCCGCCGCGACGTCTCTGACGGCCGCGGCCAGCTGCATCCCCTTGATGTCAGTCAGCAGATAGCCGCTGGCCCCGGCCAGCATCGCGTCCGCGATCGCCTCGTCGGAAGCCGAAGGTGCGAAGATGGCACAGCGCAGCCCGGGCACCACCGAAAGCAGACGGCGGCACAGGTCAATTCCGTCGCCGTCAGGCAACCAAGCCTCGATGAGGGCCACGTCCGGCGTCGCAGCGGGAATCAGGGCAATCGCCTCCGCGGCGGAACGCGCCTGCCCGAGTACATCGAGATCGGGATCGGCATCGAGCAGGCCGGTCAGCGCGCGGCCAATCACCTCGTCCCCTTCGACAAGGATGATCGTCGTCATCGTGACACATCCGCTGTCACAGGCCGGTGGGGTAGGTTTCCGGTGTCTCGCCGGCGATCCACACGCTGGTCGGCTCGAGGGGTTCGAGGGCGCGGGTGCGGTCGATATGGATGATCGCGTCGAACTGGTCGACGGGCCGCACGTGGTAGTAGTGGCTCTGGCGTTCGGTTGCGGGCAGGTAGATCACGCCGATCGCCCGTCCCAGCCGCGGAACATCGAGCACCTCGGTGGCTTCCGTGTCGTGCATCGGCACCAGGAAACCAGGGTTGCCGGTCTCGTGGAACAGCTCCTCGACGCTGCCGTTGAGCGCGGGCCTGACCACCTTGCGCTCCGCGACGCCGCCCCATTCACTGGCGGCGGTGACGGTGCCGGTGTAGGTGCTGAAACCGATCAGCCGGCAGTCGTCGCCGTAGTGTTCGCGCACAAGCTGGCCCAACGTCAGCTGGCCGTCGGAGGACACCTCGGTGGCACGGGCGTCGCCGACATGAGAGTTGTGCGCCCACACCACGATCCGCGCCGGCTCCGGGTCGGGGTCGCGATCGAGGTGGTCGCGGAGCGCGGCCAGTGTCTGCGCCATGTGCTGATCGCGCAGGTTCCAGGAGGTGACCCGTCCGGCGAACATCGCACGGTAGTACTCCTCGGCGTTGCGCACGGTCAGCGCATTCTGCTCGGCGTAGAACAGTTCGTCCTCGGCGAGCAGCCCGTCGCGGCGCGCGTAGCGAAGCGCGTTGCGCTGCATGTCCACCAGCTGCTCGACGGCCTGGCGTTCGCAGGACAGCCCCGCGCCGAAGGCGGCGGCAAATCCGTAGGCCTGCCCGTCGTCGGCCGACGCGTGATCGAAGCAGGCGTAGCGCTGTCGGGCCCGCGCCGCGGCCAGCGGATCGACGGTGTCGAGGTAGGCGATCACCTCCCGCATCGACCGGTGCAGGCTGTAGAGGTCGAGACCATAGAAGCCGGCCTGGCGGCGTCCATCGACACCGCATCGCTCGTTGTGCCAGCGCAGCCATTGGGCGAAGTCGCGGACCACGGCGTTGCGCCACATCCAGGCCGGGAACCGCTCGAACCCGCGCAGCGCCTCCTCGGCGGTGGAGTCGGCGCCGAGCCCGCGGACATATCGGTTGACGCGGTAGGCGTCGGGCCAGTCGGCTTCAGCGGCGACCGCGCAGAAGCCCTTCTCCTCGATCAGCCACTTGGTGATCTCGGCGCGCGCCTGATAGAACTCGTGGGTTCCGTGCGAGCTCTCGCCGATCAGCACGATGCGGGCGTCACCGATCAGCTCGGAGAGCACCTCGCGCGGCGGCACACCGTCGGGCGCGTCGATCGCGACCCGACGCACCGCGTCCGCCGGCGTCTCGGTGACCGCGGCCAGCGGCGGGTGAACTGAAACCGTCGGAGTGGAAAGCAGTTCGCGGACTTCCTCGTCGCTGACCTGGCTGAAGTCCCAGAATGACTCACCCACGGCGAAAAACGGGGTGGGCATCGTCACGCACACGACGTCGTCGACGAGCCCGGCGAATTCGCGGAATGTCGATTCCGGCGCAGCGGGCACCGCGATCACGATCTGCGCCGGCTCCGACTCGCGCAGTGCCTGCACCGCCGCCAGCATGCTCGACCCGGTCGCCAGCCCGTCGTCGACCAGGATGACGGTCTTGCCGGTCACATCGGCCGGCGGCCGGCCGTCGCGGTATGCCGATTCGCGGCGCAGCAGTTCGCGGCCCTCTCGCTCGGCGACATCACGCAGCTGCTGCGGGGTGACGCGCAGCGCCCGCAGGACGTCGTCGTTGACCACCACCCGGCCGCCGCTGGCCAGCGCACCGACCGCGAATTCTTCGTGGCCGGGAGCACCGAGCTTGCGCACCACGAACGCGTCCAACCGGACGCCCAGCGCCGCGGCCACCTCCCACGCCACCGGTATCCCGCCCCGCGGCAGGCCCAACACCACGACGTCGTCCCGGCCGCGGTATGCCTGCAGCAGACCGGCCAGGACCCGTCCGGCCTCCCGGCGATTGCGAAAAACCCGCCGGGGCACACCGCGCGCCCGGCTCGCCGCTCGAGTCATGGTTCGGCTCCTTCGGTTCTCGGTTGGCTAGTGGACGATCACGACTGGTTCGTGGGTGACCGCGTGGATGTCTGACGCCGTTGCGGCGAACAGCTGATCCGCCAGATTCGACAGGGCCCTCGCGACGGCGAGTTCGTCGCCGATCTCGGCGACGTTCCGGTCCGCCGGGTTGAGCCGGGCAATGCCGATGCCTGTCAACTCCTGCCCGTGCCAGTGCATGTGGGCCTTTGCCCGGGTGCGCATGGGATGCTCATCGATGGACACCTCGACGGTCCATCGCTTGGTGGCCTGCTGCGCAGCGTGGTGCTCCATTAGTTGGCCTCTCGGTTGTGGGAGCGGTCCCAGGGCGTGGCTCGGGGACCGGTTCTGAGCGCACCTACCCCGACGTGACTTCGATGCGCTTCTCGGACGGCTCGGGCTCACCGACCGGCACCGAGACCGTCAGGATGCCTTTGTCGTAGCTTGCGCTGATGTGGTCTTCGTCGGCGCCTGCCGGGAGCGAAACCGTGCGCACGAACGAGCCGTAGCTGAATTCAGAGCGCCCGTTGGATACTTTCTTCTCGCTGCGTTCGGCCTTGATCGTCAACTGGCCTTCACGCACCGTGATCTCGACGTCCTTGCCGGGGTCGATGCCGGGGATTTCGGCCCGGACCTCGTAGCGGCCCTCGGTCATCTCGTCCTCGAGCCGCATCCCGTGGCCGCCGAGCACTGGCCGCATCTCCGCCCACGACGGGAACCCAGCAAACCACTCCGCCAAATCGGGCCACACCGCGCGTGACCGCCGCGACGCAGGAAGGGTGCTCATGATCGCTCCTAATCTCGTTGTACGCCTGAGGGTTCCATGCTGACCAGTTGGCCGAAGTGGCGGATAGGGGCCGAAGTCCTGATTGTCGGGGCCGTTCGTCGCCGCCCGGTGCCGGTCCGGCCGACGTGGACACAACCCTGGGGCGGCCCCGGAGCGCAAAAGCCAGGCGGCAGTCCGGGGCCGCCCACACCGGGCCAGCTCGGGAATTGCTCGCCGCAATCAACCGGCAGGCAACGTCGGCTCATGATGCGCCCAACCAGCGCTTCGCCACAGGGCCGATAGTCCCCGCGGCGTGCGGCAAAAGGGCCCTGATCCGTGCCCACGCCGGTGTGCGCCGATTCACCGCAGCAGAAATGCCGCGCCCTCGACGCCCCATTCCCCGAACGGCGGGCGTTGATTTCGATCGATGGCCGCGATGCTGGGCCTGCCGATGTGGGCGAACACCAGCCGACCGACACCGGCGGCGCGGGCGGCCGCCGCGACGTCGTCAACACACGCGTGCCCACCCACACCACCGGCGAACCGGATCGGCCGCTTCCACCCGGCCGCGTCGGCGAACATCAGATCGGCGCCGGCCGCCCACTGCGGAAACACCCAGAACTCCGGTGCCCACACCGCACGCCGCGGGCCGGTCTCGATGAGGTACCCGACGGTCGGATGCGACGTATGTTCCACGGGTAGCGGTCGCAGTCGCACTCCGTCCGCGCTCAAGGACCCGATCCGTGGGCGCAGCGACAACTGCTTGGCGCGACGGCGAATCTGTGGCATAAGTTCGGCATGTTCGTCGGTCACCAGCCACGCATTGACCGCGGCGTCGGGGTCAGCCGCAGCGCCACCGTCGAGCATCACCCGATGCCCGGCCCAGGTGACCAACAATCCGGCCGGCCGGTAGCGCGGCGAGTTCATCGCACCGACGCCGAGCAGGGTAAGCCGAGGCAACGCTGCGGATCCCTTCACCGCCGTTGATCATCAGGCCGCCAAGGATGGCCCGACACCCATATCACCGGTAGGGCCAATGGTCCCCGCCGGCAGCGCAACAAGTCTCTGCACCGCCGCGCCCACGCGGCGGGTACATCCGGCCGTGCCGCGGATGACCAATGGGAAGAAGCGCGATGCCAATCGGCTCTGCCTGCGCGGGGCCCCGCCCGCCGAGAATCGGTTCAGCACGCAGCGGCGCACCGGTGACCTGAGGAGTTGGCATGGAGACCTTCGCGCTGGATCCGCGCCAGTGGCGGATCGCCCGGGTATTCAGCACGAATCCACTGGTGCGGCGCACCGATCGGGTCGAGGCGCTTGCGCTCCTGACGGCCATGGTGGTGTCGCTGATCGCGATACCCGTCGCCGCTGTCGTCGCCACCACGGTGTATGAAGCCCACCGTCAGATGTATGCCGACGAGGCGCGGGCACGGCATCCGGTGGCCGCAGCGACCGCTACTCGGCCAGCCCCCGATGCCGGGCGGGTGGTTTTCGTCCTCCGGAGTCAGCCGCCGCGAACCGCGGACGCCGAGCAGATCTGGGTTGACGACAACGGAAACCGCGTGCCGGCGCCCACACCGCTGTCACGGGCGCAGTTCGACGCCGCCAGCGTTATGGTGGCCGTGGGGGCGGGGGCGTTCGGGCTCACGACCGCGCTCGTCACGGCAACGCGTTGGCGCCTGGACCGCGTTCGTGCCCTCCAGTGGGACCGCGAACTCGGAAGCCTGCTCGACGATGGGGGCGGCCGCACCAACGACACCGGTTACGGGAGAACGGCATGAGCCCGTTACTGCTCGCCTGCCGTTCGCTGGGCACACCGCTGGCCGCGCTGGGACTGCACGATTTGCAGGCGTCGCTCGAGCGGTGGGATCACAAGCGCCACTTACAAGACTGATCTGCAATGTTGCTCACACGTACAACGCGTCGATGACTGGTTTGAAGCGATCCGCGACCACCGCGCGCTTCACCTTCAACGACGGGGTGAGCTCCCCGCGTTCGACCGAAAGATCATGATCCAGCAGCGCCCATTTCTTGATGGTCTCCCACCGGTTGAGTTCAGCATTGAGCGTCCGCACGTATCCCTCGATGAGGTCATGCACTTGCTGCGATTTCGCCAACTCCGCGTAGGTGGCGTTCCGCATGCCCTGATCCGCGGCCCAGCCGGCAATCACATCGGGGTCAAGCGCGATCAACGCGACACAGTAGTTTCGGGCTTCGCCGAACACCAGGAACTGACTGGCATACGGGCACAACGCGATGAATTTCGCCTCAATCGCCGGTGGCACAATGTATTTGCCGCCCGAAGTCTTGAACATCTCTTTGATCCGGCCGGTGATCGTGAGGAATCCGCCCCGATCGAACGAGCCCTTGTCGCCGGTTCGCAACCACCCGTCGCCGGTGAATGCGTCTTCGGTCGCCCCGGGCAGGTTGTGGTAGCCCGCCATCACGTTCGGGCTGCGCATCTGCACCTCTCCCTCATCACCGATCCGCGCCCGTGTGCCGTCGAAGGCAAGGCCAACGGTGCCGAGTTTGTAGTGGTCCGGCCGGTTGATGAAGCCGCCGCCGGCGGTTTCGGTGAGGCCGTAGCCTTCAAGGATCAGCAGGCCGGCGGCGTGGAACCATTCGGCGATGTCGCGGTTCAACGGCGCCGAGCCTGAAACAAAGAACCGGATACGCCCGCCGAAGACATCGCGCACCTTGGAAAACACCAGGCGGTCAAACACCTTGTGTTGCAGCGTGAGGGGGAATGGGACCGGCTCGCCGGCGCGGCGCCGACGGTCCACCTCATGCCCCATGGCGAAGGCCCGGGAGAACAGCCGCCACATCAAACCACCCCGTTCCTGCTGTGAGGTGACGATGCGGGCATGCGCCTTTTCGAAGATCCGCGGCGCGGCGGCCATGAACGTCGGGCGCACCACCGCGGTGTTGTCCACGATCTTGTCGACGCGCCCGTCGACCGCGCTGACGAACCCACACGCCAGCTGGGCCGAGATCAGCACCTTGCCGAACGAGTGCGCCAGCGGCAACCACAGAAGCTGCAGATCATCGGCGCCCACCACCCCGAGCGCCGCGACCGTGGCTCCCTGATACACCCACGCCTCATGACGCAACCGGACACCCTTGGGGCGCCCGGTGGTTCCCGACGTGTAGATCAGTGTTGCCAACCGGTCGGGGGTGATCGCGTCGACGGCGTCCTGCACACACTGCGGATGCTCGAGCAGGTACTTCGCACCCAGCTCGGCCAGGTCGTGCAGCGTCATGACCCAGTCACCGTCGGCGTTGCCGTCGAAAACCACCACCTTGTCCACCTGCGGCAGCTCGGCCCGGCGCTCGACCAGCTTGGCAAGCTGGCCGTCGTTCTCAGCGAACACGATCCGGCACCCGGAGTCGCTGATGATGTAGGCGGTGTCGGCGGTGTTGGTATTCGCGTAGACCGTCGTGGTGGCGGCCCCGGCGCACATGACCGCCAGATCGGCCAGGATCCACTCCAACCTGGTGCTCGACACGATCCCGACCCGCTGTTCGGGCTGTACACCCAGCGCCAGCAGGCCAGCCGCCAACGATTCCACCCGGCCGGCGGTATCCCGCCAGGTCGCCGACACCCACTTCCCGTCGTGCGGATAGCGAAACGCCTCCTTCCCGGGTGAGGCGTTGACCCGATCGAAGAAGAGCGCGGCCACGCTCGGCGGGACGGTATGGGTGGGGGAGTTGCTGCTCGACATGTTGCCTCGCTCTCAGCTCAGAGCGGCGCCGCTCTGTGGGTCATTGTGCTCGCCGAGCGGCCGGGATGGCCATCACGCCTGCGTGGGTTTGCCCTCGACGAGGTCCCGGGCGGCTTTGAGATGCCTCTCGGATTCGTCCAGATAGGAATGGAACTGGCCGCCGTCGTAAACCATCGAGCCGTCCACGTATGCCAGGCACATGTGCGCCGCTTCGTGGGCGTCGTCGATGGCCGATCCGACTTCTGCCGTCAGGACAGGGTCGGGGCTGGGCATGTGCGCCTTCAGCTTCACTTCCGCAACATCATGCATCTCCTGACAGGACGTCGCCATCAGCTTTTTGTCATCGAGATTCGCGGCACCCCGCGAGTCGTCCAATGCGGTCTGCAGGTCGTCGAAATATCCGCTGACCCCTGACCACCATTGCTTGACCACCGCCTCCGTGCGTGCGTGCGCGGCACGGCTCGCCTGACGGTCGGCGTCCGTGGCGACAACCGCGATGATTCCGCCCGAAAGGACCAGCANCGCAACNATGCCGACCACCACGAGGACCGGCTTCCTGCGGTACCACGGCCGGGTTGGCGACCATCTGCCTGATGCATCGACCGGCGCCCCGCACTGCGGGCACGCCGATTGACGCCCGGTCGTGATGTGGCCTTGGGAACACATCACCCCTGCAAACACCGTCTGAGCTCCGCACTGACGGCAGAACTCCTCGCTGCCCGGGTTCAGGTGCCCGTTGGGACAGGTCATCACGGTGTCGGCCTTCTTCGTTGTCGTCGAATCGCGGCTGGCGTCCCGACCGGCGTGGCGCCATGCCCGCGGTAGACGTTGCGCCTCCAACCGAGGCAACCGACAGGGCCTTTGGTCCCAGGTGGCCCCGCTGCAGGAACTCTCTTACGATCGGCGCGGCGGCGGTGAGACGACAGGCCCGGCCAACCGAACGCGGCGACCATCACCGGGCTCGGCGGCAGGCTGGTCGTGAGTGCGGAATTGCCCGCGGCGGAAAGCAGGGGAAGTGACCGATACGGACGGCCTGCACGCGGGCTGGGTCACCACCGAAGGGGATGACCTCTATTACGAAGTCCGCGGCAACGGCAAACCGCTGCTGATGATCCCACCCGCCGGCGGCGACGGTTGGCAGTATTCATTCGTCGCCGAAATCCTGGCCGACGAATACCGGGTGATCACATTCGACCGACGCGGAAACGCACGCAGCACCGGCCATGAGCCGCAGAACTTCGAGATCACCCAGCAGAGCCGTGACGCGGTGGCGGTCCTGCGGGCGGTCGGTGAGCAGTCCGCGGTCGTTTTCGGCAACAGCAGCGGCGCCGTGATCGCGCTGGACATGGCCAGGACCCAGCCTCAGGCGGTACGGGCCGTGGTCGCGCACGAAGCGCCGCTGGCGCGCCTGCATCCGATGGCCCGCCGTTGGCGGCGATTCTTCGCCAACGTCTATGCGACCGCCTTCCGGTTCGGACCGTCGCTGGCCGCATTGCGCTTCATGTTGGGTGCCCAGCTGCCCGTGGCGAAGATGATCAGGGCAACCGCACCGGTGAACCGGCACCGCAGGGCCAGCGCGGTGCCGTACAGGAGCGACAAGCAGGCCGCACAGGTGTTGATCGAACACGAACTCCTGCCGGTCAGCAACTATCTGCCGGACATCAACGGAATCAAGCGCGACGACGTGAAAATGTTTGTCGCAGTAAGCGAATACGGGCTGAGCAGGCGAGCGTGGTACGCGCAGGTCGCACAGATTCTGGCGCAGGGGCTCAACTGTGAGTTGATCACCCTTCCCGGCCATCACGGCTCATTCATGGACATGCCGAGCGAATTCTCCGCCGCCTTGCGCGGTGTCATCGATCAGGCATGGGCGTAGCCATCACCGGCTCGGCCGAAAGGACCGGCCGGGACGGCGGCGAGGTACCTGCACGGCGCCTGCCGAGTGCTAGGCACCGGCGTGTTCGGCCATCGATTCATCCCAGCCGTTGGTACTCCCGTCAGCGCCCGCATCCGATTGGTCGGGATGGGCAGCCGGGGCGAAATCGGAGGAGTTGCCGAGTGCGGCGATAAGCTCCCCGATCCTCTTGGCCTCGTCCTCGGTGGGTATTTCACCGGCCTCCAGCTCGTCGAGCAGATCTTTCCGAAGTCCCGCGCCGTTTGCCGCCTCTTTGGCAGACAGGTTCGCGCGCTTGCGTGCGACGTAGAGCTGCTGGCCTAACGTGGCGCCCGGCGCGGTAGCGGCAACGGCCATCAGATCGTTGTAACGGCCACGCACTTCGCTGAGCGCCACGATCACCGATGGCGTGGTCCGGCTCTTGCGGGCCGCTTCGGTCAGTGCGGTCTGCAGTTTGCGGAGCCCCGACAAAATCACCTCGGCCCGGTCGTGAAACGCGGGGTCGTCCGGCTGGGGTAATGACTCGATCGCCGAGGAGTACATGTGCATCGCCGCGTCGGCGAGATTGACGATAACCGGCGCTTCACCTTCGCCCGTCGGAAATTCAGCCATGTTCCCTCAATTCAGCGGATGGCGTGGAAATGCCGTGCGCCCGGCATCAACACTGAGTCGACATGAGACCGGTCGACAATATCGGCATTCATTGGCCGTGTACACCGCGGGAAGTAATGCGATCGCGGTTGTGCTAGCCCCACCGGAGGCGGCCCGCACGCCGCGGCGCCGAACAGCCACGTGGTTTTCGCTCAGAGTCCCGATCCCGCCGAGTCGAGGCCGTTGCCAGGGCCGCGGCTTAGTCTTTCGGGCAGGCGGCAGGACACGCCCCGTCGCCGACGAGGAAGGCAAATCCGCGGTGGACGAGGACTCGGTGGTCGGCTGCGTCGGTTCGCTCATCGTGGCGACCCGCGGCGCGGGCGGCGCCGGCGAAGTGCTGCTGACGGTGCGTGGATCGCGGGAGGCCTACCTGGCCTGGTCGCCGGAGCCGCTGCCGAAGGGCGCCGAGGTATTGGTGGTCGGCCTGCGCGGACCCCGCACCGTCCTCGTCGAGCCGTGGAAGGGCCTTCACGAGCAGCCGTGAAATTCCGGGTACAACGACAAAACCGAAGGAGCCCATGATGTTTGGCTACAGAGTGCCCGCACCTGATGAGGCGATGCTGATCTCCGGAGGCAGGTCACGCGCCGATGCGCCGTTCAAGGTGGTCACCGGTCACGGTGCGTTCATCTTGCCGTTCTTNCGNAAGGTGCGGTTCTTGACCCTGTCGATGTGCGAGGCCGAGGTCGCCGAGAAGTGCGTCACNCAGCAGGGCATCACCCTCAACGTTCGCGGGGTCATCGCATTCAAGGTCGGCAACGACAACGCCAGCATCGTCGCCGCCGCGCAACGGTTCCTGTCCGATCAGCAGCAGATGTCGGTGCTGACCGGGCGGATCTTCGCCGGGCACCTGCGNTCAATCATCGGGTCGATGACCGTCGAGCAGATCATCCGNGAACGCCAGAAGCTGGCCACCGAGGTGCTCGACGGCTCCAAGGAGGAGATGAGCAAGATCGGTCTGACCGTCGACGCGTTACAGATCCAGTCCATCGACGACGGCTCGCTGGGATACATCGTGGCGATGTCGGCCCCGCACAACGCGGCGATCCAACAGCAGGCGCAGATCGCCCAGGCGCAGGCGGATCAGGCCGCGGCCGAGGCGCAGCAGGAATCGCAGCGCAACCAGGCCGAATACGCCCGCCAAACCGCGATCGTGCGGGCCCAGTACAAGGCCGAGGTCGACAAGGCGCAGGCGCAGGCCGCCCAGGCCGGCCCACTGGCCGACGCCGAAGCCCAGCGCGAGGTCCTGGCCGCGCGTACCGAACTGGCCGAGCGGGCCGCCGAGCTGCGCCAGCAGGAGCTGGTGAGCGAGGTGGTCAAGCCCGCCGAGGCGGAGGCAGAGCGCGTGCGTATCCTGGCGGTCGCCGACGCCGAGCGGATGAAGATCCAGGCAGAAGCGGCCGCCTCGCACAACCGGGTGGCGTTGGATCGCATGCTCATCGACCAGCTGCCCGAAATCGTCAAGCAGGCCGCGCAGGGGTTGTCGGGCGCCAACCTGACCGTGCTCAACGGCGCCGACGGGCTGGGTCAGATCGCTACCGGGCTGGTGGGGCAGGGCCTGGCGATCTTCGACTCACTGCGTGGCGGCCTGGACCAGCACACCGAGCGCTATGCGCCCGACGATGACCGGGCGGAGCTCGCCGCGGGCGCCGACGGGCAGCGGTGAGCGAACTGCGCTTCCCGCGATGGCGGCCGGCGATCAGGCAAGATCTCCCCATGAACATTGATTCCGGGTCGGCGCGCCTGCCGGTGATCGGTGCCGACGCCGACCCGGCTGCGTCGGGGCAGCCCGGGCTGCGAGCTCACTAGTGGCGCTCAACGACCGCCTGTATCGGCTGCTGCGGCTGCCGATGCCGGTGGTGTCGCTGCGCACGATCGTCATCGTCGCCGCGCTGTCGGTCATCGCGGTCGTCATCACGATCGGCACCTGGGTGTGGGTCGGCATCACCAACGACCAATACAGCCAGTTGGACCGGCGGCTGGACTCGGTCAGCAGCCTGGGCGACGTCAGCTCACTGCTGCGCAGCGCACTGCACCCCGGCGCCGATCAGCCCGCGCCCGACGGCAGTCTCGTGCGCACGGTCCGAATCGGCAACCAGACCGTGTCGGTGCCCAGCGACATCGTGCTGCCGAAGTTCGACAACGGTTACGCGACCACCACCATCAACGGTGTCCAATACCGGGTTCGCACCTTCGCCGCGGGTCAGGCCTCGGTCGCGCTGGGTGCCCCACTGGCCGAAGCCCAACATCGGATCAACGAATTGCATCTACGGGTGCTGTTGATCTGCGGCGGCGTCGTCGTCGGCACCTTCCTCGTCGGCGGGGTGATGTGGCTGATCATGATCAACCCGTTCCGGCTGCTCGCCCAACAGGCGCGCGCCATCAACGCCCAGTCCAACCCCGACGAGGTCCAGGTCCGCGGGGTATGGGAAGCCGTCGAAATCGCCGAGGCGGTCGAGGGCATGCTGGCCCGCATCGGCGACGAGCAACAGCGCACCAAGGCCGCGCTGGAATCGGCCCGCGACTTCGCCTCAGTCGCCTCCCACGAGCTCCGCACCCCGCTGACCGCCATGCGCACCAACCTGGAGGTGCTGTCCACCCTCGACCTGCCCGCCGAGCAGCGCAAAGAGGTCATCGCAGACGTCATACGCACCCAAAGCAGGATCGAGGCGACGCTGACAGCGCTGGAGCGGCTGGCTCAGGGCGAGCTGACCACCGTGGACGACCACGTCCCGGTCGACATCACCGAGCTGTTGGACCGCGCCGCCCACGACGCCATGCGGGTCTACCCCGACCTGCAGGTGTCGCTGGTGCCGGGACCCGCCGTGCTGATGCTCGGGCTGCCGGTTGGCCTGCGGCTGGTAATCGACAACGCCATCGCCAACGCGGTCAAGCACGGCGGCGCCACCCGGGTGCAGCTGTCAGCGATCACCTCCCGCGCCGGCGTGGAGATCGCGGTCGACGACAACGGCACCGGTGTGCCCGAGGCGGAACGCGCCGCGGTCTTCGAACGGTTCTCCCGCGGCTCGACGGCATCACGTTCGGGCTCCGGCCTGGGGCTGGCGCTGGTCGCCCAGCAGGCCGAATTGCACAGCGGCACCGCGACCCTGCAGGCCAGCCCATTGGGCGGCGCGCGGCTGCTGCTGCGGCTGCCCGGCCCGCGGGCAGACAGGGACGAAACGACGCTCTGACGCTCGGACCCGCGGCGGTGTTGCAGTGGTACTGCCCCGATTCGGATCGACCCAGCGGCCAGAGCCGGTGGGGTAATGCCCGCCGGAAATCACGCATATCGATATCCGGCGGATGTGCAGATAATTGGCTCTGGTGCGGCCTTCGCCATTTCTGGAGTGCGGTTGGGTTCAAGCGCGGTGTCCGGATAAAGCCATGAAATAATTTCCCGTACGTTCCGTGATAACGATTGGAATAGGCGGTGGCGGCGCCGTGACGGATTTGTTGAAACCGCGGACACGCGTGTATTGTGGCGTTCGGGTGGGGGCCTCGTTATCGGAGGACATCATGGCCGAACGGCTGGTGCGTCAGCTCATCGACGATCTCGACGGAACCGAGATTCCAGAAGGCAAGGGCGAACAAGTCGAGTTCGCGGTGCGCGGGGTTGCGTACCGCATCGATCTCAGTAGCGGGAATGTCACCAAGTTCGAGAAGGCGTTGGCGCCGTTCATCGAATCAGCGACGAAAGTCGCTGGGCGCCGAGGTCGTCCGCGTGGCTCGCGGCGGGACGGGTCGGCGGCACGCTCCAAGGAGGAGCTGTCGGCTATCCGGGAGTGGGCGAAGAAAAACGGCCACAAAGTAAGCGCACGTGGCCGCATACCCGGCGACGTCGCGCAGGCCTACCAAGCCGCGCACCGGCGCTGATTCGTCACAATTCGGTAATGGCTCTGCCGCCCGCCGGGCATTTACAGTGGAACTGCCCCGGCGGTTGACCGCCGCGCCGCCGGGGCAGCCGCGTTTTGAACGTCACGGAGCTATTGGTGGCGCGGAGGCCGTCGGTGCGCAGCCTGCCTCGATTAGCACGATGGCTGCACGGCCCGCGTTGCCTATAGGCGGGCTGACTTGTTTTCCGGCGGTGCTACTGCGGAGGAGACCCAACGACGGGGAAGTTCGAAATCACCAAGGACAAGGGCGGCAAGTTACGGTTCCGGCTCAAGGCCCGCAATGGCGAAATCATCGCGACCAGCGAGGCTGATGAGTCCAAAGCCGGCGCCAAGAACGGCATCGCCTCGGTGCAGAAGCACGCCGCCGGTGCGAGTGTCGTCGACCTGACGGAGTAGCGCCGCCGAAGGCGACACTGGCGGGTTGGGCGGCAGGCTAGCGCCCGGTATCTGGCTTCGAGCCGTTGGCGATCAGCCCGTACAGCGGATTTTGCGCCGCGGCAGCGCGGTTTTCGCTTCCCGCCGCCGTCACGTACCGCTGGGAGGTCACCATGGATTCGTGGCCCAGTAGCTTCATCAACGTGTAGACGCTGACGTCGGCGTTGGCCAGCTCGGTGGCGTAGGTGTGGCGCAGCCCGTGCACCAGCGCGCCGCGCGCGCGTTGTCCGTCGAGCCCGGCCTTCTTGAACGCGCGCAGCACGCGGTATTGCAGGGTGCCCCGGGTGAGCCGCCCACCGTCGCTGCCGACAAACAGCGGCGCCGACGCCGGCCACGCGCTCAGCCCGCGCCCGGTGACTCCGCGCTGTTTGGCGGTGGTGGGGAACCGGGCGGCGCGGGTATCCAGATAGGTCTGTATCACGTCGATCAGGGCCTGCTCCACCGGGATTCGGCGATCCTTGCCGCCCTTGCCACGCACGTGGATGACGCCGCCGTCGTCGGTGAGGCGGATGTCGCCGACATCGGCGCGCAACAGTTCGTCGGCCCGCAGGCCGGCCAGCAGCGCGGTCAGCACCAGCGCTCGGTCCCGCTCGGCCCAATCGCTGCGCCGCCGCGAACCACTGTCGGTGTCGATGGCGGCCAGCAACTCGGCGACGGTGTCGCCGCCCAGGCCCTTGGGCAGCGTCTTCGCCACCTTCGGCCGCCCGATCAGCGGCATCGGGTTGGAGGCGATCAGCTCGCTGGTGTACAGGAAGGTGCACAACGTGTTCCAGTTCGACCAGCAGCGCCGGATCGACGCGGCCTCGTGCGTCGCGGCGTAGGCCGCGAACGCGGCTCGGATCGCCTCTCTCGTCAGCTCATCGGGTGTCAGCTCCGCGATCGCGTCGCGGTCAGGGGCCATCAGCGTCGCGATGGCGACGAAGTCCTGACGATAGGCCTTGGCGGTATGCGGCGACGGCTTTCGGATCGCGCGGTCGGCGAGGAAGGCCGTGAACCAGCCCGGATAGCGCACCGGCTCCCAGTCGGGCCTGTCAGACCGCGCCGCCATGCAGCGATGATCGCACGTGCCGGACGGAATCTGCCCGACCGCTGGGCGCGTCCGGCCCGGCGGGATCACAATCCGGCCGCGATGAAGATGAACGGAAGCTGACGCCCGGCCATCGCATCGACCACCGTCGGGTGAACAGCTCGGTTCGCACAATCGTGATTCGTCGGACATGATGTCGGGGTGTCGGCGCAGTACAGAGGTGGCCATGCAGCGCGCTTAAGGGTGGCCCGAATGGCGAAGCCGCGGCCGGTGAACGACGCGGACATGGCCCAGGCGCGGCTGTTCGAGGTGATGCTCGAGGACGAGATCGCTGAGCTCGAGCAGCTTGTCGAAACCGTCGATGCGCGCTGTCGCCGCAACCAGATCGACGGCCTCAAGCCCCGGGCCTCCGAAGAGCTTGCACGGCTGCGGACGCGGCTCGCCGAAGCGCAGCGGCTGCTAACGGCATTGCGTAACCGGTTTCCGTAGCGCCGTCACATCACGCGTCGCCCGGCCGGTGACGCATCGTTCGGGTGTAGTCCGGCGCGGGGCTGCCGGTGGCGACGAAGATCATCCGGCGTCCCACTTGGACAGCGTGGTCACCGATCCGCTCGTAGTAGCGGCCGAGCAGGGTTACATCGACGACGGTGGCGGTGTCGCCCGTCCAGTCGGGCGAGGCGAGCGCGTCCAGCAGGGCAGCGTGCAGNTCATCGAGGATGTCGTCNTGGTCCTCCAGGGCCGCGGACCGCTCGGGATCCGCGGTCTGCAACACCTCGCCCGCGGCGCCGATGAGCTCGACGGTCACCTGCCCGATCCGGGCCACGGTGGGCAGGATTTCGGCGGGCAGCGCTCGCGGGTGCCGGCGACGGGAAACGTCGGCAACGTGGCGCGCCAGCCCTCCCATCCGGGCGAGGTCGCCGACCATCTGGATGGCGCTGACCACACGGCGCAACTCGGTGGCTACCGGCGTTTCCAGGGCCAGTAACGCCACTGCCAGACGTTCGGAGGGTTCTCGCTGGGCGTCGACGCGCTCACAATGATCGATCGCGATCCCGGCGGACAGTGCGTCGTTGTGCACCAGCGAATCGGTTGCCTGGCTGACCGCCTCCCNCGCCAGGAGACACATCTCCAGCAGCTGGCCGGTCAGCTTGTCCAGCCGCGCGTAAAACTGTGTCCGCACCGCGCGATTATCGCCGTCGAGGGCTAACCGTGTCTCTTCTGCACGTTCAACTGATTGACTTTCATTTGAATAATGAAAGATCCGCAGTTGCGCTACCGCGTGGTCGGCACGGTCAGGGCGCGCCGGCGGGACGGGAACGGTGGCATCCTGGCCGGGTGGGATTCGTGTTTCGTCTCGCGGAGTTCTGGTGGCTGATCTTGCCGATCGGTGGCCTCATCTTCGCTTGGCGTCGGGCGGTCTCGGGTGCCGCCGAGTGGCGACCCCAGCGCTACCCGCCAGCGTCCACGATCGCGGGCCCCGAACGGAGCAGATCTGCGCGTGACCACGAAGCCGTTCGACGGCGGGAGATCACCCGGATCCTCGAAGAGCACAACCGGACGGACACCCGCTGGCTGGACTACGAAATCGACGTCGCCAGGCTTCTGGACTTCCCGATGATGACCGATATGCGCGATCCCCTGACGATGGGTTTCCACAGGGCCAAGCTGCGCGCTGATTTGCTGCGCCCCGTCAACGTCGAGGATCTGCTCGCCGAGCGCGACGCGGAACGGGAATACCGCGACGCGGTCGCCGATTACGTCGCCGCGTTCAACGTCGCCGAGGCGGAGGCGATTCGGAGGCGCCGCAGCGACTTTTCGCCCGCGGGACAGCAGCGGCTCGCGCGGGCCCAGGCCCTGCTGCGTCTGGCGTCGGACTCGGCGGCGACACCGCAGGAGCGCCGGCAGGCCTACGACAGGGCGTGCAAAGAACTCGACGGCCTCATCGTGCTGCCGACGGCGACACGCGCCGGCATCGAGCGCCGAATTGCCGGACAAATCGAAGGGTAGGCGGCGTGACGGCCGGCGACGCCGCAGCTCTGAAGGTCAGCTGAAGAGTTTGGCGCGGCACCGCAACGCGCGCCGCCGATCCCTAGGTTGGACCCATGGTGATGCGGCTCGCCGCGCTGCTGGGCGTGTTGCTCGTACTATCGGGGTGTTCGGCGGCGGGCCAGGCGGACGCTGGGTACCCGGACGGGACCAGTGTGCACGCGATGAACTTCGGCGGCCTCAACCGCACCTACCGGGTGTACAAGCCCGCCGGCCTGCCCGCGAGCGCTCCGCTCGTCGTCATGCTGCACGGCGGATTCGGCACCGGCGAGCAAGCCGAGAAATCCGACGTCGGTGATGCACATCCACGGCACCGCCGACCGGCTGATCCCTTATAACGGCGGGCGGGGCGCGGGCGTCGTCAACGGGCCGTCGGTGGCCGACGTCGATGCCTTCTGGCGCAACGCCGACCAGTGCGGGCCACCTGCGGTCACCACCGCCGGCCCGGTCACGACATCGACCGCCGGGTGCGCCGACAACCGCGCCGTCGTCGGCGGCCACCAATGGCCCGGCGGTACCACGTTCCTCGAGCGGGGTGACCCGATGTCGCAGGCGCTGAACGCCACACAGACGTTCTGGCAGTTTTTCGTCGATCATCCGGGATACCGGAACTGAAGCCGAGATGACCGGTGCCGGAACTCAGCGTCCACGGAGAGGCGGTGGTCATGACATTCACCGAGGCCGTTGTGAGGTTCATTCACTGGTTGCGGGCGGGTTATCCGCGGGCGGCGCCGCGCTACGGCTACGTGCCGTTGATCGCGCTCTGCGGTCGCGACACCGGAACGGATGACGGGCCCGCGTGACGCGCCGTGCGTCGGGATGATGTCGCGCGCGGTGCGGGCGGGCAGTTTTCCACGGGCTAGCCCGCCTGTCGCGCAGGGAGGACCGGGCCACTAACCCGGCGTCAGTGTGCTAGCCGCGGTGGCCGGCGGGCAGGAAGCGTGATCCTGGAGTTCCTCGCCGGCCGCCGTATCGCCGGCGCTGGTATCCACACGATCGGCGAGAATGACGAAGCCGGGCTGCCCGTCGGCGTCAAAGGTCCCCACCACCACCAGACTCTCATCCGCCATGTCGGCGCGTGCGCGCTTGTCGCGGTCGGCCAGGAGCGTGAANGGGTTGACGGCGTCGAGATCGTCGCCGTTGACTGCGATGGCACTGTAGGGATGACCGGCGAGGGGGATCGGGAACGCGGCCCAGGTGGTACCGATCTCGGCCGCATGGTCGGTCAGCGCCTGATGCACATCGGCGCGGATGCAGTCGATGTGGATGTGCAGCTGGTCCTGCGTCTGCGCGACCTGGGAGTTGATCGCGAGGCTGACCCAGTCGCGTGGCACCGGCCGCCCCGCGCGCTGATCGACGAAGAAGCGTGCGCGCCACGCCGCCGCGAAAAAGTTTGTCGCGCCGGGCGCCAGGACCGCGGGGCTTCCGATGCCCGACATGCGGCCGGTGGGGATGAGGAGAAACTGGGTCGCGCCGTCGATGTCCTTCAGCACGGCGTAGCCGTTGTCCTCGCCGCCGCTGACATCGACCAGCGCGCAGGGGGCGGGATCGCCGCTGTGCTGCTGGTCGGGAACGCAGCGGTCATGGACGATCGTCCAGATCGCGTCGGGATCGGCGTGCGCCCGGCCAACGCTGAGGCCCCGACACGCAACAATGAGCGCCGCCGCATACACGAAAAGGAAACGGCCCAGCGTCCACGCCCGGGACACCGCTGTTGGGCTGCGGCCGTGATGTGCGCGCATCGCGACGCTCCTTGTCTTCTCGGCAACTTGTCTTCTCGGCAACCCGCCGGACAGCTGACCCATCGTGTGGCGTCCAGGGTCACCCCCTCGGTTCCGGATAGCCGCCGAATTCGGCGTTTTCCGCTCGTCACGTGTTTCAGCTGGAGCTGCCATCCGATGCGAAGACGGGCATACGAACGCGAATCTTGTTCTGTGCAAAGGTTTCCGATCCCGCGGCGGTGTGTGCCGCTCATGGCGCGCCTCGCAAAACTGCCTGTTCGGAGCGGTTTTTCAGATCACTGTCAACCATCCTCAGCGATTTCTCAACGCGGCTGAATAGGTTCGGGCCAGTGCCATCCGGGCCGCGAGGTGGCGGTGGACATGTCGGGCCGCTTGGTGATCCGGGCGACCTGCGCGGCACTGGTCGCCGTGCTCGTCGCGCTGATCACCTACCAGACCATCCAGGTCCGCCGTTACCCCCCCGCGCCGTTCTTGTTAGCGTCTGGCTGTGGGTCGCCTCGGGGGAGTCGCCGCTGTCCTGCTTTTGATCTTTTCGTCCGTACCCGGTACGCCAGGCGCAGAGGCCGACGGCGGCGGGGACGAGCCGCAGTATGCGGACTTCTACACGCCGCCGGATCCGCTGCCGCCGGGTCAGCCGGGTGACCTGATCCGCACGGAACCTTCGCGGCTGGTGCTGGAGCCGTCCGGCCAGTTGGGTGCGTTTGTGGCCACCGGTACCCGGATCATGTACCGCAGCACGGACGCGCGCGGAAACCCGATCGCCGTCACCGGAACCTACTTCGAGCCCGACAACCCGTGGCCAGGCAAAGGCCCGCGGCCCCTGATCAGTTACGCGCCGGGGACGCAGGGGCAGGGCAATCAGTGCGCACCCTCGCGACAGTTCAACCAGGGCATCCACTATTCCGGGGGACTGGACCTGGCGTTCAACTACGAGGAGCTGTTCGTCGCCACGATGGTGGCGCGCGGATTCGCGATCGTGATGACCGACTACGAAGGACTCGGCACGCCGCCGATGCACACCTATGTGAACCGCCTCGCCCAAGGCCAGGCCGTTCTCGATGCCGCACGGGCGGCGCTGCGGATGCCTGGAACGTCCTTGGATCCGCACGGACCGGTGGCGTTCTGGGGGTATTCGCAGGGCGGCGGGGCGACGGCATCGGCCGCCGAATTGGCGCCGTCCTACGCCCCCGACCTTCATGTCGTGGGCGCCTACGCCGGCGCGCCACCGGCCGACCTCAAGGAGCTCTTGCCCTACGCCGACGGCAGCGCCCTGGTCGGCGTCGTCGGTTACGCGCTCAACAGTGTCATCGCCGCGTATCCCGAGGAAGCGGAAGCGATTCGCTCCAAGCTGACGCCCCGCGGCGAAGCCATGCTCGCTTCGGTGGCACGCCAGTGCATTGCCCAGACCATCGCCGACTTCGCGTTCCGCCATCTGCAGCCCTACTTCAACGAAGACATTTGGCAACTAGTCAACGAGGAACCCATCAGCAGCCTGTTCGATCTGCAGCGGATCGGACGCTACAAACCCAACGCGCCGGTGCTGATCAACAGCAACCGCTACGACCCACTGGTGCCGTGGACGGCAGCCAATCAGCTCGGCCGCGACTGGTGCGCCCTGGGCGCCGACGTCGAATTCCGCACCAACGAGGAACCACCATTCCTCAACAAGCTCGTCATCAACCACGCCCTACCGATGCTCGTCGACGGTGAGCCGGCCATGCAATGGGTCGCCGACCGCTTCAACGGCGTACCGACCACACCCAACTGCGGCCAATTCTGAGCGCGCTTGGGAAGCCCGACAAACGCGGCCGGGGGTCGTCCGCTGCGCGGTCAGGGGTTAGGTTGTGTCGGTGTGCGAGCTCTGCGTGTGCACACGCACGGATGCCGTTTCCCGGCGGGATGTGCTGAAAATTGCTGCCGCCCTGCCGGGTGTGGTCGGCTTGAGCACCCTGCTGGCGACGCAGGCGATGGCCGGGAACGGTATCGCCGGGATGCGGGTCTTCCTTGATCCTGGCCACAACGGCGCCAACGACTCATCGATCAACCGACAGGTCCCCGACGGACGAGGCGGCACCAAGGAATGCCAGACCACCGGCACCGCGACCGACGACGGTTATCCGGAACACTCGTTCAACTGGGACGTCGTGCAGCTCATCAATGAGGCGTTGACCCATCTGGGTGTCCGCACGGCGCTGTCACGGAACAACGACGATGCGTTGGGGCCGTGCGTTGATCAGCGGGCGGCGATGGCCAACGCCTTCGCGCCCGATGCGGTGGTCAGTATCCACGCCGACGGCGGCCCCGCGTGGGGGCGCGGCTTTCACGTCAACTACTCCAGCCCGCCGTTGAACAGCGTTCAGGCCGGCCGCGCCGTGCAGCTCGCCACCGTGATGCGAGACCAACTCGTCGCCTTCGGAATGCAGCCATCGAACTACATCGGTTCCGAAGGACTCTACGGTCGTCCGGATCTGGCCGGCCTGAACCTTGCTGAATACCCGGCCATCCTGATTGAACTCGGCAANATGAAGAACGCCGACGAAGCGATCGCGATGACGACGCCGACAGGTCGCTCCCAATACGCGGCTGCCGTCATACAAGGCATCGCGCAGTACCTCGGCCAGCAGACAAACTGACGGCGACCGCTCGCTATGGTCGAGACCCGTTGTGCCACTGTATGTTTCGTACCAGCAAACGGGTTCTGATCGCAGAAGCCGGGCCGGTCGTGGTTGGCGATCAGGGCGGTGACGCCTTGGGCTCCCACCACAGCTCGTGAATGTGGTTGTCGGTGAAGCCGTCCGGTAGAAAAAGTTGCCGAAAGTGTCCGGCGGCGGGGGTGGCGGCTCCTGCCCGGCCGTCGGCCGTGGTAGCGCTTTAACCGTGCTTTAACCGAGCACCGAGGCAACGCAAGTCGCTGCGTCGGCGACCAGCGCATCACTGGGTTCGGCGTCATATCCGCCGGCGCGATCCGACATGATCGCGACGATGTGCGGGACACCCGCGGGCGACCACACGACAGCGATGTCGTTGGCGCGTCCGTAGTCACCTGAGCCGGTCTTGTCGGCGACCTTCCAGTCGGCGCGAAATGCCACCCGGATCCGGTTGGCGCCGGTGGTGGTGCGTTCCATCCAATCGGTGAGCATGGCCCGCTTGTCGGGGGTCAACGCGTCACCCAGGACGAGCTGCTGATAGATCCCACCGACGGCACGAGGAGTCGTGGTGTCTCGCTGATCGCCGGGGGCATCGCGGTTGAGCTCCGGTTCTGCCTGGTCCAACCGGCTGACGGTGTCGCCCAGACCGCGCAGGTAGGCGGTGAACTCCGCGGGCCCGCCGATGTCATCCAGCAGTAGATTGGCCGCGGTGCCGTCGCTGTAGCGCACGGCGGCATCACAAAGCTCACCGATTGTCATGCCGGTCTGCAGGTGCTGCGCGGTCACCGGGGATGCCGACCGGATCGCGTCGCTGCCGTAGGTAATCAACGTGTCCAGATGCGTGAGCGGATAACGATGCAGCACCGCCGCGACGAGCGGCGCCTTGAATGTCGAGCAGAATGCGAACCGCTCATCGGCGCGGTAGGCGATCGTGGCACCCGTGTCCGTTGACAGCACGTATACCCCAAGCCGCGCGTCATATGTACGCTCAAGGCCGGCAAGACGATCGGCCATACCGGGCGCGGGGGTCGAAGTCGTCTTTGCCGACCGGTCTTCACCCCTGGGTCGTCCGCAGCCAACCAGGGGCGCCAACACAGCCAGCGCCAACAGCTCCCGCCGGCCGACGCCGCTCATCGGCAACGAACCTCGATCAGCAAAGCCCTGCCCACCGGCACGCCACAGTGTGACACGGCCACCAGCCCCGCCTGCTGCCGTCCAGTCGAAACCCGGGAAGCGAAGATGGCCCCGCTACGTGCTCATGAGGACAGCCTGATCGCCTGCTCCGGGCAGTTCTGCTCACCGATGAGAGCATGCTCGTGCAGCTCACCGGGGATTTCCCCGACACGCACGATCGAGTGTCCGACCTCGTCGGCATCGAAGACGTCAGGCGCCAACGTGTAGCAGCGCCCGTGCCCGACACAGCGGTCCGCGTCGACCGAGACGCGGGTCACCGCGAGGGCACCGGGAACGTCAGCGGCAGGGTATCCACCGAGCGCAGCGCGCGGGTGTAGCTGAGCTCGACGCCGGGCGGGATCTCGTAATCGGGGATGCGCCGGTGGAACTCGCGCAACGCCACCCGCAGCTCCATGCGGGCCAAATGGGAGCCGAGGCAGCGGTGCGGACCGCCGCCGAACGCGCGGTGCCGGTTCGGGTTGCGCCGGAAGTCGACAACGTCCGGGTCGCGGAACTCGGCCGGGTCCGTGTTGGCGGCGCCGAGCAACGGGCTGACACGCTCGCCCTTGCTGACCGGGCAGCCGGCGAGGTCGACGTCGTGCATGGCAACGCGCGCGACCCCCGGCACGGGTGTCTCCCAACGCAACAGCTCTTCGATCGCGCTTGGCAGCACGTCGGGCTGCTCAATAAGCAGCCAACGCTGCTCGGGGTGGCGCGCCAGGTAGACGAAGAAACAGTCCAGCGAGTCCGTGACGGTGTCGAGCCCCGCGATCAGGAACAAGAAGCAGATGTCGAGCAGCTCCTCGCGTGACAACGGCCGGCCTTCGATGCCCGCCACGATCAACGCGGACAGTACGTCTTCGCGCGGGTTAGCGAGGTGGTCGTCGATGGCGCGCTCGAAGTAGTCGTAGATCTGTCGCGCCACCGGAGCCGCCGCCCGCCGGTGCTGCTGCGGGGCCCCCGCACCCTCCGGGCGGATCACGCCGTCCTTCCAGATCAGCAGCGTGTCCAGGTCCTCAAGCGGCAGGCCGAGCAGCCGCAGGAACACCGTGCACGGAAGGGGGACGGCGAACTCGGCGTGAAAGTCGCACTCGCCCCGATCGGCGAAAAGGTCGATCATCTCGTTCACCAATGCCGTGACCATCGGTTCTCGCCGGGCCATCTCGCGCGGCGTGAAGAGCGGGTCGAGGATGCGGCGGTACTTCGCGTGCTCGGGCGGGTCGACTTGCAGCGGGATCAGGGGCCGCAGATTACCGAGGTCGACCGCATCCATGTTCGACGAGAAGAGGTCGGTGCGTTTGAGTGCCATCTCGATGTCCGAGAGGCGGCTGAGGACCACCGCCTGGGGCGAGCGAAACACGGGAGTCGACTCGCGCAGGAACTTGTACATCGGCTGCGGCTCCGCGAGGCCCATCACCGACTGGTCGACGTAGCCTTCGGTTTCTGTCATGCCGCAAGCCTGACACCTCGGAAGGAACAGGCGCCCGATATCGCAAAGATACATAAGATAAGCGAGTTCCTGACCTCCGTACGTGACCGGCTCCCGTCGTTCAGGCGTCGGCGCGGCACAGGGCAGACGGCGCTAATCCCCGGTAGGAGGTCGCGACATGTTCGACCTGAAGGTAGTCGGTGGCACGGTGGTCGATGGCACGGGTGTGCCGCGTTACCTCGCTGACGTCGGGGTAAACGATGGTCGGATCGTTGAGGTCATGCGGCGGGGGGCGACCGACCCCGGGCTGGAAGCTCAGGCGCGGGAAACCATCGACGCGACCGGCCGCATCGTCGCGCCGGGGTTCGTCGACATTCACACCCACTACGACGGTCAGGTGAGCTGGGACAGCCTGCTCGAGCCCTCGAGTGGCCACGGCGTGACCACCGTCGTCGCCGGCAACTGCGGCGTCGGCTTCGCCCCGGTCCGGCCCGGCCGCGAAGACTGGCTCATCGAGCTCATGGAGGGCGTCGAAGACATTCCCGGCACAGCGCTCACCGAGGGCATCTCGTGGGGCTGGGAAAGCTACCCGGGATACCTCGACGTGATCGAGCAGGGAAAGTTCGCCGTCGATGTCGGCAGTCAGATCGCCCACGGCCCGGTCCGCGCGTACGCGATGGGTGAGCGCGGTGCGCGCAACGAGCCAGCTACACCAGAGGACATCGAAGCGATGGCCCGGCTGGTGCGTGAGGCGGTCGAGGCCGGGGCGCTGGGTTTGTCGACATCGCGCACCCTCGGCCACCGAGCGATGGACGGCGAGCCGGTCCCGGGGACCTTCGCCGCCGAAGATGAGCTTTTCGGCCTGGGCAGGGCGATGGCCGCGGGCGGCCGTGCGGTATTCGAACTCGCTCCGGAAGGCGTTGCGGGGGAGGATATTCTCGCCCCCAAGCGTGAACTCGCGTGGATGGAGCGGCTTGCCGCAGAGATCGACCGCCCCGTCTCGTTCGCCCTGATTCAGATCGACGCCGCGCCGGACCTGTGGCGCGAGCAACTCGAGATCTCCGCCGCCGCGCATGCTGCCGGCAGCCGGTTGTATCCGCAGGTCGCCGCCCGGCCTTTCGGCATGTTGATCGGCTTTCCCGGGCATCATGCCTTCACGCATCGCCCCACCTATCGCAGGCTGCAGGCCGAACTCGGACCCGAGGAGCTCGCGGCACGGCTGGCCGACCCGGCGGTCAAGTCGGCGATCCTGTCCGAGACCGACCTGCCGCCCGACCCGTCGGTCCTGTTCGACACCATGTTTGCGCTCGTGCAGCATGCGTTGGGGCGCCTCTACGCCATTGGCGACCCGCCCGACTACGAGCCGACACCCGAGCGCACGGTAGCGGCGATCGCGCGGGACCGCGGCGAGGACCCACTGGCCACGCTCTACAACCTGATGTTGGAGTCAGACGCGGCTGCGATGCTGTTGTTGCCGCTCCTCAACTACAGCGACGGCAACCATGACGCGATCCGCGAGATGCTCACTCACCCGGCCGGAGTCGTGGGTCTGTCCGACGGCGGCGCCCACTGCGGGATGATCTGCGACGCGTCCTATCCCACGTTCCTGCTCACCCACTGGGCACGGGACCGTCACCGCGGCGAGAAGCTCCCGCTGGAGTATGTGGTGCGCAAGCAATGCCACGACACGGCTGAGCTTTTCGGCCTCGGCGACCGCGGCACGATCGAGGTGGGCAAGAAGGCCGACATCAATGTCATCGACATGGATGCGCTGACGTTGCATGCCCCGCAGATGGTCTACGACCTGCCCGCCGGCGGGCGTCGGCTCATGCAGCGCGCAAGCGGATACGCCGCCACGATCGTCAGCGGGGTGGTAACCCGCCTCGACGGCGTGGACACCGGCGCGCGCCCGGGCCGCCTGGTGCGAGGCGCCCGCTGACCGGGTGACGTTGCCCGGTAACGGGGCTCTTCCGACTTGGCGGGGGTCTGGTGTGACCGATTGGGATCGTGTCGGTGACTGATTAGGGGCTCGCGCCCTTGTGAACTGG
>JGI26341J46601_10000011_pt1 | contig 58128 bp, 50 predicted proteins | sample BogFormECP12_OM3_FD_46601 | JGI IMG/M metagenome (IMG submission 46601) | reverse complement strand
ATCGGCGATTCGAACCAGGCCCTCTACTATTTGCTGAAATGGGAATCGCTTGCCGACCGCGAGAAGAAATGGAACGCGTTCCAGGCTGACCCGGAATGGCACACCAAGCGCGCCGAGACCGAGAAAAACGGTGCGATCGTCGCCAGAGTGGAGAATAGCATCCTACAGCCGACCAACTTCTCGTCAGTGAAGTAAAAGTTCATCACGGAGGCGCAGAGAGCACAGAGAAACGCACTATCTCTCCGTGCCCTCCGTGTCTCTGTGGTGATCAACTCATAAGGGACAGCGGTGGCGCAATCGATTGTCGCCTACGTCGATAATGCACTCGACGATGCCGAGATCGGCCGGATCCACAAGCGGGTCTTCGCGATCGTCACGGCCGGATTATTTTTCGACGTTATCGACTTCATCATCCTGGGCTCGCTCGTGCCGGACATGGTCCGCTCGAACTTCGCCTCACCGGCCGAGATCGGGACGGTGGGGACCGCTCAGATCATTGGCCTTTTCATCGGCGCGATTGGCCAGGGCGAGTTCACCGACCGTTTCGGGCGCAAGCGGACCTATCAGCTGAGCGTGCTGCTCTACAGCTTCGCGACGATTGCGGCGGCCCTGGCGCCCAACCCCCTATGGCTCGCCTTCGGGCGCCTGATCGCCGGGATCGGGCTCGGCGCGGCCTCCCCAGCGTGCTTTTCCTACGTCGCGGAATATTCGCCCAAACGCATCCGCGGGCGAGCCACCGCCTTCATGCAGTTCATCGGCGGCGCCTGCGTCTGGCCGCTGGGCACCCTCTTCGCCCTTGGCTTCAGGGACACGATCGGCTGGAGGGGTGTGTGGGTCGTCATCGGCCTCGGCGGGCTCGTCGTATTTCTGGTGAGCTTCTGGCTGCCCGAGTCGCCGCGCTGGCTGGTCACGCATGGCCAAGGCAGGCGGGCGCTCGATCTCCTTGAACGAATGGGCCTCGGGGGCCGGGCATCGAGCGACCAGTTCGTCACGGACGAGGTCGCCAATATCCGCAGCGATCCGATGGGAGTCGTGTTCCGCCGCTATCGCAAGCGCATCATCGCCGCGATGATCTGTTTTTTCGCGTTCTTCGGCGCCGCACTGGGTCTCGGTGGCTGGCTGCCGAATATCCTGGCGGATCGCGGTTTCACGATCACCAAGTCTCTGACCTTCACCTTCGGGATGCAGCTCTCCTTCCCATTGAGCAGCCTATTCATGATGTATTCCCTAGAGCGCTTCGGCCGGATCAGGACCGCGGTCACCGCGTTCGTTCTCGCCGTCATCATGTCGATTACATTTTTCTATTCGCGCTCGGACACGATGGTACTGGTCGTCGGCTTTTGGATGAACTTCTTCATCCAGCTGGCTGGGAACTCGATGCAGATCTTCACCTCGGAGGTCTTCCCGACCAATGCGCGCGCTTCGGGCTTCGGCTTGGCGCAGAGCGGTGGGCGCGTCGGGGCTGCGGTGTCGTTTCCGGTGATCGGCATCCTGAGCACTTATGGGCTCGGCTATGTCATGACTGGCATCGCGGTGATGATGGCGATCGCCGCCGTCGCGGTGACGCAGATCGGCACCGAGACCCGCGGGCGGTCGCTCGACGAAATCGCGCCGCCAACCGACTGAGCGCAGTGGGGGGATCTTGCGATCACCCCTTGAACATCTTCTCGAACCCCGCCCAGCAGGCATCATAATCGCGCTGCAGGGCGGGAGTTTCGAGCGCGAAGCGGGTCGGGCGGATCACGAGACGCGTCTCGAACATGAAGGCGAGCGTGTCCGCGATCTTTTGCGGGATCAGTTCGGCCGCCGTCGCCTTCTCGAAAGTGGCGCGGTCGGGACCGTGGGCGGACATGCAGTTGTGCAATGAGGCGCCGCCCGGAACAAAACCCTTGGCCTTGGCGTCGTAGACGCCATGCACGAGGCCCATGAACTCGCTCATGACGTTGCGGTGAAACCAGGGCGGGCGGAAGGTGTGCTCGGCGACGAGCCAGCGCGGCGGGAAGATCACGAAGTCGCAATTGGCGGTGCCGGGGGTGTCGCTCGGCGCTGTCAGCACGGTGAAGATCGACGGGTCGGGGTGGTCAAAGCTGACCGTCCCGATCGTGTTGAAGCGCGCGAGATCATAGGCGTAGGGGGCGTAATTGCCGTGCCAGGCGACGACGTCGAGCGGCGAATGGTCGAACTCGGTTGCCCAGAGATTGCCTTCAAACTTGGCGACCACCTCGCAAGGTTCGTCGCTGTCCTCGAAGGCTGCGACCGGAATGCGGAAGTCGCGCGGGTTGGCGAGGCCGTTGGCGCCAATCGGCCCGAGCTCGGGGAGCCGGAAGAGTGCGCCATAATTCTCGCAGAGATAGCCGCGTGCCCGGTCGTCGAGTAGCGCGACGCTGAATTTGATGCCGCGCGGAACGACGGCGATCTCGCCGGGGGCTGCCTCGATCACACCCAACTCTGTGGTCAGGCGCAGGCGCCCCAATTGCGGCACGATCAGCAGCTCGCCATCGGCATCGTAAAAGACGCGGCGCTCCATCGACTTGGTCGCACGGTAGATGTGGATCGCGACACCCGAGCGCCCGCCAGCATCACCGTTGCCGCCCATCGTGACCAAGCCGTCGACGAAATCGGCCGGCTCGTCGGGGAAGGGCAGCGGGTCCCATCTGAGACGGTTCGGCGACGGTGCCACCTCGTCGAACGGCGCGCTGCGGATCGACCCGTTGTCGATCCGGCGAAAAGCCGGGTGCATTGCCGAGGGCCGAATACGGTAAAGCCAGGACCGCCGGTTGTGGTCACGCGGCGCGGTGAACGGCGTGCCGGAAATCTGCTCGGTGTAGAGGCCGCGCGGCGGTTTCTGCGGCGCGTTCTGGCCCGCCGGGAGGGTCCCGGGCAATGCCTCGGTGGCGTGCTCGTTGCCAAAGCCGGTCAGGTAGCTGAGCTTTTCTTCCTTCATGCTCACTCCCGCGGGATGATCACCTTCTCTTCGACGACGAAGCTTTTGATACGGCCAATGAACAGCGCGCCGTCCGCGTGTAGCCGCTTGGCCTCAGGCGATGCGCTTGCGCGTTCCATAGCTGCCCGGTCGTCGTACCAGAGCTCGGCGATGCCATCGATCTCGACATCGGTCGTCGGAATGTCGGGACGCGTCCGCTCTTCGACAATGTGTGACTGCACGTAGCGGCGCACCTCGGGTACAGCGTAGGCCAGCGGCGCATGCACTTCGAGCCAGTGCTTGACGAAGTCTTCGTGCGAGATCCCTTCCTTGCGCGTCAGCAGCCCGATGCTCTTGATCATGTGGCAAGCCCTTTTGTTGCTCGGCGTGCTGGCGCATGCTGCGCCACGCAACGCTCAGGAGGAAGCATGAAGATCGATCTTGGCGGCAAGCGCGCGGTCGTCGCCGGCGGCAGCAGGGGCATCGGCCGCGCGATCGCGCTCGCTTTTGCCGAGGCGGGTGCGGGGGTGTCGATCTGCGCCCGCGGCGCCGAGCGGCTCGCCGCCACGCGCGAGGAGATCGCCCGGCATGGCGGCACCGCGCATTCTGCGGTGTGCGACCTCGCTGACGAGGCGGCGGTCCCCCGCTATATCGAAGACGCCGCGGCGGCGCTCGGCGGGATCGACATCCTGGTCAACAACGCCTCGGGTTTTGGCGCGAGCGATGACGAGGCAGGTTGGGCGGTCAGCGTCTCGGTCGATCTCTTGGCGACCGTACGCGCGTCGCGTGCGGCACTGCCGTTCCTCGAGAAATCCGGGTCCGGCACGATCCTCAACATCTCGTCGATCTCGGGGTTTCGCGCCACGCCCCGCACCCCGCCCTACGCAGCCGTCAAGGCGGCGGTTCTGCAATACACGCTGACGCAGGCCGCGGCGCTCGCCCGCACGGGTATCCGGGTCAATTGCATTGCGCCGGGCTCGATCGAGTTTCCCGGCGGCACCTGGGAAAGAGCCAGATTGAACAACCCCGACCTCTATGGCCGCATCCTCAGAAGCATTCCGTTCGGGCGGTTGGGCCGGCCGGAGGAGATAGCGCAGGTCGCATTGTTCCTGTGTTCGCCGCTCGCCGGCTGGGTCACCGGTCAGAACATCGCCGTCGATGGCGGCCAGATGCTCTGACGAGGAGGTGTCGAGGTGCTGGACGAGAAGACCATCCGTTCGCTTGCCACCCGCATCGAGCAGGCGCGCACGACGCATGAGCTGATGCGTCCGGTGACGGCGCAATTCCCCGAGGCGACGATCGAAGACGCCTACGCCATCCAGCGCGCCTGGGTCGCGATCAGGCTCGCCGAGGGGCACCGCGTGCTGGGCCACAAGATCGGCCTCACCTCGAAGGCGATGCAGTCGCAGTCGAGCGTCAAGGAGCCCGATTACGGCTGCTTGCTGGACGACACGATGTTCGCCGACGGTGCCGAGATCCCGGCGGGGTTCTTTACCGCGCCGCGCGTCGAGGTTGAGCTGGCGTTCATCTTGAGCAGGCGACTGCGCGGGCCGGGCTGCACGATGTTCGATGTGTTGAACGCGACGGATTTCCTCATTCCGTCATTGGAGATCCTCGATTCGCGGCTGCACCGGACCGACCCTGAGACGGGTAAGACCCGCACGATCGTCGACAGCATCGCCGACAACGCCGGCAATGCCGGTCTGGTGACAGGTGGGCGGCCGTTCAAACCGCAGGAGGCCGATTTACGCTGGGTCGCGGCACTCTGCCTGCGCAACGGCCAGATCGAGGAATCGGGCGTCGCCGCCGCGGTGCTCGGCCATCCGGCCAAAGGCATCGCCTGGCTCGCCAACGAGCTCGCCGCGCACGACGTCGCCCTCGAGCCGGGGCAGATCGTGCTCAGCGGCTCCTTCATCCGCATCGTCGAGGCGCGCCCCGGCGACACCTTCCACGCCGATTTCGGCCCCTACGGCTCGGTTTCGTGCCATTTCAATTGAAAAAAGAACTTAAAGCCTAAACGCAGAGGCCGCAGAGGATTCGCGATGTACGCGATGGGTTCGGTGCTCCTGCGCCCTCCGCGTGTCCTCCGCGATCCCCGCATTGAAGCATTGTTTTTTCGGGGGTGAGCAGCTAGGTCCGAGCCCCGACTTTTTGGATGGCTTGCCAGACGCGCTGGCTGGTCGCGGGCATGTCGAGCTCGCGTACACCGAGCGGCTCTAAGGCGTTCATGATCGCGATCATCACCGCTGGCAATGAGCCGACGCATCCCGCTTCGCCGGCACCCTTGGCACCCAAAGGATTGGTCTTGGTCAGCACCGGGTTTTCGTGGATGGCGATGTCGCACATCACGTCGGCGCGGGGCATCGCGTAGTCCATGAAGCTCGCGGAGAGCAGCTGCCCGGATTGGCGATCGTAGGCAACTTGCTCCATCAGCACCTGCCCGATCCCCTGGGCGAGCCCGCCATGCACTTGTCCCTTGAGGGTCAACGGATTGATCACCGTGCCGACATCGTCGACGACGACATAGCCAACGAGGGTGACGGCACCGGTCTCGGCATCGATTTCCACCTCGCAGACGTGACAGCCATTCGGGAAGGTGGCGCGCTCGGGGGCAAAGGTAGCGTTCTCGTAGAATCCCGGCTCCATCCCGGGCGGCAGCCGCGCCGGCTGGAACGAGGTCCGAGCGACTTGGGGCAACGAGAGGCTGCGGTCCGTGCCGACGACCGTGAACTTGCCGTCGGCGAATTCGAGATCGGCCTCGGCGGCTTCCAGCAGATGACCCGCGAGCCGCCTTCCTTTGTCGATAATCTTGCCGGCCGCGAGGGTCAGCGCGGAGCCGCCGACCACCATCGAGCGCGAGCCATTGGAGCCCATACCAAAGGCCACGCGATCGGTATCGCCGTCGATGTACTGGATATCGTTTGGGTCGAGGCCGAGCCGCTCGCAGAGGATCTGCTTGAACGCGGTCTCGTGCCCTTGCCCGTGCGCTTTGGTTCCCATCAGCAGCATCGCGGTGCCGCCGGGATTGAAGCGGATTTCGGCATATTCCGGGACCGGGCCGGCAGCGGCCTCGACCGCATTGGCGAGACCGATACCGCGCAACATGCCGCGTTTCTTCGATTCCTCGCGCCGGGCGGCAAAGCCCGCGTGATCGGCTGCTGTGAGCGCCGTCTCCATGTTCTTGGCGAACTCGCCGCAATCGTAATTCGGGCCGAGAGCGGTCTGGTAAGGCATCGCCGTGGGCGGAATAATATTGCGGCGCCTGAGTTCGATCGGATCGAGGTTGAGTTCGCGGGCCGATGCTTCGATCGCGCGCTCGATCAGATAGATCGCCTCCGGTCGTCCGGCGCCGCGATAGGGTGCGGTCGGGCTGGTGTTCGACAGCACCGCATCGATGCTGACATAGGCGGCCGGAATGTCATAGACGCCGACCACCGTGCCGATCATGCCGAAGGGGGTGAGGAGCTGGCGATCGGACGCGATATAGGCGCCGATATTCGCAATCATGTGTAGCCGCAACGCCAGGATTTTGGCATTTTCGTCGAAGGCGAGCTCGATCTCGCCGATGTTGTCCCGCCCGTGCTCGTCGGCGAGGATGACCTCGGAGCGCTCGCAGCTCCATTTGACGGGGCGGCCGAGCTTTTTTGCCGCCCACAGGGTCAGGCGATGCTCGACATATTGCCAACCCTTGGCGCCGAAGCCGCCGCCGACGTCGTGGCAGACGACCCGAACTTTACTCTCCGGCACCTTGAAGACCATGTTCGCCAGCATGTTGCGCACGCGGTGAGGGTAGTTGACGTCGGCGTAAAGGGTGTAGCGGTCCTCCCCGGCATCGTAGGTGCCGATGGCGCCACGCGGCTCCATGTACTGGGCCTGCACCCGGCTGATCACATAACGGCGCCGGACGATGTGCCGGGCGCGGGCGAAGGCGGCTTCGGTCTTGGCCTTGTCGCCCCGCTCATAGGTGTGGGAGATGTTGTCCGGGTTTTCGTCCCAGACCCGCGGCGCATCGGGCCGCGCCGCATCGGCCGTCGAGGTGACCGAGGGCAGTGGCTCGTAGTCGATGTCGACCAACTCCGCGGCGTCCTTCGCCTGCGCCAAGGTATCGGCGACGATCATCGCGACCGGGTCGCCGACGTAACGAGCGAGATCGACGACCAGCGCCGGGCGTTGGGGCGCGAACATCGGNGACCCGTCGGCCTTTTTCCGGGGCATTGCCGCCTTTGGCATGGCGAGCCCGTCGGCCGCGTAATCCGCACCGGTATAGACCGCATGCACGCCGGGCGCGGGCACTGCGGCGGTCGTGTCGATCGATGCGATCTTGGCATGCGCGTGCGGCGACCGCAAAAACACCGCATGGAGCTGCCGGGGCAGGTTGGTGTCGTCCTGATACCGGCCTTTGCCCTTGAGCAATCTCGCGTCCTCGAGCCGGGTCACGGGCTGGCCGACACCGAACTTGATCATGACGAGACTCCTGGATGCGCGATCTGCAAAATCGTAGTCTTCCCGAAATCGGGAGAATCGATGATGTTCTTACGCAACTGCTGGTATGTCGCAGGCTGGAGCCACCATATCGCCGCCGACAGTCTGGTGTCGCGCACGATGTTGGGCGAGCCGATCGTGCTCTACCGCAATGCCGACGGCGGTGTCGTTGCGCTCGAGGACCGGTGCTGCCACCGGCTGGCACCGCTGTCGCGCGGGCGTATAGAGGGCGACGATCTGCGCTGCATGTATCACGGGCTGAAATTCGCGCCTTCGGGCAAATGCGTCGAAGTCCCGGGACAGGATTTGATCCCGAGCACTGCCGTGGTCCGCAGCTACCCGGTGGTCGAACGGGATTGCTGGGTTTGGCTGTGGATGGGCGATCCCGCACTCGCCGACCCGGCGCTGATCCCGGCCGCTCTCGGACACGATCATCCTGACTGGTTCATGCAAACCGGTCAGCTCGCCTACGAGGCCAACTACGAACTCATCAACGACAATCTCCTCGATCTGACCCACCTCAGCTATGTGCACGAGAAGACTCTCGGCCGCAACAGCATGAGCTGGGGCGAAAGTCGCCCGAAAATCACGCCGATCGAGCGCGGTCTGCGCATCGCGCGCTGGGTCGTCAACAACCCCGCACCGGCCTATCTCGGGCTCCCTGCCGAGGCCCGCACCGATATGTGGGCCTCCTACGACTATCTGGTTCCCGGCGTCTTCCTGCTTGCCACGCAATCGCACCCGCCAGGCACCGCTGCGACTTGCGACATGGGCGCGCCGTCGTCCGAGCCGATGTGGCGCTCGCTGACCTCGCAGGCGGTGACGCCGATCTCCGAGCGGCAGACGGTCTATTATTATTCCGGCTGCCTCAGCCGCAATTACGCGACCGAGGAGCAGTCGAAGCAGCAGATCGTCGTCTTCGAAAAGGCATTCGCCGAAGACAAGGCGATGATCGAAGCCCAACAGCGTGTCGTCGAGAGGACCCCCGAACGCCGAATGATGGTTCTCTCGACCGATGGTGCCCTCAACCAGTTCCGCCGGCTGATGGCCGGGCTGATCGAGGAGAGCAGACGCCTTCGTCGAGACCCGCGGAACGGCGATTTGCATGAGGGATAGCCAGCACCTGCGGCCGCGACCTCGGGTGCCGCAAGATCGCGGTTGCTTGGCGCGACGACTCGCCGGGGCCTCGCGCATGCGATAGCCGATCGTGGCGGCACCGGCCGAGAAGGTCAGAAAACGCCCGGTGTCGGCGATCAGATCGCGATAGGCGGTCATGAGGTCCGCAGCGTTCCTTGGCACGACATAGCCTCAGGGCGCCGGGTCACCGTTCGCATCCGGCTGGGTCAGGACGACGCCCTGCCAGGCGGGATCGAAGTGGCGGTCGTACCAGGCGGCATACTCATCAACGAACGTCCGGGTGGCCGGATGGACGGTGACGTCCTCGAGCAGACCTTCGCCCGAGACCCAGACCCTACGCCCGTCATGCAGGGCGTGCCGGTATTCGGCACCGGTCCTCATTTTCCCTCCCGGAATTAAACGACTTCGCAGAATGCCCGCGGGTTTGCTCCCGCAAACAACAAAAGACGTCAGCTGCGGTCGCCGCCGCGCCGGCAGCGAAACCGGTGAGCGGTTCCTCGATCCGGCGCGAACACCGGGATCGAGTTAACTAACCGCCCCGGGGATAAAAGTATGAGCCGCAGCGGCTGTATCCGCAGCAATCTCGGATCGCCAGCGTCCTGGATTTTCGGGGCGCGCTGCGCCTTGACCAGCATCTCGCAGATCTCTGTTGTTGGTGCCGATCTAGGGCTTGCGCTACCGGATATTGCGCGCGCGCCCTTGGGTCAGGACGCAGGACGAATACCGCATGTGGCTCAACAACCCCGGCCTTCGCCGGGGCAGGTTTTGCCGGACAACCTCGAAGGATTGAGATTGACCGACAAGCTCGAGGCGATTGCCGAGCTCGATCTCAAGGAGCTCCACGCAATCGACCGGCCGCGCGCTTACGGTCGGGACTGACGAAGAATCTCTGCGGTCAGCATCCCGCAAGCGCATGTCATGCTAAAATGCTCTTCATTTCGGCTAAACTCTCGGGCCGTCGCTAAGCCGGGTTTGATCGCATCCCGTGTCGCTATGGGATAGCGGTTCCAAGCCAACGGCGCTTCCTGGTGCGCGCGAAGAGCTTGACACCAAACAATACGCCGCCAGCCGCCAGAAAGACTGAGAGGCCTCCGGGAGCTGGTGCTGGTACCGCCGCACTGATATTGACGTTTTGCAACACCAGCGCGCCCGCAGACCCACCGATATCAGTGAATACGACGGTATCGACCAGGGGGTTCGTCCAGCCCGCGAGCGAGGCAAATGAAACCGTCTGTTGACCGGATGCAAAGTTGAGGGACTCATTAGCCGTGTCTACGAGACTCCCGCCAAGAAACCCTTCAATAATGAAGCCGATTGCGGTAAAACTAGAATCAAGAACAACGCTATTGACGTTGAACGCCGTCACTGTACCAGTCATCACACCGGTGCTCGGATTGTCCGAGGCTCCCGTCAAGTACTGGAAATTGAGCCCGGTACCGTTCAACCCCGGAACCACGCTGTTGTTGACACCTTGAAAGACGCTGTTGGTGCCGTTGTTGAGCCGCTGACCGTTCGTAGAAAGGTTTTCGCTCCAGCCATTGAGAAGGAGAGCCGAACTGCCATCGTTCTGGACGAATTCGCCGGGAACCGGCTGGTAGCCGGTGCCGTGAGTGGTCAGTTGGATGACGGTCGGCGTGCTGGTGTTGGTCTCCTGATAGATGCCGGGCGTGTTATACCCAGTCGTCGTCGCGCCGAAGAGCGTGTGGAACTCGGCCAAGGTGCTGACGCGGTACTCGTCGCCGAACGTAAACGTCGTTGCTTGCGCCGAGGAGCAGCAGACCGCCAATGTTGCGGCGAAGGCAAGAGCAACGCCGAATTTCGCGCATTTGAGCTTGGGGTCCGATAGAGACATAAGGTTCTGCTCCCGCAGAAGTTGCTGTTTGTACGACCAAGCGCCGCATCGACGGCCAGAGGCCAAGACGTCTTTAGGCGAGATCGACCGGATTTGGTGGCCCTCTGCCTCATCCGGCTCCGGTCACGCCAGTCGACGCTCCCATGCCAAATGCGAGATGACCGCAACACAAAAACGATGTCAAGCGTGTATCGATCGCCGTTTCAAAATAAATCTCTACGCTTGACAGGTAGATCTCTGTCGGTTCTGCGCCAAATACCTCTTTTGACGAGCGTATATCTGGGATTCTGTAGTTAATTTATAACGTAAATTAATATAGTTAATTTATTTGGTTAATGCCGAATAGCCGAAATCCGCGACGCCTGACTTGCCGAAATCGGGCGCCGCCCCCGCGCCATCCTCCAAGCCGACTTTCGCCCAGCCGCCCTCCCGAGCGCTTTACGGAAGCGGCAGAGCGTTGTTTGCCACTGTCGAAATTGCTACCTGCTGTCCAAGAATGTCGAAAAGCACCTGGAGGCGCCGGTGTCGTGGAGATGATCAACTACTGTGAGTTGCTCGGCAAACGGCTCCGCCATCAGGCGCACGGGGCCCACCTATCTGCAATTTGTCTTCGAGTTGCAGAATGCCGCGCGCGTCGGCCGCCGCAATCCGCGCCTCGACCACCCCGCGCGGAACCGGATGCGGCCGATCGCGCCACATCACCAACCGCGATACCCGACCGGTGCCGTTGACGCTGCGCCACTGGTGGCGGGCGAGATCGAGGACGATGAACAGATAGCGGGGAAAGAATGGCGCCTCGACCGTGCTCACTCTGCGCGCGTGCCGGACGGTCTTGTGCCGTTTCGGCTGAAACGTCCCGAGCCCCTGGTTCCGGAGCTGACCTTCTGCGCGCGCTTCGGCAAACGGCAAGGTGTGCACGGCAGACCACCGCTCGCAATCCGAAAGGGTGCCCGGCTGACCTTGCGCCGCCTTATCGTGAGCCGCTTGCGTGAGGTTCGGGATGGCCATGGTATCGCCCTCTTACTCTGCCTCGGTGAGCCTGCCGGCCGAGGGTGGCCCACCGATCCGCAAGTCTTCGGGGTCGCTACCTTCGATTGCGTGGAAAGACATGGCTGGCGCGGGCAACATTTCGAGCGCGAGACTAGCTGCCCTCGACCCGTGACGCGTTCGGCCGGGCCATAGTCGCACAAACGAAGGCTTTTGCGACCCGCCGACCAGTGCAGGTTGCGGAAATCAAGAAATTACGCACCGACGGGCCTACTGCTGTCCGCCTTTGCGAAGGCCGAGGCTAGCCCCGCACAAACGAACATAGCACAATCCGCAACACGCGTTAGAAGCAGCAGAGGATTTCTGTGGGCGTCGTTAATTCTACATCGGTTGCAAGATCACTCGTCCCGTGGCGTTTGGGCGCGATCTGGACGGTCTTTTTCCTGGCGTTCCCGATCGTGTTCACCGGCCTCGTGATGAGAATTCTCACGGGTGCTGGAGTCGAGTTCGGGTCGGTGCAGATTCGCGTTGTGTCGTTTCTGATCTACGGTGTCGTAGGTTGCGGCATTGGCGCGGCTCTCGTTTGGCTCTGGGCGAGCCGGCGCGGGGTTGTGGGCGAAATCTTTGCGTTTCGCTTTCCGTCCGCGCGCGATTGGCTCGTTGCAATTGCAGGCTTCGTCGTCGGGGTCGCGATTTTCTTTCCCCTCTCTCAATGGCTCGCGCGGGAACTCTTTGGCGCCGATTTGCGCGGGATGGAGTACGATCTGCACGCGCCCTTTGAGATGCTGGCAATGATATGCGCCGTCGTCATTGTCGCACCGTTTACCGAGGAAGTGTTGTTTCGTGGCTTGGGCGTCGCTTATTTGCGCAGGCTCAAATGGCCGAGTTGGACCGTCTGGTTGACGATGACGATCGCCTTTATAGCAATTCACATTCCCGCCTTCGGGCTTGCGGGCGCGATCTTTATTCTCTTCTGGGGCGGGATGGTGACGGCGATCCGGCTATGGCGAGAAAGCCTGACGCCCGGCTGGATCCTGCACATTCTCAATAATGCGACGGCCTATGTGATTTTGCCCTTGCTGATGCCACACGCCTGAGACGGTTACCGCGGCAGGGTGGTCGATACCATCAGGAACTGGTTTGAAAGCGCGTTATGGAGCTGGGGTGTCCTCACGACGAAGGAACACGCCGCTCAGGTTTTCTCGTTCGCGATGCGGGCTCTGATCTCGCACTCCATCTTGGCCTTGAGATACGCGATGACCTCCTCGTCCGCCTGGGTGGGGGGGCGGTAGGCGGTGCCGGCTCGGTGCCGGCGCGGCGTTCGATGCCAATGTCGGTCAGCAGCTTGATATCGCAATCCGTCTGTTGTTTTCGCTCCCTGAGGGTGGTGCAGATTCGGTTGATATCGGGAGCCCAATTCGTTGATACGTCGAGCAGCGAATTATCGCCCTGACCGACTGATTCGCATTATTTAAAAAATTAAGAATCGGCCGCTTCGGGTGCGCCAACCAAGATTTTCGTTGTATTTCTTACCCCGAGCAAGCCTTGGGCGATGCGCAATAATGAACGAACTGCACGACGAGCGGCATGTAGAAGACTGGAACCGTCAGCGATAACGGCATCAGTCGGGCGTCGTCGGTGACCAGGAGGTCGACCTTGCGCGGCGCGTCGTCGGGGTCGCCGTCTTCGCTCGACTCGCCTTTGAACCCAGCAATCGCGCGCAGGGTCAGCTCGACCCGAAGGGTGCCCTCGCCGGCATTCTTTTTTGGCAGGATATGGCCGAGGATGTCGAAACGCCGTGCGCCGTCATAGACCGGGATCGCGAACGAACCGTCCGCTGGGCGCCGCGGCGCGCGCAACGCAGCGCGGACACGCTCGAACGCCGTGACCGGATCGACCGCGTTGCTGCGGAACTTCTCGGCGAGCGGCGGTTTGCGGCTGGTGTCGTCCGGTCCGCGCTCGGCGATCACCGCACCGTTACGGGGTACGAAGCGCATGCTGATGTGGCTGTTGCGGCGTTTCCACAGATCGTAAATGGCATCGTAATGGGACGGCTCGGCCGGCCGGTCGGCGGCGAGACGTCCCTCGGCTATACCGGTTCCGCGAAGTCGCGTGATGAGCGCCGGCAGGCCTATGGTCCGGATCTCGATTTCGTCGTGATATGCGGCGGTGCCGTCGTGGAGCCTAATGTGGATCTCGCCCGCGGGAATACCCGCCCAGGAGGCGGCGTAAACGGCGACGATATCATCGGCACGGGCGCTCGCTGCAAGCGGCGGCAGCGCGGCGGCGAGCAGGCAACCGAGCCGGCACCAGTGCGCCGCGCCTGTGCTGCGGTCAATCGGCAACGCCGACGGGACCTGTCGTCAGTGTGACGCCGGCACGTAGTGCCAGGTCGCCCCGTCCCAAACGATCTTCTCACCACCGGGAAAGAGCAGCTCCATCACGCCTGTCTTCGACCGGGTGCGCCGCACCTTCTCGGCATCCTCCAAATGCTCGGCCTCCCAGCGGTCGCTCAGCGCGAGACTAATTCGGCCGGGGCTCAGCCCGTCCTTTTGCAGCGCTATCGCGTCTTCGAGCAGTTCGTGCACAATGCTCATGTCGGGATCCCCCGCACTGTTCCTCGGGCCGCGGCTAAAGGACGAGCTCGGCAACAGTGCCGTCGGGCAGCCGCCCTTGCGCCCGATATTGTCCGATTTTTTCCATCAACGGAGCGTCCGATACGGCATAGAGGACCGCATCGGTTTGGGCCTGATTGATATGGCGCCGCCAGGCGAAGCTCGGCACGACAAAAATGTCGTTGGTTTGCCAATCGAGGCTCCTCCCAGCAATCTCGGTGACACCCTGACCCTCGATTGCGATGTAGAGAGTGCTGGCGGTTTCTCGTTTGAACCGGGTCGCCTCGCCGCGTCTCAGCATCAGCGCCCGGTAGTCCAGGGTCGGAAACACCGAGGCTCCGGTCGCCGGGTTGATGAACCTCAGAGTGATGGCCTCATAGGGATCGCCCTCCTCTTGGCGCAGCCCGGAGAGCGCCTCCCTGACATCCGAGCCGCGATAGTGGAACATCGGCGACGTCTCTCTTCCGAAGCCGCGCCGATGCGGCAGAAAACCAGGCACCAGACCCCCTCGCCCATAGAGCATCTGCGAGTACGAGCCGGGAAAGGTCACCCTTTGCGCTCGGGAGTTACCCTCGGTGTCGCCGGGATACGCCTCGTCGAGCCAAACGCAGTCGAGGAACTCCATCAGCGGGAAATCGAGGACATCGATCCAGACGACAGGCTCGGGGCCGTCGTTGCCGTGGTCGTGCCAAGTACCGTTTGGGGTCAGGATCAAGTCGCCGCGCGCCGCCTCGCACCGTTCCCCCTCGATCGTGGTGTAGCCGCCATTCTCCGACAGGATCGTGCGGCTGGCATTGGGGGTGTGGATGTGCACGGGAGCGACATCGCCCGGATTGTAGATCGACACCGCGCAGCGCATCGTGCTGGTGACCTGCAATCGCCCGCCGAGCCCCGGATTGGTCAGCAAAAACTGTTGGCGTTCGGCGAATTCGATCGGCGAGACATCAGCGCCGCGGGCGATCTCGGCGATTTTGTCGAGGTAGGGCGCGATTTCGGACCATCGCCAGCGGTGCGGGACGGGCTTGAGCTGAGCGGCGCCGACGCGGCCGCCGGCAAGTTCTCCGCTCGCCTGCAACCCGGTCTCGCGGAACCAGGGGCGTTGGGCGGGCGCGTTGGCCTGAGTCCGCAGCCAGATGTGGAGCCCGCCGGCTTCGGCATTCAGCCCCTCCATGGCCTCTCTGGCATCCACCATGCCTTCCTCCGTTACNAGAGCTCGAGGACCCGGGCATAGAGCCTCAAGTCCGCGACAAGCCCCTCGTCGCGCTCGATACCGTATTCGCCGCGGCTTGTCCCCGCCTTTTCGAGGACCATCAGCACCGCCGGATCCTCCGTCTCGAAGACCCGCAGGTTGCGCTCTGCGGTATCGAGCTCCGCAAGCTTGGCTTTGATCGGCAACACCGGAAATCGGTCGGCAATATCGACCAGCTCGATCAACCCTTCGACGGTGATCGCGGCCTCCTCGACCTGGCGGCGGATTTCGTCGGCGGCAGCGGCCTTGGCCTGTTGCTCTGCTGAGAGCTGGCGTGCTCGTTCGTCGGCCTGCCGGCGATGCTGCACATAATGCGGCTCGATTCTTTTGAGAAAGGTTGCGGTCGGCAAGCTGCTCGTGTCGATCCAGCTCTTCGACCGGGTCCAGGTCGTGGCCAGCCATTCGCGGATCCCCGAGTCCCGGATCTCCTTCAGCCGGTCGGCGCGCAATGCGGCAGCCCACCGAATCTGCGTCGGCGGACCGGTCAACGCCGCCCAGCCGGGCTCTTCCTCCGGCGGCGCAGCAGCGACAATCGGTCGGGTATCGGCGGGACGGTCCGTCGCGTGCCGTTTCTTCGCCAGGTCGAACTGGCGGCGATACTCGTCTTCCCACTCGTCGCTATCTTCGTCCGGCACAAAGCCGCTTCTGTCCCAAAAGGCGCGGTTGGTCGCCTCGATCGCCTCCTCTCGCACCAACTTCACATCCATCAGACTGGCCTCTGCTGGTCGATCTCCGCTGCCAACGCTAGCATGATCCCGTGTCGAGAAGTGAGGGGTTCACGATGGCGTGGCGGATCGGGGTCGACATCGGCGGGACGTTTACCGATGTCGTGCTGGTCGACGAGGAGACGGGTCATATCGGCGTCGCCAAGGCCCCGACGACGCCGCGCGACGTCACCCAGGGGGTGATTGACGGGATCCGCCAAGGGCTCACACGATATCGGGTGGCCCCGAGCGAGGTGGCGTTGTTGGCGCATGCGACGACGATCGTCACCAACGCGCTGATCGAGAAAAAAGGGGCGAGGGCAGGGTTTGTCGCCACTCGCGGCTTCCGTGACGTGCTGGAGCTGCGCCGGTCGTCGCGCGCCGACCTCTACGACCTCTTTCAGGACGCGCCGGCGGTGCTGGTGCCGCGCCGCTGGCGCTTTGAGGTCACCGAGCGGATCGATGCGCAGGGACAGGTCGTAACCCCGCTCGACGAGCGCGAGATCGATGGTGTGATCGCTGCGATCCGGGATGCCGGGCTCGAAACCGTGGCGGTGTCGTTGCTGTTCTCGTTTCTCAACGACCGCCATGAGCGCCTCCTTGGCGAGCGGCTCCGCCGCGCATTGCCCGGCGTCGGGGTCTACTTATCTTCGGAAGTGCTGCCCGAAATTCGCGAGTTCGAGCGCGCCAGCACAACCGCGGTGTGCGCCTATGTCGGGCCGCTGCTCGCCGGCTATCTCGACCGGCTACAGTGTGAAGTCACCGCGCTCGGGCTGCCGCAGCTCTACGTGATGGGGTCGAGCGGCGGCGTCTTTGACATCGCCGAGGGGCTGCGGATGCCGGCGATGGCGATCGAGTCGGGGCCTGCTGCCGGGGTGATCGCCGCGGCACTCGCCGGCAGGGAGCTCGGCCTCCCCAACCTGATCTCGTTCGACATGGGCGGAACGACGGCAAAGGCGAGCCTGATTGCCGACGGAGAGATCGCCGTCACCGCCGAATACGAGGTCGGCGGCGCCGGTCATGCCAAGCGCTGGCTGTACGGCACCGGCCATCCGGTCCGAGTGCCGGTCATCGACCTCGCCGAGGTCAGCGCTGGCGGCGGCAGCATCGCCTGGGTCGATCCCGGCGGTGCGCTCAAAGTCGGACCGCGCAGCGCCGGCGCCGACCCTGGCCCTGCTGCCTACGGCCGCGGCGGCCGTGAACCGACGGTCACCGATGCCGATGTCGTGCTCGGCTACCTCGATCGCGAAGTCTTGTTGGGCGGCGCGCTCGCGATCAATCTCGCGGCAGCTGAGGCGGCTATCCGCAAGCAGGTGGCTGATCCGCTCGGATTGGGGGTGACCGAAGCTGCCGCGGCGATCGTCGAGATCGTCAACAGCAACATGGCCGAGGCACTTCGCATCGTCTCGGTCGAGCGCGGCCACGACCCGCGCGAGTTCGCGCTGATCGCCTTTGGCGGCGCCGGTCCGGTACATGCCGCGGCGCTCGCGGCCGAATTGCAAATCCCCGAGGTCATCGTGCCGCCCGTGTCGGGCGCATTCTCCGCGCTCGGCCTCGTCGCCTCCGATCTCAAGCGCGACTATTCGCGCACCCTCTACGCCGATCTGCGTGCGGTCGATCCGGCCAGGGTCGCCGAGGCGCTGGCAGAGATGGAAGCTACGGCATCCGAATGGCTGCGAGCAGTCCGCATCCCGCGCGAGCGGCACGAGTTGCTTCGCGCCGCGGATCTGCGGTATCGCCGCCAGGCCTACGAACTCACCCTGCCGATGGCCCGAGGGGCGATCACCCGCGAGAGCCTCGATCGACTCGCCGCGGCCTTCCACGACAAGCATCGCCAAACCTACGGTCATGCCAATCCCGAGGAGCCGGTGCAGCTGGTCAATTTGCGGGTGACCGCGATCGGGCGCCTGCAGGGCCTGACGCTCGCACAACCACCGGCCGCGGCACCCGCGCGTTGCCGGATGCGGGAGGTGTGGTTTCCGGAGATCGGTTTCGCCCCTTGTCCCGTTCACTGGCGCGACGGTTTGGCAGCGGGTGAAACGATCGCGGGTTCCGCGATCATCGAGGCGATGGACTCGACGATCGTCGTGCCGCCGGGCTGGATCGCCTCGGTCGATGGCAAGGGGTATATTCGGCTGCGCAGGAGGTGAGCCATGCCCGACACCCTTCTCGAAGCGCCGACCCGTCGGCCCAAGACCGATCCCGCGCGCTTTGAGGTGATCAAGAACGCGCTCTATTCGGCGGCCGAGGAGATGAAGATCGTCCTCGCCAAGACGGCGTATTCGCCGCTTCTCAAGGTCGCCGGCGACTATTCCTGCGGGATCTTCGACGGTGCGGGCGACATGGTGGCGCAGGGCCCGGATCTGCCGATCCATCTGGGCTCGATGCCGGATGCGGTGCGCGCGGTGATCGCCACCTATCCCGCGGTCGAGCCGGGCGACGTGTTCATCCACAACGACCCCTATCACGGGGGCTCGCACCTGCCCGACGTCAATGTCGTCGCCCCGGCCTTCTTCGGCGACCGGCTGTTGGGCTTTGGCTGCGTGCGCGCCCACTGGCCCGATATCGGTAGTGCCACGCCGGGCAGCTACGGCGCGGTCACCGAGATCTACGGCGAGGGTCTCAGAATACCGCCGGTGCGGCTCTACAGGAACGGCCGGCCCGATCCGGATATCGAGAGGATCATCTTCGCCAATGTGCGCACCCCCGCCGAGCGGCAGGGTGACCTGCGCGCACAGGTCGCGGCCAACCGGCGCGGCGCTCTGCGCCTCGAGGCGTTGGCGAAGAAATACGGCACCGACGAGTTGCTCGCGATCATGACGGAGGTGCTCGACTACTCCGAGACGATGATGCGGGCGGCGCTGCACCGCCTACCCGACGGCGAGGCGAGCTTTGCCGACGTCTTCGACGGCGACGGAGTGCTGGCGCCTGGTGCGGAGGCCGACGAACCCTTCACGGTCAGACTGCGGATACGCAAGTGCGGCGACACGATCACCGCCGATTTCACGGGCTCGGACGGCCAGGTGCCGGGGCCGATGAACGCGCCGCTGACGGTGACCGCGTCGGGCGTCTATTGCGCGCTCAAAATGATCGCCGACCCGCAGAGCCTGATCCCGCCCAATTCGGGCTGCTGGCGGCCGGTGAAGGTTACGGCACCGCCGGGTTCGGTGGTCAATGCGCGGCCGCCGGCGCCGGTCGTCTACGCCAATCACGAGATCTCGCACCGTGTGGCCGACATGGTCATGGCGGCGATGTTCGAGATCAGCCCCGAAAACGTGATGGCGGCCTCGCAAGGCACCTCCGCGGTGGCGACCTTTGGCGGCGTCGACCCGCGCAGCGGCGAGCGCTATGTCAGCTACGAGTCGCTGAAGGGCGGGTTCGGCGCACGGCCGGTCAAGGACGGCATCAACGCGGTCGCGAGCACGGTCAGCAATATGATGAACACCCCGATCGAGATCCTCGAGATGAGCTTCCCGCTGCGCGTCGAAGAATATGCGCTGATTCCCGACACGGGCGGTGCGGGCACTTGGCGCGGCGGGCTCGGCACCCGCCGCATCTGGCGGGTGCTCGGCCACGAAGCGCATACCGCGGTATGCTGCGAGCGCAGCCTTACTCCGCCCTTTGGCCTCGCCGGCGGCTGCTCCGGCGGGCCGATGCGCCTCTGGCTCGAAATGCCGGACGGCGGCAAGCGGCCGCTCAACAGCAAGGGCGCTTTCACCGTCCCGGCAAACGGACGCGTCGTGATGGAGGCGCCGGGCTCCGGCGGCTACGGCCTGCCCGCGGGCCGCGACCCCGCATTGCTGCGCGAGGATCTCGCCGACGGGTATGTGACCGAAGAGGCGGCGCGGCGGGATTACGGCAGCAGAGATTGACCAGGGGGTGATCAAGGAGCGGCTTCTGCTGTTCACAAATACCCGGTTCGGCGGGAAAATTCCCGTAAAAAATCGCATCAGAACTGCGCCCGTGGTCAATAACACCTTCGTTATCAGAAACTTATAGATCAGATCCTGGTGCTCTTCGTACTGCGAACCGGGAATTTCTGACGATATTTTGACGCCGGAAACCGGGAAAACGCGCCAAAACCGGGAAATAACCGGGAAACGGGAGTGGATCGTCATCCAGCAGCTGCTATGGGTTCGATCGCGACGGCCTGAGCGCGGCCATTCTTGCGCGCAAGATACATTATGATTTTGATAATATTTTGGCAAAGTGCATCGCTGCCGCTTGACGGGCGCTCGGTCCGATCATAAATAGCGCTGATATCACCGCTATCGCAGGCTTCCATGGCCCAGTTGGTCGTCCGAAACCTCGATCAGGAGCTCGTCGCCCGGCTCAAATTGCGAGCGGCCGAACACGGCCGGTCGGCCGAGGCCGAGCATCGCGAAATTCTTCGCCAGGCGCTCGCGACGGAGCCTCGACGATCCTTCAAAGAGCTGGCTGCGAGAGTCCGTTCGATGACCGCCGGGCGCGCGCACACGCCTTCGGAGGTGCTCGTTCGTGAAGGGCGTGATGAACGGTGACCTTGCAATCCGGCGAACGGCTCATCATCGACGCGAGCGTGGCCGTCAAATGGGTCATTCCCGAGCCCGATAGCGAGCGCGCCGAGCTCTTGCTCGACCACTGGCTGGTAGCACCGGACCTCCTGTTCGCCGAATGCGCCGACGCCCTCTGGAAGAAGGTGCAGCGAGGCGAACTGACGAAGGAGGAAGCCGCAATCGCGGCCCAAACCTTGGAGCAGGCCGACCTTTCTGTCGTATCGACAAGGGGGTATTTGGCTCTTGCTACATCGATCGCGGTCGAGCTCGACCATCCGGCCTATGCCGCGGTGTATCTGGCCGTGGCCGAAGCATCCAATCTGCGTCTCGTGACCGCGGACGACGGGCTCACTCGCAAAGTCCGGGAAGCCCACAGCCGTTTTCGGGAGGTGCTTGTTGCGCTCTCAGATGTTGCGTGACAGCCCGCTATCGCCCGGAGGCGCCTCCGGAGCATTCTGGGGTGTGTAGATCGGCATGATCTTTCTGATGGCGCTGGCCGGTGCCACCGCGTCCGCCCGGACGCCGGAAGGTTAAAATAAACTGCGGCAGCGGTACCGCCGGCTCGACGAGGCGGTTTCTGACGCTGCGCCCGGCGCTGACGCGTCGCGTCGCCCGGAGCTTCGACGCCGGCCCGCCACGCGGATTAGCCCTCCTCGGAAGCGGCCTCGACAGGATTCGGCGACGGGGGCTCGTCGGAGAAGCCGAGCGGATCGTGCGCGAGCGGTGCTGCCTGCGGCGCCAGGATATCGAAAGGCCGTTCCAAGTGCTGCGGCGAGGCCGTAGTCAAGCTCCGGCCCGCGGCCAGGAAGGCCAAGAGGAGGCCGGCGCCGGCCATAAAGTAGAACACGCCGTCGATGTTGAAGCCCGCCATCAAGCTCGTGCCGATGAGCGGGCCAAGCACCGAGCCGAGCCCACTCACCAGGATGAGCTGACCGCTGACCGCCACGACCCGGTCGGCCGGCATGCGGTCGTGCGCGTGGGCAACGCAGACCGGGTAAAGGGTCGACATAAACCCGCCGAGCAGGGCCGCGGCCGGCAAAACCGCCGGCAGGGAGTGCGGCAGAAGGACCAGAGCGACCGCGGTGCCCGCAACGCCAAGGCCGAGCGCGGCCAGCACGATGCGCCGGTCGAAGCGGTCCGAGAGCCGGCCGACCGGGATCTGGAACGCGAGCCCGCCGAGCACCGCCACCAGCATGGACATTGCGATCGTCTCGCGCGCGATGCCTTCGTCCTGCATCCACGCCGGAACGAGCGCGTAGAACGAGCTGCTGATGAGCCCGCTCAATGCGCCGCCGGCCACGGCGAGGGGTGCCGCGCGCGCGAGGTGGCCGTAAGGCAGCGTCGCGTCGGCGGTCAACCGGGGTGGCTCGGCCCGGGTCGTGCTCACCATGACCAGCGCCACGGCGAACAGGGCGACGATCGCATTGAAGGGTGCCGCCGTCTCGATCTCGGCCGGGCCAATCAAGAGCTGTCCCAGCGCGAGGGCGAGGAACGTGCCGACCATGTAGATCGAGAAGATCCGTCCGCGCTCCGCTGGCTGGGCCTTGGCGTTGAGCCAGCTCTCGGTCGTGATGAAAAGCCCGGCGCAGCCGAAGCCGATGACTGCCCGCAGGACCAGCCAGGGCGGTGCTCCAATTAGGAGTGGCATAGTTGCGGTCGCGGCGACGACCAGCCCGGCGAAGGCGGCGTAGGCACGGATGTGGCCGACCCGCTCGATGATCCGTCCGCAGCGCAACGCGGCCAACGTGAAGCCGGCGAAATAACTGCTGAGGACGAGACCGGCCATGGTCGGCCCGAAATCTTCGATCGCCACCCGCAAGGAGATCAAGGTGTTAAACTTAAAACAACCCGCTGCGGATAACCGCGCGCGCGATCAGGCGGCTGCGACAGGATCGATCAGGCTGGGATCGTTGTTCTTGACGTTGCCGACGCGCGCGCTCACCGGCCAGCACATCATTTCATCGGCAGGGTAGGGGGCCAGCATAGCTTTGAGATGCGGCACGTCGGCCGGCTCCTCGCCGAGCCACACCGGCCACACCGCGGGCTTCAGCACCACGGGCATGCGGTTGTGCAGCTCGGCGCAGAGTTCGTTCGGTGTCGTGGTGACGATGGTGAAGCTGCGCACGCGTTCGCCCCCCGGCGAGCGCCAAGTCTCCCACCGGCCATGGCCATCGGGCCGCCGGCCTTAAGCCCGACGGCATAGGGCTATGCCCAGAGCGCCAGCCCTCTTGCGTTCCCTGGTATTTGAAGACGGAAATTGTCTATTGTAAAATGCTCCTACGGTGTAGGCCGGTGCGGGTGACCTCGTCGGCGTCTCATGTCTTTGGGGACATGAAGCGGTATTGATTTCAAAGGCTACAACGATAGGAGGGAGGCGTGGCACTTTCTGATAAATCACTTTTGCAGCTTGCCGAGAGCGATCTACTCGCACTCATTGAGACCAAAGAAACAGAGCGAAAGACGCTAGATTATAAGCGTGATTTAGTGGGGAAAAGCGATGCAGACAAAAGGGAATTTCGCTACGATGCTTCATCCTTCGCAAACACTCTAGGTGGCCACCTAATTTTTGGGATGGAAGAGGAAAATGGCGAGCCGATCAATCTTGTTGGCCTTGACTGGCATAGATCCAGACCAAGAAATTTTACGTCTGGAACAGATTCTGAGAGACGGCATTCGGCCACCGATCATTGGGGTTCAAAGCGTTCGCATTCCGCTTGCCGACGGCAGCGTGGCCATCGTCGTGCACATTCCCAAAAGTTGGAATCCTCCGCACCAAGTGGGCTATCGGTTTTACGGCCGTGGCACTAATGGAAAGTATCAGCTCGATGTCGACGAATTACGCGCGGTTTTTTCGCTTTCGGCTAGTGCCGCCGAGAGGATCAAATCCTTCCGAATAGAGCGTATAACAAAAATCGTTGCAGGAGATACGCCGCTTCCGTTGGAGGACGGCGCGAAAATGATCACGCATATATTCCCGCTCAGCGCGTTCACGAGCCGCGCTGTTGTTGATCTTACTCTGCTATGGAGCGACCCCAATTTGTTAGTTAGCCTGTTACAGGGTGGCGGGTCGCCAATGTTCAATGTCGACGGGCTGTTACTTGGCTCGCGCAAAGAACTGGCATCTCGGTACGTGCAGGTATTTCGCGATGGGTGCATTGAAGTCATTTACTGATTTTTCAGCGGAAGCCAGCCAAAGGGCTAGCCTGCCCTGTCCAGCGTTCGAGCGGACGGTTCTAACTCAACTTTACCACGGCAAGAAACTGTTCCAGTATCTTGGAGTTGCTCCGCCAATCGTTATCATGCTTACCTTGACCGGCATGAAAGGTTGGCGAATTGCCACGCAACACAGCGGTTCTGTCGGGAGATTTGATCGTGATCCCGTGTTTATTCCTGATTTGGTCTTGGAGACTTTCGACGGGATTAACCGAGATGAAGTGAAGCCTATACTTGATATTGTTTGGAACGCAGCCGGTTCGCCGGGTTCGCCTAACTATGACGCACATGGGAAACGCAAGGCGGACGACACCTAAAGAGAATTTTGGGCGCGGGTGGGGACGGGGCACGCTTCACCTATCAACCTATCCTCTTAAAGCGAATTTCTGCGGACGCCTTTTTTCTGGTGGTATGTAACGCGGCGGGGGCCGATCAGGGTTCAAGCTGTCGTGGTCGCCGTCCTTCCCCAGATCGCGGGCGCTGCGGCGGCGGGCGTGGTTTTGATGTCCTGCCGGACGTATGGGCAGGGGTTCCCACTGTTGCAACTGGGCGCTGGTCTTATGCTTTCTTACGCGACCGCCGTGCTCACGATGAGCCTGTTGCCGGGCGGGCGGGAAACGCTAATGGATGCATTGGACGCGGGGCGGCATCTGTTGCTGCATGTGAAATCGAAGGCCCGCGATTAGGCATTATCTTTCCGTTGTTGATCCTGCGTCGTGCCCCATCCATGGCGCGCGTAGATTAAGCTGCTCTGGCGCTCCTGTTTGTCGAGAAAGTGCTTCGGCAGGAACATAACAGAAGGCAGAATTGTTACGTCAAGCGGGCAAAACGGAAAGATCATCTTTGTAAAAAATACCGGCCCGACTGTCTTCCACGGATAAACTCTCTCGTAGCGAAATCGCGGTCTAATACCATCCCATCGGTGAATGTGGCGCGTTCTTTGCCAAACCGGCTTGTTCATGCGGGCAGTTGCTTGATTGATGCGACCGAGGGCGGGATGTTGGGGCACGGTGCCGATGAATCCATTAGCGATAAGGCCCGGTCGGTGTTGCTCGCTTTCCCAGACTGTGAACATGCGGGGGGTGAGGAGCCAATCATCCAAAGGACGGACGCATGTTGAGTCTGCATCGACATAAACGCCGCCCTGCTCGAACAAGAATTCGTATCGCATAAGGTCGGCGACGCCTTCCCAATGCCCGTCTGTACGAAATCTTTCGATCTGCCTTTTGCTGTGCCACGGACGCGTATCTAACTCGGCATTGCCCCATAGCGTGAATTGCCATGCAGGATGCTTGTCTCTCCATGACCGTATGCAGTGATCGGGGCGCTTCGTGTCGTCGCCAACCCAAATCATGTGAAGATGTTTCGGTATCTGTGGGGGCGGCGTAGATAAGGGCGACATATAACGAGGCTCGCGCCGGCCAATGGTTGCTCGTTCCGTGCGTGCGCTTTCCTCTAACTCTCTGTCCCTCTGTTGAACAAGCATTTGGATCACAGAATATTCACTCATCTCTTGCTCCGCCGAACACGGCGGCGGCAATGGTGCGTGTCATGGCTCCCCCCTTTGGTTTTTTCCGTTGTTGCGCGTTCCGTGGTGGCTGTCAAAACTCGGCGGGCGGTGCTATGCTGACGGCTGACGGATGGGCATCCTACCGGGGCAATAATAATAAGCCCGGAGTCGGCCATCCGTCGCCGTTTCCTATATCTATCTAGTCCATTTAACCTGGTTACATCAAGTCAAGTAGTTGAAGAAGGTCATCCGCATCTGCAGAGAATTTCCGGGCAAAGGCTCGAGGTGAGAGGCGGATTTTATGGATGTCCTCTGAGCTACGAAACTCGTAAGTGGCCGGCACGACGTCCCAGATGGTGAAGAAAAAAAAACTGGGCAGGGATTGCATAGCTGCGCATCAGTAAAATTTAGAACTAAGCTGTTAAACATCGATTCGTCCGGGTTCGAAGAATAACGGAACCAAGAAACAAATTCCGAATTTTCTTGTATAACGCGTAGGCACTCATGCAGTGTTTTTCGGCGAAGGCACCACCAATTAGCACCCTTCGCGTATCGCCATGGAAAGTTCTGTGAGGCCTTCATCGCGAAAATACGGCGAATTTCTTCGATCCGGTGGATCACCTCAGCAGTGAGATAACGTTGCTCATGAACGCTAAGCTTTAAAGTACCGATATTAGTGTCGGGTAAATACGTCTTCGCAATGCGTTGATATGTGAGACTATCGAATTTTGCCTCGGCAAGGTCGATCCAGTCGACATCTTGGGATAACAACGCAAGGAGTTCAGCGTCGGACTTGATTGGGTAACTATCGCCAGAGATGTGAACGAAATGGGTGAGAGCGGGGTTCTGCAGTGCGCGTTCTGCAAGCCGAACTACCGCCTCGACCATGGAGAAGCCGCCCCAATAGATTGGTAGTCGCTCAGCGAGGAATATAGCGTGCGAATTGCGGCATGCTTCCTCAAATTCAGCCTGATCAGCCTTTGCGTCGATATGAACATAGGCGACGATGCCAGCACGCTCGATGCGGTGCACAAGCCGACCTAGCATGAGCGGCTTATGATGAGCAAGTATCAGAGCGCACAGTTTCATGATTCTACTCGGGATCGATGCCAAGTTGCACGAACGGGGGCATCCGTGAATCTATGCGGTCCTCCTGTTACGGAATGGCCAGACTATTTGGCTCCAGTGCTATGCCATGTTTTGTTCGGCAGCACTGTAGTAGGGGCAGCTCTTCGAATAACGGCGAATTTGCTGTGCGGCGCTCGGCATCCGCTTGTCGTCTGCATAGGTGTCTGTAGGTAGGCCTTTGCCATATATCGTTCCTTTCAGGCGAAGCACGCCGAAATTGGTTGATCTCGTCCTATGGTGGAAAGCGTGTAAGCTGACATTCCCCGCATTCCCGAGTTGTAACCGCAATCGTCCGCCGTTTTGACCGCCGTGACTACACGTTTCGACCGACATTGTCCAGATTCGGATGCCGACGAGGGCCATCGTCTCGCTTTTGCGCCGCCGGCACAACAAATGTCGCCCAGGACGGATGCCCTGGCGAGCGAAAGCCGAGGATTGCCGGCCTCGCGGCGCTGGAATTCGTAGCTTTGCCTTGATCAAGGCGTACCTCTGCCGTGGTTTCCTGTCGCATCTGACCCTCAGCGCTCCTCATGCTGGCGCGGGCGGTGTCCGCAGCCGGGCGATCAGCGACAAGATTTCCTGGAACATCTGCCGCGACACTGCGACCTCGGCCATTTGGAAGGTGACGTAGCGACCATGGCTGACGACCTTGGCACCGATCTTGATCAGCTTCTCCCGCAGGCNGGTCAGCGACCGCGGCACCGCCGCCTTGGGCATCGTCAACGTTCGCATGAAATTGCCGAGGTTGTACGCAAGCACATGAAGCTGAAGGCGGACGGCATTGACGGCGAAGGAACGGCATGACAGCCGCGTCCATTTGATCGCACCCTTGCCCTCTTTGATCCATTGCTCCGCCGTGCCACGCTGGTTGTAGAAGGCGACGACGCGCTCGGCCGGCCGCGCCAGATTGGTCACGATGAACCCGACGCGCGGATAAAGCTCGCCGGGGTGCCACTCGATCTTCGCCACGACACGCCTCGGCTTCCTCCAGCTCTGCGCCTGATAGGTGAAGCTGGCGAAGTAGCGGCGCACCTCGTGCGGCGGTCGCCCGACCGGGCGCTTGAGCAAATATCCGATCTTGTCCTGCAAGACCCGGTTGGCCGGCAGCCGGATCGCATAGCCCATCCGCTCGTGTTCGAGGAACTCGTATATCTCAGGGTTGGCGAAGGCAGCGTCTCCCCGAAAATAAAGACGCTTCACCGTGTCTCGGTAGCGGGCGACCACCGGCTCCAGCACCGTGCGCCAACCGTCGGCGCTGTGGACGTTGCCTGAACGCAACGCGCACCGTTCCACATCGCCCAGCTGGTTGAACACGAACAGCGGGTGATAGCACGTGCAGCCAAAATGCCCGTTGTAGGCGCTGCCTTCCTGCTCGCCGTAGGTCGGGCTCTCGCTCGAATCCATGTCGAGTACGATGGTCCTCGGCGGTCGCTGCGTGTGCACCTTATCGATCCACCGGCCAGGAAGATCGGCAAGAGCGGCGAGATTCTCGGACCGGGTCAGCCACTCCGTCTCGAAGCGGCCCATCTGGCTGGCGGAGGCGGCCGTCCCGTCGATCGCCCGGTCGCCGACCACCCAGCGCATCGCCGGGTCGCGGCATAGCCGGTCGGCGTCGTTCACGTCCTCGTAGCCGGCCAGCCGTCCGAATACCGACTGGCGCAGCAAGCCGACCAGCTGGTGCCGGCCGTTCTTGCCGGTGCGCGCATCGGCGAGCACCTCACCACCCGTGTCGCTCAGGCCCATCGCGTGATCCAGTTCGCGATAGGGCAGCAACCCGGCATCGGAGGTGATCGCGGAGCCGCGAAATTGGAGCATCAGCCGGCGGTCAAAGTCGAGCCTCAGCGCGCCCCTATCCGGTTCACCCGCCGGGTCCGCCATCGCTGCCTCGTTCGATCCCCCACAACTCGCTGAATTTTAACCCAGAATTACCGCGACGGCGCTTAAAAACGCCGCCTCATCCGGGGAATGCGGGTTAAAGAAGCCGTTGGCGAGCTGGATGCCGCTCGTCGCGATGATGAGCGTCCCGATCTGCGCGCGCATCGACGCGCTCGACGCCATCAGCCCTCCTCCCTCTCGCTGCCGATCTGGGGATTCACACTAAAAAGAGGTCGTTTGGCTCGACGGCTATCACGTTCAGGATCCGATCGTTGTGCTCAGCCACTTCCCGCTTGTCGAATGGCTATGCCGTGGCGAGGGGGGCAGATACCATCTTCGAGGGTCAGGCTGACTGTGTCCCCCGAAAACTTCCCAGTAACTTTGTAAGCGCGCGCGAGTTTCGATCCTGCCAAACGGCCCCGCGCAGTTCCCGAGAAGCTCCCGTCCGGCAGCAGCGCAAGCTTCTCTATAGGGACGCTCGCGCGCGCAAGGGCAACAGTACCGGACAGCCGACCTTGCCTATTGGTCAGGCGAACGAGCCGATCGCCGCAGCGTCCGGTGCCGGGGATTGCCCGTCCCTGCACGATCCAAATTCCGTCGGCGAACTCGGCCGGTGCCGTAGTCGCCGGTTCCAAAGCCCGCACCGGCAAGACACCTGCAAATGACGCGCACACCACGATGACGAGAAAGTGCGACAATCCCGGGAACACAGTTCGGCCTCTCCGATCGATGACCCGACCCCCTGATCCGATCCGTTGCTTCGGGTCACCTCTGCGGACCGTTTGGCCGAAGGAGTGGAGTTGAAGCTTGCAACAGCTAACACGGAACTCGTCATCTCGGGTAATCTTCTACCTTGTTCCTCTCTCCCGAATGACACAGAACACCAAATTATGAAGCACTTGGACCTGGGTATCGGCGGGACGCTGGTTCGCCGGGTACTCGCCTTCGCCGCCATCGGGTTCGCCACCCTGCTCGGCGGCTGCGTCCAGGACGGCGTCATGGCCAGATTCGATTTGAAGCCGGATGATGTCATCATCGAGCGTCGCCCAGATACGGCGTACGAGAAGTTGTTTCCTTATTACGTTGAGCTCTGCGCGGCGAGCCAATTCCGCTCCATACTGACTGGCGAAAGGGGAGGCGTCCCCGGCCACGCGGTCTTGTATATCAAGGGCGCCTGCAAAGACGACGGCGCCCCGTTCCCACAACTGCGGCGCTGCCGCGCGGTCGCAACGAGCGTGGAAGATCCGGAACACGGCGCCGGGGTCAGCGTTAATGCAATGTTCAAGAGCGTCAACTGGGTGGCAATACCGGGTTACGAATTCTTCTTTCAAGGCAACCTGGCACCGGGCGAGCGGCTGACCCGCGCCGAATTCGAAGCGGTCGAGCGGCAGGCGATCGCCAAAGGGATTTACACGGGCGTCACCTTTCAACGCTTCCCAGGCGCTACATCGGACACCAATCTGCGAGACTTTTTGGAGAGAGCAGGTATCGGCACCGATTTGGCGCTGCAATTCGCTCGATCGGTCTTTTGCGCGCGACTGCCCGTAACCGCGGCGATGTTGGACCCGATCATCGCCTTCTTGAACGACAAGAACCGCGAATATGCCGAGGGCGAAGCCGATTACAACTGGAGTGCGTGGGCCGACAACTGCTCCCACACAATGCGCAATGCATTGGCCGCCGCCAACATCTGGTCGCCACTATCAGTGCGCACGACAAAGATTCGGCAAATATTCAACCTCGCCATACCCGCGAACGAATTCGTCAATCTGGCCGAACTGATGACCGAGGGCGATATCGAGGATTATCGCGATATTTTGCGAGACGGGCCGCGGCGAGATGCGTTCCACGAATTCCACTGGCTACCGACGCGACAAGGCGCGCTCTTAAAAACATTGCCGGTGCATGACCCCAACGATCTTTACGACACGACATTTCGGCTATTCACGCTGCAATCGCCGTTCCTGAGGGGCAAGACACAGCGAGCGATCGATTTGCTGTCAGACGAACGTTTTGTGTACCTCGACGACAACCTCCATTATTTCGAGAGAAGATACGACGCGATCCTCGCCGGGCGCGACGAACGGCGCGATGCCATGGCAAGTGTTCGCGGGACGCCATTTCGTCGAGTGGAGGGCTTGTACTACGACTATATCCGTTCACAGAGGACCGAGGTCCAGTCCATGCTGGATCGCATCGCAGCGATGCCCGTGACTTCGAACCAGCCNGCCGACGAATAGACCATGCGACCCACATCCCTTCGACTAAGTTCCGTCCGGGGCTTGGAGCAAGGAACGCGACTCCGCGTGCCCATGGCGAGCCGATGCCGATCAGATCGTCACGCCGGCCCATAAGGAAGCCCGAGCAATTCCCAGGCGAAAAACAATAGGATCCAAACGACCGAGATCGCGAACCCGTAAGGGAGCATCATCGCCACCACGGTGCCGACGCCGGCATCATTCTGGTAGCGTTGCGCAAAGACGACAATCAGCGCGAAATAGGGCATCAGCGGAGAAACGCCGTTGGGCGGCGAGTCGCCCACCCGGTAAGCCGCCAGCACGACTTCGGGCGCGATCCCCAGTTTCATGAACAGCGGCACGAAGATCGGCGCGAATATCGCCCATTTGGGAATAGCGCCGACAATCAAGACGCCGACAGCACCGGTAATCGTGATCAACCCCAACAATAATGGAATCGTACCAAGATTCGCATGTTCGAGCGCATCGCCCAGATCGACGGCCACGATTGTGGCAATGTTGCTGTAGTTGAAATAGGCGAGAAACTGACTGATGACAAACAGCAGAAAAATCAGGCCGCTTAGCCCGGCAAAGGTTTTGGTGACGGCGTTGATGCCGTCTACCATACTCGTGATCGTCTTCGCGCCGACGCCGTAACCGATCCCGACCGCCAGAAACACCAGCATGATCAGCAGATCAAGCTGTCCATAAACGGCGAGTTGCCCATGATCGCGCCGGTCTGCGGATCCCGCAGCGGGGCCCCCGCCGGAAACGTCAACGGCGCAATGACAATGATGCTCGCCACCAGCGCGTAGAGCGCGAACCTCAGCCCTCTCCCTTCCTCTGGAGACACGTCTTCGCTGCTTTCGGCGGGCACCTCTCCCCGATATTCGCCGAGCCGCGGCTCGACGACCCGTTCCGTGACAAGGCTGCACACGACGATCAGCACCAGGCTCGAAACGACCGCGAAATAGAAATTCGCGGTCAAGGCGATCGACTGCGCCGGATTGAGCAGGTGGATCGCGTCGTTGGTGAGCTCGGTCAGGATCCCGTCGATCGGCACGATCAGGACGTTGACGCCGAATACGCCGGCGACCCCGGCGAACGCCGCCGCCAGCCCGGCCAGCGGGTGTCGCCCGAGGCTGAGGAAAGCGGCCGCTCCGAGCGGGATCAAGACCAGGTAGCCGGCATCGGAGGCGATGCTCGACATGACTCCCAGAGTCACCAAAATCCAGGTGAAGGCCTTGCGCGGCGTGACCTGCACGATCTTTTTGATAAGCGCGGTCATCAGACCAGCCTGTTCTGCCAGGCCGACGCCGACCATGACGACGAGGATGATGGCGACCGGGCCGAAATTCGAGAAGTTCCGCACCATAGAAGTCAGCATGAAGCGGATGCCGTCGGTGGTCAGCAGGCTATTTACGGAAGCGGTTGTTTCTTCAACTTTGTGCGTTTGCGGATTGATTACCTCATAAGTGACGGTCGTTCCAAGCCAATGGAACAGATGTGAGAGGAGAATAACCAGAACCAATAGAATAAAGAAAATGACAGCCGGATGGGGGGCCTTGTTTCCCACCGTTTCTACGCCATCGAGCAGTTTCTGCAGAAACGTCTTTGGCGCTGCCGTTGTTTCGGCTATGGAGCCGATACTTCTCTGCTCACTCATCGCCCAAGTCCTTTCAATGGCTACCGCCCTGATAGGTCTTTATCTTCGTGGAACCTTATGCTGCGGCGGGGCGGACGTGGTGGTCTGCCAGGACCTGGGCAATGACGGCGGTTACGCGCCGGCCGGTGGGAATGTGCAGGAATTCATTAGGGCCGTGCGCGTTCGAGTGCGGGCCGAGGACGCCGGTCACGACAAACTGCGCCTGCGGAAATTTTTCGCCGAGCATCGCCATGAACGGGATGGTGCCGCCTTCGCCCATATACGCGGGCGGCGCCCCAAACGCGGCCTGCGACGCGCCCGCCAAGGATTGTTCGAGCCACGGCGCCACTGCCGGTGCGTGCCAGCCAGTGGCGCTCGACCCGAGATCGAATCCCACATGCGCACCGTAGGGCGGGTCTTTTTCCAATAGGGCCCGTAGCGCCGCGCCGGCGCCTTCGGCATCCAAAGTCGGCGGCAGCCGCAGGCTCAGCTGCGCCCGAGTATAGGGCAGCAGAACGTTGCCGGCATCGCCCGGACTCGGCAACCCGTCGATGCCGATGACCGCCAATTGAGGCCGCCAAGTGCGGTTCAAGACGAGCTCGGTCAGGTCATCGCCGGCTGGCGACATCCCGGAGACGAACGGAAATTTGGTATAGACCGCGTCACCCAGCGCCGAAGCGGCATGACGCGCCTGTGCCACCCGCTCGGCCGGGATCTGGGCATAGAGTTCGGGCGGGCGGACGGTCCCCGTGCCCTCGTCCTCGAGGCGCGACAGCAGCTGGCGCAGGATCCGAAAGCTAGAAGGAACCACGCCAGAGGCGTCGCCCGAGTGGACGCCCTCGTCGAGCACCTCGACGGTCAATGCACCCGATGCCATGCCTCGCAGCGAGGTGGTCAGCCAGAGTTGATCGTAATTGCCGCATCCGGAATCGAGACAGACAACCAGCGACGGGCTGCCTATCCTTTGGGCGAGATGATCGACGTAATAGGGCAGGTCGTAGCTGCCGGATTCCTCGCAGGCCTCGATCAGGATGACGCAGCGCGCACGCGGCACACCTTGCTCACGCAACGCCAACAGCGCGCTCAGCGCGCCGAACAGCGCGTAGCCGTCATCCGCACCACCGCGGCCATAGAGCTTGTCGCCTTCGATGCGCGGAACCCAGGGGCCAAAGCCCTCGGTCCAGCCGACCATCTCCGGCTGCTTGTCGAGATGGCCGTAGAGCAGCACCGTGTCGGTGCTGTCGCCCGGCACGTCGATCAGGATGACCGGCGTCCGCCCTGGCAGCCTAACGACCTCGAGGGTCGCACCCGGAAGAGAAGGGAGCTTCGCCCGCGCCCAGTGCTCGAACAGCGCGACGGCCTCATCCATGTAGCCGTGCGCCGCCCAGTCCGGGTCGAAGGACGGCGACTTGTTTGGGATCTTGATGTATTCGACCAAAGTCGGGACGATCTCGTCGCCCCAGCACTGATCGACCAATTTTTTGGGCCCTGGCGAGATCCAACATTCGACTACTCCACGTTACGGAGCGTTGAAGCAAAGGGTCAGGTGCCGCCCTAGTCAATCTGACCCCGTGTCGAGGATGGTGACGATGTTCCCACCGCGCTCGCATCGCGAGGCGGCCGGAAAGGCCCTGTGAAGACCCCGCCTGATGGCCTTCCGACCCCGCTCGTCCGGGTTGGGTGCACACCGAATCTCGAGAGAGGCGCGTCGAGCGGCGGGTCAGGCCTTGATCTTCCATTCCCCGCTTGGCGTGCGGCACCATGTGAGGCGGTAGTTGTGACCCGGTGGCTGTCCGGCGACGATGATGTGATGCCGCACTAGGTGGCAGGCCATACCACCCGAGCGGAACACCCGGAGTATAGTGGAGGTGCCGGAGCTGTTCGTCTGCGGATTGCTCCACGCCTCGGAGCGTCCGACTTCGGATGGCTCGGCCGCATTCAGTCGTGCTGCGCTCTCGAACAGCAGTCGGTTGTCCTCCGGTGCGAGGCCCGGTCCTCCGCGGAACGGGTTGACCTGGGCGTGCGCCGCCGCGGTCAGGAAAATGCAGGCCGCGAGCGCCGCCGACAGACAGTGTGGTGACCGAGATCGCATACACCTCTCCTTTAAACCTATGTAGTGACATGCCAGCCTGGAGTCTCTGCGGTTGCAGAACCGCGTTCAATCCTGCAAGTGCCCGGTTTAACTCAACCGCTGGGCTTAGGTCCCGGTCGAGTCGCAACCGACGCGTCCGCTTCAGCCGCCCGCCGCCTGTCGGGTGGCCGTGCCGTGGCGAGGAGAACAGCGTTCACTGTCGAAGGTCAGGCTGACTGTGTCCCCCGAAAACTGCCCGGTGACTGTCGCAGGAGGCGCGCGTCTTGATCCTGACATGCTCGCCGGCGTACTTCCGGAAAAGCTCCCATCCGGCATCAGCACCAGATTCTGTATTGGTATGGCAGTATTGCGCGCATGTGAAACCGTGCCGGACAATTGGCCGCCTGCATTGGTCAGGCGAACGAGCCACTCGCCGCAGCGGCGGGAACCGGGGACTCGTGTTCCCTGCACGGTCCAAGTTCCGTCAGCAAGCTGGATGGCGGGTGCCGGAGCCACCGGCTGCGCGGCCGGCACCGGAGAGACTGCTACAGGGGCCGAGGGTGCTTCAACCGCGGGTTGGCAGGCGCCCTGCACTGACACGCATCCTACGATGAGTAGGAAGCGCAATGATCCACGAAACACGATCCGGCCTTTTCGATCCATGATCCGACTCCCTGATCTAGAAGCGCCACCCTGTCTTCAGGACGAGGCCGGCGCGCCATTGGGTATAGGCGGCTAGCGATAGGTTCGACCAGTTTCGCTCTACGCCGGCGATGAAATCGACGGCGGGATTGCCTAGCATCCGTGCCGCGTCCGACCCGCCCTGCCAGCCGCTCGGGATCACGTATTCGACAACACCGGTCGGCTCGATCGTCAGGTTTCGCTGATTTACCCCATTGGTCGTATCGAACCAGCGGCCCGTCGTCGGCATCGAAAAGCTGGCGTTCCACTGCTCGGAAATGACGTACGCGGCGGATGGGTTGGAAAACAGCGCGTAAGATTGAGGAGCCGGATCCCGAAACCGACGCTGTCCCCCGGCGCTGAAACCGAACGACCAGACCGTCTCAGCCGAGCTATTGGATGAGGCCGGAACCCTGTTGAAGTCGCCGTCGAAGTTGAACACCTTGTCGACACCCAGGTTCAGGTCCTGCCGCGTGGCGAAGTTGTTTGCGAAAGTAGGATCGAAATCCAACCGCGGCACATATGAAAAGAACGGTGAATAGTCCTGGTCAGTTTCCGGGTTGATATACTGTGCCCTCGCGGAAGTGCGGATATAGTCGATCGCAGCGCCAGGGGCACTGGTAAATCTCTCGGTTTCGAGGCCGGCAGTGCCGGAAATCCTGATCGGCGTATCGAACAGCTGACTTGCCCGGCCTAACCGAACGACCGGGCTCCCTTCCAAGGCCTGGCTGCCGCCGGAGCTCAAGAACTGCGCATTGGAGTTGTAAAAAGCCGGAGCCAGAATATTCAAGGTGAATTGCGGCGTGCGGGCCGCCTGCTCGACACCGGGCGCGGTCGCGAAAATGTTGTCCTGCGGGACCGGCGTCTTCTGATTGGGCGTCGCCAAGATCGCGTCGAACAGACCATCCTGGCCTCCCTCGAGACCGGCATTGCTGTTGGCGGTCTGGGCGCTTGCGGGGCTTCCTTGTGCTGGAGTAAGGATCAGCGCGGCCACGAACGCCACCGTTTGCGAACCGCCTCGACGCCGCATCAGCCACATGACTGGCAACAGCAAGCAGCCGATGCGTCTTGCTGGCGTCACGCTTCGCTCCTTTCGGGCGAACGGTGGCCCTCGTGGAGGATTGCAGCGTTGGCCACGGTTCGCTTCCGCCGGCGGGCAAAGCGACGAATCCGCGGCGTCTCCTCGATCAGTGTGCGCCGGAAGAGCGCCGCCGCCGCGGCTCCAAAGTTACCGCCCGCCAGCGCCCGCGTCCCATCCGTGGCCGCGACGGCGGCGTGCATCGGCATGCCAGAACCTCTTGGCTCTCCATCGGAACTTCCTCCCCTAAGCTCACCGCTCGCCAGCGGATTGAGACCGTAGTCCTGCGTCGTGCAGGTCTTCGCTACTGCACCGCCCGGGCGCGCAGCCGCGAGTATTCGTCATTCGAGATGGCGCCTGAATTCTTTAATCGTTCGAGTTTCTCGAGTTCATCGGCCGCGCTGAACCCAACCACTTGCCGAAGCTCGTCGCGAGCCTGCTGAGCCCGCTGCTGCTGCCGTTCCGCCATCCCGCGGTGCTGCGTGATCAAGTATATGAATATCCCCAAATACGAGAACACGATCAGCACGATCACCCAAATCGCCTTGCCCCAGCCCGATATGTCGTGACGGCGGAACAGGTCGCCGAAGATCGTGATCAGCAACCAGAACCACAGTACGAAGATGAATATCGAAAAGACGTCGGCGAGAAAGTTGGGGAAAGTGAAACCGCCTGGAAACAACATGCCAGTTCTCCGTTTGCAGGATCAGGTTCCCAGCACCCTGCCAGGAACTCAACCTGCAGTTTTTACAGACATCGCGCGAGCTCCTGCAAGCGCCGCCTGCAGAGCCTCTTCCTTGGTCTCGTCGAACGAGCTGCGCAGCACCGTCCCGCCGGCGCCGCGCAATGCCGCGAGCACCTTGTCGGTCGTCATCTTGCGGATCAGCAAAAACAGAGCGGCGTTGCCGGATTGCAACGTTCTCGCCGCCTGCCTCATGAAGTCGTCGTTGATGCCGAGATCGGCGAGCCGGCCTCTGAGCGCGCCGGACGCAGCACCGATTGCGGCACCGGCCAGTGGCATCATGAAGATCAGACCGATCAGCGAGCCCCACAGCATTCCGGATACGGCACCGTGCGCGACCGGTTGGAAAAGCTGGTTAAGCTTGACCCGTCCGCCGTCGTCCTTCACTGCGACGACAGCATCGCCCAGCTCGATCTGATACTCCTTCTGCATGGCGAGCAGCATCTCACGGACACCCTCCGCTTTTGCTTCGCTAGGAAATTCGATCACGAGCAAATCGGACAAGGCTCGATACTCCGCGTGAGTGCGATCGCATTGGCTTAGATCGGCTTAGGGCTGATGGAAGCTCGCGAGGCAGCTTTGATGGAGTTCCGGATCGGTGATCGGGCCGCATTCCTGTCGCATCCGTGCTTGGCGGAAAGCGGGATTTGTCCTCAGCGCCTGCTCGTATTGCTTGCTTTCGATCACGTTCCGCCGCGCAGACCTGGAGTCTGACACGTCGCCCGGGCCGACTATCGGGGGGTGCTTCACCACAACGGTCCGTGGCATCGTCTGCGCCTCGACCACCGTTGTCATCACGATCGTCGCTAGACAAACGGCGGCCGTCGCTAAAGTCACTGCAGTGTTCACGATCATGACCCTCCTGGCTGCTCATGTCGCAAAGCAACGTAGCAATTTCCAGAGCACCGAGGATGAGCCTAGAATCCCGAAAACGATACTGGGCGTCCCAATCTTCGCGCGTCGGCCCTCACCCGCCTCCTCCGGACTAAGATCCGGGGGTCGGGACCCGGGTAATGGTTTGCTCGCATTTTGGCGGCAGCGCTAGAAGGCGCGGAGGAGATCGCCGAAATTACTTCCTGCCGATGATGCGCGCGATCGCGAGTTCGGGCGGAGCGCTAACCCCGCGCGCGCGGCCGACCGGGCCTCGCCCGGGGTGCAGCCGAATTCTCGTTTGAACGTCCGACTGAAACTGGAGGCGTCCGCGAAGCACAGGTCCTCGGCAATTGCCGAGATCGACTGGGTCGACGCGGGGTCGGACAGAATGGCGTAGGCTTCGAGCAGCCGCTCGCGGTGAATGTACCGGGCGACGCCGCCGGCGTCTTCGAGCAACCGATAGAGATTGGAACGGGACATACCGACGAGCCGGCCCAGGTTCTTCGGTCCCAGGGTGGGCGTCCGCAGGTGCCTGCGGACGGCCTGCCGCACCCGCTCCTTGCGGCCCACATCGATTTGCCGCCTGACGACGGCAACGCGATCGGCCGATGGAGCCACCGCCGCCGCGACCATCGGGCCGACGGCGTTGGCAATTCGCGGGAAATCGGCCTCCGTCACCTCCGCTAGGCGCCCCTCCACGGCCATCATGTAGTCGCCGAGCAAATGCCCGAGCGGCGTGTGCAATACCCACCCGCAAGCAGCGTCGAGCAGAGGTGCGATGTCCTGAAATGCATCCCGCGCCATCAGGGACTGGACCCGGTCGACATGCGTCCGCTCGTGCAAGAATTCCTGTCCCAACGACCAGAGGTAGGGCACTCTCGCCGGTACCTCGACCTCCCTATCGGCCGTCCGGGCGCGATGCGCCCCGCGGGCACAATAGCTGATGACCCAGTGATCGACCGGATCGCGCCTTAGGTTGTTCTTCGCTCGAACGACGTTGACGGGAGGCGCGGAGGTTCGGCTCACTGCCAAGCCGCCCATCTTCCACATATGCATCTCGGCCGGAAATTCGTCGCCGGTCGGGTGCTTGGGGAGGACGTCGAGGACGGGTTCAAACCACTCCCGCCAGGCTTCGAATTGATCCCGAGGGCGGAGAGAGTGTGTCGCAAAACTGTCTGGTATCATGGTGCCCTGCGCTTTGCTGCTGAAAGCACCGCAGCCCTGGTGAGCCGCTCTATCACAAGACTACGACTCTGGACGATGGCGTCGTTCACCCGCTATGCCAATTCGGCAAAAAGCGTCTTTTCCCCGCCCTCCTTGCGGTGCGCGCCAGGCAAGTCGCAGACGCCCGCCCAAATGAGCAGAGGCATGCCTCTGCGAAGCGGGCGACGTCTGAGCGTTTATGCGGATTCGGCACAAATAGTGTCATCCGCATCCTTGGCGGCACCCTGCAGCGTGGTCGACGGGACCTCCCCGAACACGGCACGGTATTGTGTGGCGAAGCGACCGAGTTGCAGGAACCCGTGTCGTCTGGCGATGTCCGAGACGTTGGCCGTCGCGGGATCCGCGTGACGCAGCGCCGCCCGCACTCTCGCGAGGCGCTGCAGGCGCAAATAACGGTGGGGCTCGTGCCTAGGAATTCCCTGCAGCACACCCGCAAGGTCCGCTCGGGCACGCCGATGGCGTTGCACAGCTCCAGCAGGTGCGGCGGGTGCTCGAGATGCGCCGCAAGCGCCTCTTCGAATTGGCGCATGATCTCGGCCCGGCGAGGTCTGGGCGCCAAATGCCGGCAGTGAGCCCCGATGCTCAGGCAGGTGACGAGCGCGTGGATCAGATCTTGTTCGAGCGCGCGGGCGACCTCCGGGCGCGCAATCAGCTCGGGCTTCCTTTCGGCAAGGTGACGGGCATCCGCATGCAGCTGCCGGAGGGAGGCCCCCGCGGATGATGGAAGGCGCAGCACCCGACCAGCCGGCGGCGGCAAAAGATCCTTCCCTGTGAGGGCCTTGCCGCAGGCTGCGAGGTGCTCGGGTGTCTGTGCTATGGAGGCCCAATGGCAGGCGCCGCTGGTCCGCTGATGCATGTCCTCGCCCTGGCTGTGGAAGACGACATCGCCTGGCTGCAACTGAACCCCGTCCCATAGTAGCCGTCGACCGGATTGTGCCGCAAACGTCACAAAAACCAGCTTCCGTGCCAACGAGACATAGGCGATGCGCGGCCGCTCTTCCCGGATGTAGAGCAGGCGCAGGTGGGGCAACTCGGCGTGGGTCAGGCGCGCCTTGAAATCGCTGGAGACCGTAAGGACGATTTCGATACCCGCCTTGCGCAGGTTGGCTCGGAAATCATCGGGATCGCTAAAGGCGAATGTTCCACTATTCGCCATCTGCTGGCACCTTGCTGAGCTTGCGCATGCGAACCACGCTCGGCGCCAGCCGAGGACGGCGGCGCATTGAGCCGGCGGCAGAGTGGTAGCGACTCGTTGATGCCGTCTATGCCGAAACGGCAGAAGGCAACANAAACGGCGAACCTTGCCGGCTCGGCAGGTCATCGGGACACCGGCGAAGGGTCGCTGAAGGAGACTCCCCGAACAGCGTGCGATAGGCAATGGAGAACTTTCCGAGTTCCCAGAAGCCCTGGCCAGTGGCGATCGATGTCACGGTGGCTGTCGCGGCATCAGCCTTCAGCAGGGCCCGGTGGGCCAGGTGCATCCGTCGCAGCCAGAGATAACGGATCGGGCTCATGCCCAGATGCCTCTGGCAAACTGAACGCAATGTGCGCTCCGGCGCGCCGATGGCTGAGCAGATTTCCTCGAGATGCAGCGGCGCGTTGGCGTTCTCGGCAAGCATCTCCTCGAACCACGCGAGCACAATCCGGTGGTACCGATTGTCGATGTAACGTTGATCAGCCTCTCCATCGGTCACGCACCCGACAATTGCGTGCACCAAAGCCTGCTCCAGCGCACGAGCCACCTCGAACTGGGCAAGCACGTCGGGCGCGGTTCGGGCGAGACTTCCCGCGGCTTCATGCAGGTTCAACAGGCGCGACATTAGGGCCGGCCGCGGCCTTAGGATTTGTGGTACGCGGGATGGTGTGAGATGCCGCCCAGCAAGCGCGCTTCCGGCCGCGGCGAGATCATCCCGGGTAAGCGACACATCCCCCCAGTGACAGAGTGCCGAGGTCACATGATGGTATGTCGATCCTGCGGCATTGATGACGATCTCACCAGGTGACAGCTCGACGCCGCAGTGGTGACCCGGTGCCTGGTCCGCGCCGACGAGGAAGTAAATCGCTGTCCGTTCCGCGTTCATCGCGCCGCGGCCGACCCGAGGCAGCGTCTCCCGGCCGCGTTGCATCGAGAGCTTAAGCAGGTCAATGTGGGTCAGCTCAGTATGGAAATCGCCTTGCGCGGTGACAAGGACCTCCACCTGCGCGGACCGGACTGCCTCCTGATATGCACAGGGGTCAAAGAAGGTGGTCACGCTACTCCCCGACATGGTTGGACCTCTCGACGTCCTCCTCAAATGTCGATTGGGACATTGAGCATATTCGTGGGACTCACAGCCCAAGACAACCGAATTCGATGTCATTAGCTTACGCGGGAGCCTATGCAGGGTGCAGCGGGGTGCTGCTGAGAATGGCTTTGGCCTCTAGCTGATGAACCGCTGTAGTTCTAGACACAGGTCATGGTTGGGACGCGGGCTGCTCAGGAAGGCGGCACACCGTTCATGCGGACCGCATGGATTGCTGATCAATAGGCATGGATGCCCTCGCTCCTCATCTGTCAGCCGAAGCCGAGCATCGCGAAATTCTTCGCCAGGCGCTCGCGACGGAGCCTCGACGATCCTTCAAAGAGCTGGCTGCGAGAGTCCGTTCGATGACCGCCGGGCGCACGCACACGCCTTCGGAGGTGCTCGTTCGTGAAGGGCGCGATGACCGGTGACCCTGCGACCCGAAGAAAGGCTCGTCATCGACGCGAGCGTCGCTGTCAAATGGGTTGTCCCCGAGTCCGATAGCGCCCGCGCCGAGGTTCTGCTCGACCACGGGCTGGTAGCACCGGACCTGCTCTTTGCCGAATGCGCCGATGTCCTCTGGAAGAAGGTGCGACGGGGCGAGTTGACAAGGGAGGAGGCCGAGATCGCGGCCCAAACCTTGGAGCAGGCCGAACTTGCTGTCGTGTCGACAAGAGGATATCTCGCCGTCGCGACGTCGATCGCGGCCGAATTCGACCATCCCGCCTATGACTCGGTGTACCTGGCGTGGCCGAGGCGTCCGATCTGCGTCTCGTGACGGCGGACGACAGGCTCGTTAGAGTTCAGGAGGGTCAGAACCGATTTCGGCATAGGCTCGTCGCGCACTCGGAAATCGCCTGAAACCCTCAGCCCGGCGATGCTGCTTCCGCGACGGTAACCTTCGATTTCCCCAATTCACGTTGTCGCTTCAGGCTTCTGCACCTTGCTGGCCAGATCTGCGCCCCCGACACTGGGGAGATCGTCGACTGGGCGGATGCTGTGATCTGCCTCGCCACGATGTTCAACGACTACTCGATCGTCGACCCGCAAACTGATTTCATCAGAAGGCTTTTGCCGTGGTCCCGGTCAGCATGTCCGCCTTGCGGCTGAGGGCTGCGATCAGCCCGTCAATCCCATCGTTCTTCAGGATGGTGGCGAATTCCGAGCGGCGGGTCGCCACTTCGCTGATGGCACCATCGAGATAGATGTCGGAGATCAGCCAGCTTTCGCCATTGCGGCGCATCATGTAGTCGACCTTGACCGGCTCACCGCTGGCTTTGATGATCTGACTGCGCACCATGACCCCGGCCGGAGCGGTTTGCTCGCCAGTCACCTCGAGCTTCTGTCCGTCATAGCTGTCGAAGCGGTCGGCATAGATCGCCGAGATGTAGCGCCCGAAGCTCTCGCTCACCTGCTGGCGCTGCGCCTCGCTCAGCCCGGCCCAGGACGAGCCGACCGACAGCCGCGCCATCGTAGCAATGTCGAAGGTACTGCGAATGACCGGCGCCAGTCGCATGAAGCGCCCGCTTTGACCCAATGCGCGGCCGTTCTTCATCGTGTTGAGCAAGGCGTCGTAGAGACCTTGCACGGTCTCGCCGCCGCTCGCCGGCGCAGATTGGACCGGATAGGAAAGCATGCCGAGGCCGAGCCCAGCGGCGAGAGCCACGGCTTTCCACAGTGCTGTTTTCGGTACGATAGGCAGGCATATGGCTTGATTGAAATCGGCTGACAAAGTGTGTATCGGCACGGTTCCTCTCCTTTTCGAAGGGCTGAGTCAATCCAGTCCCGGCAGGACGCGATGGCCTCAGTCGAGCTGCATCAAAACGTCTGCCGAAGTGACTTCGAGACCCGCTGATCGTGCGGCGGTCGCCGAGAAATCCATCGGGAAACCAACCTTTGCCTTGACCGGCGCCCCCGTCGTGTGGTGCGCTGACAGGCAGTCCGGGCGACGGTCGAGCGAACCGCGGCAGTGAGCCGGTAACCGCGGCCGAACTCGGTGCGAATGACGTCGCGGTCATCACCAAGCGCCCTGCGCAACGCGTAAATCTGAACCTTCAGATTCGTCTCCGAGACAGCGATGCCCGGCCAGACACGGGTAAAGAGCTCCTCTTTGCTGACCAGCGATCCGTTGGCCTCCAGCAAGACCAGAAGGAGGTCGAGGGCGCGCGTCCCCAACTCAATCGGTACGCCGTCGGCAACCAACTGCCGTTGGCGCAGCAACACGCGGAAACGGCCGAATTCGAACGCCGCTTCGGCTGCTCCCGGGTTCGACCGATCCCTGGTCATCGACGAATGATCCCGCCGGATCGGTCGGTTTTCGCACGAGAGCGCGGGCTCGACTTGGCTATAGGTCGTCATCGTGGGCGCTCCATTTTTCTTCGGGCCTGCAGTTTGGCGCGGCCTCGCGCTAGCGCCGCGTTAATCGTTGTAAAATTGTGTAAGGTCACGTTTGCAGATGTTTGCAGTGTAAAATTGTGTAAGGCCACGTTTGCAGTTGTTTGCAGGCACCGAAAACACGGCGCGGCCGAACGCCTGGTTGGGACGTTGCACTCGGGTTTGCGAAAATTTTCCTCGGTGTGTATGAATGGGCAGGCCCTTGAGGACGATTTCCCGGTGGATGAAGAAACCTTCGTCTTCGGATCGTTCCGCTTGATCCCCGCTCAGCGTGAGCTGCTCGAGGACGGGAAACCGCTGCGCCTCGGCAGCCGGGCCTTGGATATCCTCGTCACCCTCGTGCAAAGCGCCGGCGACACTATTCACAAGGATCAACTGATCGCCCGCGCCTGGCCCGACACGGTCGTCGACGAAGGCGCGCTGCGGGTCCATGTTGCCACGCTGCGCAAGGCGCTGGGCGACGGCCGGGGCGGCAACCGCTTCATCGCCAACGTCCCTGGCCGCGGCTACAGCTTCGTCGCGCCAGTGAGGCGCGAGCAACGGCAGGAGACCGCTGCGCTGCCGAACCGGCCTGGGGTTGGTAGCAATCTCCCCGCACAGTTGACGCGCGTTATCGGCCGCGCCGAAATCATCGCGACGGTAGTGGCGCGCGCTGTTCAGCAACGCTTCCTGACGATCGTCGGCCCGGGCGGCATAGGAAAAACAACCGTCGCGGTTGCAGCCGCCGAGGCGTTGAACGGCTCCTATGGCGACGGCGTTTGGTTTGTCGGCTTGGCATCGCTGCAAGATCCGGCGCTTGTACCGGGTGCGATCAGTGCGGCCGTGGGCAGCACTCCGGGCGTCGGAGATCCGCTGAGCAGCCTTGTGGCCTGGCTGCGCGATAAACGGACATTGATAATCCTCGACAACTGCGAGCACGTCATCAACGCGGCAGCGGCCACTGCCGAGGCGATGCTGAAGGCAGCGCCGCAATCCGCCATTCTGGCAACCAGCCGGGAGCCGTTGCGGGCCGAGGGCGAATGGTTGTTGCGCCTGCCGTCGCTAGAGGTTCCGCCGGAGGGGAGCGGCCTCACGGCGGCCGAAGCCTTGAGCTTTCCAGCGGTCGAGTTGTTCAGCGAACGAGCGACCGCGGCGCTCGGCGGTATCGGCCTTGCCGATGCCGATATCCTGGCCGCGCTCGAGATATGCCGCCACCTCGATGGCGTGCCGCTGGCAATTGAGTTGGCGGCGGCGCAGGTCGATGTGTTCGGTGTCAGGGGCCTTGCCGCGCGGCTCGACGACCGCCTCGCGGTGCTGACCAGGGGGCGTCGCACGGCGCTGCCGCGGCAACAAACTCTGCGCGCTACGATCGATTGGAGCTACGAACTACTGCCTGAATCGGAACGGCGCTTGCTGTGTCGTTTGTCCGTTTTCCCGGCCGGTTTCACGCTAGAGGCGGCGGCTGCTGTCATAAGCGAAAGCGACGACGCCCCGGCGGTTGTCGGCGAGGGCATCGCCAACCTGGTCGCCAAGTCGCTTGTGAGCCGGGACGGGTTGACCCCAGCGGGTCGATGGCGGCTTCTCGAGACGATCCGGGCGTATGCGTTTGAGAAACTCGCCGAAAGCGGCGAGGTCAGTGTCGCCGCGCGCCGACATGCGGAGTTCTTCCGAGACCTCATCGTACCGGCTGGGACGAATGAAGTGTTGCGGTTGGCGATAGATGATGTGGCCCGCTATGGCCGGGAGATCGACAATGTTCGCGCGGCGCTCGATTTGTCGTTTTCCCAAGGCGGAGATGCGGCGATTGGCGTTGCCTTGACGGCCGCGTTTGCGCCGGTGTGGCTGCACTTATCGCTCTTCGTCGAATGTCGTGAGCGCGCTGAGCGTGCGGTGGAGATCCTTGCGCCCGCTTTCAATCTCGGTGCGCCGCTCGCGCGGAGGCTGCATATCGCGCTTGCGGTTGCGCTGATTTTGACAATGGGGCCGGTCGATAGGACCAGGGCGGTTGTGGCGAAGGCGCGGGAACTCGCCGAGAGCGTGGATGACGTCGAGGCTCAATTGCGGATGCTCTGGGCGCAGTGGTCTATGGAATTCATTATCGGGGAATGCCGTGCGGCCCAATCCACGGCCCAGCGGTTCTCCGAGGTCGCTCGACGCACCGGCGACGAGGACCTTGTGCTCGTCGCGGATCGGCTCATCGGCAACATGCTGCGTATCGCCGGTCACCCGGGCGAAGCTCAAAAGCTCCTCGAACGTGTGCTTGAACGTTATGTCGCGCCGAAAAACCGGCGCCATACGATCTTGTTCCACTACGATCAGCACGCGCTGGCCCGAGCGGTGCTCGCACACGTTCTCTGTCTGCAAGGCTATTTGGATCAGGCCAAAGAGCAGGCCCGGATAAGTTTCGAAGAGGCCGGAGCCTCCGACGACGGGTTCTCACGCTGCTGGGCTTTGCAATACGCCGTGTGTCCCATCGCCTTGATGACGGGTGACATCGCTGTCGCCGATCATGCTGTGGCGAGCATGAATGATCTCGCAGCCAGACTTGATGCGACTCTTTGGAAACTCCTGGGAAGTTTCTGGGAAGGAAAGCTGCTCGTCGAGCGTCGCGAGTTCGCGCGGGGATCCGCCTTGCTGCAAAAAACCCTCGATGCATGCGATCAAACCGGCTGGCGGATTTGCAATGCCGAGTTCATGGGTGTTCTGGCGCAAGGACTAGCCGGGCTTGGACAACTCGACACGGCACTCGTCACAGTCGACAAGGCGCTGGCGAGGGCCGAACATAGTGGAGAGCGTTACTCTGTTCCCGAGCTCCTTCGTATCAAGGGCGAGGTGCTGCTCCAGCAAGCCGCAAACGCCCTTGGCGCATCGCAGATGCGCCATTCCTCGGGCGCGAGCAAACCTCGCGCCATGCCGACAGGCGAAGCTGCGCTTCGCCGAGAGGCGACAGGCGCACGCACACGTGCGCTGAGAGGGCGGGCGGCCGAAGACTGTCTCTTCGATGCCATCGCTGCCGCTCGAGAACAGGGGGCCCTGTTTTGGGAATTGCGGGCTGCTCTGAGCCTTGCCCGCTTGCGGACAAATCAGAATCAGCAGAACGAAGCGAAGCAAATCCTGGCACCGGTCTACGATCAGTTCACTGAGGGCTTCGAGGCCGAAGATCTAAAACAGGCGAAAAGCCTGTTGGAGCAATTGGCCTTGGCCGTTTAGCCGAGCTGCGCCGGCGTCCAGCCCCTTCCTGCCTCGCGCTGGAGTGCACGATTGGCCGCGCGATTGCAAAGGGGCGGGTAGAACCCTCGATTTCCTGTTGTCCCGTCGGCAGAGTTGCCCCAATTTCCGGAGTTTCGCGCGGTTTCCTGACAGGGAGGCAATCGTCCCAGAATGGCACCTCCGGATTGGTCTGCGCGTCCGAAACCCGCAGACTGCTCGCAAGACCACGGTCAGGATCCGTAAAGATTCTGTACGTCCCACAGGGAATCGTGCAGATCGGCGACACACTGACTGAAGGCGCCGCTGCCGGGGGCAATACCCACATCGGCACAGGCTAGACTGGCCTGCGCCCAAGCGCCTTGATTGGCGCTCTGGATGGCATCGGCGCTCGGGGTGCCACACCCCGCGAGCAGGACGACAAAGGAGGAAACTAAGATGATGCGTGACATTGCTATCTCCGATCGGAGGAGGTGTATCAGGCTTGGTTGTGCTTCGTTCACTGGACAGGGACGATTGCCCTATAGCCGCCGGCAGTCACGGGGATTGTCCTGTCTTTACTACGCATACTGCGAAAGCTGGCGTACCGGGCTGGAGCCCTTTCTGGGCACATGTGCTTCGATCGCTTCGAACCAGCCGTTCTTGATCCCATTCGGACAAGCTTCGATCGAGGCTCATGATGCAGGTGTCATAGCGGTCTCCAGATGGATCGAGCCCCAAGACGACGGCACAGGCATGGTGCTCCTGCGCCACTCGAGATGAGTCTTCTGCCGCATCGGCAGAGGTTTGGGTGAAGGCGAGCAAGGCGATAGCCGTAGCCCCGACGGTTACGGCCGAAGCCCTGGCCAGACGACCCAGTAGAGCGGGTGCACCATGCCCGAGGGTCTGGGTGATCTTGTACGAGGTGAGTGGGAACATGTAGCGATCTCCTTTGCTGGTGACGGCCGAAGGGGGACTTAACGTCTCGGTAGGGCGCGGCGCCCTCACTGTGAGCTGGATCGACGCATCTGCAAGAATGACCTCGGGACACACCAACCGTGCGGCGGCCGCCGAGAAGCCCATTGGGGAACTAACTTCCGACTCGACCCGCGCCCCGATCGCGCCGGGCGCTGACAAGCACCCCAGGCGACGGTCGAGCGAACTGCGGCAGTGAACCGGTAGCCGCGGCCGCACTTGGTGCGGATAAGCTCCCGGTCTTCGCCAAGGGCCCTGCGCAACGCGGCGATCTGAACCTTCAGGTTCGCCTCCGAGACAACGATGCCTGGCCACACACGGCTTATAAGCTCGTCTTTGGTGACCAACGATCCGTCGGCCTCCAGCAAGACCAGGAGGAGATCGAGGGCGCGCGTCCCCAGCTCTATCGGCACGCCGTCGGCGACCAATTGCCGCTGGCGCAGCAGCACGCGGAAACGACCAAATTCGAGCGTTGTGTCGGTTGCCGCCGGGCTCGACCGGTTTGCGCCACGCAGCGGCGGGTTTTTGCGGTCGAGGGCGGGCTCGGCATAGGTATTTGTTCTCATCGTGGCCCCTCCGTTTGTTTTTATGGCCTGAAATTTGGCGCGGCGTTGTCCGCTGGTCGCGTTAATGGTTGTGAAATTGTGCAACACCCGCCTTTGCAATTCTTTGCGGAGCCACGGTATTAGCGCGGCAAACGCCTCGGTAGGTTGTTGGCGCGTTGAGAAAATTTTCCGCAGTCTGTATGAATCGGGAGGTCGTTGAAGACGATTTCCCGATGGATGAAGAAACCTTCGCCTTCGGATCGTTCTGCCTGATCCCCGCTCAGCGCATGCTGCTCGAGGACGGGAAACCGTCACGCCTCGGCAGCCGGGCCTTGGACATCCTCGTCACGCTCGTTCAAAACGCCGGCGAGACGATCCACAAGGACCGGCTCATCGCCCGCGCCTGGCCCGATACGGTCGTCGACGAAGGCGCCCTGCGGGTCCATGTCGCGGCGCTGCGCAAGGCGCTTGGCGACGGCCGCGCGGGCAGGCGCTACATCGCGAATAACCCCGGCCGGGGTTACACCTTTCTCGCACCGGTGACGCGCGAGCATCAGCGCTCGGCGCCTGCCACAACGGATGGCGGGACCGCAGCCAACAATCTGCCCGTGCCTCTCACTCGCATCGTCGGCCGGGACGATATCATCGCCGCTCTGGCGACGCAGCTGGCCCAGCGCCGTCTTCTGACCATCGTGGGTCCGGGCGGGATCGGCAAGACCACGGTGGCCGTGGCGGTCGCCGAGGCCGTGACCCCGGCCTATGCAGATGGCGTATGGTTCGTCGGACTAGCCTCGCTGGCTGATCCCGACCTGGTGCCGAGCGCCGTCAGCACCGTACTGGCGATCTCTCAGTCAGGCGCAAACCCGGTATCCGGGTTGGCCGCATGGCTGCGTGACAAACATGCCTTGATCGTGCTCGATAGCTGCGAGCACCTCATCGGTGCGGCGGCGGCGCTGGCCGAAGCCGTCCTGAAGACGGCGCCGAGCGTCCACATTCTCGCCACCAGCCGCGAACCGTTGCGGGCCGAAAGCGAATGGCTGCACCGCCTGGCATCGCTGGAGGTTCCGCCAGCCTCGGGCAATCTCGCGCCCGATGATGCGCTGCGTTTTTCGGCTGTCCAGCTCTTCGTCGACCGAGCCATGGCCACCGTGGACGGCTTCTCCCTCGCCGCTGCCGATGGCCCGGCCGCTTTGGAGATCTGCCGCAAGCTCGACGGCGTCCCGCTGGCGCTCGAGTTGGCGGCGGCTCAAGTAGATGTGTTTGGGGCCAGGGGTATCGCCGCCCGGCTCGACGATCGCTTCGCAGTGCTGACCAAGGGCCGGCGCACTGCGCTGCCGCGACACCAAACCCTGCGCGCGGCCATTGATTGGAGCTACGATCTGCTGCCGGAACTCGAGCAGGTCATTCTGCGGCGCCTTGCCGTGTTTCAGGGCGATCTCACGATGGACGCGGCCGCCGCCATCGCCATTGACCAGCGGATCACGACTTCCGACGTCTTCGAAGGCGTCGCCAATCTAGCGGCGAAATCGCTCGTCGCAACCGACATCAGCAGTGACGTCACCTATCATCGGCTCCTCGACACGACGCGTGCCTACGCTCTCGAAAAGCTGAGGGAGAGCGGCGAGGTCGAACGGGTCAGAAGGCAGCACGCGGAATATTATCGCGATCTCTTCGAGCGAGCCGAAGCCGAGTGGGAGGTACGGCCAACGGCCGAATGGCTGGCTGATTACAGGCTTCAGATCGATAATGTTCGCGCGGCACTCGATTGGGCCTTTTCGCCGGTCGGTGACGCGTCGATCGGCGTTGCCCTCGCTGCGGCTGCAGTGCCTCTGTGGACGCAGTCGGCGCTGATGGAGGAAGGCCGCCGGCGCACCGAGGAGGCACTGGGCAGCCTCGCATCCCAAGCAAGCCCCGACGTGCGTCGCGAGATGCAACTGCTTTCGGCATTGGGTGCCGCTCATTTGTTGACAGTGGGGACCACTCCTGAAGCCGAGGCGGCCTGGGCCCGCGCGCTTGAAATCGCCGAGAGCCTCGGCGACGCCGATTATCGGCTGCGAGCCCTTTGGGGGCTCTATGTGCATCGCTTTACGAGCGGGGAGTATCGCGCAGCACTCGCATTCGCCGAAAGGTTTAACACGGTGGCAGGGAACGCCGCCGATCCGGCCGATGCGGTCATCGGCGACAGATTGATCGGCGGCCCGTTGCATATGCTGGGAGATCAGGCGGGTGCGCGGCCGCACTTCGAGCGCGCGCTGGAACGCTACCCCGCCCCCGCCAATCGACGGGACCTGATCCGCTTTCAGTTCGATCAGCGCGTGGCGTCTTATTGTTTCCTCGCGCGTGTCCTGTGGCTGCAGGGATTTGCGGATCAAGCGATGCGCGTCGCCCAAAACGGCATTGACGCGGCGCAAGCCATCGACCACCCCCTATCGCTGTTCTATGCGTTGATACAGGCGGCGTGCCCAGTCGCCGTCTTAGCTGGGGATTTGGCAGCCGCCCACCGCTTCGTGACGATCCTGCTCGAGCTCTCGGACCGGCATGCGATGGCTGCCTGGAACGTCTGGGGCCAATGCTACCGGGGCGTGCTTCTCGCCAAGCGCGGCGATGTGGCAACCGGATTGCAACTTCTCCGCACCGCCCTTGCCGGACTGTCCGAAGCCGCATTCCACATGCATTACATCTTCTTGACGGCCGAGTTGGCGAGCGCGTTAGGTCGTGCCGGGGAGGCTGCGCAGGGTCTCGCGGCGATCGACGGGGCGCTCGCTCGATCCGAGCGCATCGAAGAAGGCTGGTGCGTCGCGGAGCTGCTGCGCATCAAAGGCGAGATTCTTCTATTGCAGGGCGAGTCCGACGCGAAGATAGCGTCCGAAGATCACTACCGGCAGGCGCTCGACCGAGCTCACCGGCAAGGCGCCTTATCGTGGGAGCTGCGCACTGCCACAAGTCTCGCGCGGCTGTGGAGAAATCGGCACCGCGTCGCGGAGGCGCGAGAGTTGCTGGCGGGGGTTTACGGTCGGTTCACCGAAGGTTTCGACACAGCGGACCTGCAAGAGGCGAAAAGCTTGTTGGAGCAACTGGCATAATCTTGCATCGAGTTTCCTGGCGTGGGGCGGATAGTCGATTAACGCCAAGTTGCGATAGAACTCTTGTCTCATGCGTTACGGACCGAGCGCACGATCGCGTGAGCAAGAAGCTCGGCGGATCCTATCGCGTTGTCAAACTTTCCCCGTTCTGTATGAATTGGGAGGCACGTCAGGACGATTCGCATCAGGGTCCGTCCTCCGAAAGGGAATGCCAGCCCTGGCCCTTACCGTTAAGATGCGTGTGAGAGCCGATAATCTCTTCGGCCCATGCGGTTGGGAGCGCCGCTTTGGCGACGGAACGGGTCGAACGCAAGCTGGCCGCCATTCTCGCCGCCGATGTGGCCGGCTATTCGCGTCTCATGGGCGCGGACGAGGAGGGGACGCACGAACGCCTCAAGGCGCATCGCCGTCAGGTGGTCGATCCGAAGATCAAGGAGTATCGGGGGCGCATCGTGAAAAACACCGGCGACGGCATGCTGGTGGAATTTCCAAGTGTTGTGGATGCAGTCCGTTGTGCCGCCGAGATCCAGCGAGCGATGATCGACCGCAACGCCGATATCCCCGAGGACAAACGCATGAGTTTCCGAATTGGGGTCAACCTTGGCGACGTGATTGTCGAGCCTGAGGATATCTTCGGCGACGGCGTCAACATCGCGGCGAGGATAGAGGCTTTAGCAGAGCCGGGTGGCATCTGCATCTCGCGGGTGGTGCGAGACCAGATCCGCGACAAGCTTCCCTACCCGTTTCAGGGCATGGGAGAGCAAAGCTTCAAGAACATAGCTCGTCCGGTGCACGTCTATCGCGTTCGGCTTGACGCGGATGCCACAGCCTCACCGACCGGAGCGCGCGTGGATGATGAGACCTTCGTCTTCGGGTCGTTTCGGCTGATCCCCGCGCAGCGGATGCTGCTCGACGAAGGGAAACCGCTGCGCCTAGGCAGTCGGGCCTTGGACATCCTCGTCACGCTTGTTGAGAGCGCCGGCGAGACGATCCGAAAGGATCGCCTGATCGCGCGCGCCTGGCCCGAGACGGTCGTTAACGAAGGGGCCCTGCGGGTTCATGTCGCCGCGCTGCGCAAGGCGCTTGGCGACGGCCGCGCGGGCAGGCGCTACATCGCTAACAACCCCGGCAGGGGTTACACCTTTGTCGCACCGGTGACGCGCGAGCATCCGCGCCCGGCAACTGCCGCGCCGGATGGAGCGCCCGCAGCGAACAATCTGCCCGTGCCGCTCACCCGCATCGTCGGCCGGGACGATATCATCGCCGCTCTGGCGACGCAGCTGGCCCAGCGCCGTCTTCTGACCATCGTAGGTCCGGGCGGAATCGGCAAGACCACGGTGGCTGTGGGGGTCGCCGAGGCCGTGACCCCGGCCTATGCAGATGGCGTATGGTTCGTCGGACTAGCCTCGCTGCTCGATCCCGACCTGGTGCCGAGCGCCGTCAGCACCGCGCTCGGGATCTCTCAGTCAGGCGCCAACCCAGTATCCGGGTTGGCCGCATGGCTGCGCGACAAACATGCCTTGATCGTGCTCGATAGCTGCGAGCACGTCATCGGCGCGGTAGCGCCTTTGGCCGAGGCGATCCTGAGGGCGGCACCGCAACTATGTATTCTGGTTACCAGCCGCGAACCGTTGCGGGCCGAAGGCGAATGGCTGCACCGCCTGGCCTCGCTGGATCTTCCGCCGGAATCGGTCGATCTCTCGGCCGTCGAGGCGCTGCGGTATTCGGCCGTTCAGCTGTTCAACGAGCGCGCCATGGCGGCGGCGGACGGCTTCACTTTCGACGACGCCAACGTGGCGGCGGTGCTGGAGATTTGTCGCAGGCTCGACGGCCTGCCGCTGGCGCTCGAGTTGGCGGCGGCGCGCACCGATGTCTTCGGCGTACACGAACTCGCGACTCACCTCGACGACCGATTTCGGGTTCTGACGAGCGGCCGGCGCACCGCCCTGCCGCGCCATCAGACACTCCTTGCGACGCTCGATTGGAGCTATCAGCTGCTTACGGAAGCTGAGCGCACGGTGCTGCGCCGCCTGGCTGTGTTTGCGGGCGATTTCTTGCTGGAAGCCGCGGTCGCCGTCGCAGCCGATATTCCGTCATCCGAGATCGTCGATCACATCGGGCGCCTCGTCGCCAAATCGCTGGTCGCCGCCGATCTTCGCAGCGAGGTCCCACATTACCGTCTTCTCGATACCACGCGCCTATACGGCTTTGAGAAGCTGAACAGCTCCGGTGAACTTCAACAAGTCGCCCGCCGCCACGCCGAATATTCTTGCGGCTTGTTCGCGCACGCCGAAGCCGAAAGCGAGACGTGGCCGCAAGCCGAGTGGCTGGCCATCTACGGCCGGCATCTCGACAACGTGCGCGCCGGTCTCGATTGGGCATTTTCTCCGGACGGCGATCCGCAGATCGGCGTGGCCTTGACCATCGCCGTTGTGCCGCTCTGGGTCCAGCTGTCACTGTTCGGCGAATGCCGCGAGCGGGTGGAGCGGGCGCACGCAGCCCTCGAAGGCGACGACGCCGCGACCGCGCGGCCGCGCATGCAGCTTTCTGCGGCGCTTGGTTGGTCGCTGATGTACGGGGTCGGCCGCGCCCGAGAGGCCGGCCCTGCCTGGACAACCGCGCTCGAGCTCGCGGAAAGCCTCGACGACACGGACTACCAGCTCCGCGCCCTCTGGACCTTGTGCATCGATCAATTCAACAATGGCGATCTTCGCGCCGCGCTCGACTTCGCCCGACGCTTCGCCGGTTTGGCGGAACAAACCAGCGATTCGATCGATTTGATGATGGCCGATCGTCTCCTCGCCACGGCCCTGCATTACTCCGGCGACCAACGAGAGGCGCGCCATCACATTGACCGTGCGGTCGCACAGCTCGCCGCCTTGGCGCAACAGCCTCAGATCGTGCGCGTGCGGTTCGATATGCGGGTGTCGACGCACTACTTCCTGGCGCGCATCCTGTGGCTGCAAGGATTTGCCGATCAGGCACTGCGCGCGGTCGAGCACAATGTCGAGGAAGGGCGCGCGATCGGGCAGGCCTTGACCTTTTGTAGTGTGCTGGGTCAGGGGGCGTGCCCAATCGCCTTCTTGGCCGGCGATCTCGGCGCTGCCGAGCGCTACGGCGCGATGTTGCTCGACCATACCGAGCGCCACCCGATACGTCTGTGGCAGGTCTGGGCCCGCTGTTTCAACGGCTTGGTGGTTGCCAGGCGGGGCGACCTCAGCGCCGGAATGCAGGCGCTGCGCGACGGGCTCGAACAGGCTGGCGAGGCGAGATTTCTGCCGCGCTTCCTGCTGTTGCTCGGTGAGCTGGCGTCATGCCTCGGCGAGGCCGGCGAGATCGCGCTGGGGCTCGAAACCGTCGAGCAGACGCTCGCGCGCTGCAAAGCCCGCGACGAAAGCTGGTACGTGGCCGAGCTGCTGCGCATCAAGGGCGAACTCACGATATTGGAGGATGCGCCCGACGCCGCTGCCGCTGCCGAACGGCACTTTCTGCAGGCCCTCGACTGTGCGCGGGGGCAAGGGGCCTTGTCCTGGGAATTGCGAGCCGCCGCCAGCCTCGCGCGGCTGTGGAGAGATCAACGTCGGGCGGGGGAGGCGCGTGAGTTGCTGGTGTCGGTTTGCGGCCGCTTCACCGAAGGTTTCGACACGGCAGACCTGCGGGAGGCGGAGAGCCTGTTGGAGGAGTTGGCGTAGACCAGGCGGTCTGGCGCGTGGCTTACGCCTTGCCTAGCGCCCCGATCACTTCGTCGGTCGTCAGGATGGCATGCGCGAAGGTCGGCCCATTCAAGTCGTGGGCTGCTTGCATCGCTTCAGGGCTGAACGCCGCCGTAGCGTCCCGCACCAAGGTCACATGATAACCGAGCTCGGCACCCCCGCGCGCGGTCGCCTCGATGCAGGTGTTCGCGGCCATGCCGACGACGATGATCTTCTCGATGCGGCGTTGCTTGAGGTGAAAGTCGAGGTCGGTATTGGCAAAGCCGTTTTGGCCCCAATGCGGCTGGATCACGACGTCGCCCGGTTGCGGTGCGAGTTCCGGATGCCACTCGCCGCCCCACGTGCCCTCCGCGAAGACGGCGCCTCGGTCGGTCAGAACCTGCAAAGGGCCGGGATGACGCCATCCGTCATAATTGCCCTCGCACCAACGTCGGTGCGGGACGTAGAATACCACAATGCCGGTGCGGCGCGCGGCCTCGACGAGCGTGCGCAAGTGCGGCAGCAGTTCAACGCTCTCGGCGACCGCTTTGACGTCCGGCCACAGCTTGCCTCCGTCGCTCAGGAAATCGTTATACGGATCGACGAGCAACAAGCCGGTCCGGTTCGCGGTATAGTCGTCAAGCGTCAAAAGCACTCTCCCTGTCATCCTGTCGCTCCCTGTCGGCATGATGAAGCGGGCTGCGCCGTCGCGGTAGTTAAGAGATGTGAATCTCTGTCACGGTAGAGAAAGCAGCCGCCGATTCCCCGGGGAGGGGTCCTTGGCGGCCTTGCAGCCGGAAACCGGCCGGAACCATAGTCGGCGAGCGTTCCGTGGTGCTTCGCTGTTAGGGCAGATTCCGATCCCTGTTCGGCTGAATTAATTCTCTGTTCGGCCGCCTAGAGAATTCTTCTGTGCACGGCTGCAAAATCAATGGCTTGGCGCCGCGGTTTCGGCCGGCGATCGGCGCGGTGGCACCGATTTCGCAGTATCTTCCCGTCGAACAGTGAAATCAGCACGCCGCGCCGAGGTCGCGGCGGAGGGCTGACCTCGCGGGACGGGGTCCCTGTAGGCTAGGGCGCCGCATTACCGCAAGCGCGTTCCCCTCGCAGCAAAGTCGTTCAAGAACGGCCCGCCGCTCCTGCGTATGACGATGACCACACAGTTTGAGCGACCACATGCGCAAGGAGGGCAACGTCATGCAGCTACTGCGGGTCATGCCAAAACCTCAGCGTGAGCCGACGGACCACGATGGTTCGGCGATAGTCGAGGGTCGGGCGAGCCCCACGGCAACCGACACAGTGCTCGAGTTCGGCCGCTTCCGCGTGCTGCTGCGGCAGCGGCGGTTGCTCGCCGACGGCGTGCCGGTCGAACTCGGTACGCGCGCCTTCGATATCCTGATGGTCCTGCTCGAGGCCGATGGGGCGCTCGTCACCAAGGACGAGCTCTTACGCCGGGTCTGGTCAGGCATCATCGTCGGGCAAGACAATCTCAAGCTTCATATCTGCACTTTGCGCAAGGCCCTTGGAGAGGACTGCGACTTTATTCGGACCGAGAACGGCCGGGGCTACCGCTTCATCGCCGCGGTCCACTCGACCGCCGTCGCCCCGGAATGCGTTACCATGCTCGGGGCGACAAGCTCACCGAACGGGTGGAATGCCGCTTCGCCCCCGGACCTCTCGGTGATCGCGTTGCGATTGACGCTTCTCGAGGACCGATTGGCCGAGGCGCTGAAACTGCTCGGAACGCATCTTAACAACAGCCGATTGCGGCGGCGCCGGTATTCCTTACGTTCTTCCAGTCGCACAACGCGGCGACGCCGGCAGCGTGGCACTGCTCTGCGCGAGAAGTCATTTGACCTGGCCTGCTGAGCTAAAAACGCTAGCGTTGCGACCAGCGGAACTGCCCGGGGGTCATGCCGAGCATCTGACGGAAGTGGCGCGCCAGGTGACTCTGGTCGGAGAAGCCGGTGGCCAATGCGATCTCCGACAGTGGGAGCGCGGAGCGAGCCAGCATCTCCTGTGCTCGTTCGATCCGCCGATGCACGAGATAGTGGTGAGGTGTCACACCGGCCGATTGCTTGAATGCCCTGGCGAAGTGAAACACCGATAGCCCCGCAATGGCAGCGAGCTCTGCGAGATCCATGCTCTCGCTCAAATGCCCTTCCACGTGCTCCCGCACCCGGCGCATGGCACCAGGCGGCAGATCGCCGCGCGCCGGCGAGGGTGGCGCTCGCTGTCTCAGGGTAGCGAGCGAATCCAGCCGCGGCCGGGTGTGCAGGGGGTCGCTCCGTACTTGCTGCCAAGCCGCCCGACCGCTCTCGGGCGGGGTCACCAGCGCAGGCCATGTCTCGTCGCTGCCTGCGACGATCAGCTGCGTCGGAATATCCGCGGCATCCCTGTGGCGAAAGAGGGCGGGGTCTCGCTCGAATACGGTCCACAGGCTGACGCCAGTTCGCAGCCGGTGATCATCGAGCAGGAGGGAGGTGCGCGCGGTCCGGTTTGCACCGACGATGCGCTGGTTGCTATCCACGGCTAGCAGCATCCCCGCAACGCCCTCTTCCGGCGCCGCAACCGCGATAACCCATTCTCGGCGGAAGCGCTCCCGGAAAAATCGCTCCTCTATGGCGCGCGCCGAATTTACCGTCAGGGCGCCGGTCAGCGCATGCGCTCGTTCCGACCTTTCGGGATCGATCGCGGAGACGTCCAACACCGCCATCAGGCTGCCGTCGACGTCGAAGACGGGTGCGCCGGAACAGCTCAAGTCTGCATGGCGGGAGCGAAAATGGTGGTTTCTGTGAACAGTGATGGGCCGCTCTTCGGCGATGCAGGTGCCGATGCCGTTGGTGCCTTCGATCGCTTCGGACCAAACGCCGCCGAGCCAAGTCCCCCAGTATCTGAAACGGCTCGCATCCGCTTCGTCGCCGCGATGTTCGACGACGATGCCCGCCGTGTCACAGAAGAGAAGCGTGTAGCCCGCCTCGCGAACGAGCTTGTAGAGCCGATCGATCTCCTCCTGTGCGCAAAAGATCAGCTGGTCGAGCGGCTCTCGGAGCGGTTTGAGCTCGTGAGACGTCAGGATGCGCGGCGCCTCCCTGCTGTCGGGGTCGACGCCGTGCTTGTTCGCGGATCTCTGCCAGGAGGTCGATACCTCCTCGATACCCCCAGCGGGGATATCCCCTTGCGCGACCAAAAAGACGTGCTCGGCGTGCCGTAAGGGCATTTCGATCGACG
>JGI26341J46601_10000002_pt1 | contig 107046 bp, 104 predicted proteins | sample BogFormECP12_OM3_FD_46601 | JGI IMG/M metagenome (IMG submission 46601) | reverse complement strand
GTCGCCGAGATGGACAATTACCCCTATTCTTGCCGGCGGCTCTCGCCGACCCGAATACGTCCGATCGTCGCAAAGCGCTGGCTGCAGATAGCTGCGTTCCCGGGCAATCGAATTGCAGCGGTGCACCGGCGCTTGTTGCCGCTGTTCCCACAGGCCGTGGCATCGCCGAACGCTCTTTACACAGGGTTCACCAATGCCAATGCAATGCTGCATGTGGCAAATTGCGTGGCCAATGCCGCGCGGATCGAGAGCGGCGACAGCTACAGATTCTATGCGGAAGGTGTGACGCCGGCAGTCGCCCGCCTCTACCAGGCGATCAATCGCGAGCGAGTGATGGTCGCTGCGGCCCTGGGTGCGGCTGTCCCGACGTTGGAGGACTGGTTCGACCGCGTCTACGGCGTGCGCGAAGTGAGTCTCGTCGAAACCTGCCGGCGGCTCACCTACAATAGCGATGGGCCCTATCAGGCGACCGGCACGCCGAGTTCGCTCGAGCACAAATTCATTACGGAAGACGTCCCGACCGGCCTGATCCCGATGAGCGCGCTGGGCGCTGCGGCAGGGGTACCGACGCACGCGCTCGTCGCGGTCGTCCAAAGCATGACCGGGAAAGAGTTCGCGGCCGACGCACGCACACTCGCACGCCTCGGCCTGAGCGGGATGAGTGCCACCGACATTCGCCGTGTGATGGACGAAGGCTTCGGCTAGCCAAATCTTGCGCAGGCCAAACCTTGCGCAAGGCCGTGACGCGGCCGGGCAGCGGGCCTATGCTAAACTTTTCCGAGGAGGGACTCCCATGCGCATACACAATCTACGCTGACGCCAGCGGCCAATCGCATTTCCGCGACGTCGATGTGGAGTGGGTCGAGGAAAGGCGCAGCAAATTGTCCAAACGCTTGCCGGCGACCGGCATCATCTTTCGCGAAACCCAGGCCGAGCACGATGTCGACTGGCACCCGGCACCACGCCGGCAATACATCAGCAATCTCGACGCGGGCGTGAAAATAACCGCTAGCGATGGGGAGAGTCGGGTCATCGGCATCGGAGAAGTGATCCTGGTCGAGGACACGACCGGGAAGGGCCACTTGTCTCAGCATGTCGAGGGGAAGATCCGGCAGTCAATTTTCGTACCGGTCGAGTAGCACGAGGGCGGTCGACCTATCTTGTCCGCCCGAGCCGGTCAATGCTTGACTACGTCGTGAACGATCGCGGGTTGGGCGAAGAGGTAGTCGGCAATCGCCCCGAGGTCGCCTTCGCTCAGATATTTGAGACCGTCCTGGATGGTTTCCCGCATCGCGCCCTTGACCTTGCTCTGCTCAGGCGTGGCGCCGGTCCGCAGGAGGTCGACAATGTCAGCTTTTTCCCATTTGCCGATCCCGGTGCCCGGATCCGGCGTGATATTGGGAACGATTTGGCCGTCGGGCCCATCCGACGTTCCGGCCAACCGCTGGCCGGATCGCAGGCCGCCGAGGAAATTGCGTGGGGTGTGGCATTCGCCGCAATGCGCGAGCGCGGTGACGAGGTAGGCTCCTCGATTATAAGCCGCACTCCGATCCGGTGCCGGCTGGAACGGGCCACGGGTAAAGAACAACAGTTTCCAGCCGGTTTGCAGGAAGCGCCAAGAAAACGGGAAGGCTACGTTGTGTGGCCGGTTCTGCTGGCGCACCGCGGGGAGCGAAAAGAGATAGGCTTTTATCGCCAGCACATCGCTGTCGGTGATCCCGGTGAAGCTCGGGTACGGAAACACCGGGAAATAGTTCGCCCCGTCGGGACGGATACCCTCGCGCAGTGCACGCAAGAACTGCGCCTCAGTCCAGCGGCCGATGCCGGTTTCCGGATCGGGCGTGATGTTCGGGGTGTAGAAGGTCCCGAATGGCGTAGCAAGCGCCCGGCCTCCGGCCAGCTTTTGCCCGCCGGCAGCGGTGTGGCACGAGAAGCACCCGCCCGCCCGCACCAGATATTCACCACGCGTCTCGGCGTCTTCCTCGGCTCGTGCCGGGGCTGCCACGGCCAGCAGTGCAAGGGCGAGCACCGCTGCGAGCGGCGGCAAACAAGGCGCGCGCATCACTCCTCCTTGCGGAATTCCTTGTGACAGGCGTTGCAGGCGTCGGCGACCGCCGTGTAGGCAACAGTGATCGCGGCCTTGTCGCCGGTTTTGACAGCCGGTACGAGCTTCGCGGTAGCTGTTTGGACTACCTCGATCAGCTGATCGACGTGGTCCATCGCCGCGAAGATCTCCGGTTTGATCTTGCTCTCCGCCACGTCCGAACCGGGTGGAAACAATGTTCGGTCGAGGGTGCTCGCGAGCGAGGCGACGGTTTCCGCCGCAGTGACCGTATCGGGGCCGTAGGCGGTGGTGCCCTTCACGACGCGGCCAATCGTGAGAAAAAGCGGCCGGCCCATGTGCTTCATCGTGTCCTCGCGACGTTCGAACGCCGCCTTGCCGTCTTCGGGCGAGGCACCATCGACTGGTGCGGCCGATAGTGCGGTGATCCCCGCAATCAGGACGAGAACACCCCGCCACCTCTGCATGTTCGCTCACTCCGAGTGGTGTCTTGAGCAGACTTCCACTGCGGATCGGTTATTCCGAGTCAGTGACGGGTCGGGAATAAACCGGCGGTGCGACCGGTCTGGATCGGCGTCACACACCTACGCCAATCAGGAGGACAAGATGGCCGATCGTGATCAGAAGGAACTGTCGAGCGCGGCGAACCTCAACCGCCGTGGACTGTTGAAGTGCATGAGTTGGGCGGGAACCGGCGTGCTCTGGACGTTGAGCGGCGGTGTGCCGCGCTCACTCGGCCTGCTCGGTGAGGCGGCGGCCGCCGAGCCGCAGGCGAGCGGTCTTACATTTTTGCAGATCAGCGACAGCCATGTCGGCTTCGACAAACCCGCCAACCCGAACGCGCTCGGCACGTTCCAGGAGGCGATCGCCAAGATCAACGCGATGCCGACCCAGCCCGCCTTCATCATCCACACCGGCGACATCACCCACCTGTCGAAGGACAAGGAGTTTGACGACGCCGATCAGGCGATGAAGGCACTGAAACCTCCGGTCCATGTAATACCGGGCGAGCACGACGTCGCCGACGCCGACAACGGCAAGCTCTATCTCGATCGTTACGGCAAGGGCACGCAGGGCAAAGGCTGGTACAGCTTCGACGCCGGCGGTGTGCACTTTATCGCCATGATCAACGTCTTCAACTTTGAGCCCGGCTTCAAATCTGCCGGCCTCGCCAAGCTCGGCGACGACCAGCTCGAGTGGATGGAGAAGGATGTCAAGGGCCTGTCGGCGAGCACGCCGATCGTCGTTTTCGCTCATCTGCCATTGTGGACGATCTACCAGGATTGGGGATGGGGCACCGAGGACGCGCCACGCGCGCTCGGCTACCTGAAGCGGTTTGGCTCGGTGACCGTGCTCAACGGCCACATCCACCAGATTCAGCAAAAGGTCGAGGGAAATGTCTCCTTCCATACCGCACGGTCGACGGCATTCCCGCAGCCCGCGCCAGGAAGCGCCCCCGCACCCGGACCGATGAAGGTCCCCGCCGAGCAATTGCACTCGGTGCTTGGCGTGCGGACGGTCAATTATGTCCGCGGCCAGAGCCCGCTCGCGGTAATCGAAACCCCGCTCGGCGCGTGATGAGGCTCGAGCCATGATGCCGAAAGCGGTGTTACTGCTCGGCGCTCTGGGTGCGACCGCGGCTCTCTTGGCGGGTGCATCGCAAGCGCCCTCGGCGGGTGCGGCAAGCACAGCAGCAGTCGAGATCGACAACTTCCACTACACACCGCCGATGTTGGTCGTCGCTCCCGGCACGACGGTGACCTGGAAGAATGCCGACGACAGCCCGCACACGGTGCGCGAGAAGGACGGGAAGTTCAAATCGGCGGCGCTCGACACCGACGACACCTTCTCGCAAACCTTCCCTGCACCGGGCGAATACGAATATTTCTGCTCGATCCACCCATACATGACCGGGAAGATCGTCGTCAAAACCGGCGCCAAGACGTCGTCGAACTGAACGGGCCCAAGCACAGCTCGGAGAGGCGCGATGTGGTACCATCCGGCCGCCTTCGTCGTCGAAAAACGCATGCAATCGGCGCCTGGCTTGTCTGCCTGCTCGTCGCGGCTAGCTGCTTCGGCTCCCCGATGCTGATCGCCGCGTTCGACACTTCTGCCGCAACCCGCCACGCCGCGGCGGATTGCGAGCCCCGGGGCTGATCGACCCCGGACAGCTTGCAATCCGGCATCGAGATCCCCTGCAAGACGCTGAAGCTGGCGAAGTCGCGCCGCCGCAGCCTGTCGCTTTTGCCCCCGCGGTATCCCGGCCAGCACCTTCGGGACTCCCGATGCAGACAGAGCCTGGCTCTGCCGGAGCCTGCCGGTTCCCTGTTATTTCGCTGATAGGCCCGTAGATGCCGGAATCCGCTCCCTGTTCCGGCGAAAAACTTCCCTGTACGGCGCGAACAACTACCCTGTTCGCTAAACTAGGGAATCTTCGGCGCAAGTGTTTGATTCGGTTAAATCCTCGTCGTGCGATTCGGCGGTCCGGCCGGGCAATTTGCGGAGTTCGCTGTATTCCCGGTCGGTAGGGATTTGCCGCGGCCGGCATCGGTGCGGGAGAAACGACCGGGCGGGATTGATCAAGCCCCATCGGCTCGGTACCGTAACGGCTGTCACCGCCGCCGACGGGAGATCCCAAGATGCCTGACGATGTTCGCCGCCCCGCCTTTGACAAGTCGCGCCTGCCGAGCCGGCATGTGACGGTCGGACCCGAGCGCGCGCCGCATCGCGCTTTTCTCTATTCGATGGGGCTGACCGACGAGCAGATCGCCCAGCCGCTGGTCGGCGTCGCTACGACCTGGAACGAGTCGGCGCCGTGCAACATCTCGCTGTCGCGCCAGGCGCAGGTGGCGAAGAAGGGAGTGGCAGCCGGCGGCGGTACCCCGCGCGAGTTCACGACGATCACCGTCACCGACGGCATCGCGATGGGGCATGACGGCATGAAGTCCTCGCTCGTCAGCCGCGAGGTCATCGCCGACTCGGTCGAATTGTCGATGCGCGGCCATTGCTACGACGCGCTCGTCGGCCTCGCCGGCTGCGACAAATCGCTGCCCGGGCTGATGATGGCGATGCTGCGGTTGAACGTGCCGTCGGTCTTCATGTATGGCGGCTCGATCCTGCCCGGCCGGTTTCAGGGCCGAGACGTGACCATCGGCGACGTGTTCGAAGGTGTCGGCGCGCACAGCGTCGGCAAGCTCTCCGACGAGGAATTGCACGAGCTCGAATGCGCCGCCTGCCCATCGGCCGGCTCGTGCGGCGGTCTCTTCACCGCCAACACGATGGCCTGCGTGTCAGAAGCGATCGGACTCGCCCTGCCCGGCTCGGCCGGCGCACCGGCGCCCTACGATTCGCGCGACGCCTATGCCGAGGCTTCGGGCCAGGCGGTTATGGAGCTGTTGCGCCAGAACACCCGCCCGCGCGACATCGTCACTCGGAAGGCGGTCGAGAATGCCGCGACCGTCGTCGCGGCTGCCGGTGGCTCGACCAATGGCGGGCTCCACTTGCCGGCGATCGCCAACGAAGCCGGCATCGATTTCGACCTGCACGCGTTCGGCGAGATCTGCAAGCGCACGCCCTATATCGGGGATCTGAAGCCCGGTGGCCGCTACGTGATGAAGGACCTGCACGACGTTGGCGGCGTGCCGATATTGATGAAGGCATTGCTCGACGGCGGCTATCTGCACGGCGACTGCATGACCGTCACCGGCAAGACCGTCGCGGAAAATTTGCGCAATATCGTCGTACCCAAGGGCCAGGATGTGGTCCGGCCGACCTCGGCGCCATTGTCGCCAACCGGTGGGCTGATGGTGCTCAAGGGCAACCTTGCGCCACAGGGGGCGATCGTCAAGGTCGCCGGCATGGCCAATCTGCGCTTCAGCGGGCCCGCGCTGTGCTTCGACCGCGAGGAGGACGCCTTCGAGGCGGTCGACAAGCGCCGCTACAAGGAGGGCGACGTGATCGTCATCCGCTACGAAGGGCCGCGCGGCGGGCCCGGGATGCGCGAGATGCTGTCGACGACGGCGGCCCTCTACGGCCAGGGCGTCGGCGACAAGGTGGCGCTCATGACCGACGGCCGGTTCTCGGGCGCCACACACGGCTTCTGCGTCGGCCATGTCGGGCCGGAGGCGGCGGTCGGCGGCCCGATCGGTCTGATCCGCAACGGCGACATGATCACGATCGACGCGCAGAAGGGCACGATCGACGTGGGGTTGAGCGACGCCGAGCTGGCCGAGCGGCGCCGGCTGTGGCAGTCGCGCCGCAGCGATCATCAGTCCGGCTGCTTGTGGCGCTATTCGCAAACCGTCGGCGACGCCGAGAAGGGCGCCGTCACCCACCCCGGCGCGCGCGCGGAAATCCGCGCCTACGCCGATATTTGAAGCGGGCCTCGGCCTAGCGCGCCTCGGTCCAGCTTTCGGAAAACGCCAGGGCGCAGGTGCTGAAGGGTCTTCCTTCGCGGTCCCTCGGCCATGGCCGGCCCGCCGCCTCGACGCCGTTTCGCGTCAGGCGCGCGCCGAGAGCGGGGATCAGCAAAGTGCACACCCCGTAAGGGCGCCCGGGCTCCGCATTGGGCTGCGTGTGGATCAACAGCGGATCGCCGATTTGATACCAGGTTAGCGCGACCTCATCGTCGCGCGAGGTCAGGCGCTCGGTCCAGTAATAGCGCGGGTCGCCCGATTTGGTGAATTGCGCCTCGATCACCGGGATCGACATGTCTGCGGTCTCGGCGTTGAGCATTCCTTGGACGGTGGACTGCAGCCATCGCGCCATCGCAATGTTGTCGGCATAGATACGCCAGCGGTTTTCCGTCAATTCGCTGTTGAGGTAGAGAACATGCCCCGGACCCGCAGTGCAGGTGATGATGCGCCAAAAACTCGCATTCGTCGTGTTGGGACCGCCGTCGGTCTGACTCAGTCGGATGAACGGGTTTTCCCCGGTCAAGATCACACGATTGGGATCGGCGGGCATTGCGGATACCTCCCTGCAGACTGGTCGAGCAGCAATGCTACGGCATGGCCGGCCTTGGCGCTACGCCGATGACTCTGCTCGCCGCTAGGTCAACCAGCCGCACGGCGAAGAGGTTTGAGAGATAAGCCGAAGATCGTGACGGCCGGTAGCGGCCGCTGCGATCGGCAAGATAGCCCGAGCCCAGGCGGACAGCGTAACCGACGAGTTCGCCAAACCCGGAGACGACGCCAATCGTCGTCGCGGTGACTCCGAGAACACCAAGATAGGGTCCGGTGATGCCTCCGCGCGCCCTCATATGTCATGTCGGCGAAGAGGCCGGTCCCGAGCAGGATGATGAAGGCGACGGCGCGCCGCCGCGGCAGGCCGCTTTGCGTGACCACCGCGGTGTCGACGTCCGTCTCACCTCCTTGCGAACTCTCGTATCGGGGGGCCGAGGCGCCTTGATCTCCCATTCGGCCACGGGTTAGAATGTGGCGGCAAGGGGATGGAGTTCCCCGTAACCGCCCGCAAGGGCTGATGACTCCTGCCGCGTGACGATGCGTGGCGGGGCCTGTGTACAACCCGCCGATCGGCGGGTTTTGTTTTGCCCGCCACCCGCTCGCAATTCGAGCAAGCCCGTTCCTGCGGGCGAACAAAGGGGTGTTGGGATGGATAATATCTGGTTTGCATCCGCGCTGTGGATCGGGCTGGCGCTAATCGCCTCGGCGATGCAGGCCTGGATCGCGGTTTCGGTAGCCCTGCTCGAAATCATCATCGGCGCGGTCGCCGGCAACCTCGTCGACATGCCCCTGACACCCTGGGTCAATTATCTCGCGGGCTTCGGGGCGATCCTGCTGACCTTTCTGGCCGGTGCCGAGATCGACGGGAAGGTCATTCGCCGGAATTTCGGCTCGACGATGGCGATCGGAATAGTCGGTTTCCTTGCGCCTTATCTCGGCGTGCTCGGCTGGGCGCATTTCATTTCCGGTTGGCCCTGGGCGCAGGCGCAGATAGCCGGCATTGCGCTCTCGACGACCTCTGTCGCCGTCGTCTATGCGGTCATGGTCGAGACCGGGTTCAACCAAACCGAAATCGGCAAGATCATCCTGGCGGCGTGCTTCATCAACGATATCGGAACGGTCTTGGCCCTCGGCCTGGTATTCGCGAATTATAATTTGTGGCTGCTGGCCTTCGCCGCGGCGACCCTGATCGCATTGTTCCTGCTCCCGCGCTGGACGCCGTGGTTCTTTGCCAGGCTCGGCTCGCGGGTCAGCGAGCCACAAATCAAATTCGTACTGCTGATGCTGTTTCTGCTTGGCGGGCTCGCCAATAACGCCAAGAGCGAGGCCGTACTGCCGGCCTACCTGATCGGCATGGTGCTCGCACCCGTGTTTCTTGCCGACCGCGAGCTGATGCATCGGACCCGGGTGATCGCCTTCACGGTGCTGACGCCATTCTACTTTCTGAAGGCGGGTTCGCTGGTGCGCGTCGATGTCATCGTCGATGCGGCCGGCCTAATCGTCATCTATCTCGCGGTCAAGATGATCACCAAGTTTGTCGGCATCCTGCCGCTGACTCGGCTCTTCCGGTTCGAGCGTAAGGAGGGGATGTACACGACATTGATGATGTCGACCGGACTGACCTTCGGGTCGATTTCGGCGCTCTTCGGGCTGACCAATCACATCATCGACGAGCGCCAGTACACGATCCTGCTGACTGCGGTGATCGGCAGCGCAGTGGTACCGACCTTGATCGCGCAGCGTTGGTTCCAACCCGACTTCAAGCCGCTGGCGAGCGCCGCAGCTGATCCGACGGCTGTCGTTACCGCAGAGGGAAGTTAGAATGTATTCGCGGATATTGGTGGCCAACGACGGGTCGCCGGGCGGGCAAAAGGCGCTCTCAGGAGCGATCGAGCTGGCGCGGAAACTCTCGTCTGAGCTCCATATGGTGACGGTCGAGGAGCTCCCGCGCTTTCCAGCGAGCATCGACGAAATCGCCGAGGAAAAGGACGAAGCGAACCATCGCTTCGCCCCCGTCATCGACGCGGCCAAGGCCGAGGCGAAAGGGGCCGGGGCGGCGATCGAGACCCATCTCGTCCCCGGCCACGTCGCCGAAGGCGTCATCGGGCTGATCAAACAGCTGAAAGCGGACCTTCTCGTCGTCGGCTTCATGGGCCATTCAGAGCTCTACGAGCGCATCATCGGCGGCACCACCGATCGGCTCGTCCGCTTGGCGCCTTGCTCGGTGCTGGTGGTGAAATAGCGCGCGCTCAGGTCTTCTCGATATTCCACATGAAGATTGCCGGAGCGCTGACGTAGCCCTTGATGTTCTTGCGATAGGCAGTCTTGACAAAGAATTGCCCAGTCGGAACATAGGGCACAACCTCGAAGGCGCGCTCTTGAATCTTGTCGGCGATTTCCTGGCGGGCTTCGCTGTCGCCCGCCTTGAGCCATTGCGTCCGCAATTCCTCGAGCTTGTCGTCCTTCGGCCAGCCGAACCAGGCCCCCTCGCCATTGGCGCGCAGCATGACGTTGGTCGATGGGTCGAGCGTGTCGGAGCCGACCCAGCCGGTCTCGAACATGTTCCAGCCGCCCTCGGCGGGCGGCTTTTTCGAGGCACGGCGCGTCACGACCGTGCCCCAGTCGCTGGTCACATACTCGACATTGAGCCCGAGCTGTTTTAGCAAGTCGGTCGCCACCAACGCCTCGGCATGAATCAGCGGCTGGTCGACCGCGTCGAGCAGAACAATCTTTTCGCCCTTGTACCCGGCCTCGGCGACCAATTTCTTGGCCGCGTCCAAATCGCGTTTGCTGCTTAATACCTCCGAGCCGGCATTGCTGGCCATCGGCGTCCCACAGGTGAAGAAGGACGAGCAGAGCTTCCAGTTCTTTGGGTCGCCGACATACGCGGTCATAAAATCGGCCTGGTTCGCCACCATCAGGACCGCTCGGCGCATCTTCACATTATCGAACGGCGGGTAGAGGTGATTGAAGCGCAGACACCCCGTGCCGCCGAGCGGGTCCAATGGCGCCAGGGCAACCTCTGGATTGGCCTCGAGAACGGGCCAGAGGTCGGCGGGCGGATTTTCCCACCAATCGTCTTCGCCGGTGTTGAGCGCCGCGGCAGCCGTCGAGTGCTCGGGCACGACGAGCCACTCGACCCGGTCGACCTTGGCCACCTTGCCGCCGGAGGCCCAGTCCGACGGCTCACCGCGCGGCACGTAATCGGTATTCTTGACATAGACCACCTTGTTGCCCGGCTCGAATTCGCTTTTGACGAATTTGAACGGGCCCGACCCGACCATCTCGGTGACCTGCTCGTAAGGGTCGGTCTTGGCCAGCCGCTCGGGCATGATGAACGGGGCGAGGCTCGACACCTTGGCGATGCCGTCGATCAGCAGCGGGAACGGCTCCTTCAGGCGGATCGTGAAACTCTTGTCGTCGCCGCCCTTCATTTCCTCGACAACCGTGGCGAGCGTCTGACCGAGCGCGTCACGCGCCATCCAACGCTTCAACGAGGCAGCGCAATCGGCCCCGCGGACGGGTTGGCCGTCGTGGAATTTGAGGCCGTCGCGCAGGGTGAAGCTGTAGAGGAGCTTGTCCGGCGAGATGCTGAAGTCGCCGACCATTTGCGGGTGCGGCTTGAACTTGGAGTCGATCGCGAACAGCGTGTCGAACACCATGTAGCCGTGATTGCGCGTGATATACGCCGTCGTCCAGATCGGGTCGAGCACGCGCAGATCCGACTGGGCGATAAACCGCAAGGTCTTCGCATCAGCGGCCTTCGCCCGCCCGCTCGACGCGAAGCCGGCGAGGCTTGCCGCCCCAGCCGTGATCCCGAATTCACGACGTGTTATTCCGCGAGCCATCCCTCTTCTCCGCCATTGGAGTTGCTGATGAGTTGTAAATAGCAAAAACCGGACCACCGGGCGTCCCCGATGATAGGCTAATATTCCGGGTTCGGGGTAGTCAGGTTTTCGCTCTAGGTATGATCTTTGCGGCCGCCAGCGGTTCGATCTCCGCCGCGTCGAACCCCGATTCCGCCAGGATCGCCGCGCCGTGTTCGCCGACGCCGCGCCGTCCCTTGAATCGCCGCCAGTGTGCGGTCGAAGCGGGCTGCCCGCTTGGGCTGGCGGAGGCGGCCGATATCGGGGTGGTCGAACTCGATAACCAGCCCCCGCGCCACGACTGGGCCGTTGGCGATCACTCGCCGCGCCGCAACACCGGCGCCGACGCCACGTCGCTCGTGTCGAACCGTTGCAGCCATTCCGCGGTCGGATGCTGTTTGATGATCTCCGCTATTAGCAGGATTCGCTCGGCGGCGTTAACCGCTCGCGTGCGGGGCGTATCAAACCGCGGATCTTCCATGAGATCCGGTCGCTCGGAGGCGGCGCAGAAGCCGCGCCACTCGGAATCGGAGATAGTGCCGACCCTGATGTAGCCGTCCGCCGTCGCGAGAACCAATTCCGGGAGGGCCGTGGGGTCGGCGGTGCTCGCCTCCCGGCCGATTACCGTGTACCGTCGCCTGATCTCAATTCGGCGAGATGACGGCCGCGCCTGCAAGAAACGAGATTTTCACTGCAAGGTCCCCGGCGATCTCGGCCGAAATGATTTCCGTTGGCCGCATGGCGCCGGGAGCCTGCGAGCTCGGCCGCGACGCCGGGAGGTCGGCTATGCCGACTGGGGAAGAGTCCGGTCATCTTACGCAAGGTTTCGCGGCCGCGGGAAACTCGTGAGCGGACCGTGCCGACCGGCAGGTTAACGACCGATGCCGCTTCATCGTATCCCATTCCCTCCAGACCGACGAGCAGGATTACCGAACGCTGCTCCTCGGGTAGTCTGGCGATGGCGCGCTCCAGGTCGCGGAGCTCGAGCCTCGCCATCTGACTTGGTGAGAGCGACAAACCCGGTTTACATTTCTGCAATTCGATGATGTCGCGCTGTCGCGCCGCCTGGCGCGCCAAGCTGATATGTTGATTGTGCAGGATTGTGAATAGCCAGGCGCGAAGATCGGTTCCTTTCTCCCACAGGTGGATTTTCCCAAGAGCGCGGGCGAGGGAGTCCTGGACGAGATCATCTGCAGCGATCGGATCGTGAACCATAGCGCGCGCGTAACGCCGCAACCGCGGAATCAGGGCCTCGATCTGTGAGTGAAGGCTTTTCTCGATGGTACACTGTTTGGGCCCACGCGACTGCGGTCCCAAAGGAGCATTGCAGTAGGGGTGTATCGGGTCTGGGTGCGTAGCGTCCAAATCCATCATCTCGCGTCACCGATTATGCGTTCCCGTGGGTTTCCAAAAAGAACTGCTCCGTTGCGGGCCCCGAAGCACCCGGTGATTTAATCACCTTCACATCGTCACCAGTGTTAACTGTTGTAAATTTCGGTAAAATAATGCTGGGCAAACCAGCTAATCGCGAGCCGCCAGGGTTCAGCTGGCCGCGGCAATCGCGCGGATCTGCACTTTGCTGCCATCTTCGAGATCGACCGGTGGGGTGAGCACCACCTTCTCGCCCTGCCTGACGCCCTCGCTGACCTCGACCTCTGTTCCGAGGTCGCGGATTTCGGTGATCTTGCGGCTGCGCGCGACACCGTTCTCGACCACCAGCACATGGAGGCCGTCGCGATCGAAGACAATGGCCCCTGCCGGCACGATCAGTGAGGGTGTGCGGCGCGGGACCTTGAGCTCGACCGCGCAGTAGATCCCCGGGCTCAACTCTCCGTCGGGGTTGGGGACGTCAATCTCGGTCATCAGGGTCCGGGTGGCTGGGTCCAACGCGTCGGCGATCCGCGCGACCTCGCCCGGAAAGGTGTGGTCGGGGATCTCCGGCACCCGCACCACGGCATCGACTCCGGGCTTCACCCCGAAAGCTGCGTCCTGCGGCACGTAGAGCCGGATCCGCATGACGTCACTCTGGGTCAACGTGAACATGAAGGTGCCGCTCGTCGCATCGGCCTGGACCAGGCTGCCGACATCGATGTTGCGGCGGGTCACGACGCCGTCGAACGGGGCGACGACCTGCTGATAAGCCTTCTGCTGGCGCAGCACCAGTAATTGGGCCTCCATCGACTGGATGGCCGCGTCACGAACCTGTTTCGCCTGCTGCTGAGCCGCATAGCTCAGGCGATCGGTGTCGCCCTGCTGCTGGGTGACCCAGCCTTGCCTCACCAGCACAGAGTCTCGGACCCGGGCCAGTTCGCGGTTCGCCTTGGTTTGCCGGCGCGATGCCTTGGCCTGAGCCAGGCTGGCTTCCGCCTGGGCAATTTGGTGGTCGAGCTCCGGGGCGGTGATCGCCGCCAGGAGGTCGCCTGCCTTCACGCGCGAGCCGATATCGACATTGCGCTGCGCGATATAGCCGCTGGCGCGCGCGTAGATGTTCGCGGCTTCGAAGGCGTTGGTGGTGGCGGGCAATGTCACGCTGATCGTGCCGGGGCTCGCCCGCACCGCTTCGACGCGGACGTTCGGGACGAAATCGCGATGCTGCTCTGCGGCGGCCGTGACCTCGAGGTGCAGCGCGTAATGCCGCCAAACGCCGACCGCCAGACCGCCGAGGAGCAACAACAGCGCGCCGAGGCCAAGCAAGCGCCGTCCGGAGCCACCGCGTCGATCGTGCTCGCCGGCGGACAACCGGGTGTCCCGGCCACTCGCCGGATGCTCCAGCACCCGGTCGTCGAGTTCGGTCATCTAGAGATCCTCTGCAAAGACGCCCTGTGCGGGTTTGCCGTCGTTGCGTTTGCGAAGCACGGCGAAAAGGTAGGGCACGACGAGCAGGGTGGTCGGTGTCGCGAACAGCAGCCCGCCAATGACGGCGCGCGCGAGCGCCGCGTTCTGCTCCTCGCCGGGACCACCGATCGCCATCGGAACCATGCCGACGATCATGGCGGCAGCAGTCATCAGCACAGGCCGGATCCGGGTGCGTCCAGCGGAGATCGCCGCATCGAAGGTACTCATGCCGGCGAGCTGCTGCTCGCGCGCGAACGTCACCAGCAGGATCGAGTTGGCCGAGGCGACGCCGACCGCCATGATGGCACCCATCAGCGACGGGACGCTGAGGGTCGTGCCGGTGATGTACAACATTGTGACGATGCCGCAGAAGGTCGCGGGCAATGCCAGGATCACGACGAACGGGTCACCGAAATTCTGGTAGTTCACCACCATCAGCAAATAGACGAACACCGCGGCGAAAAGGAGCCCGATGCCCATGTCGCGAAAGGCGTCGTTCATGCTTCCGATCTGGCCCAGCACCTGGATTGTGTTGCCGGGCGACAATTCCTTCTGGAGCCCGGCGACGGTCTTGCCGATTTGCTCGGCGACACTGCCGAGGTCGCGGCCTTGGAGATTGGCGTAGACCTCGTAGATCGGCTGAATGTTCGCCTGGTTGGCGTTGGTCGGCAGCGCAATGCGGGTGAGGGTCGCCACATTGCTGAGGAGGCCCGGCACGGGATCTCCTTGCGGTGAGAGGGCGGTACTGACCGGAGTATTGGTCAGCGCATTCAGCGACGCCACCTGAGGCTCCGGGGTCTGAACCGCCAGGTAATAGGGTATCCCCTTTGTCAGATCGGTCCAGAAATTCGGGGTTACCTGCTCGGAGGAGCTCAGGCTGATGTTGAGGTTGGTCGCGATCTGACTGGCGTTGAGGCCGAGCTCTGCAGCACGGGTGCGGTCGATCGCGGCAAAGAACGCCGGCGCGTCGACCTCCTGCTGGAGATGGGTATCGGCAACGCCCGGGATCGCCGCGATCCGGCGCCGGAGCTGCCGCGCAATATGCAGATTCTTGGCGCGATCATAGCCGACGGTCCGCACGTCGATCTGCGCCGTCACCCCGAAATTCAGGATCTGGGTGACCATATCGGCGGCCTGAAAATAGAAGATATCTTCCGGAAACGCTGCAGGCAGCACTTGGCGCAGCTTGCGGACGTAATCGGCCGTGGGCGGGTGCCCGTCCTTCAGCGACACCAGGATCACGCCGTCATTGATGCCAATCGTCGAGCCGTCCGCGAAGGACAGATTGTAGAGGCGCGCCGGCAGGCCGATGTTGTCGACGATCAGGTCCCGCTCGCTCGCCGGGATGATGTCGCGAATCTTGTTCTCGACGGCCTCGAAGATCTGCTCGGTCTTCTCGATGCGCGTGCCGGCCGGAGCGCGCACGTGAAGCTGGATCTGCCCGCCATCGATGAGCGGGAAGAAGTCGCGCCCGACGAAGAGGTACATGACGGTGCCGAGGCCGAGGATTGCTGTGGCGGCAACCGGCACGATGATTCGCCGGGTCAACAAAGTGGCGAGGAGCTCGGCATAGCTCTCGCGCAGTTGATCAAAACCGCGCTCGAGACGATGGTGGGAACGCACGAACCAGCCCCCCTCATCGCCGCGGCGCTCGCCTTTCAAGAGCATTCCGATCGTGATCGGCGTCAGTGTCCGCGAGAGGCCGTATGACGCGAGCATTGCGAAGACGACGGCGAGGCCGAGCGGCGTGAACAGGTATTTCGCCGGGCCCTCGAGGAAGACGACAGAGGTGAAGACGCAGCTGATCGCCAATGTCGATACCAGGGTCGGTACGGCAATGCCGGCGGCACCGTGCAACGTTGCCTGCGGCAGTGGCTGTCCTTCCTCGGTCAACAGGCGATGCGTGTTCTCGATCGTCACTGTCGAATCATCGACTAGGATGCCGATCGCCAGCGCCAAGCCGCCCAATGTCATCGTGTTGAGCGTATCGCCGAGGAAATAAAGCACGACCAGCGATGACAGAACGGATAGTGGGATCGAGATCATGACCACCAGGGTCGAGCGCCAGGAGCCGAGGAAGAGGAGAATCATCAGCGCCGTCAGCCCGGCCGCGATTGCTCCCTCGCGCAGCACCGAGTCGACCGAGGCGGTGACGAACACCGACTGGTCGAACAGTTCCTTGATCTCCATGCCGGGCGGGGCCGAGGCGCGGGCGACCTTCAGCGCCTTCCTGACCTCCCTGACGACGTCGACGGTGGAGGCGTTGCCGTTCTTGATCACGCTCAGCAGGACTGAACGCCGGCCGTCCGACCGCACGACGTTCTGCTGCACCAGCGAGCCGTCGCGGACATGGCCGAGATCCCTGATGAAAACCGTGGCGCCGTTGGCGTATTTGACTGGAATGTTGTTCAGGTCGTCGATGGTCGCCGGTACTGCATTGGTGCGCACGGTGTATTGGGTGTCGCCGATTTTCGCGGTGCCGGAGGGCAAGGTCAGGTTCTGGGCGTTGACGGCGTTCGCCACATCGAGCGGGGTCAGCCCCTTGGCCAGCAGCTTTGCCGGGTCGAGATCGACCATGATCTGGCGATATTTGCCGCCGGCCGGCGTCGGAAAGGTGACGCCGTGGATCGGCGCCAGCCGCTGCCGCAGATTGTAGAGGCCGTAATCATAGAGCTGCTGTTCGTTGAGGGTATCGGAACTAAGACTGACTTGCAGCACCGGGACGCTGGAGGCGTTGTACTCCACGACGAGCGGCGACTGAATCCCTGGCGGCATCAGCAACCTGATGTAGTTCGTCGCCGAAATGATTTGTGCGATCGCAAGATCGATACTGACGTCCGGCTGAAAATAGATCTTCTGGACCGAGATGCCGTCCAGAGTTTGCGCCTCGATATCCTTGATCCCACTGACGGCGGTGCTCATCGCGTATTCGCTGTAGGTGGTGACGCGCTGCTCCATCTCGGGCGTGCTGAGACCGGTGTATTGCCAGATCACAGTGACGACCGGGATGTCGATCTCCGGAAAAATGTCCGTCGGCATCGACCGGAACGCGGTGACGCCGAGAAACAGGATTAGCAGAGCCAGCACGTAAAAGGTGTAAGGCCAGCGTAGCGCAAACCGTACGATCCCCATGATCAGCTCCGTTTGCTACCAACGATTGACAGTTGCCGGCCGCACCCCCGCGGCTCAAAGAAATCGGGCGTTGGCTGGATCAGAGCCGCAGAGTTCTCCCTCGCCCCGCTTCGGGGAGGTGGCTGGGCGTGCGGCCAATTCTTTTACATGCTCTGTCGCGGGGGTGACGGGTACCCCATTGATATTACGTCCCCGTACCCGTTCTGAATCAGACACGCAGAGAATTCCTACTTGTCGCGGCGCGGTGCGATCAGATTGACGACGAAAACCTGCACGGCCTCGCCGTTCCGGTTCAGCGTCATCGTTCGCACCTTGATCAGCCCTTGCCGGGGATGCGACTTTGACGGCCTTACCTNGAGGACTTCGCTCTCGACGCGCAATTCGTCTCCGGGCCGCACGGGCAGCGGCCAACGCAACTCCTCGACACCGGCGCCGACGATCCCGCCGGCGGGTTTGAACTCGCTCTCGACCACCAGCCTCATCGTCAGCGCCGCCGTGTGCCAGCCGCTCGCCACCGATCCCCGAAAGATCGTCTCGCGCGCGGCCTCCTCGTCGAGGTGGAATGGCTGCGGGTCGAATTGGGCGGCGAAGGTCTTGATCCGCTCCTTGTCGACCCGCAGCCGACCGGAGCTGAAGGTCTGCCCCACGGCGAAGTCTTCGAGATATCGCTCGGTCATTGCCGTTCCTCGATTTCGTCGCGGCTTGTCTCGCGCGCGGCCGCGCGGCCGCGTCGCGGATTTGACGCTGGAGCTGCCGCCGCCCTAAATCGCCTCGCGGATCGTCGCGAGAAGACCCGCCACTTGTCCTCCATTGCGCTGAATGATGGCTGCAAACTCGGAGCGCTGGGCGAGTGCCATACTCACCCCGTCGATGCTAGTATCGCTGATCCTATAGCGGCCGTCGCTTACCACGAGCTGCCAATCAACCTCAATCGGCGGCTCTTGCGGACGAATGATTTGGCTGGTCACGATCACGCCGGCGGGATCGGTCCTGCTACCGTTCACCCTGAGGCTTTCACCGCCATATTGGGCAAACCGCTGACCATAAAAGCGTACAAGATAGTCTTCGAAGAGGGCGCGGAACTCTCGCCGCTGCGCCTTGCTCGCAATTCGCCAATATGGACCGAGAACAAAGCGGGAGGTATCGGTAAGATCGAAATCCTGGCGGAGCACCTGATGGAAATAAGCCGCTTTCTGGTCCAGGGTCGAGCTGGAGCGGATCACCTCGAGCCCCTGATTGCCGAGGATACGGATGAAATCGGCTGGATCCTCGCCGGCCGCAGTAAAACGCGGCGTCAACAACACTCCCGCGATCACCACAAGAGTTATTGTGACGACCCTTGTAAGCTCCACAAGGGCGGCAACGCCGGGGGAGTGTTCCGGGACGCTATCGGGCTGCACGCCGTCTGATGACTGCGTCCGATGATCAAGCAGGACGACTGGATTATCCGCAGTAACGAGTGCCACGGCGGGTGAAACATTAGGATTGTCGGTCATGGGCGTAAGCCTCCTCCTGTCGATTCATGGGAATCCGGAAGGAGGAACGTCCGGAGGAGATCTGCGAGACCTGTCGAGGGGCCTGCGCTAGCTATGAACACTCCGAAGGAGATCATTATGGCAATAAAGCAGCACACAATCGCTGCGAGGACGTGCGGATCAAAGATGAGGACGGTTGTGTCGTCTGGCATTATCGTACGTCTCTCGTCGGGTAAGGGGACTCTCTCGCGGACAGGTGTGCCATGCTTGTTGACGCGTGCTTCGCGTTCCTGACCCCCTGTGGGTCGGGGTTTGTGCTGCACTCACCTTCATCACTCCTTCCAGAACGGCTTGCTGCTCAGGCGTCAGGCGCCGGACCGAGTGATCCCAATGTCGCGCAGCATTCTGTCGTCGGGCGCGGCGAGAAGGTTCCGGTCGCGGGTGCGCCTGCGCCATTCGCGCAGCGTGGCGAACGCCCGCTCGCTGCGGTCGCTCAGCCGATCGGGCATCGCGCGATGCCGAATCTCGGCGGGCATGTGCGCGCGTCCTGCAACGGGATCGCTGTCATATGAGGTCTCCTAATGCTTGGAGCATTCCGAACAAACCTGCCGAAAAGCTCCTTGGGCAGAAAGTGGCTCCGATGGCATGCCGGTACAAAGGAGACTTTTTCAATGATTGATTAGCATCTCTCATCCGGAATGAGCGGCGATCCGGCGCCGTTGAGCGGGTGCGGCGCCGTCATCAAGGAGCGCTCCGGCGCGTACGATAAGCTTGCCGAAATTGCGCCCGTCGAGCATCCCGATGAACGCTTCGGGTGCCTTGTCCAGGCCCTCTACGATGTCCTCGCGATAACGAATGCGGCCGTCGGCGATGCCGGCTCCGACATCGCGCGGGAATTCGGCGTAGTGCTGCTCGGCAAATTCGGAGTTGATGAATCCGCGCAACGTCAGGCTCTTCGACAGGATCTCGCGCATCGTCGCCGGCAGTCGGTCCGTGCCGTCGCCGGGGCCCGAACTGTTGTACTGGGCGATCAGGCCGCTGACCGGTACGCGCGCGTATTTGTTGAGCAATGGCAGTACCGCCTGCCAGATGGTACCGCCGACATTCTCGAAGTAAACGTCGATGCCGTTTGGACAAGTAGCCCCCAGCTGGGCTGGAAAATCGGCCGCGCGGTGATCGACCGCGGCGTCGAAGCGCAGTTCGGCCTTAACAAAAGCGCATTTCGCCGGGCCGCCGGCAATGCCGACTGCCCGCGCGCCGGCGAGCTTCGCGAGTTGGCCGACCAGCGACCCGACCGGTCCGCTCGCCGCTGCGACAACCACGGTTTCACCGCGCTGCGGTTTGCCGATCACCCGCAAACCGCCATAAGCCGTGAACCCCGGCATGCCGAGCACGCCGAGAGCGGTCGTGACCGGTGCAACGGCCGGATCGAGCTTGCGAAGGGCGGTGCCGTAAAGGCCGNGGCCATCCGAGAGCGCGTGCGTACGCCAGCCGGTTACAGCGACGACAATGTCGCCTTCCACATAACCCGGGTGGTTCGAGGTGAGCACCTGCGCCACTGATTCACCAGTCATGACCTCGCCGAGCTGGAGTGGCGTGGCATAGGACTTCCGGTCGTCCATCCGGCCACGCATGTAAGGATCGAGCGATAGGTACTGAACCGCGAGCAGTAGCTGCCCGGAAGCGGGCGTCGGGATCGCGGTGTCTTCCAAGCGGAAGTCGGTCAATTGCGGTCTGCCGGTTGGTCGGGCGGCGAGAACGATTTGGCGGGCAATAGAGTTAGTCATGTCGATATCTCCACAGAGTCGCGCGCCGCGCCGCCTGGGCAGGTCGGATGAGGCGAAATTAGTTGCGGGGAAGCTGGCCGAGCAATTCCTCCGTCGTCACAATGGCATGCGCGAATGTGGGGCCGTTGACTTCGTGAGCTGCATGCATTCCTTCGGCACTGAAAGCGGCCGTCGCATCGCGAACCAAGGTCACGTGATAGCCCAGTTCCATTCCAAAGCGCCCCGTGGACTCGATGCACGTGTTGGCCACCATACCGACCAGGATGATTTTCTTGATACCATGTTGCTTGAGCTGCGTATCGAGATCGGTGTTGGCGAAGCCGCTCTGTGCCCAATGTTCGTGGACGACGACATCCCCCTTCTGCGGCCCGAATTCCGGATGAAACTCGCCGCCCCAGCTGCCGGCTTCGAAGACTCTCGACTGAAGCGAGCGCACCTGCACTGGGTTCATGTGCTGCCATCGGTCGAAGTCACCATCGCGAGCCCGGTGGTGCGGCACGATGAATACCTGGATACCTGCGGATCTAACGGCCGGAAGCAGTTTGCGGAGGTTATCGAACAAGCCTGATGCCTCCGCCGTCTCCTTGATCAGATCGTACAATATGCCGCCGTCGCTCATGAAATCGTTGTACGGGTCGACGACGAGGAGGGCCGTATGATCGGCGTCATAGTTTGCTGCGGTCATGATAAATTTTCCTGAGGGCCGGACTTGCAGGGAAGAAAGATGGTGTCCCTGTCACAGCGGACCGGCTGGTGCGCCGTCCCAGATTGCATCCACGATACCGGCACGACCCGGGACTAGGCCGCCGCCAATGCGCCGAGACCGAGCTTGGATCGTAGCCACCCGCCCATCTCCTCGATAGCCTGGTCTACCTCGGGCACACGGCCGGCACCCCAGATGAAGCTGTGCTGGCCTTCAGGCAGGGAATGCAGGCTGACCTCGACGTCAGCGTCTTTCGCTCGCTTTGCGAACTCGATGGCTTCGCCGGCTAGCATCTCATCGGCGCCGTAGTAGACCATGATTGGTGGAAGACCGGACAGATCGGCGTAGAGCATATTGACCCGGGGATCATTCCTGGCCAAACCTGTCCCGCCGATCCACGACTCGCGAAACATTTCCGCCGCCTGCCAGGAGATCAGCGCGTCGGTCTCGGCGTTGGTTTGCAACGTCTCGTTCTTCATCTCCATGTCGTACCAGGGTGAGACCGACAGGATGGCAGCCGGCAGGAGGGCGCCCTTGTCACGTAGTGTCAAAGCCAAACTCACGGCAAGGTTGCCGCCGATAGAGTGACCGATGCTGGCAATGTTCTCCGGGCGAATCCTCTGGGCGAGGAGCCAGTGATACGCCGTCTCCACGTCATCGATTTGAGCGGGGAACTTGTTTTCCGGTGCACGCCGGTAATTCAGCACCAGGGCGCGGACTCCCACCACCTTGGCGATGTGCCCAACGGCCTTTCGGTCGGTGTGCATCGAGGTGACGACTGAGCCGCCAGCGTGGCTGTGCAACAGGACGCGGTCCTTGTCGCAGCCCTCCGGGATACACCACAGTGCCGGTACGCCGTCGGCATCCACTTCAGCGTAGGTGACCGCCTCGGGTTCGCTGGCGGCCAAATGCAGGTTCTCCACGATGTCCCGGGTCGTTGCCAAATCAATGTCCGGCTTCGAGATCCGTTCTTTGATGGACGCGTACAGCTCATTCATACGCTTCAGCTGCTGGCTGGCCATAGCTACTCCTCCTTCGGCTCGGCGATGTGCAGGCGGTCGCCGGCGTTGCTGAGCACGATCCGCGCCGGCGCCTCGCCTGCCCTGCGTGGGATCGAGACCGCTGCCGACTGCCCCGCCGCCAACACCGTCTCGAACCGCGCGACCGCCGCCTTCTCGGTCAGGCCTTGCTGGGTGGTCACCGCCACGTAGAAGCCGTCCGGCTCCGGTATGTAATAGACCAGAGCGGAGCAGTCCGCGCCGAGCTTAGTCCAATGGCCGGCCAAGGGAGCTATATCCGCCGCCTGTGCCGTTGCCATCCCGGCGGCGGCGAACGCGGTGGCCGCAAGGAGGGTCCTCATCTGATTTCTCATCGGGAATAAGCCCTTTCACCGATATAGGGGCAATTGCTCCTATTCGTTTAGAGATGGAGCTATCCTCGTCAGTGTCAAGAGGGAGTGCATTGTGGTGCACAGGGGAGTTGACGATGCAGGTAGATACCCCTATCTAGCCGTATGGTAGCGGCGACGGAAGCCGGGAAGGCTGTCGTAGCCAAAGCCCGTCCGCGCTGGGCTGCAGCCCAACGCCGCTTTGCAAGAAGATTCGATGGCCGACAATAGCACAAACCGCCCACTCGCCCTGGTCACGGGAGTCGGGCCCGGGACCGGCGCGGCGATCGCCCGCCGGTTCTCTGCGGGTGGATACCGTGTCGCTATGCTTGCCCGCAATGGCGAGCGACTCGCCGCACTGGAACGGGAGATCGCCAATGCCAAAGGCTATGTCTGCGACGTGACGGACGAAGTGCAGCTCGACGCGGTGATTGCCGCGGTGAACGCGGAATTCGGCGCCCCGTCGGTGCTGATTCACAATGCCGTCGGCGGTGCTTTTGGCAATTTCCTCGAAATCGACCCCCAGGTCCTGAACCGCAATTTCCAAGTCAATACGATGGCGCTGCTTTACCTCGCCCGCCGTCTCGCCCCGGCAATGATCGAAGCCGGAAGAGGCGCGATCATCGCCAGCGGGAATACGTCGGCGGTCCGCGGCAGGGCGCAGTTCGCCGGCTTTGCGCCGACGAAAGCCGCGCAACGCATCCTCGCCGAGGCGATCGCGCGCGACCTCGGGCCCAAAGGCGTCCATGTCGCCTATGTGCTGATCGACGCGGTGATCGACCTCGCCTGGACGCGCCGCAGGTGGCCCGACGCGCCGGATGAGTTCTTTATCAAGCCGGCGGCGATCGCCGAGGAGATCTGGCACGTCGCGCATCAAGACCGCAGCGCGTGGTCGTTCAATGTCGAGATCCGCCCCTTCGGCGAGACCTGGTGACCGGCGATCGGCAAGAGGCATTCATGACCCAGCTCCGCATCTTCTCATATCTTCCGAACCCGCGGATTTGGAAGGCGACGATCGCGGCGCGGCTCTGCGGCGTCGAGATCGAGCTGCGGGGCAGCTCGCCGCAGGAGCTGCAGGACTGGCTCTGGGATTTCGACGCACGCCCGCTGTCTGAGGTAGAGCCGCAGGTCGCGGAGGGAGCGGAACGGATCGGCCGCGTCGGTTTCACGGGCGGGCGGTTGTTTAAGACCAACGCTTTCCTTCAGGCTAATCCCTTCGGCACGGTGCCGGCGGCGTTCAGCCCCGACGGCCGGATCGGAATCTTCGAGTCGAACAGCATCATGCGCGCCGTCGCCCGGCTCGGGCACGAGCGGTTTGCACTCTATGGCCGCGATCCCTACGAAGCATCGCGCATCGATGGTTTTCTTGACGCAAGCCTGGTCTTCGCGCGCGACGCGCAGATCTACCTCTTCGCTTTGCGCGAGTCCGCTGTCCCGCCCGACAGCCACGCCCGCGCGAAAGAGGCATTCACGACCTATGCCGCCGGCATCGAGCAAGCCTTGCAGCCTGATCGAATGTTCCTCGTCGGCGACGGCGTGACATTGGCGGATATCTGCTTCGTCGCCGAGCTCAGTCTCTTTTCCAATGAACGGACCCGCCACCAAGCATTGGAAAAGAGCGGGCTCGAACCCATTCTTAGCGACGTCCAACTCGCCAAGTTTCCGCGCGCGATGGCGCACTTCGAGAGGCTGACCGACCATCCTGCGTTTGCGCCTGACGTACGACCCTATTTGCAGAGGCTCTCGCCCGCAACAAAATAGGCTCCGTTGACGATGCAGGCAATTACCCCCTATCTAACGTTCAGTCGGTGCTTAGCCCCTATAATCTTGAGGATGACGAAGCGCACCAATGTCCGACGTCGAGCCCGAAATCTGTAACTGCGCCGCGCTTCGCCAAGCGGCGCGCCACGTGACAAAGCTTTATGACGATGCCCTCGCGCCGATCGGTTTGGGCGCGAACCAATTCTCCATCCTGGCGCGGCTGAGCCTCGCCGGTCCGAGCACAATCCAAGATCTGGCACGGCTTCTGGTCATGGATCGCTCGACACTCGGGCACCTTCTGCGCCCGCTCGAAGAGCGCGGTTTCGTCAAGCTCGAAGTGTCAGAACAGGATCGACGCAGCCGTGTGGTAGCGCTGACACAGGCCGGGAACGCTGCCGTCGCCAAAGCCCTTCCGCGCTGGGCCGTGGCGCAACGCCGCTTCGAAAGCACATTCGGTAAGGAGGCCGCACTCGAGCTTCGGATGGTCCTCAAAGAGATAGCGACGGCGGAATACGGCTAGCCCGATGCGGCAGCCATCCAGGTTTCAAACGCGATATCGGAGTTCTTTGGAGGGCGCCATCACGACAAAGAGCGGCGCGCTCGACAAATATCCATACGGCTTTGCCAGCCGCTTCGAAGGGAAGCCCGACACGAACCCGGAGGAGCTGATCGGCGCCGCCCACGCCGGCTGTTTCACGATGGCGCTGTCGCTCATTTTGGGCGAAGCGCAGCTAAAGGCCGAGCACATGGAAACCAAGGCGGAGGTCACGCTGGACAAGGTCGCGGACGGCTTCGCCATCACAGCCGTTCATCTGACCCTCACCGCGAAGATCCCGGGTGCGGACCGGGCGAAGTTCGAGGAGCTCGCCGCCAAAGCGAAGGCCGGTTGTCCCGTGTCCAAACTGCTGAACGCCAAAATCACCTTGGACGCCACGCTCGCATCCTGAGAACGCCGCCGACCGCGCCCTCGACAAGGTGGGAGATTACAAGGCTCCAACGTGAGCGCCTTGTTTCGCCAGCAGATCGAGCCGGTTGATGAACGGGGCAGGCTCGGGCGGCGGCGTCACACCGGCCTTTTTCTCGGCATCCTTCAGCATGTCGGTCAGCATCTTGGTCGCACGCAAATTGGCGCGGGTCGATTCGTTGACCAGCTGGGTGGCGACAGCCTCGCGCTTGGTGATCTCCCGGCGCTCGCCATCGATGGTCACGGTCACCCTCTCGTTCAGTGCGTCGACGAGCAATGCCGGCAAATTCTTCGGGCGCGGTCCGCGCGGGTTGCCGGATTGGCCTTTCTTGAATCCAGTGTGCACCGGCGGCTTGCCGCGGCCGACCTCGTAATCGCGCTTGTTCTCGGACGTCTTGCTCTCGGACATGGGGGGCTCCTGCCATCCTATTCACCCCGCGGCCGGAGCGACACCGCCGCCCCTCTTGCCACGGCGAAGTTCCGCACTACATAGCAGAGCCATGTGAAAATGTCAATTAATGAATTGGTATGTTAGCTATGATAGGTGGTGCCAAACGGCGATCCGAGGATTTTTCGGGCTTCCCTGCCGGTTCCCTGCCACGCCTTCGATTCTTGCCGTCGTCATGACCCAAGTCTATGATTGCACGCGATTTTTCGGCACAGGGGAGCCCCGGAAATTTTTTTCCCGGGTTTTTCCCGCACGGCAGGGAACGGGAGAGGCGCTCGCCGTGGCCCCACTCCCCGCCGGCAGGCTCGATCCACCTGGCGAGCAATTCGTTCATCCGGTGCCTCGATCAGAGTTGGGCTTAGTGTTCCGTTCACACCGGCTGCTTCAACGCGGTGGTGTCGACCGGCGGCTTGCGCAAGCGCTTGCCAGTTGCCGCAAAGATTGCGTTGGTCACTGCGGGAACGATGGCCGAAGTCCCGCACTCACCCATCCCGCCCGGCGGCTCGGAACTCTGGACGATGTGGACCTCGATGGCCGGCGCCTCATCGATGCGCAGGATTTGGTAGGTATCGAAGTTGGCTTGCTCAACGCGGCCGTCCTTCAGCGTGATCTCGCCATAGAGCGCTGCCGTCACGCCGAACATGATCGCGCTCTGGATCTGAGCCCGGACGGTATCGGGATTGACGACAGTGCCACAATCGACCGCGCAGACGACGCGCCGGACACGAACCGTGCCATCCTTCGACACTTCGACTTCGGCAACCTGCGCCATATAGGTCCCGAAGACGAACTGGACGGAGACGCCGCGGCCGACCCCTTTAGGCAACGGCTGTCCCCAACCGACCTTTTCCGCCGCCAGCTCGAGGACGGCTTTGGCGCGGGGCGCCTTGTAGAGAAGAGCCCGCCGATAGGCGACCGGATCTTGCTTCGCCGTCGCCGCCAGTTCGTCCATGAAGCTTTCGGTCACGAAGACATTGTGCGACGGCCCGACGCTGCGCCAGAAGGCCGTCGGAATCCCCGGAGGTTCCACCCGCAGATACTCGACATGCATGTTCGGGAGAGCATAGACCAGATTGATCGCGCCTTCGGTCGTGTCGGGGTCGAGACCATTGTTGAACGCCGGAGGGAGCCATCTCGCGAGGACCGAGGAGCCCGCGAAGCGATGGTTCCAGGCGACCGGCATCCCCTTCTCATCGAGAGCGGCAGACATCCGGTCGAACCAATAGGGCCGGTACATGTCGTGCTGAATGTCTTCCTCGCGGGTCCAGACGACCTTCACCGGCCCGTCGACATGCTGCGCGATCTGGACGGCGCGGATCACGCCGTCGCTCTCGAGCCGCCGTCCAAAACCACCGCCGATCAAATGGTTGTGCACGACGACCTTGTCCAACGGCAACCCGGCGGTCTTCGCCGCCGCCGCCTGGACTCGGGCTAGGGCCTGGCTGCCGATCCAGACTTCGCAGCCGTCGTTGCGGACATGAACCGTGCAGTTCATCGGCTCCATCGTCGCGTGCGCGAGGAACGGAACCTGGTAGGTCGCCTCGACCTTGGTGACCGCGCTCGCCATGGCCCTGTCGATATCGCCGATGTTCTGCGCGACCGGGCCCGAATTGAGCGTCGCCTGTTCGAGCTCGCGCGCGATCTCTTCCGTGTTGAGCTTGGCGTGCGGACCGTCGTCCCATTCGATCACCAGGGCCGCCAGCCCTTTCTTCGCAGCCCCCATATGGTCGGCGACGACAGCGACGGCATCGTCGAGCCGCACGATCTGACGCACACCGTTGACTGCCTTGGCCGCCGCATCATCCACGCTCTTCACACGACCGCCGAAGACCGGCGATTGTGCAAGGGTCGCGATCTTTACCCCCGGCGGCCGAACGTCGATGCCATAGACAGCCGTTCCGTTGACCTTGGAAGGCGCATCCAGCCGCTTGGCCGGTGTGCCGATGAGCTTGAAATCCTCCGGCCGCTTGAGCACCACGCTTTCAGGGATAGGCATGCGGGCAGCGTCGGCGGCAAGTTCGCCATATTTAGTGCTTCGCCCCGTCGGCGCGTGAAGGACTTCACCGATTTGCGCGCGGCAGGACGCCGGATCGACATTCCAGCGCTTTGCCGCCGCCGACACGAGCATGGTTCTCGCGATCGCACCGGCTTGGCGCAGCGGCTGCCACGCTCCGCGTATCGCGTTCGAGTTGCCAGTTGCCTGCACTCCCAGCAAGGGATTGCCGTAGAGCTTTTCGTTGGGCGGAGCATGCTCCAGCTGCACCTGTTTCAGGTCCACCTCCAGCTCTTCGGCGATCAGCATCGGGATGGAGGTATAGGTGCCCTGGCCCATCTCGACATAGGGCATGGTAAGGACAATCTGCCCATCTCGGCCGATGCGCACGAACGCATTCGGCGCCCAACCACCGGCGTCGGCAGCAGCTGCTGCGCGGCTTAGTCCTGGCAGACTGAGACTGAGTAACAGCCCCCCGCCCGCGGCTGCACCGGTCTTGATGAATGTCCTGCGAGAGAGCCCAGTCCCAGAATGCGGGTCCACCGCGCCATCGGGGCTCGCAGCAAATCGATCGTGGAACATGTCAGCCTCTTTGGACGGCAGGCGAGGACGGCTTCGCCGCCTGTTTGATCGCCTCGCGGATGCGAACATAGGTGCCGCAGCGACAGATGTTGCCGGACATCGCATCGTCGATATCGGCATCGCTCGGGTGTGGATTGCTCGCCAGCAGCGCGGATGCGGACATGATCTGGCCGGACTGGCAATAGCCACACTGAACGACTTCGAGATCGAGCCACGCCTTTTGAATCTGCTGGCCCGCTGGCGTATCCCCACAGCTTCGATCGTGGTGACCGCGGCACTGCCAACGCTATCGATGGTCGTGATACAGGAGCGGGTCGGCGCCCCGTCCAAATGAACCGTGCAGGCACCGCAGAGCGCCATCCCGCAGCCGAACTTGGTGCCTGTCATGCCGAACACGTCACGAAGCACCCACAGCAGAGGGGTGTCTCCGTCGACATCGGCGGTGCGATCTACACTGTTGACCTTGATCTTGAACGCCATGCTCATCTCCTGGATGTCGATTCGTTGAGCAGCCCCGACCAAAGGAGGACGCGCGGGCTGGAGAATTGATGCGGCAGCGAAGCCGGACGTCGCTTCAGCGTGTTGGCGTGCCGGCCGTCGCCGAGAGTACAGGGACCGCCACGCTTACCAGCGCGCCCGACGCGATGTAGCCGTCGATTTCGTCATCGCGCAGACCGAGTTCACTAAAGACTGCGCGGTTGTGTTCCCCTTGGAACGCCGGATCTCCGAGTGACGCGAGTTGATCATCGGAGAAATGCCACGGGCGGCCCGGCAGGCGGTAAGTCCCGCCGTTGCGATCCGAGACTTCCTGGACAGCGCCCCAATACTCCGCCCATTCCATCTCTGAGAGCTGCTTCAGCGAGCGCACCTCGCCGAGCGCTATCTTGGCCTCGTCCAATTGCGCGTCCAGGGCGCCAATGTCGCGAAACGTCAGGATCCAGGTCTGCACGATGCGATGCAGCTCTGCGAAATGCGCCCGGCGCGCCGCCGCAGTCGCAAAACGAGGATCGTCTGCGAGGTCGGCGCGCCGCATCGCCCGCAGATAGGACGGGAAGGTGCGGGAACCAACGAGGCTCGTGGCGACGGTGAAATGCTCGCCGCCCGGTCCCTTAAAGAACGGGCAGTCGGTCGCCCCGAGGATCGCCGGTTCGGCGCCGAGATCGGCGTCGTTCAGATCGACATGCGCGCGCTCGTTGACGGCCATCAGGGTCGCCGCCATCGCGACATCGATGTATTGGCCGGTCCCCGTCGTCGCGCGCCGATGCAACGCCGCCAGGATCGCGACCACTGCCTGCAGCCCCGCATAGACGTCGGCGTGCGATAAGCTGTCGGTCCGCGGCTCGCCCAGAACCTCGCCGTAATGGCGAATGCTGTTGGCAGTGAACCCGGCCTCGGCTTGGACCGTCGGCGCATAGGCCATTCGGCCTTGCCACGGTCCACCCTGTCCGTAGCCGGTGATCGAGGCATAGATCAGGCGCGGGTTGCGCGCGGCCAGGGTCTCGTAGTCCAGTCCGAAGAAACGGAGCGTTCCGGCCCGGAAGTTCTCGACAACCACATCGGCCGTGTCGCACAGGCGAAGCGCCAGCGCGCGGGCGCCCGGCACGTTCAGATCGATGCTGACATTGCGCTTGCCGGCATTCTGCTGCGCGTAGTAGCCCGACATGCCCTCCGTCGAAGGAAACGCGAAACGCGAGACATCGGGCCGCGGCGGCTCGATTTTGATCACCTCGGCGCCGAGATCGAGCAGGGTGCGCGCGCAGAGCGGACCGGCGAGGACGCGCGAGAAGTCGACGACACGGATCCCGCTGAGAGGACCGCTCACGTCAGCGCCCCGTGAATTTGGCGAGACCCGGGCCATTCTCGCGGAACGAGGCCAGCCCGATCTTCAGATCTTCGGACGCCCAGATCGGCTTCTGGATCTCGGCCATCGCCTCGTCGGCAGCGAGAACCCCTTCATTGACGGCGATGTGGACGAGACGCTTTGTCGCCGCATGGGCAACCGTCGGTCCGTGCGCCAATTCCTCGGCGATCGTGAACGTCGTCTCCTCCAGCGCGTCGTCTGCGACCACCAGGTTGACGAGACCCCACCCCTCTAAGGTCGTGGCGTCATAGCGCCGTCCCAGCATCGAGATCTCCTTGGCGCGCATTGCACCGGCGCGCTGCACCTGCCGCTGGATGCCGCCGAGCAACGGGTGCAGCCCGAGTGCGACCTCGACCGAGCCGATCTTTGCCGAGCTCGCCGCGACGATGTAGTCGCAGGCGAGGGCCAGCTCGAACCCGCCGCCGAGGCAGACACCGTGCACACTCGCAACGATCGGGATCGGCAGCAGCTCGAGCAATTTCAGGAAATCGACGCCGCCGATCGCNGCCTGGCTTCTGCCGCTCTGCTCGATGCGCGAACCGAAGAGAGCGACGTCGGCGCCGGCCGAGAAGTGGCGCAGCCCGCTGCGCAGGACAATGGCCCTGCTACCGGCCTCCTGGGCACCGGCGATCTCGGCCGCAATCGCGCCGATCAGGGTCGGCCCGAGCAAATTGTACGGCCGGTACTCCATCGTGAGGACCGAGATCAACCCTCGCTCCTCGCGCCGAACTACGACATCCTCGTCCATGAACATCCTCCTCTTCAGCTGGCCGCCTTGATCAGCACGCGCTCGAGATTGGAGTCCAGTTCGCGCGCGACCGCGATGACGCGCTCGTCGCCAAATTGTCCAAAGAGTGACGAAGGCCGGTCATATTCGAAGGTCGCGCGGCCGGCCTCGTTCTCGTACAGCACGACGCGCAGCGGCGCGTATAGCGAGGCCGGCAGCTGGTGTCGGGTCATCCTTGTCGCCGTCAACGGATTGCCGATGTCGTATTGCACCGCCTTGCGGGGTTGGCCGGTGATCCGCAGCAATCCGCCGTGATCTCTGCTGTTGAATATCGAAAGTTCCGGACCGCGTTCCAGCTCTTTTCTGGCCCGGTCGCTTTCACCGTATTGCAACAGCACGAAAATCCTGGCGTCGAGTTGTGGAACTAGGCTTTCAAGCGCCGCCTTCACGTCTGAAAAGGAGTTCCTAGACTCGATCTTGATGTGTTCGACCTGTATCGTTTGCTGGATGATGACCGGATCAGACATAAAAGCCCCCATTGCAGGGATTGGAATGGAACGATCGGACGACAGGCTGGGGATTAACGGCTCCCTCCCGCGCGTGCATTCTGGATCGCGGCCCAGATCTTTTGCGGCGTCAGCGGCATATCGAGATGCGCAATGCCAAAGGGCGCCAGCGCATCGAGTACTGCATGCACGATCGTCGGCGGTGCGCCGATCGAGCCGCTCTCACCGATCCCCTTCACTCCGAGGGGATTGGTGGGAGACTTGGTCTCTTGGAACTACGATCTGATGCCGGGGAGCGAATCCGCGCGCGGTACCGTGTAGTCGAGCAATGACCCGGTCAACAGTTGGCCCGTCTCGCGGTCGTAGCACACCTCTTCATAGAGGGCCTGCCCGATGCCCTGGGCCACGCCGCCGTGGATTTGCCCGGCGGCGAGCAACGGGTTGATGATCGTGCCCGCGTCGTCGACGGCAACGTAGTCGAGGATCTCGACCATCCCGGTATCCGGGTCGACCTCGACATGGGCCATATGAACGCCCGACGGCGCTCCCATTCCGGTGGGATCGTAGAAGAGAGTTTCGTCCAACCCCGGCTCCATCCCGTCGGGCAGAACGTGACCCAGATATGCCATTCGCGCGACTTTGGCGAAGGCCAGCGGCGCAATGTTCGTTCCCAGGACAGAAAAACTACCGCCTTGAAATGTCAGGTCCTGTGCGGCGACCTCCATCATTTGTGCTGCGATCTTTTTCGCCTTCTCGACGATGCGCCCCGCACAAAACTTGACGCTCGATCCCCCGACTGCCATCGAGCGCGAGTTGAACGTTCCGTGCCCGGCCTGGACCTGCTTTGTGTCTCCCTGCACGATGTCGATATTCTCCGGCGGCATCTGTAAGACATCGGCAGCAATCTGCGCCAGCACGGTCGCGTGCCCGTGACCCTGGCTCATGGAACCTGAGTAGACAATCGCTCGTCCGCTCGAATCGATAGCGACCCGCGCGCTCTCCCAGCCGCCGCGGTCGAAGCCGCTGGCGGCCAGGCGACGCGACGGCGCCATGCCGCACATCTCGGTGTAGGCGGCAACGCCAATACCGCGATAATTCCCGGCATTGCGCAGGCGTTGCTGCTCCTCACGGCGTCTGGCGTAGTCGAACGCAGCGACGGCCTTGTCCAGACAACCCTGGTAATCGCCGCTGTCATAGATCACCGACCGACTGCCATAAGGGCGATAGGGGAATTCGGATTGCGGCACGAAATTGATCCGCCGCACGGCGACCGGATCGAGACCGAGATGGCGGGCGACCGCTTCAATGGTGCGCTCCGCAATATACGTACCTTCGGGCCGCCCGTAGCCGCGATAGGCGTCGACCGGAACAGTATTGGTGACAATCACTTTCGAGACGGCCTCGAAGTTCTCGATCTTGTACGTTCCCGTCCCGTAGCTCACCGTGTTCACGGTGGGACCGCCCGAAGCCATGTTCGACAGGTACGCCCCGACATTGCCGAGCGTCTCGACTTTCATGCCGAGGATGCGGCCGTCATTGAGAAAGGCTGCCTCGATCAATTCCGCATGCGCCCTGCCGTGACTGGTGGCCTGATGACTTTCGGACCGTGACTCCCACCATTTGATCGGACATTTCAGCTCGCGGGCCAGATAGGCGCAGAGCAGCTCCTCGGGGTAGAGGTGCATCTTTGCCCCGAACCCTCCACCGATATCCGGTGCCACCACGCGCAGCAGATGCTCTGGAATTCCTACCGTTTCGGCGATCCAGCGCCGGTGCATGTGAGGAACCTGACTGGGCAGGTAGATCGTCAGCCTGTCATCGGCGCTCGGCTCGGCGACGATAGCGCGCGTCTCGAGGCAGGTCGGAATGAGGCGGTTGTTGACGAGGCGTAAGCGCAGCAGTTGATCCGCCTGGCGAGCCGCCGCGGCGTAATCGCCCCCGCCGATCTTGAAATACGTTGTTGTGTTGTGCGGGACGTTGTCGTGCAGCTGCGGAGCGCCATCGCCAATGGCGACCGCCTCGTCGGTCACGGCAGGCAACGCGTCATAAATAACTTCAATGCGCTCCAGCGCGTCGAATGCCATCTCGCGCGTCTCGGCGACGACAAGGCCAACACATTCGCCGACGAAACGAACCCTGTCGACCGCCATCACCGGCCGGTCTGGCACCACCGTGCCAGGTACCACCCAGTTGGGCTTGATGTTGCCGATCCTGCCGGCGAGATCGGCGCCGGCGAGTGCAAGGCGCACGCCTGCCGCGGCCCTGGCCGCGGACAGGTCTACCCCGGTAATGACAGCGTGCGCATGCGGCGAACGAAGAATCGCCACATAAAGCATGCCGGGCAGCTTGATGTCGTCGACATACCGCCCCTTGCCAGTGAGGAATTTGAAATCCTCCCGTCGGCGGAGCGACTGGCCGACATAAGGCGTCGACGGCGCTGCATCGGTTGTCACGGCGGTCGGCCTTTTTAAAAGGTCTCGACCCAGGGCCGAAGCTCGACCTCCAACGACCAAGCGCTGCGCGGCTGGCGCAGGACCTCAATATAGGTCTGGGCGATTCCGTCGGGATCGAGCGTGCTGTCCGGCCGGTCCGCGGGATCGGGCCGTCTCGCGTTCCGGACCCCGCCGTCGATGACGAAATGGGCAATGTGGATGCCTTTGGGCCCGAGCTCGCGCGCCGTGCTCTGCGCCAGACCACGCAGGGCAAATTTGCCCATCGCAAAGGCCGCGGAGAGTGGGTACCCCTTCACACTTGCGCTGGCGCCGGTCAGCAGAATTGCGCCGCGGCCATGCGGTATCATGCGCCTTGCCGCCTGCTGGACGACGAGGAACCCGCCATAGGCCGATATCTCGATCGCTTTCCGCACGGCTTCCGGGTCAAGATCGGCAATCGGGCCGTGCGCCCGCGCGCTCGCGTTGTAGAGCACGACATCAGGCTCCCCGAGCCGGCTATCGGCATCGGCGAACAAGCGCGCGACTGCCGCGGGGTCTGACGCATCGACGGCGAATGTTTGCGCGCCCGTCTCGGCGGCGAGCGGCGCCAGCTTCTCCACATTGCGCGCCGCCAAGCCGACCTTGAGACCAGCCGACGCCAAACCGCGGGCAACCGACGCGCTGATGCCCGAACCTACCCCGACGATCAGAGCGACGCGATGAGGAATATCCGTCATAAACCACCTCCCGATGTGTCAGCGTGGCGCTCGGTCGCCGCTTTGGCGCCCCACTGCGGGTTGCAATCGGCGCTTGAGGCCTGTAAAAATAGGCGCAGCTACGCGCAGATAAGCGCAACCGCACGGATGTCAAGATAAGAGGATCTGCGATGTCTACCGACGCCCTGTTAGGGCCTGATGACTGCAACTGTCTCGCTGTCCGCCAAGCTGCCCGGCACATCACGCAGTTTTACGACCAGTTTCTGGCGCGTGGCGGGCTGCGCACGACGCAGTTTTCGATCCTCGCAAAACTGAGGCGGCTGGGGCCGATGACAATTAACACCCTTGCCGCGGATCTCGTCATGGACCGTACAACTCTCGGACGGAACATCCTGCCGCTGGAGCGTGACGGCCTGATCATGGTGGAGAAGGGAAGCCGCGATCGCCGGAGCAAGGAGCTGCGGCTCACCGAGGCCGGTGCTGCTCGATTCCGGGTGGCGACGAAGGGATGGGCGCAAGCGCAAAGGCAGTTCGCGGCGGCGTTCGGGGCCAAGCGCACCGTCGACCTGCGCGCTCTCCTGCACGCCGTCGCCGCGACGGACCTCGGGACGGACGGCGTCGGCGGCGAGGAGCCCGGATCCACAAACAACTCGCCCCCACGCGGCTAGGCGATGGTGTTAGCGTTGTGAGCGAGGCGCGTGGGGATGCATGCCTGCTTTACCGCCCCGCGAAGACCGGCGCGCGCTTTTCGACGAACGCCTTCGCCGCCTCTCGATGATCCTCGGTGCGGGCCGCCTGCACCATGTTGGCTGCCTCCATGTCGAGAAGCTCGGACAACCCTTCGCTCTCGGCGCAGTTCATGTTGCGCTTCATCAGGCTGAGAGCGACCTGGGGGCCCTGCGCCAAGGACCGGGCGAGTTCCATCGTGGCATCGCCGAGTTGATCGTCCGGGATGACGCGGTTGACGAGGCCGAGCGACAGTGCCTCTTGGGCATCGACCGGCCGACCTGTGAAATAGAGCTCGCGCGCCTTGGCCGTGCCGACCAGCTTTGTCAAAAAGAAGCTCCCGCCGAAATCGCCGGACAAGCCGACCTTGACGAAGGCGGTCACTAATCTGGCAGAGACGCCGGCAATCCGCAGATCGCAAGCGAGGGCAAAGGCGAGCCCGGCGCCTGCCGCCGGACCGTTGATCATCGCGATCGTCGGCTTCGGCAGCTCGTGCAGGATGCGGGACACCTCCATTCGCGAGCGTAGATGCACTGTCGCCTCGGCCGCGCTTCGCTGCTCGCCGCCTTCGGCCATGCTCTTGACATCGCCGCCGGCGCAGAAGGCCCGACCGGCGCCGGTCAGGACGATCACCCGTACGGCAGGGTCGCCGGCGAGCCGCGGCAACCCGCGGAGCAATCCTTCCATGATCGGCGTCGACAGCGCGTTCATTCGCTCCGGCCGGTTGAAGGTCAGCGTCGCCACGCCGTCTTCGATGGTTTCGATCAGCTCCGGCATGATGTCTCGTCCCTTCCTCTCCGTTTGCCTGGTCTCACGCCGCCAGCAAGGCCTCGAGGCGGCCGCTGATGATCTCCTCCGCGCCTTGCATGATCCTGTCGATAAGCTCCTTGCAGGTCGGGATGTCGTGAATGAGTCCGGCTACGATGCCGCAGCTCCACGCCGCCGCATCCATGACGCCCTCTTGCAGGACTCGGCGGTTCTCCGATCCGGCGACGAGGTGGCGGATGTCCTCGATCGCTGTCGCGGCACCCTTCTCGCGCGCAATGGCGAGGATCCGCTCGACTGCCGCATAGGTCAGCACGCGCTCGGTATTGCGCAATGGTCGCATGATCAGGCGCGTCTGTAGACCGGTGATGAAGCCGAGCCCGCCGGCGTTCGACACCGCAGGCGCCGTCTCGGCGTTCTCATCGATGTCCGTCTTTCATGGTGGCTGCTACTGCTGTCCGGGCGAACCGGGCCGCGACGCAAGGAGGACTGGCGCCACGCCTACCTCAATACGCCGCACGGCCATGCAGTCGAGCTGGCCGCCGCACGCCCTGAGCCGGGCAATGCAGACGATCACGACCAAGAAGCCAGCGGCGCGCCTCAACGGCATGGCCTGGCTCCAATCGTTCGGCCGATAGCAGTCAGCCCCGACGCGGCGCGGTAGCGCTGCCTGGGCGGAGGGCAACGTCTCGCTGGCCATCATTTTTGCGGGCGGCAGGCAAACGCTGCAGCGACGATCGCGGGCGAGGGCGTTGTCAAGTTAAACAACCGTGGCGGGACTCGGGGCCGGGATTGAAGGTCGGATATGCCGACAATCTCTGCCCAGCATGCGGTGCCTGAGTAGCATCCGCGGTTTGGTCAAATCGGTGTAGGGGTTCTGGGCGCGCATCTCCGGCTGATAGTGGTCACGGATAAGAGCACGAACCTCCTGGCGAAACGCATCGCCGTCCGGCGAGATGTCCATTGCACTATCTCCCGGTCACTGCGTCGCCATAATTAGTTTTAAAAACACACTTGTCAAGATAATTTCCGATAGCGTCCTCACTCCCCGGTCGTCTCGCCCAGGGTCGATAATTGGCGCCGCGCTGCCAATGATGCGGCACGGCGGCTGCCCCGGGCCCAAGCGCCAATGCACAATCTGCCCATTGAAAAGTTTTAAAATCACACTTATTATGGTGACCCATCGATTGCGCGAGCGAGATCATCGTGTTGGGTGTGCTCCCGGCAGGTACGACCGGCAAGATCCTGAAGCATCGCCTGGCCGAGGTCGCCCGTGACCAGCAGATACGGCAGGCATAGCAAACGCCCGAGGACATGCAGGAGGCTCCATTGGAACACAGGAACGCAACCGCAGCGGTAATCGGCGCCGGCGACTTCATCGGCGGCGCCATTGCCAAGAAGTTTGCTTCCGAAGGGTTCACCGTCTTCGCCGGGCGGCGGCACGGTGACAAGCTGGCGCCGCTGGTCGCTGAGATCGATGCGGCGGGTGGGCATATCGTCGGCCGCTCGCTCGATGCGCGCAAGGAGGACGGGATCGCCGCATTCCTCCAGGACGCCGATGCGGCTGCACCGCTCGAAGTGTGCATTTTCAACGTCGGGGCCAATGTCAATTTCCCGCTGCTCGAGACCACCGAGCGGGTGTTCCGCAAGGTCTGGGAGATGGCTTGCTATGCTGGCTTCTTGACCGGTCGCGAAGCGGCGCGCCTGATGCTGCCGCGCTGCCGGGGCAACATCTTCTTCACCGGCGCTACGGCCGGCATGCGCGGCGGGGTCGGCTATGCCGCCTTTGCCAGCGCCAAGTTCGGCCTACGCGCCGTCGCGCAGAGTGCGGCGCGCGAGCTCGGGCCGAAGGGCATCCACGTCGCGCATCTGGTCATCGACGCCGGCGTCGATACCGCCTGGGTGCGCGAGCGGATCAAGGAGCGGGAGGGCGAGGCGGCCCTTGCCAATCTCGATCCGGGCCGGCTGATGCGGCCGGCCTCGGTCGCCGAGGCCTATTGGCAGATTTATCAGGAGCCGCGCGACGCCTGGTCGTTCGAGCGCGAGATCCGGCCCTTTGCGGAAAAATGGTGAGACCATGGCCAAGGTCGAGTTCCACTTTGATTTCGGCAGCCCCAATGCCTATCTGGCGCATCTGGCGATCCCGGAGATCGAGCGACGGACCGGTGCGAAATTCGAGTATGTACCGGTGTTGCTGGGCGGCGTCTACAAACTGACCGGCAACCGGTCGCCGGCAGAGAGCCTCGCCGGCATCAAGAACAAGCCCGACTACGAGCGGCTCGAGACGGCGCGCTTCATCAAGCGCCATGGCATCACGCGCTTCCATCACAACCCATTCTTCCCGGTCAACACCCTGACCATCATGCGCGGCGCCATGGCGGCGCAGATCCTCGGTGTCTTCGAACGCTATGTCGACGAGATCTACCGGCACATGTGGTCGGAACCGAAGAAGCTCGACGACCCAGCGGTGCTGCGGGCCGCCTTGCTCGAGTCTGGTTTCGACGCCGAGCGGTTCGGCGGGATGGTCCAAGACTCCGATGTCAAGGCGCGATTGCTCGCCAATACGGAACGCTCGGTCGAGCGCGGTACTTTCGGCTCGCCCACGTTCTTCGTCGGCGACGAGATCTTCTTCGGCAAGGACCGGCTGCGCGATGTCGAGGAGATGATCCTGGCAGCGCGCTAGAGCCGATATTGCTGTATCGGGTTCGGCTGTCATTGCGAGCGAAGCGAAGCAATCTCGCGGGGCAAAGGACGCGGTGCGCGGCTTGGAGATTGCTTCGTCGCTTCGCTCCTCGCAATGACAGCTCAAATTCGGCAACACGCGCCCAGCTGGAGGCAAGACCAGTGAAAGGAGATCGAAGCCGGGAGCGAGCCAGGGCGCTGGGATACCCTCGAAAGTTTGAATATTGAACCCGATTCGCTATATGATGATTGGAAGGATCAACAGGCATTGCGGAAGAATGGATGCGTTGGAACGAGCTCAGTGAAGAAAATTGCTCGATGGCGCGCACGGTCTCGGTGATCGGCGACCGTTGGACCCTACTGATTCTGCGGGACTGTTTTCTGCGCGTGCGGCGGTTCGAGGATTTCCAGGAGCGTCTCGGCATCACCCGGCCGATCCTTGCCAGCCGGCTCAAGAAGCTCGTTGACGAGTTTGTCCTGACCAAAGTGCCCTACCAGCAGCGGCCGGTGCGTTATGAGTATCGCCTGACACCAAAAGGGCTGGACCTCTATCCGATCGTCATGGCGATCGTCCACTGGGGCGATGTCCACATGGCCGGGAAGAAGGGGCGGCCGGTGCTGCACACCCACGATCTCTGCGGCAAGGAGTTCGATCCGGTGATGGTATGTTCGGAATGCGGCGAACCGCTTGTGGCGAGGCAGGTCCACGTCCATCGCGGCCCCGGCGCCAAAAGCCCGCGACATCTGCCCCTGGAGGTCGATCTGCCAGCCGCTCGCCGCGTCGCGAAGCAGCAGGCGGCAAGCTGAGGCGATTATGCCGTCCTCGGCCTGTTGGCTGCCATGCTGGTACGGTAGGCCGGCCGAGACGTGATCCTCTCCATATAGGCGAGACAGGCGGCGGTAACCGGCACCTGATAGCTCACCGCCCAGGTCAGGCAGGTCGTGAGCAGCATGTCGGCAGTAGTAAACCGTCCACCGACCAGAAAAGGCCGCCCGTCTTGCAGCGCTTGCTCGGCATGACGCAGCTGCGCCGCGAAATAAGAAGCGGCGCTTTCCAGCGCTACCGGCGACTCGCCGTAGATGTGCTTCAGATCGCCGTGACGGCGCATCACGTAGAGGCTGGTTGCGTCAAGCTCGGTCGCGGCATAGAAGCACCATTCGAGCCAACTCGCCTGCTCCCGCGGGTCCGTCGGGATCAGCGCATTCTCCGGAGTGCCGTAGACATTGGAGAGATAGGCGGCGATCGCCGGGCTCTCGGCGATCTCGAAATCGCCATCCTGCAGCAATGGGATCTTCTGCCGCGGGTTGAGCTTGGTGTACTCAGGGGTCTTGGTCTCGCCGGTGCGCGGCAGGATCGGCCGGCACTCGTAATCGAGGCCGAGCTCGTGCAATGCCCAATGGGCGCGCAAGGTCCGGCTGGTTCCGACGCCCCACAGCACCAGCCGCCCCAAGGGTCCGTCGCTCATCGCTACCATCGCTCGCTATAGGGCCGGAGGTCGAGCTCGTGCGTCCAGCCGTCGCGCGACTGGTTGTGCAATGCCCAGTAGGCCGCCGCGACGGAGCTGGTCTGGATCAGGCTGTCCGGCGNCAGATCGGGCATCGTTCCGGTGGCGGCGCTGAGCCGTCTGTGGATCGCCTCGCTGTCGACCGCACCGTCGATGATCAGATGGACGACATGGATATTCTTGGGCGCCAGCTCGCGCGCCATGGACTGTGCGACCGCGCGCAGGCCGAACTTCGCCGCCGCGAAGGCGGCGAAGCCCGAACCGCCGCGCACGCTGGCGGTGGCGCCGGTAAACAGGATGGTGCCGCGACCGCGCGGCACCATGTAGCGGGCCGCCTCGCGGCCGGTCAGAAAGCCGCCATAACAGGCAAGCTCCCAAGCCCTGAAGAACAGCCTGGCACTGGTCTCGATCAGCGGAGCCTTTACGTTGGCGCCGGCATTGAAGAGGCAGACTTCGACCGGTCCCAGCTCTGCCTCCACCTGGGCGAAGAGCGCCTGGACCGCCTCTTCATTGCGCACGTCGGTGGCGACGGCGCGTGCGGTGCCGCCCGATGCCACGATCTCCTGCACGATGCTTCGAGACTTCTCGGCATCGCGCCGCGCCATGCAAACGCAGTAACCCCCGGCGGCAAATCGCCGCGCCACCGCCGCACCAATCGCGTCACCGGCGCCGACCAGCAGGGCCACCCCGCTCCTCGAGATCTCGGTCATCCTCGCCCGTCTCTTCCGTAAGTTCTTAAACCAAACTAACCTATCATTTTTGAAGGTGGACGCAAGGGTCGTGTACGGCTGTGCCGCCCATGCCGGGGCAGCCGCGTTGGGAAATGATCTTGTGCCTGCGGCGGTAACCCCGATATAGGTTCTCTAAATAAACTCGAGGTGCGACATGCCGGGCCCATTGGAGGGAATCAGGGTGCTCGATCTGACGAGCGTGGTCTCGGGGCCGTTGGCGACCATGTTCCTCGCCGACCAGGGCGCGGAGGTGATCAAGATCGAGCCGCTCGGCGGCGACATCACCCGCCACAGTCGGCAATCGGTAAGTGCCTCCGGGGAGTTCTCGGCACTGTTCGTCTCCACCAACCGCGGCAAGCGCTCGCTGTCGCTCGACCTCAAGCGGCCCGAGGCGGGGACGATCATGCGCAGGCTCGTTGCCCGGGCCGACGTGCTGGTGCAGAACTTCCGGCCCGGCACGATGGAACGCCTCGGTCTCGGCGAAGCGGCGCTGCGCGCTCTCAATCCGCGCCTGATCTATGTCTCGATCAGCGGCGTCGGCGAGAGCGGGCCTTACGCGGGAAAACGGGTCTACGACCCGATCATCCAGGGCCTGTCGGGCTTCGCCGACATCCAGGCCGAGCCCAAGACCCGCCGACCGCAGATGATCCGCACGATCGTCGCCGACAAGACGACGGCGATCTTTGCCGCTCAGGCGGTGACCGCCGCGCTCTATGCCCGCGAGCGGACCGGCCTGGGCCAGCACATCCGGCTCGCGATGCTCGACACGATGATCGCCTATCTTTGGCCGGAGGCGATGACTCAGTACACGGTGGTCGGCCGGGAGGCGAGCACCGCCGACCCCACTGCGCGCCCCGACCTGATCTTCGAGACCGCGGACGGTTACATCACGGTCGGCACCATCTCGGATTCCGAGTGGCGCGGCTTTTGCGTCGCCTCGGAACGACCTGACCTTGCCGAGGATCCCCGGTTCGGCACGCCAGGCGGCCGTGCGGCCCACGCCACCGAGCGGATCCTGATGATGGCGGAGATCATCAAGCAATGCCCGACGGCGGAATGGCTGCAACGCCTCGACACCAACGACGTCCCGTCGGCTCCGGTATTGCGGCGCGGCGAAGTGATCGCCAACGAGCAGGTACTGACGCGGGAGCTGATTGCCGAGTTCGACCACCCGGACATCGGCCGCGTCCGCCAGCCCAAGCCGGCGGCCCGCTTTGACCGCACCCCGGCCGAAATACGAGGGCCGGCGCCGCGCATCGGCGAGCACAGCGCAGCGATTCTTGGGGAGCTGGGGCTCGAAGCGGCCGAGATCGAGCGGTTGGCGGCCGAAAGGATCGTGCGCTTGGCGAAGACCTGACCGGGCCGGTCCCACCGCCGCGGTACAGTGAGGAGGCGTCTCCAGCGGCATCGCTAAATCGAGACTATCTTCAGAGGTGCTCGATCGCGCGAGGCCTTGAGCGGATCGGCGAGTGGTGGTCGATCCTATACCGCGCAAGGCGCCGGGGCTACTGCGAAGACCTGCGGGAACCCGCGCAGGATCTGCGGCAGCAGAAGCTGGTCGCCGCCTCAATCATGGGTGATGAAGCCAAAGCTCCACATCGAAAAGCCGAACAGCGCAAGACCGAACATAATCAGCCAGCGGGTGTCGAATTTGCGCGCCGGAACGACGTAGACGGGCACTCCGACGAGCGAGGCCGCACCGGTCGAGTAGATCGCAACTCCGGTCTGCCAGGCGCTGAACCCGCGCACATAGCCGAGAAACAGCGGGGTCAGGTAGATCGTGGAAAAGATGCCGATGCCGGTGACAAAGGACAGAAAGCAGCCGAGCGCAAAGTTGCGGTTGCCGAGCGCCCGCAGATCGACGACCGGGCGCGCGAAGGTCTAGCTGCGGATCACGAACAGAATGCCGGCGATCGCCGCCACCCAAGCGCAGGTCCTGATTGTCGCATCGTCGAACCAGTTCCAGCGCGACCCGTCTTCGAGCACGTATTCGAGGGTGCCGGGGGCGACCGCCATCAACGCCGCCCGACGACAGGCTCCACGAAGCAGTCTCGGGCCGATATGCGCTCGTGCCATCGAGATTGATTCGGAACGGCGCGCGTGACGGCCCGGCCTACATGAAGTAGATTGATGGATACGCAATTGACGGGCCACAGTAAAGGCAATACCGTGGTAATGAAACGACAAACACGACCGGAAGAGGCATGACTCTTCGCAACCGCGAAAACAGTATTCGTAAGATAACGGAATGTTATGACGCGGTGTTTTACGAAAGTCAGGTCGCCACGTCGCTTGAGTCCGCCAGAATTTACCTGAAATTCTTATGGCAATTTTTTCAACCCGCTTCGGTGCTCGATCTTGGCTGTGGACGAGGTACATGGCTTAAGGCGTGCCACGAACTTGGCAGCAAGACATTATTCGGGCTGGATGGAGACTGGAACAACCAGTCATTAATGATCGACAACGACATCAATTTCCAGAGTATCAATTTGAACGAACCATTTGCCCTTCCTGAAAAAGTCGATCTTGCGATCAGTCTGGAAGTAGCCGAACATCTTGAACCCTCCACGGCTCCGCAGTTCATCAAGTGTTTGGCCGCTGCGTCCGATATGGTGTTGTTCAGCGCGGCCTATACGCAACAGGGGGGAACCAATCATATAAACGAGCAGCCCCATACGTATTGGGCGCGATTATTTGCTCTGCACGATTTCGTGCCTTTTGACCTGTTTCGCCCGGAATTTTGGGGCAATGAGAATGTTTGTTTTTGGTATCGTCAAAACACATTCCTGTATACCAGGAAAGACAGTGCGCCCTTTCGAAAAATCAAGTCTCAGGGGCTTAAGGAAATTGTGGACATTGGTTTCATGAATTGCATTCATCCTGACCTATACAATGCGAAACTCAAGGACAATGCGAAACTCAAGGACAATGCGAAACTCAAGCTAGGTTTTAAGAGCCACATTGCCGATCTTCTTCCGAGTGCCTGGCGCGCGATAAGGCGGCGCCTGTAACACAACGAACTACAGCGCCGAGCCGCAAGGTCTGGCGCCCCTGATCGACTGGATGAGCCTTTACGGCGCCTTCTGGCGCGACCGGTTCGATCACCCCGAAGCCCTGTTGAAGGGCAACTGTTAACGAGAGAATGAAAGGATTGACCTACATTGCGTTTCTGGGCCAAACGCCGCTCATGGCACGCCTCGTTCACAGATCTGATCCGGTCAATGTGCGTCGGCGGCAGGCGCCTTTGCGGGCGCGACCTGGCGCAGTAGAGGGACCAGCAATGTGGCGGCGATGAAGGCGAGCATGATGGCGTGAAAAGCATCCGCAAACGCCAAGGTCGACGCCTCGCGATAGGCAAGATGCCAGAGCTCCTTCAACGCGGCGACGTGGCCGGCATCGGGGCTGCCCGGCAGCGTGCCGTAGCGCTGTGCGATGCCGTCGACCATCCTCACCATCGCGCTGTTCGCCGGGGTCAGGTGATAGGCGATGCCGTCGAAATGAAAATTGGTCCTGGTGTTGAGGATCGCGCCGCACACCGCGATGCCGACCGCACCACCGAGATTGCGCATCATGTTGAACAAACCGCTCGCGTATTTGAGGCGCTCCGGCGGCAGGCTGCCGAGGCCCAACGTCACCGCCGGCGCCACCGCGAAGACCTGCGGGAACCCGCGCAGGATCTGCGGCCACAGAAGCTCGTCGCCGCCCCAATCATGGGTGATGAAGCCGAAGCTCCACATCGAGAAGCCGAACAGGGCAAGACCGAACATCATCAGCCATCGCGTGTCGAATTTGCGCGCCAGGACGATGTAGACAGGCACCCCGGCGAGCGAGGCCGCCCCGGTCGAGAAGATCGCCACCCCGGTCTGCCAGGCGCTGAACCCGCGCACATAGCCGAGAAACAGCGGGGTCAGGTAGATCGTCGAAAAGATGCCGATCCCGGTGACGAAGGACAGAAAGCAGCCGAGCGCAAAATTGCGGTTCTTCAGCGCCCGCAGATCGACGACCGGGCGCGCAAAGGTCAGGCTGCGGACCACGAACAGGATGCCGGCGATCGCCGCCACCCAGGCGCAGGCCCGGATCGTCGCATCGTCGAACCAGTTCCACCGCGAGCCCTCTTCGAGCACGTATTCGAGGGTGCCGAGGGCGACCGCCATCAGGGCGATACCGGGGTAGTCCGCTCCCTTCAGCAGCGAGAGATCGGGCTCGTCGATCCTGACCAGCAGGGAGGCAAGGATCGTGACGACGATACCCGGCGCGAGATTGACGTAGAACAGCCAGTGCCAATTCAAGGTGTCGGTGATCCAGCCGCCGATGACGGGCCCCAGAGTCGGCGCGACCGAGGCGATCGTGCCGATCACCGCGGCGGAGTAGACGCGGCGCGGCCCCTGGAAATAGTAAAACGAGGAGGTGAACATGGTCGGGATCATCGAGGCGCCGAGCAGCCCTTGCAGCGCGCGGAAGACGATCATGCTCTCGATGTTCCAGGCGAGAGCGCAGAGCAGGCTGGCGACGGTGAAGCCCGCGGCCGAAGCGGTGAACAGCCAGCGGGTCGAGAACACGCGGGTCAGCCAGCCCGACAGCGGGATCACGACGATCTCGGCAATCAGATAGGCGGTCTGCACCCAGGCGATCTGGTCCTGCGCCGCCGACAAGCCGCCGCCGATCTGTTGCAGTGACGACGCGACGATCTGAATGTCGAGCAGCGCCATGAACCCGCCGAAGCACATCACGACGAACGGCAGCAGGCTCCGCAGCCAGCCGGAGGTAGCGGGCATCGCCGTCACTCCCCTTGGGGGACACCCGGCCGCGTGTCGACGGTGACCGTCGTCGACAGACCCGGGCGCAGCGCGCCGAGCCGCGCGTCGCCGTCGTCGAGCGCGATGCGCACCGGGACGCGCTGAACGATCTTCGTGAAGTTGCCGGTGGCGTTTTCCGGCGGGATCACGCTGAAGACCGCTCCGGTCCCCGGCGCCAGGCTTTCGACGTGGCCCTGGAAGATTCTTCCCGGCAGCACATCGGCGACCACCGTTGCCGGCTGTCCCGGCCGCATATGCGCGAGCTGATCCTCCTTGAAATTGGCGTCGACCCAGAGCCCTTGCGCCGGGATGACGCTCAACAGGTATGCACCGTTCGCGACGTAGGCCCCGACCTGCGCCGCCCGATTGCCGACATAGCCGTCGATCGGCGAGCGGATCTCGGTGTAGCCGAGATTGAAGCGGGCGGTTTCGAGATCCGCCTTGGCCTGGGCGACACCGGCGCGCGCTTCGGCGATCTCCGCATCGAGCACGGACAGCTGCTGCCGGGCGGCGGCGAGGCCTGCTCGAGCTGATTTGATGGCCGACTGCATCTCCTGGTCGACTGCCGATGCCCTCTCGGCATTCTGCCGCGTGCCGAAGGTAGTCGAAGCCAATTCGCGATAGCGAATGGCGTCTGCGCCGGCAAACGTGGCGCGGGCAGCCTTGGCGGCCAGATCGGCCTCGGCCTGATTGATCATCGCCTGTTGCACCACGTATTTCGCCTGGAGCCCGGCGAGCGCCGCCTGCTCTTTGGCGGCTACCGCCTGGGCGTGATCGAGGGCGGCCTGGAAATCGCGTCCGTCGAGGCGGATCAGCAATTGCCCGGCTTGGACATGCTGGTTGTCGGTCACCAGAATTTGCACTACGAAACCCGCGACATGCGGCGATACAGCCGTGACGTTGCCGCCGGCATAGGCGTCGTCGGTGCTTTCGATAAAGCGCCCGACGGTCCACCAGTAGCGGCCGTATCCGATGCCGCCCAAGGTGATGGCGAGCGCTAGTCCGGCAAGCGCCAGATGCCTGCGTCCCAATTGCAGCCGGCCTTTCACTGGAGCGGAGGTCGCCACTCGTTCCAGTACGATGGTTTCCATCACAGCCTCCATCGCATTGCCAAAAGCTCCGCCCGATCCCGAACCTAGGGCTGTTCGGCTACAACGGGGTGGCGCCGTCGTGTGCCCGGGTCGGCAGCCGGTCCCGCGGCTGAACGGAAAGTCGGTGTCGTCAGAAGGCGACCACTGTTGCGGTCCACCAGGACGGGATCGGCTTGCGCGCCGGTCTGGCTGTCGACGACCACGACACTGGGGCCTTCGGGAGCGAAATGCTTGTTGCCCCAGGCGAGCAACGCCCACAGCACCGGGCGAAAATCGCGGCCGGCTTCGGTCAGGACGTATTCGTCGCGCGGCGGTCTTTCGCTGTAGCGGCGGCGTTCGAGCAGGCCCGCTTCGACCAGGGCCTTGAGCCGTCGCGTCAAGATGTTGGGCGCGATCCCGAGGCTCTCCTGGAACTCGTCGAACCGCGTCAGCCCGAGAGACGCATCGCGCAGGATGAGGATGCTCCACCACTCCCCGACCCGGTCCAGGCTGCGGGCGATCGGGCATTGCATGTTGCCGAAGCTCTTGCGACGCATCGGTTCGCCTCCCCTAACTTGCATGTTGCAAGCTACATAGGCGACCGACTATCATCATGCAAGTTATTTTTCGCCAGCCGCAGCAGAGCTAGCGCCTCGACGGGACGTCGGCTTCTCTTGCGATCTCGACGGGTCCGTTGGCCGCTAAAAGTCGGGGTGGCTCCGGGATCGGAAAAATATCGCGGCTATGTCGCGAGCCGGAATTTACTAAGATGCGGCGAGCGCCAGGGCGAAGCTCAGGCGAACGATCATGACGGCGGCGGCGGCTCGCGTTCGTCTTCGAGGGCGCGGACACGGTCGCCGAGCCGCATCTGCTGCTGCACCATGGCCTGCAGCTGGACCAGAGCGTCGGCCAGCGTGTGTTCGAGCCGCAGTGCGATTGCCGTCGCCACCCGCATATCGTCGCGCGCCGCCTCGCTCGCGCGCATCAGGGCTCGCACATTGGCCCCGAGCTTGGTGACGTCAACATTCTTGGCGACGCCCTCGAGATCGGCTTTGGTGGCGAATTGCGCGAGATCGGCTTTGGTGGCGAATTGCGCGAGATCGGCCTTGGTGGCGAATTGCGCGAGATCGGCTTTGGTGGCGAATTGCGCGAGATCAGCTTTGGTCGCCAGACCGGCGGCCGCAGTTGCGATCGCAACTTCGAGATCGGCCTTGGTGGTAAGCCCGGCCAGAGCCGTCTCGATCCGGGCGAGGCGCTCCTCGCTCACGGCGCACCTATGCATTGGGCGTGACAATCGGCAGCGCCCGAACGCACGCATTGAGCGCACGCAATATCTGACGGCGGAAACGACGGGCGCTGGCCGAGCGGCACGCTGCCGCTGACACCGGCGTCGACAAAGGTTCGGGTCGGCTGCCGGTTCCGCTCGAGGCAGCGGCCTTCGATCATCCGCGCCTGCTCGTCGATCGAGATGCCGCTGTCGCGCTGCATGTCAGTGCGGACGCGGCAATAGCCGCAGACCCTCGGGGCGGCCGATTGAACAGGTGCTGGGGATGGGCGTAGATGCGAACTAGCCGTTTTCGCTCTCCCACAGCGAGGTGGTCAGAGGCGGCGCCGTTCCTGACACGGACCGCGCCGTTTCGCCTTTCAAGGCAATCTGAAGCTTACCAGAAGCCCCGCGGCAGCGCCACCGTGGTTAGAAGGTTGACGGGTTTTAACCACCGGCGAGGGTGAGATCTGATCACCCGATCGGCGAGATGCCCAGCCGTTGATCGGGCTCGCGGGGTGCGGCTGGATCGCGCTTGCCGCAAACCAAGCGGCCGGTCCGGGCCAGTTGGGCNGCGCAGCGGGCGCACGAGGAAGGTCACGTCGCGACCGGCTTCGAGAAGCCTGCCGCCGAAATACCCGCCGATGGCGCCGGCGCCGACCACGAGGGTACGCATCTGATCCTCCTGCGGCCGGCTCGCCATCCCCCGGCGTCAGCGCGTCACGATACAGTTTCGAGCGCGAGCGCGATGCCTTGACCGCCGCCGATGCACAGAGTGACAATTCCCCGCTTTAGACCGTCGCGGCGCATCGAGTGGACCAGGCGAGTCGTCAGGACAGCGCCCGTCGCCCCGATCGGATGGCCATGTGCGATGGCCCCACCCTCGACGTTGACGATGTCCTCCGGCAGACCCAGCTCGCGCATCACGACGATGGCGATCGCCGCAAAGGCCTCGTTGATCTCGATCCGCTCGACATCACCGAGCTTCCACCCGGCGCGGTCGAGTGCCCGGCGCACCGCCGGGATGGGTCCGAGCCCGAACATCCCCGGCTCCACCGCCGCGACGCCGTAGGAGACCAGGCGCGCCGCCGGATCGAGCCCGCGCCTTTCCGCCCAATCCCGGTCCGCGAGCACCAGTGCCGCCGCACCGCTGTTGAGGCCCGGTGCGTTGCCGGCGGTAATGCTGCCGTCCGGCCGAAAGGCCGGTTTTAGCGCTGCCAATGCCTCCAAGATCGTCTGCGGCCGGTTGTGCTCGTCGGTCTCAAAGCGGGTCGGACCCTTGCGACCGGGGGCCTCGACGGCAACGATCTCCTCCGAGAACTTGCCCTGCGCCTGCGCTGCAGCAAAGCGCTGCTGCGACCGCAATGCCCACCGGTCCTGCGCCTCGCGGCTGACCTGAAATTCGCGGACGAGGTCCTCCGTATGCCAGCCCGACGGCTGATCCGAGAACGCGTCGTTGAGGCCGTCGCGCAGCATGCTGTCGTAGAGCTGGCCGTCGCCCATGCGGTACCCCCAACGGCCGCGCGCGATCAGGTAGGGTGCCAGATCCATGTTCTCCATGCCGCCGGCGACGGCCGCCTCGACCGCGCCGGACAGGATTTCGTGGGCCGCAGACACGATCGCCTGCGCGCCCGAGCCGCAGACGCGGTTCACGGTCATCGCCGGGACGGATGCGGGTAATCCGGCATTGATCGCGGCTTGGCGTGCCGGGTTCATCTTGGCGCCCGCCTGAACGACATTGCCCATGACGACCGTCCCGACCTCCTTGGGATCGAGCCCGGCCTGCGCGACAGCGGCTTTGATAGCAGCGGCGCCGAGATCGGGCGCCGGGATCTCCTTCAGGCTTCCGCCAAAGGTGCCGATCGCTGTTCGCAGCGGCGCGACAAGAACGACTGAAGACGGCGACATCATCGATCAACTCTCCGGATCGGAGCGTGGCCGGACGGCCGGCGCGGCGCTCGAGTGACAGAAGCGCATATCCGGCCTAGATAGGCGTAGTTACTCTTATGTCAAGGAGAGCCAACGGGCGCGTCGGCAGTTGATTTGCCGCAACCAGCACTCGCTTGACGTTGTCATATGCCGGCGCCTCTTTGGTGGCGATGAATCGCGTTCCCATGTTGATGCCGTCGATGCCGAGGGCGAGAGCGGCGACCAGTGCTTGACACTGGTCCGGTCGGGCGCTCGTAATACCCGTCGCGGGCCGCGAGGGCGCCCCGATATCGATGATGCCCAAGATTGGCGGCTGATCCTTGGTCCGGGCGTGCATGGCAGAGGTAGGTGGACCCACATGACGGATCACTCCCACACCGCACCGCCTTCCGATCCCGAATTGCGGATCAAGGCGCTCGAATCCTTGCTCGTCGAAAAGCAGCTGATCGACCCGGCGGCGGTCGACGATATTATCGAGACCTACGAGCACCGGATCGGACCGCGCAACGGCGCGAAGGTCGTAGCACATGCCTGGACTGATCCAGCCTACAAGGCCCGGCTGATGCAGGACGCCACCGCGGCGATCGCCGAGCTCGGCTTCAGCGGGGCGCAGGGCGAGGACATGGTCGTGGTCGAGAACACGCCCGAGGTGCACAACGTCGTGGTCTGCACGCTCTGCTCCTGCTATCCGTGGCCGACACTCGGCCTGCCGCCAGTTTGGTACAAGTCGGCGCCGTACCGTTCCCGCCTCGTCAGCGATCCGCGCGGCGTGCTCGCGGAATTCGGCCTCGCGATACCCGATCAGACCGAGGTGCGCGTCTGGGACAGCAATGCCGAGTTGCGCTACCTGGTGCTGCCGATGCGCCCCGCCGGCACCGAAGGCTGGAGCGAGGAGCGGCTTGCCGCCTGCGTCACGCGCGATGCGATGATCGGTACAGCGATGATCGGTACAGCGATCGCCGCTCCGCCGGCTTGATCGCAGAAACGGGGGGCAATCGCGATGAACGGCATTCACGATCTCGGTGGAATGCACGGCTTCGGGCCGATCCGGCCGGAGCCGGACGAGCCGGTGTTTCACCACGACTGGGAACGCCGCGTGTTCGGAGTGATGATGGCGGCTTTCGGCGGCGGTCATTTCAACGTCGATCAGTTCCGCCACGCGATCGAGCGAATGGGCGCACCCGACTATCTGATCAGCAGCTACTACGAGCATTGGCTGCACGCGATGGAGACGCTGCTCCAAGAGCGCGGGACCATCAGCCGGGCGGAGCTCGAGAAGAAGTGGGCCGAGCTGTCGAAGGGGACTGCTTGATGACGGTCATCACCAAGGACATCGTTCCGGTGTTGATCAATACCGGCGGCTCGACGCGGGTCGATCAACCGGTGGCGCCGCGGTTTCGGCCGGGCGACCATGTGGTGGTTCGCAACCTCAACCCCGAACACCACACCCGCCTGCCGCGCTACGCGCGCGCCAAACGCGGGATCATCGAGCGCGACCATGGCGTGTTTGTCTTCCCCGACACCTCGGCGCACGACCAGGGTGCCAAGCCGCAGCACGTCTACAGTGTGCGCTTCACCGCAAGGGAGTTGTGGGGCGGTCAGGCGGCCGAGCGGGATACGCTCCGCCTCGACCTCTGGGATGACTACCTCGACCTCGCGCTCTGAGTGGAGAGGCCGTTGAGCGAGGCCACGGCAATGAGTTCCCTGCGCGATTCCGGCGCGCCGGCATTCCGCGAGCCGTGGCAGGCGAAGGCATTCGCCATGGTCGTGTTGCTGCACCGGCAAGGCCGGTTTGAATGGGACGAGTGGGTGCGGGTGCTCGGCGGGGAGATCGCCGCCGCTGCGCAGCAACCCGGCGAGGATCCGGATGCTGCCTATCATCGGCAATTCCTCGCGGCGCTTGAGCGGATCGTCGCCGCACTCGGCATTGCCAACCCAGACGACCAGCGGCGACGCAAGGAGGACTGGCGCCGCGCCTACCTCAATACGCCGCACGGCCATGCAGTCGAGCTGGCCGCCGCCCGCCCTGCACCGGGCAATGCAGACGATCACGACCAAGAAGCCAGCCGAGCGCCTCGACGGCATGGCCTGGCTCCGGTCGTTCGGCCGATAGCAGTCAGCCCCGGCACGACGCGGTAGCGCTGCGTAGGTGCAGGGCGACGCCTCGCTGGTCATCATTTAGCGGGCGGCAGGCGAACGCTGCAACGACGATCGCGGACCAGGGCATTGTCAAGTTGAACAACCGTCTGTGGTCCAGTACGGACCGCTCGACGGAAGGCCTCGCAAAATCAGCATATAGGTGCAGAAGCTAAGAACCTGACCCAAAAGCCTACGTCGCATGCTCGTCAATGGCCACCGACCGCTTTCGGCCCTCACAGCGGGCGTTCGGCCCTTCGCGCCGGGAACGGCTCTTCCTGCCCCGAAGCGGTCCTCCGCAACCGCTTAAAGATCGACGGGCTCGGGAGGGAACCGGCCATTCGATACTGGCTGGACCGAATTGTCGCAGCGTTGCGCCGGTTCGCATTGATGTTATTTCTCGCCGGAGGTAGGGTACTTCCGCGAATGAGTTGGGCTAGTACCCTCTACGCCAATATGCGCCGGTACCCTTACGTTCTTCGATCACTGACAACTCGACGTTACAGGTCACGTCCAATGACTATTTCTCACCGCCTGTTCCGAAATCTGTATATATCCGTGCTCGGCCACTATGTGACGACGGCCTTTGTAGCCATATTGCTGTCTTTCTTCACGTATTATTTTGCCGTTCTTCAAAAAACAATTGTAAATAAGGGGATAGTTGGGAGACATTTTCCACAGTTGTTCTTCGGTAGAGAATTTGAACAGGTCCCGTACCTCACAGTTCTATGTTCAATTCTGCTCGTTCTTGGGCTGACGTTAGTTGGTCTACGCTGGTTGACCCGAAGGCAACAGCAAAAATTCGGCGCTCGATTGACAGAGGCGATGGTTAGGAGAGTGGCGGATGTCGAGGCTCCTCCGCAGATCATGGTGCGTGACATTGAATACGCACAGGCCTTCGACGAACTTCACAGCCGCTATATTCCAACCTTTTCACAGCCAATATTGGGTGGGATAACTTTGATCTCGCTTGCTTTCTTCATATTTATTCAAGATCCGATACTCGGCGCCGCATCTGTGACTACCTTTCCTATGCGGGGTTTTTTTACCAAAAGAATACGACGGCGCCTCTCTTCTCCGTCAGCTGTGCCCAGTTCGGATGCTCCGGGCGTTCGCGCCTTCGTGTTGAACGCGACCCGTATGGCAGAGACCAGGCGGCAGTTCGACCTGTTGTCTCGTTACGTCACTCTATTTCTTGTATTGAGTGTCGGCGGTTACATGGTGATACATGGTGAATTATCCTTTGGCGCTTTATTGGCAGTGATATTTATTCTTCCAGAAATAGATTTACTTTGGCAGCAGATGACTGAGTGGTTGGAGGCCAACCCTTCCGCCCAGCGCGCGTATGGACATTTTCTAAGCAGGTTCGAGCGCGACAAGGACTCACAGGTTGATAGCTTGGTTCTTCAGGGCGGCTAACCGCTCAAAATGGCGCTACCTCGCCGTTGGAGCCAGCTCTGGCGAAGGACAGCTGTCCACCCTTCTCGGCCACTCAGCCTTTGCCCCGGGAATGGCCCTTCCTGCCCCTCAACGGCCATTGCCGGCGCCGCCTAACAACCGCGCGGTCGGACAGTTGGTCATACGTTTCGGAGTCCCGGAAGGTAAGAGCGAGGTCAGCTACCTTTCACAGTTCCGCGTCCTCAATGCCACAGGCAGTGTTTGGTTGAACCTCTGAGCAAACGGGGTAACCTGCGGGTTTCGTTAGTTACGCGGGGAGATAACCTGCGCGCCATCGCGATAAGAAGGGGGCGATCGACATGAAGACGAAGAACAAACACCAACACACTCGCGGCGAAGTGACGGAGTTAGCGAGGGAGACCGCAAAAGTTGAGCAATACTGGATCGTGGGTGACCGATCCGAACCACGCAAACCCTCGAAGAATTACAACTACATCGAGGAACTCATACACCTCCAAATCGAACTGATCAAGTTGCAGGAGTATGTGAGGCACAACCGTCTCAAGATGTGCGTCATCTTGGAGGGGCGGGATGCAGCGGGCAAGGGTGGCGTCATCAAGCGCATTACAGATCCGCTGAACCCCCGCGTCTGCCGCGTCGTCGCTCTCGCCACTCCGACNCAGAGGGAGCTCGGGCAGTGGTATTTCCAGCGATATGTAGCGGAATTGCCCTCGGCCGGTGAGATCGTGCTGTTCGACCGGAGCTGGTACAACCGCGCCGGCGTTGAGCGCGTCATGGGCTTCTGCACAGAGGACGAATATCAGGAGTTCCTGCGATCGTGCCCCCTCTTCGAAGAAATGCTGGTTCGCTCGGGCATCATCCTCGTNAAGTACTGGTTTTCAGTGAATGACGAGGAGCAGGAGAAACGGTTCCAAGACCGCATGCGCAATCCGATCAAACGCTGGAAGCTTAGCACGATGGACATAGAATCCCGCCGTCATTGGGCCGATTATTCACAGGCAAAGGACCTTATGTTCGCCCGAACCGACACTAAGGTGAGCCCGTGGTACGTGGTGAACTCCGACGACAAGAAAAAAGCCCGGCTCAATTGCATCGCACATCTGTTGTCGCGAGTCCATTACAAGGACCTGAACCCCATCGAGACTCCGCTGCCTCCGCGACAATCCGATAGCGACTACAAGCGTCCGAAGATAACGAGTCAGCGCTTCGTGCCTGACATCTATTGACGGCTGCGGACGTGGATCGACGAGTTCGGGCAGACCGCGCGGCGCATGGAGCCCTCAAAGCGCAGCCCGGGAGCCCGCGACGAGATCGCGCATCGTTCTCGACACCAGGGTTTCGCCGGATGATCCCGTGCCCCTCGTTGTTCGCTACTCGAAGAATGGCTGCTGTCGGCGCATCCTCGCCGTTGCCGCGCGTTCCGGAGAAGGTCCCTTCACCGTACTTTGCGGACCCCCATCATCGCGCATCGCAAATCGGTAGTTTGTAGAGTTCCCCCCTGAGGGCAAGTTGGATGGGGGCGAGGGTAACGATGGTGGCCAGGGTTTCGGCCAGGTTCTCGAAGTCCTTGGCGAGACGCCGGTTTCGTCCAAACCAGGAGAAGGTGCGCTCGACCACCCAGCGGCGCGGCACGACGACGAAGCCCTTCCCGTCGTCGCTCCGCTTGACGATCTCCATGCGCAGCACCGGCACCTTGGGCATCCCTCAGATCGCTCGGATAACAATCGCCCTCCCGCCGATAAATCCGGCGGTGCTCCTGCGTCCACATAGCCGTTCGCCACCACTTTGAATCCTAACACCAAGAATCGCGCAATCCCCCCAACGCAACACGCTTTTGGGTCAGACTCTAGGATAGGGTTCTGAAGCCCGCGCCCGCCGCGTGTCCATCAGCCGCGCTTTGATAGCGGGTCGGAGGTAGCTTCAGCCGATGCGTCTCGACGATTTCGATTTCGATTTGCCGCGCCGGCTGATCGCCGATCACTCGTGCGAGCCGCGCGACGCCGCTCGGTTGCTCCTGATCCCAGCCTGCGGAGGGTTTCAGGAACGGCAGATTGCGGATCTGCCAGCATTATTGCGGCCCGGTGATCTTCTCATCCTCAACGATACCAAGGTGATCCCGGCGCGGCTCGTGGGCCGCCGCGGCGCCAGGGCGGTTGAACTGACCCTGCATCGCGATCTCGGAGGTGGCGTGTGGCGTGCCTTTGCCAAAGGAGCGCGCCGGCTGCGGGTCGGCGACCGGATCGTCTTCGCGCAGGATTTCTCCGCCGATGTCGCCGAGAAGCATCCGGAGGGTGACGCAACCTTGCACTTCGAGCTCGAAGGAGAGGCATTCCGCGAGGCGCTCGCCCGCTACGGCGCGATGCCGCTGCCGCCCTATATCAAACGTCCGCCCGGCGGCGATCCGCGCGACTGCGCCGATTACCAGACAATCTTTGCCCGCGCCGAGGGTGCGGTCGCGGCGCCGACTGCGGGTCTCCATTTTACCCCGGCTCTGCTCGCGGCTCTCGCCGAGCGCGGTATCGGCTGGACGATGCTTACCCTGCATGTCGGACCCGGCACCTTTCTGCCGGTCAAGACCGGCGACCCGCGCGACCACAGCATGCATGTCGAATGGGGCATGCTTCCGGCCGCGACAGCCGAACGTATCGCGGCAACGCGGCATGCCGGCGGGCGTATCGTTGCAGTCGGGACAACCAGCCTGCGCCTGCTGGAGAGTGCGGCGACCGAAGATGGCGAGGTCCGGCCCTTTGCCGGCGAGACCCGATTGTTCATTCTGCCCGGCCACCGGTTCCGGGCGATCGACATGCTGCTGACCAATTTCCACCTGCCGCGCTCGACCCTCTTCATGCTGGTCGCGGCACTGGCCGGGCTCGAGCGGATCAAGGCCGCCTATGCGCACGCGATGGCTGCCGGCTACCGCTTCTTTTCCTATGGCGACGCCTGCCTGATCGAACGACCCAACTGATCCGCAGCGCCGCCAGAAATATCGAGAGGAGTAATTTTCTCCCTCCAGGCCGCTGGGGCGAGAGCGGTCGGGTGAGATGGAAGGCCGGCTCCCGGGCATTCGCGATGCCCCATCGCCCTCAACATCGCGATGGCGAGGGATTCCCTTCCTCCCCGCACGCGGGCGGAGAGCGAGGAAAAACCCCTTGCTGGCAGAGGTCCGGCTCCCGGCCTTCGCTGGGTCGTCGAGCACAAAGAGGCTGCGGTGTTAGGCGGTGCCTATTCACCGCTACGGCAAAGCGGAGAGACGATCTACCTCCTTGAGGCCGCTAGCAGGCTGTTGAAGAGATCACTCGCGTTCGGCGACGAAGCCCGAGTCGTCGCCGTTATGGATGAAGAGGTGTCCAACGAGGCGCCCGGCAGTGCCGAGGGCTGCCCAGCCGCGTCCGCTAGCGTGCGTATCGTCGTCCGAGCCTTCCCAGGAGAATTCCGCGCAGGCCGCACCATCGCGTGAGCCGTAGCGGACGTCGAGGTCGGCCTCGACAGCTAAGAAGACCAGTTCGCCGCTGTCCTTGCCAACGAACGTGATGTGCGCGGGTCCGAGCAAATCAATATCTTCCCATTGATCCATTTCGGCGATCCGCCATCGCCCCGCAAAGGCACGGGCGAAGGCTGGCGTGCGCTTGGTCATGTCTCCTCCTAACCAGCTTGGGGGCTCGCGCTAAGTTGTCGGCGGCCGTGGCGAAAGTGAAGGCCCAGTCGACCTTGGGCGGGTCCCGGAGTTTTGTCTTGCGCAGGCCGCGCCGGTCTTGAATAAGCCGAACGCCTCCTCAATCCGCGTGCCGACGCTGGCTCGTCGCGTAGCCGGGGTGACGGGTCGTTCGCTTGTCGATCGCCAAGCGTCGTCGGTTGGTATTTTGCGCCACATACGGCCGCATATTCAACGTGCGCAGCTCCTCGACAAAAGTCGGCGGCGTCGAAGCCCTTGTCTGTGCCGAGGGGGCGATGGCGGCGCCGACTGCGGGTCTCCATATCACCCGAGCCCTGCTCGCGGCTCTCGCCGCGCGCGGCATCGGCTCGACGATGCTGACCCTGCATGTCCGACCCGGCATCTTTCTGCCGGTCAAGACCGCCGACCCGCGCGACCACAAGATGCATGCCGAATGGGGTGTGCTTTCGGCCGCGACAGCGGGACGTATCGCAGCGACGCGGCATGCCGGCGGGCGTTGCAGTCGGGACCACGAGCCTGCGCCTGCTGGAAAGTGCCGCGGCCGAGAATGGCGAGGTCCGGCCCTTGACGATGCGAGCACGATCAATGCGCGTGACGGGACGACGTAGAAGGGGCCATCGCCGGCTGCGCTATTACGACGCTGCCCACGGATCGATCACCGTAAGGCCGCAGCCGGCGAACCCGCCAGTGTCGCGCGTCGCGATGCTGGCGCCGGCCGCCAGCGCGGTCGCCGCGATCAGCGCGTCAAATTTCTCGATCGGATTGCCGGCTTGCCGACGTGCGAGCACGATCTCAGGATAGCGCGCGGCCGCTCCCGATTCGAACGGCAGAATACGCCCAGCAAAATCCTCGGCGAAAATTGCCGTTGCCGCGGCCGCCAGCGCCGTGCGCCGTGGGCCTTCAGCCCACGGGCTTGACCCGTGGGGGCCTTCGGGCAAGGCACCAATGCCATAGAGGATTTCGGCCTGATTGATGTGCGTCGTGTAGAGCAGCACACGCGGTTGCGCCGCCACCCAAGCCAGCACTGCTGGATGCGGTTCCCTGCGCANCAGCTCCGAGATGACGTTACTGTCGACGACGATCACAGATCGAACGAGNGCGGTNCGTCGACAAACTCAGCCGGCGGCAGCTCGAGATCGACTCCGCCGAGCGGTGCAAAGCGCCGGCGGATCGCCTCGGCCAGGTTCGGCTCCGGCGCGTCGCGATCGCCCGCCACGGCTTCGCTCAGGACCGACCGCGCTTCGGCTTCCATCGATAGGCCATGCCGCGCGGCGCGCACGCGCAATCGCTCCTTAACTCCCGCATCGACATTGCGGATCGTCAGCGTCGCCATTGCGATCTCTTTCTGTTGCATGCCGATATCGTATACAATGACAGCCTTGAATCTACCGCGAGGGGGTGCACGCCGTCCAGGCTCGGGCCGCGGTCGCCTTGCTGGACGCCCTCGGCATCCAGCGGCATAGTGGGTCGGCAACTCTCAGGGCGGGCAGTCGGCGATGGTGGCGGCCATCACCTACCCCGAGTGGGTCGGCAAGTTTGTGATGGGCGGCTCGCACATCGGCACCGGCGGCGATCGCTACCTGATGGCCAATCGCCCCTCGGAGGGCAGTCGGGCCACCCGCCAGGCCCTGGACGACCCGAGCCGCGAGAGCATCCGCCGCTACCTCTCCGTGCACATCGACGACGAGAGCCTGGTGACCGACGAGCTGGTGGACTACATCCACCGGGCGCACAATTGGTCGCCCGAGTTCATCGAGGCGCGCCGGCAATCGGTGAGCGTGCCGCACGACTACACACAAGACCTCGCCGGCATCGAGGCGCCCGTCCTGCTGATCCACGGGCGGTACGACCGGATGGTGCCCTTCGAGGTCAGCATCGCGATCCTGAACCACGTTGCCGACTCGCGCCTCGTGCTCATCAACAACTGCGGGCACTGGCCGCCGTTCGAGAAGCCGGCCGAGTGGGCCGCGCAGGTCCTCGCGTTCTTGCGGGGCTACTGAAAGCGACGGCCGGTCTACGTAGTCGCAACTTCCATGCCGTCCACCACGTCCTTGGCAGATGCATAAAGCTCCTGAACCCCGTGTAAACCGCGATTTCCAGTGCCGCCGTGAGCTATTGAGTTTCGGAGGTCATACGCGGATCGGAGAGCCTCAACCAGATCGTCACGGGTCTTCAGCAATGCACGAAATTTCGTCCCCCATCCGACATCGAATCGGTCGAGAAGCTGGGCAATAGCCTCGCAGTTATAGTTGGTGCCAATCTTGAAGTACCCACGTATGAAATTCTGCACGCGCGCGTGTGCCCGCTGCGCAATTTTTTCCATGATGAGGGTCTCGACGCTTCGTTCGACGAAGCCACAAACCAAAACAATCCCATGCTTTGCCAGGTCAGATCGTACTTCGTCGGAAATTGCCGGATCAGCAGCTCGCCGGAAGTACGCGTCGAGCTGCAGCTTTCGCGTTTCAATCGCATGGATCGGCACTTCACATGGCCGCAAAAGCCGCGATCGCAGCCTCTAGCCGCGTGCGTACATTCTCCTCTCTGGCGGTGGCGCGCTCGCATGCTTGGCGATAGTCAGCGTTGCCCAACAACGTGTCGTAGGCGGGAAGAATGCGGGTACTGTCTAAAGGACGATTGTCGGTAATCCGCTTAGCTATGCCCACCATAACAGAGTCAAAAACGGCTGCATTGAGCGCCCGGACTAGACGAAACGCGCGAGGAATGTTGGTAGCAACAACATCGATCGAGCGAACGAAAATTTCCTGCAACTCAGTTAGCCGAACGGCTGGGGCTTTATTCATCTTGTTCGAAAAATCGTTCAGAAACTTATTCATCGGCGAAACATACGTGCTTCCATCCACGTACAGCGCGAAAAATCGGACAATAAGCTCTTCATCCTTCGATCTGTTATTTATCGGTCCAAATACCCGGCGCCAGGGTTGGTGATGGTTGAGCGCCTTTATCATCTCGGTGAAGGGACCAAGGCTTATGCAGTTACGGATCTCCTGGGGAGACAGACGAATACCGCCTGAATTGATGCGTTCAAACACGAAATAGATGCTATCAAGCACATCGGCAGGGCTATCCTGCTTGAAGATCGTGGCATGCACGACCGAATCATCCAATTTCAAAACGTCGGCCGGCTCCAGCTCGTCATATGCCTTGTTCAGCCAAGGCTCCCGGACTCCTTCAAGTCGAAACTTCTTATCCTTGAAGATGCCGTTGTAAAACATTTGCAGCGTCAGTAACCGCTGCTGTCCATCAATCACGAGGTGTTCGTTAGTATCCGCTTCCTTGTAGAGAAAAATGCCGGGTACCGGCAATCCCATAAGCAAGGATTCAACGAACTTAGAAGAATGCTTCAGCGTCCAAACAAATTTTCTCTGAAACGGTGGAACCTTGAATGCGCCGCCCCGCATCCGCTTAACCAATGTATCAACAGTATAGTCAGCCCCGTAGCTACTAATTGAGAATTTTCTTGGACCGGGGTCCTCTAGGAGGGCTTCGTCCTCAACGTCTTGCTCCAGGGCGAGTTCGTACTCGTCCTTGGCTACATCGTCATCCCGGATCGCTTCGGCTGCGGGCGCAGGGTTATCGGGCATTACGCCTCCTTAACATTGGCGCGGCTCGAAGCCGCACGATCCTTGGTCGGTAGCCTAACATAGGGAGGCCAGCCCTTTCCCTTCCAAAGATCGTGCGTGGCCTCGACATTCGGTCCCCGGTTTAAGGCCTTGCAGCTCGGCTGGCAGGATAGCGTCCGAACTTGCCGCTGGCAGGTATGTGCGACGGCACGGCAGGTGGCTAATGCAATGATCGCCTTCCACTTCGTCTTGGCCAATTCGCGCCCTGTGAAAGGTCCGCCAAGGGCAGAACCGGCCGAGGTCGCCAGGCGCTACGAGCGGCCGCGATCGGTCGAAACCAGGTCAAGCTGATTGGGGTTTTGACTCTAAAGGAAGACGGTGAGGTTCTTGTCGAGCAGGACGTTGGCGTCAAGGACGATCGTGCGCCTGGTCACCTTCCACGCGCCCTTCACCTTCCGCTGCACGTCCTGGCGGCAACCAGGTGCGAGCGGCGCTGAGGGTGCAGCGAACGGCCATTCCTGCCCGGCATATCGGCACGCGGACAACTCCGGCATACTGAAACGTGCCGCCACACGTCGCCATATTCGCAAGGGAGCCCGGATGACGAGCACCACGATCGATGCGGGAGGACCAGGTCTTTTGGCGGGGGAGACCGCTGGACCGCTCGAGCAGCGGCACCTGCAATACGCCAACTACCGTGCCGTCGCGGATGGCTCGAAGGTCACCCGGACGCACTGGCACATAGCACTTGCCAACGGCCTTGGATGGGGCTTCGACGGCATGGACGGGGTGATCTTTGCGCTTATCTCGCCGCTGATCATCAAGGAGTTCGCGCTCGACATCCCGACCTTCCGGACCGGCTTCCAGATCTGGCTCACCCTCGGCATCACCGGGCTTTATTTCTGGCCGTGGCTTTCCGACCGGGTCGGCCGCCGCTCGCTTCTTGCCCTCAACATCGCGATGTTCTCGGCGATGATGCCGATCGTGGCGCTGTCGACGAGCTTCGCGGTTTTTGTCGCGGCGCGCGCGCTCCTGACCTTTGCGCTCAACGGCGAGTGGTCGCTGGGATCGATGCTCGTCGCCGAGACCTGGCCCGCGCATCTGCGCGGCCGGGTGATCAGCATCAATCGTGCCACCTGGTGCTTTGGTGCCTCGTTTGCCGGCGCGATCACTGGCCTCGTTGCCGGCACCTGGGGGTGGCGAGCGGCGGTGATGGTGCCCGGCCTTATCGCTCTGCTCGCGATCTATGTGCGCGCGACCTGCCCCGAATCCCCCTACTGGGTCCGCGCCCAGGACAGGAAGCGGCGCATCGCCGACACCCTCGCCGCCGGAGGCACGCCGAGTGCCGAGGATCGGGCGTGGTACACCAAGGCCGACAAGGTTGGCATCCGGCAGGTGTTCATGCCGGATGTGCGGCCGGCGATGCTGGTCGCGACGTTCATCACTTGCTGCAGCTGCTGCATCTACGGCACGGTCGGCGCCTGGATGCCGCTCTACCTCTCGACCGAAAAGCACTGGTCGACGGCGGAATACAGCACCTTCTACGTGTTCTGGGGCCTCGTCGGCTTTCTCGGGCTGTGCGCGGCCGGCTGGCTCGCCGACAAGATCGGCCGGCGCGTCGGCTTTATTGCGTTGCTCCTCTGGGGCGCGGCCTTCATGACCCTCTGGGTCTATGCGCCAAGCAATCTTTGGCTCTGGATCTTCGGCCTCGCCTGGAGCTTCGGATTTCTGGGTTTTTGGGGCCCGAGCACGACGCTCACCGCCGAGGTCTTCCCGACCCGCATTCGCGGCGTCGCCAACGGTGTCGTGTGGTTCATCGGCTTCTTCGTGGGATTTGTGCTGTGGCCGTTCGCTACCGTGGCACTGCAGCAGGCGACAGGCTCCTTCGCTCTCGCTTTCCTGACTATACCGGTCTTCATGGTCGCCATGGCCGCGGGGGTCTGGCTCATCGTCCCCGAGCACGCCGGCAAGGAGCTCAACGCGATCGCCGTCTAAGCCTGGGGTACCGCAGACCCGCAACACGACGCCATCGCGCGGCCAAGATCACGGCGTACCATGTTTGCAAGGCTGGGTTTGCAAGGCTGATGGACCGGCGGGGCACCCTCGGCCAGGTCGAAAAGCCGGTTCCCGGTTATTTCCCGGTTATCGGTTTTGCTTCCCGGTTAGCCGGCGTATGAAATCCCGGTTACGCGAACCGGGAATGCGGTGCAAGTAGCTGAATTAAAATGAATAATCCTGGAATCCGGAGGCCCGACAGGAATTTTTACCCGGTTATTCCCGGAAAAACCGGGAAAGACACATGATCGGCTTTGAGGTTCTGGCTTGTGACGAGGCAGCCCGGCGCGGGCGCCTCGTGACCGCGCACGGTGCGGTTGACACCCCGGTTTTCATGCCGCTGGCGACGACCGGCACGGTCAAGGCGATGACCCCCGAAGGTGTCGCCGCGACCGGGGCGCGGATCGTCCTCGGCAACACCTATCACCTGATGCTGCGCCCCGGTGCGGAGCGCATCGCGGCACTCGGCGGGCTGCACCACTTCATGAACTGGCCGCATGCGATCCTGACCGATTCGGGCGGCTTCCAGGTCATGTCGCTCGCCGCGCGGCGGACCATCGGCGAAGCGGGTGTCACGTTTCGCTCGCATCTCGACGGCAGCCTGCACGAGCTGACCCCCGAGCGGTCGGTTGCGATCCAGCATCTGCTCGGTGCCGATGTGACGATGGCGTTGGACGAGTGCACGCCCTACCCGGCGCCGCACGGGGCGGTCGAGAGCTCGATGGAATTGTCGATGCGCTGGGCCGAACGCTCGCGTGGCACCTTTGTCGAACGGGCCGGCCATGGGATCTTCGGGATTGTGCAGGGCGGCGTCCATCCGGATCTGCGCCTGCGCTCCGCGGCCAGACTGATCCAGATCGGCTTCGACGGCTATGCGGTCGGCGGGCTGGCGATCGGCGAGGGACAAGCGACGACCTTCGCCGTGCTCGACGCGACCGTACCGGCATTGCCGGAGGACCGGCCGCGCTACCTGATGGGTGTCGGCAAGCCCGCCGATCTCGTGGGGGCGGTGCGGCGCGGCATCGACATGTTCGACTGCGTGCTGCCGACGCGATCGGGCCGCACCGCCCAGGCTTTCACGCGGTGCGGCACCGTGAACCTACGCAACGCGCGCCACGCCGACGACCCGACACCGCTCGACCCGGAGTGCGGCTGCCCGGCATGTGCGGGCTATAGCCGCGCCTATCTCCACCATCTCTGCCGCAGCGGCGAGATCCTCGGCAGCATGCTGCTGACCGCGCACAACCTGCGCTATTATGCCGATCTGATGGCAGAGATGCGGGCGGCGATCGAGACCGGCTCGCTCGCCGATTTCGCCGCCGCTTTTGAGAGTTCGCAATGAGCCTGACCCAACTCGGGCATCCCTCGACATTGCCCAAATCGCCGGACGCGGCGGTCCTCGAGACGGTGCCGAACCCGCATCCGCGGCTCTCTTATGTCGTCCGCTTCACCTGCCCCGAATTCACCTCGCTTTGTCCGGTGACCGGTCAGCCCGACTTCGCCCATCTGGTGATCGATTACGTGCCCGAGGCTACGGTCCTCGAGAGCAAGTCGTTGAAGCTCTACCTCGGCGCCTTTCGCAACCACGCGGCGTTCCACGAAGACTGCACCCTGGCGATCGCCCGGCGGCTCGTCGATATCCTGGCTCCGCGTTGGCTGCGGATCGGCGGCTATTGGTACCCGCGCGGCGGCATCCCGATCGACGTCTTCTACCAGACCGGCGAACCACCCGCGGGGCTGTGGCTGCCCGATCCTGGTGTGGCACCCTATCGCGGGCGAGGCTAAGCAGCGGGATGACTGATCCGATACGGGAGGCGATCCGCGATCAGGCTTTGTCCTCGGGCTTCGACGCCGTCGGCTTCGCGGGGGCGCGTCTCGATGCCGAAGCGCGCGCCGGGCTGCGCGAGTTCATCGCCCGCGGCTATCACGGCGACATGGGCTGGCTCGCCGGCACCGCAGCGCGGCGCGGCGACCCGCAGGTGCTGTGGCCGGAGGCGCGGACCGTCGTCGTGCTGGGCATCAACTATGCGCCGCAAGAGGATCCGCTGGCGCTACTCGACGCTCGGGATCGCGGCGCGGTCTCGGTTTACGCGCACGGGCGCGATTACCACGACACCCTGAAGCGCCGCCTCCGCGCACTCGCGCACTGGATCGAGGAGCGCTGGCCGGGCGGGCTCAAGCTCTTTGTCGACACCGCCCCGGTGATGGAGAAGCCGCTCGCCGAGCGCGCCGGGCTCGGCTGGCAGGGCAAGCACACCAATCTGGTGTCGCGCGATTTTGGCTCCTGGCTGTTCCTCGGGGAGATTTATCTGAGCCTGGCGCTCGAGCCGGATGGTCCGGAGTCCGACCACTGCGGTTCTTGTCGGCAATGCCTCGATGCCTGCCCGACGGCGGCCTTTCCGGCGCCCTACCGCCTCGATGCCCGGCGCTGCATCTCGTATCTGACGATCGAGCACAAGGGAATGATCCCGCTGGAGCTGCGGCCGTTGATCGGCAATCGGATCTACGGCTGCGATGACTGTCTCGCGGTCTGCCCGTGGAACAAATTCGCCCACGCCGCGCGGGAGCCCGACTTTCTGCCGCGCGAGGAGCTGACCGCACCGCGCCTGGCGGTACTCGCCGAGCTCGACGATGCGGCGTTCCGCAGGCTCTTCGCCGGAACGGCGATCAAGCGCACCGGACGCGACAGGTTCGTCCGCAACGTGCTGATCGCGATCGGCAACGCGGATCCGAAAGACCCTGACCTCGTCGCCGCCGCGCAGCGCCGGCTCGATGATGCAGCACCACTCGTCCGCGCCGCCGCGGCATGGGCTTTTTTAAGACTGGCGCCGCCGGCGCGATGCGCGGCCGAGCGCGCCCGCCGGCTGTCCCGCGAGGACGACCCCCTGGTCAGGGAGGAGTGGGAACGAGCCGGACCGGAGCGTAGCGCCCGGCAATAAAGGCACCCTGTCGCGTCAGCTCGGCTTCACCCAGGGCGCGGGCGTCCCGGGTTCGATTCTCGTCGCTGTCTTCCCATCACCGGCAGCGCCGTTCTTGGTAGGTATGGCCCTGGCACCGTCGAGCTCGACGTTGATCTCGAGCAGCGAGGTGTCGCCCGATCTGCCGAGATTGACGCGGATCATGTCGCTGCGGATCTCGACATAGCGGCCGATGACGTCGAGCAGCTCCTTCTGCAGCACCGGCAGAAAATCCGGAGCCTCGCGGCTCGCCCGCTCGTGGGCGAGCACGATCTTTAGCCTCTCGCGCGCGATGACCGCGGTGGTCCGGCGCTCCGGAAAAAGAAGATTGAGGAGGCGCATCAGGCTCTGCCGAACAGGGTGCGGAAGAAGCTACGACGCTCCGGCTGCAGAAAACGCAGCTCGCGCTGTTCGCCGAGGAAACGGGCGACCGCGTCATGATAAGCGCGGCCGGCCGGGCTTTCCTCGTCGAACGCGACCGGGGTCCCGGTGTTCGAAGCGCGCAACACCGACTCCGATTCGGGGATGACCCCCAACAGCGGGATCGACAGGATTTCCTTGACGTCCTCGACGGTCAGCATCTCGCCTTTGCGGACGCGCTCCGGCGAATAGCGCGCCAACAGCAGGTGGACGGCGACCGGTTCCAAGTTGAACTCGGCGCGGCGCGATTTCGAGGCCAGCAGACCGATGATCCGGTCGCTGTCGCGTACCGAGGAAACCTCCGGGTTGGTGACGATAATCGCGCTGTCGGCGAAATACATTGCCGTGAGCGCGCCGTGCTCGATCCCGGCCGGACTGTCGCAGACGATATAATCGAAGCTGTCCTTCAGCTCCTCGAGCACCCGCTCGACCCCGTCGCGCTTCAAGGCGTCCTTGTCCCGCGTCTGCGAGGTCGGGAAGATGTAGAGGTTGTCGTTGCGCTTGTCCTTGATCAGCGCCTGATTGAGCCTGGCGTCGCCGTTGATCACGTTGATGAAATCGAACACGACGCGGCGCTCGCACCCCATGATCAGATCGAGGTTGCGCAACCCGACATCGAAATCGATGACGACCGTTCGATGGCCGCGCAAAGCCAATCCGGCGGCGATGGCGGCGGCGGAAGTCGTCTTGCCGACACCTCCTTTGCCGGAAGTGAGCACGATTACCTTGCCTGCCAAAAAGACCTCCTCTTTCCGCCGGCAGACGATGACCCGATCGGCCCGTTACGGGTGCCGCCGCCTGGCGCCGTCGCGATGATGAGCGTCAATTTCGCGTGACGGTCAACCGCTCATCGACGAGCGCGATCTGCACCGGGAAACCTTGCTGTTCCGGTGGGAGCTGCTCGCTGACGAGATAGCGACCGGCAATGCTGACGAGCTCGGCCTCGAGCCGGCTGCAGAAGATTCGCGCATCGACGTCGCCGCCCGCACCGGCGAGGGCGCGGCCGCGGAGCGCGCCATAAACGTGGATATTGCCGTCGGCAATGATTTCCGCCCCCGGGCTGACCGCGGCAGTGACCACGAGATCGGCGCCGCGCGCATAGATCTGGGTGCCCGACCGGACAGGCTGGGTCACCAGCCGGGTCTTGGCTGCAGCGGCGGGCAGTGGTGACGCGGTTCGGATGGGCTGGCGCGGCGGGTTCCCAGTCGGCTGCGGCGCGTTCGGAGCGAAGCTGGCGAGCCCGGTACCAGCGGCGGCCTCGAGCTGCGCCGGCGTTGCATTCTGGACGCCGATCAGGCTAAGCGTGCGGCGGCGCAGGATCTCCCTCGCCTCGGCGAACTCCACTTCACGGGTGAACTCGGCGGCGTCCTTCAAGTCGAGCACCACCGGCGCATTCAGAAAAAACCGTGGGCTACGCCGGACCTGCTCGGCGAGCTGGGAGTCGAAGGCCGGATCGCGCAGCATGCCCGCGCGCACCACCATGACGGTGAAGACCGCGCCTTGCACCAGATTGCCCGCCATCCGAGAACCGACACCGCTAACGAAGCTTTTTCGGTTCACGGGTTAGCCCCAAATCGCGCGCCCCGCAACGGGTTTTGCCGAGGCGCCTGCGGCTGGCTCGCGCAGCGAAGCGGTCAGATCTCGATCACCACTTTGCCGACATGCTTGTCGGTCTCGAGATAGGCTCCAGCGGCGGCGATCTGATCGAGCGGGAAGCAGCGGTCGATGACTGGCCGGAGCCTGCCATCGCCCAACGCCGGCAACAGGTCGGCGGCAAATCGCTTGGCCGATTCGGCGCGCTGCGCCGGCGTGCGCAGGCGGTTGCTGACGCCGTAGAGGTGCAGGCGGCGCTCGGCAAGCCGATCGACATCGAGCTCGCCCTTGGTGACACCACTCATCCGACCGATCGTCACAAACCGGCCGCCGACGGCGAGCGCGTTGAGGCAGGGTGCGAGGACGTCGGCGCCAATATTATCGACGACCACGTCGACCTCATCGTCCCCAATCACCCGGGAGAGTGCCTCGCCAAAGCCCTCGCTGCCGGTGACGACACCCCGATCGAGCCCATGAGCTTTGAGACGTTCGAGCTTATCTGGCGAGCGGGAGGTCCCGATCACCTTGGCGCCGAGGAACTTGGCGAGCAGCAGGGTTGCGACCCCGACCCCGGAGGGTGCGGCTGTGACCAGCACGGTCTCCCCTGCTCGAAGCTGACCGCTCACGAACAGCGCGTCGTGAACCACGACGAAGACGATCGGGACGCATGCCGTCTCCTGCCATGACAGGCGTTCGGGAGCGGGCATGACCTCGCGGGCGTCCAGCAGAGCAAATTCGGCAAACCCGCCAGCGCATCGCCCCATGACACGGTCACCGGGCTTGATGCCGATCACGTCGCGGCCGATCTCGACCACCTCGCCGGCGGCGTCGCCCCCGCCGGTGCGCGCTTCCGGCGGGGTTTGGCCGGGTCGAATGCGCAACGTATGGAGCCGGCGGAATTCCGCACGGTTCAGCGAGGATGCGCGAACGCGGACCAGGACGTGACCCGCCGTGACGACAGGTCTCTGCACATCGCGGACGTCCCAACGACCGCCATCCGTACCGGGAACCATAATCGCGGCCTTCATGCTTTCCTCCCTTTGCTTGGCACCCCGACAGCCGGCAGGATGCGCCACAGTCGAATAACCCGCGGAGCTCGTTATGCGCATTCCTCTTTATCAGGTCGATGCCTTCACCGGCCGATTGTTCGGCGGCAATCCGGCGGCGGTGTGCCCGCTCGCCGAATGGCTGCCGGAGGCGACGATGCAGTCGATCGCAGCCGAGAACAACCTCGCCGAGACCGCATTCTTCGTAGCGCAAGGCGAGGGCTACCTGCTGCGCTGGTTCACGCCGACCGTGGAGGTCGAGCTCTGCGGCCATGCCACACTCGCCTCGGGCTATGTCGTGACGCATATCCTGATGCCCGACCGGCGTTCGGTCAGGTTCGATACACTCAAAGCCGGGCCGCTCGAGGTGACGCGCGACGGGGATCTGCTGGCGATGGACTTCCCGGCCTGGCCGCCGGAGCGCGAACCGGCCGATCCGCGGATCCTCGCCGCACTCGGCCAGGCGCCGGCGCAGAGCTTTGTGGCGCGCGGCCGCACCCTGGCCATTTACGAGCGCGCCGAGGACGTGGCGGCGCTCAGGCCCGATTTCGCCGCGATGCGCCAAGTGCCGGGAGCGGATGCGATCGTCACCGCACCCGGTCAGGGCGACATCGATTTCGTCTCGCGCTATTTCGCGCCGAACTATGGCGTCGACGAGGACCCGGCGACCGGATCGTCGCATTGCATATTGACGCCCTACTGGGCGGACCGGCTCGGCAAGCGGCAACTCAAGGCGCGGCAGATCTCGGCACGTGTCGGCGATCTCCAGTGCACGCTCAAGGGAGACCGCGTCACGCTCGCCGGCCGTGCCGTGCTCTACCTCGAAGGCTCGATCACGGTATAGCTCGGGAGCGGACGGAAATGGCCGAGCACGTCAATCATCTGGAGCAGCCGATCGGCTTTCCCTTGCCCGAGTGGACCCCGCGCCAGCGGCCGCCGCGAACGGCGATGGAGGGGCGTTACTGCACGGTCGAGCCGGTCGACCCGGCGCGCCACGCCGCCGACCTCCACGCCGCCTACCTCCTCGACCAGGAGGGGCGCAACTGGACCTACCTTCCCTATGGCCCGTTCGGCCGGCTCGAGGACTACCGCGCTTGGCTGGAGCGGGCGTGCCTCGGCGACGACCCCCTCGTCCATGCCATCATCGAGCACCGCGACGGGCGCACCGTCGGCGTCGCCAGCCTGATGCGTGTCGACCCGGCGGCGGGGGTCATCGAGGTCGGCGGCATCAACTACGCCCCGCCCTTGCAACGCACACCGGCGGCGACCGAGGCGATGTACCTGTTGATGCGCCGCGTCTTCGACGAGCTCGGCTATCGCCGCTACGAGTGGAAATGCGATGCGCTCAACGCGCCTTCGCGCGCCGCAGCGCAGCGCCTGGGCTTCCGCTACGAGGGCATGTTCCGCCAGGCGACGGTCTACAAAGGGCGCAACCGCGACACCTGCTGGTTCTCGATCCTCGACAGCGAATGGCCGGCGCTGAAGCCAGCGTTCGAGCGCTGGCTCGACCCGGGCAATTTCGATGCAGCGGGAAGGCAGCGGCAGAGCCTGTCGCACCTCGTTCAGCTTGCTCCGCGAAATTCCCGGTAAGGCAGAGAACCGGGAATTCCGCAAAGCACCCTGCCAGGCCGTCGAATTGCCTGACGATTATAAAGTGAATCAAGGAGTTGAAGCCCAATTTCCCGAGCTTGCCTAACCGGGAATTTTTTTGCGCTAGCCGGGAATTTCAACCCCTCGAACCGGGAGTGGATTCCCGGTTCACGGCCGTAACCGGGAAAGAACCGGGAATCAACAATGTCCTCGAAGAGCATGGCGGGCTCACTCCTCCGGCACTCCGGCTTTGCGCGGGCAGGCGAAATAAGTGGCTTCGTACAGAGCCTGGATCTTCGGTACCCCGATGGCTGCAGCCCTCAGCTGGGCGATGCTCGAACAGCGATCGTCTCTGACCAGTCTGCGGGCTTCGGCGAGCTCGGTGGCGGCGCGTACGGTCTCACCTTTAAGCGCATAGGCAGCAGCGAGATGGGCGCGCGCGAACGAGGAGATCAGCGGGAATGAACGCACGTTCGCGCTCCCGCGATCTCGCCGCGCCCGCGCTCGCCGCAGCGAATTAACCGCTGACGCCGTTAAGCGAGTGTCGTAGGCATGCTCACGCGGTTCGCAGCAAGCTCACGCCTACACCCCGGGCCGCTCGCGCCAGATCGTCGTCTTTGGTCGCCAGCGGAAGACCGCGGCGCATGGCCAGTTCGAGATAGCTCGCATCATAAGCACTCAATCGTTCGCTCCGAGCCAAGTCGAGCACCGTGCTCAGCGCGCGGTCGGGTGTCTGCTCGTCGACGACGATCGGAAGCCCGCCGATCAGGGCGATGAATTCGCTGGTGCGCGCCGGCGTGATGCGCGTGTTGCGCTCGCCGATCGCAAGAGCATTGCCCAGTTCCAAATGCCATAGCGAGGGGACCTCGGCATGCTCGTCCTCAAACCGGTCCAAGAGCACGCGGGTTGCCTCTGTGGCCTCGTCGTCAAAGCACCAAGCGAGGGCGACGGAGGCGTCGATGACAAAGCCGCTCACCGGCGGCCTTCGTTAATCAAGTCCTTGACTTTCAGCCCGCCGAGCGTCTGGCCTTTGCTGAACTCTTTCAGTTTGGTGATGGTCTCGCGGATCTCCCGTGAACCAGTGGGCTTCGCAGGCACCAGCCGAGCAATCGGAGTCCCGTGACGCGTGATCGTAATCTGCTCGCCGGCCGCCACGCGATCGAGTAGGCGGGTGAGGTGGGTCTTCGCCTCGAAAGTGCCTATCGTGTCCATGAAGGGAGCCATTTAAACTAGATGTAGACTAGTTTATATTGCACACCTCCGCCACTTTCAAGGCGGTGGCGGCCTGATCGTCCGCCAGATCCGCTCCGGGGTCGCCGGCCCGGCGAGATTGGCAGGCCGGGTGGGACGGCGAAGCGGGTTTGGGTGGCGTCGGGCGACGACCGGCTACCCCTGAGCAGCTACCATCCTTGACGCATCCACTCATCAAGGTCGCGGGAAGAGAGAACCCGCTCGGTGTATTCCCAATCGAGCCCCTTATCGTCGGCGACATCTCGGATGTAACGAAGCTCCATCGGCGGCCTTGCCCGCTCGACCCGCTGGGAAAAATTCCTGACGGCGGCGCGATCACGGAGCACGGCACTGATCCATTGGTCCTCGAACCCGTCTGGTAGCTGTCCGAGCACGGCGAAGATGTCTCCGAACCGGTCGGACAGGGCACGATAAACGTCGTCTTCGACCGTCCCGGCGTAGCGCAAACTCAGCACGTGGATTTCGTCCCGCACTTGCCCAATCCGTTGGACCCGGCCCTTGCGCTGCACCAACCGTGATGGGTTCCAAGGCAGGTCGACATTCACCTGGGCGCCGAGCCTTTGGAGGTTCAGCCCCTCGCAGGCGGCATCCGTGGCGCAGACCAACCGGATGTCACCGCGTTCGATCGCCGCCTTGATTTGTTCGCGCCCGGCCGACCGCCGGTCCGAGCCGCGCTGTACGAACGACGCGGTGCCGCCTGCATAGAGAGCGACAGGCTCGTCAGGAAAGACTTCGCAAAGAGCTTCGACGATCCATTCCGCCGTTGTGCGATATTGGCTAAATATTATCGAGCCATTCGTCTCCAGCCACCGGCTGTCGCGCAGGTAATGGAGGATCACTTCGACCTTTGGATCGATGTCCGAACGGTCCACCACCGACCTCAGATTTCGCTCGACCTCGCGTAGCAGTTGGATCTCCTGCGCTTCGGGCGGTGCTGCGTCCTTCGGGTCGTTTTCGTCGCCTCGCTCCCCTTCGGGAATCCCGGCGTCGTCGAGCCGGCCGAGTAGATGGCGAGCAGTGTCAAGACCGGCGCGCGCTGACGACCCGATCCGGCGCAGGAGGATTGTCTTCAAAAAACCGGCACCCGGTTGCCGCGCTGCATAGAGGCGGCTGAACTGTTCGGCCGCTTCGTAGGCGGCAGTAAACGCCAGGCCCATGACGAGGCCGTCCCCGTCGAAGAGCGTGGACGGCAATCCATCGGCAGCACGAGGATGTGTGATCACACCGATGGGCTTGAGTAGCCCGCGCTCCTCCAGCATCGGGCGTGTCCGACGGACGACCCGGCGGACGATCGGGTTATATCGCTCGGCGAGCCCCGGGAATTCCTGCAAAAACTCGCTGCGGATGTCGGGCCGGAGGTCATCGTAGCGAGGACCAACAACTTCGGATGACTTGAGCCTTGCGTCGGAGCGGATGTCACGGAACACGCTATCTTCGAAACTGGGGGGCAGCGGATTGCGAAAGAGCCCCCAGCGGCTTGTGTCAACCTGAGGCCAAGGGCGCTCTCCTGTCAGAAAGCGGATCGATTCGTCGCGCGCCCATTCGCTTCCTTCCGCAGGCGCGCCGAGGACCTGCGGCGCCCCCTGTCCCAGCGCTGCGAGCAGATCCCACAACTCCACCGCGTCCAACTGAATTGGCGTCGCGGTGCCGAACAGGACATTCCCGGCATTTCGCGCCACCCTGTGCAGAAAGCGGAGCAGGTTGTTCGGCGTCGACGTTGTAATCCCGTTTCGGGTTTCGCGGGGAGCCCGTGCTTTATGCGCCTCGTCGAGTACGACCACGCCGAACGATTTCTTCGCCAGCGCGCCGCGCTCCGCGGCGTCGTCCCCGTTAACGATAAGCCCGGTCGATACAATTCCGATGCGCCACGGGCACTTGGTCACCAGCTCCGGATCGCCCCTTTGTGTCAGGGGACGGCGTTCTCCGTCGACCCAGCATTTTTTCTGTGTCGACCAGACCGCCGATGGGAGACCGAGCTTGTCCTCCAACTCTTCCTGCCACTGCCAGATCAGAGTGGCGGGGGCGAGGATCAAAACCGGCTTGTCGTCGAGCAGCGATAGCACCAGCGCCGCGGCGGCCATCGACAGCGTCTTGCCGAGGCCCACATCGTCAGCGAGCAGATACCGCGCCTTGCCATGCAGCCGGTGGTCTTCGACGCAGGTCTGGACAAAGCGCTTCTGCCAGGCCCGGAGGATCTGCCCGCCCTTGTAGATCGGACGTTCCGCGAGCACAGCCTCAGCCGGAACGGCGCCGGTCGCGTCGCGAGCTTCCTCGATCGAGCGATACTCGATCCGGCTCGCCATTGCCGCGACGTGCTTCACCACCGCGTCGGGGAGATCGACGCCTTGCGACCAGAAATGTTCGAACTCTTCGCGCACCCAACGGGCGGCGGCTTCATCTTCGTCGCCCCAGAGGATTTCATAAGCGTGTCTGAAGGCGGTGACAGAATCGTTGACGCTTCCTACGAAAGAGAACACGCGGCCATCGGCGTGCTCGATCACACCCGCTTTGCCGTGGACGAACACGTTCTGAGGATCGCGAGGCACGACGCGAACCTTCATACGGCGGGAGGATAAGAGATCGTGCAGCCGCCGATACCGCTCTCGCGCCAGCAGCAGGTCGAGCCCGTCCTCGGTTGCCTGCCAACTCGATACGAGCGTTCGTGCCAAGGCTTCCTGACCCTCACGGGCGGCTTTAGCGACCTTTACGTCGAAGGGGTCGAGATCACCATTGCAGACGACACGGATCTGGCCGACGGTCGCAAGATCCTCGCCGACCATTTCGAGGAGAGACGATCGGAAATAACCGGCAATTCGCAGATAGCGCGACGCGCCCCGCAGGCGCGCGGCGAGAACCGGGCCGAGCGCCTCCCGCCGCGACGAAAAACGGGCGATTGCCACGGCCTACACTTTGTCGAGCCTGAGCGCCTCGGCCAGTTCAGACGCGGCGGCGCTCTCTTCCAGCCGGGTTCGTGCGGTCTTGGCTGCAACGTAATCGGCGAGGCCGATCAGCTTCTGTCGGCGCGCCCAATAATCGGCCGCGTACTCGGTGCGCAGGACCAGCACGCCGGTCTTAGGGTCGCCCCTCTCCACCGTCTTCCATATTGCGAAGAGGACTTGCCGCAGCGGCGTCTTGGCGAAACCGTCGCCGCCCAGCATCCGGCCTTTAAGGTCGGCGGCGCCGGCGAGGCTGGCGGCGTTGGCCGCCGTGGAGGCCATCAGGTCGGTGTAGCCGGCAAAGGCAAAGCTCTTAGCGAAGTTCTGGAAATCCGCGACTTTTGTACTGCCCTTTGCTTCCATGTCGAGCATGCGAACATAGAAGCGCGAGGGAGCGTCGAGATCGCGCCACGCGTCACGGGGAAAGCCCTCGGGCACCAGCAATCCGTTCGCAATCTGAGCCGCATAATCGACGAGATCGCGGAGCAACGTCCGCTCGCCCTTGCCAAGCTTGCGGTAAAGGTCCCGGTCCAGCAGCTGGCGGTCGATGGTGGAATAAGAGGTGACGACCTGCAATGCCGCAGCATAAGCCGCGAGGGTTAAGTCGCCGTCCGTGTAAAGCGCCTCTCCCAACCAGGCCGCATCGAGTCCTCGAAGACGATCGACTTGATCGCGTACTGCATCCTCGATCTCTGCCTCGATCTCCATGCGCCGCGCGTTCGCTTCGCGGAGACGCTTGCGCAGCACCAGGCAGATGGTGCCCTGGACGTAGTTGCCCTCTTTCAGCGCACTCTCAGTCTCGGTCACCACGTTCCATGCGGCGGTGACGGAAAGCCCGGCAGCCCAGAGGATCGCGCCGAGGTCGGCCCAAACGCCAGCATCTTGATGGGTGAACATGACGACTTGTAGCCCGTTATCGGGCATGTGCTTCGTCATGGCGGCGTAGGCGGCCACCATATCGCGGCGGAACTGCTCGTCCTTGCCCTTGATGGCGAGATCGCGTCGCGAGTCCCAGGTCCACTGGTCGAACGGCCGCGGGGGATTCTTGCGTAGCCAGGCAATGAAGAACTCTGTGATTTCATGGTAATTGACTGCGTCGGCGTAGGGAGGGTCGGTGACGAAAAAATCGACTATCGACGTCGTATCCTGTGCGCCCGCGACCACAACTGAGCCGCTTCCGGCTATGTGCGAGGAACTTACATCTTCGATCATCAGGAGGTACTGATTCAGGAAGTGCGACGCTCTGGTCGCGTAGTTCCAAAAAGTATTGAAGGACTGATTGTAGAAGACGTGATTTGGAAGGTCCCTTGGTCCCGCAAGCTGCGCGCCTGATGCATCCCTCCGGGCCGCAGACGTGATCCATTGGCATAGTCGGCTCGCGTGATTCAGCAGCGACGTAACCGCTAGGTCACCAGTGGGCGTTCGTCCTTTGGAGTAAATCAATGCCAGATTTAGCAAGTCGCGGGCGCAAAAAAGATGGTGCCAATGCGTCCATCCGCGCTCGCGGAACAGCCGCGTCGTCTCGTCGCCCGGCTCGATGGGCATATCGGGCACCAAGCCTTCATCCTGCCAACACGAAAGGTTCTCGCGCACATTCGCCTCGACCTCGCGCTCACGAGCGAGGTCATCCTCCGTCACCGTGGCGAAGAATGTTTCCTGGCGGCCCTTGCCGAGGCTCTCCTTCCTGATCCACTGGATGCAGTAGAGCCGCTCCTGGAAAATATCGTCCGGCCGTGGCACGAAGTCCGATCTATCCCAGAGCCTGAGACGATTGCGGGCGTTGCCGTCGGCATCCCGATAGTCACCTCGGACCGTCTTGATCTCAACGCCGGAGCGCTCCGGATTCATTGGGTGAACGAGACGGCCATCACGCACGGTGCCTTGCGCAGCTTCGGCCATTTCTTGGGCTGATACGCCAATGTGGATTTCGATATCATAACGCTTGGCCGCGTAGTAGGGTACGAGCTTGGCTACGGCATTGCGCGACTTAGAGATCACCCATGAGGGCGCCATGGGCACCGTCCAGCCGGACTTCGGGTCGCGCGTCTCGAGGCAATAGAGATAGGCCTTCGCGCGGTTACCCTCCGCGTCGTGCTCGATGCCGAGACGCGTAATCTCCGCATCGACCGCCGCCGAGACCTCGCGCTGCGCAGCTTCGATCCTGGCCCGCTCTTCCTTCGACGCGCCAATGATATTGAAGGCGCCCCAGGTGAGCATGCAGGCAACGGGATTGAGGTCAGAGGCATGGACGTCGCAGCCAAGCCGCTCCGCTTCGAAGGGGATGGAGCCACCGCCGCAGAACGTATCCGCCAGTTTCGGCCGATGGCCGAAGCGGGCGATACCTAGTTGCTCGACGAGCTCGGGCAGGCTTCGCACATCCGTGCCGAGATGGCGATTGACCGCCGGCCAGATCGGACCAAGCAGGTCCGCCTCGTTGCATTCTTCCGGCCGGCGGACATGTTTCAGCCGTTCGGCGTAGGGAAGGCTCGCGAAGGCCTCCGCCACGCGCGCCTGCCGCTCCGACTCGCTAAGGTCGTCGCGCCACACGCGCCGCTTGCCGTCCTCGTCGATGACCAGGTGCGCGTATCCTGGAAAGAGCGCCGCAAATTTAGTGGGCCCGCCGTCGAAGCGCCTCGCGAAGGCACCATCGTCCATCGCCATGAGCTTGAGAAAAACATCGAGATCGGCGGCGGGATCGTTGCTTACGGGGAGCAGCGCGCCGAGCACGACAGCCCGCACCTGGATCAGCGGCTTGCGACCCTTCCAGTACGAGCCAAGCGTCGTCAGCGTCTGGCCGAGATTCGCCTTCCGCTCCTTGTAGGCTTCGCCCGACAGCCGCCCAACGGGGAACTGGCGCTCGATGAAAGAAGGTGCGTCCTTTAACGAGAGAGGCGCGAGGCCGCTGGCCCCGGGAAAAATTTCAGGGGCATCGGCGTTCATGCGGCAGTGATATCGAGTTCGGTGAAAAACGACCCAGTGTCATCTCGCGTCGGTAATTTGTTGCGTATTGACCGCTTCGGCTTCGGCGGCGTCGTTTGATCAAGCATTCGCGGCTCGAGTGAGCCTCGCCCGGCGACCGCGCCCAGATGAAAGGTCTGCTGCCGCGTGCCGAAGCAGAGCGCCCGCCGCAAGGCATCTCGCCAGCCCATCCCCACCTGGTGAGCGAGGCCGGTCGCGGCGGCGGTCATCGTGTAGAGCCACCAGCGCTCTTCGGGCTTCAATCCGAGCCAGTTGCGAATGCCGACTGCAACTTCTTCGGGGGTGACGTCGGATTGCTCGATCGCCCACAAAAGCACCAGCAATTCCTTGCCAAAAAGCCGCTGCACAGCCGTATCATCGGCGCCCCAGCGGCCGGCTGGTTTTCCGTCGATCTTAAGCCGGCGATTGAACTCTGCTCGTGCCTCGGGGGCCGCGGCATTCCACACATCGCGCGCCATTTCGCAGCGAAGGATCGTCTCCGGTGCCCATGCAGAAGCGTGCGCTTCGGCGGAGGGCCGGCCAAAGACCTCGAAGACAAGCGCCTTCGCCTCGCGGCCCTTGGTCAGGCGGACGAGAAAGGCATGCTCGCGATAGATGTCTTCGCAATCGAAATTCGCCATCGCTGCCTTCATCGGCGATGTTCCCGCCATGCGCTTTAATCCTGCGTCCAGGTTACCCGCGCGAAATCTTCGCCGACCGCATCGCAGAATGCTCTCAGCTCCCGTCCCGATGAGAACACGATGCCATCGACCCGGAGCTTGAGCGTCGGCGCCGGGGCATTCAACAGTTCGACGAGCTTTTTGACCAGCATGTCGAGGTCGCCGGCTGCGAGCGGAACGTCCTTACCCATGCGCAAGGTAAGATGGTCGCCCTCTGAACGGCCGCCACTCAGCTCGACCGAACCACCATGGACGCGACTGCCTGGCGTTTTCGCCAGGCGATCGAGACCAGAAAATGCGGCGGCGGTGTCCTTTGGCTCGAATCGCGAGGTCATCAATACAGGAGCATCCGGCTTCAGCGGCGTCTCAGGCCTGCCTGGGCCCTCTCCGAAGCCGTCTATTAAGCGGGCGGTTTCCTCCTCCGAGAATCGGCCGTCTACCTCCGCGATGACTCGTAATAACGTGGCGCCAGCGAGCGCTTCGATTTCGCCCGAAACTGACGGTCCTGTTCTTGGATCCGACTCATCAAGAGTCGCACGGATAGTCGCCCCGCGCGGGATCGCCAGGAACGAGACTCGGTGTCCATCGGACACACGTCGGACATCCGGCTTAACTCGGATCGGCGCACGCCACTCGTAGGCATCGCCGGTGGTTGCCTCACCCTTGCTGTCGACAGCCAGGAACCAGACGACGGCCCCTTCGGTCTCATAGGCGCGTCCGTCGAGCTTCCTGTCCTTTCCGGAATCAGGCGGCCCCTTTTCCGAGACATAAACCGTGTCGGCATCTTCTGCTGTGACGACGATTGGGAAGCGCCCGGTTTCTAGCGGATTCGGACCAAAATCGTCGAGACGCGCGCTCACCCGCGTTCGGCGTTCCCATTTCTTGGCNACCAGCCCGTCTTTGTCGCGCCAAAAGCCGCGCTGCACCGCGGTTTTAACCAGCTCGTCTAAACCACGGCGGTGCAACCAGAACCAGCCGGGTCGCACCGCCGCATTCCGCCGGAGCGAGTTGAATTGCACGGCATCCGCGTCGAACAGGATATCCTCGGCATCAAGTCGCAATTTCTCGAACTCAGCGTCGAAACGGTCGCTCGAGATAAACTTTCCTCGTTTGGTGAGAGTGTCGATGATCTGTTGCTCACCGGAATAGTCGTTGCGATCAAATTCCATGCGAAAATCATCAATGCGGCGAAGCGATCTGCCAGTCGGGAAAATAATCGTCTTGAACGTTTCTCTCAGTGCACTCGTAAAGCCGGCTGCCTCGCGTCCCTTGACGCCCAAAAGTTCCTGCATTTGCGGGGACGCATCGCCATGCTGCACGCGAATACGATCCTCCACCCGATCGATCGCGCGCATGCGCCGTGCGATGAGACGCAGCGTCGAGACCGCGTTCGGATCTGCGGTCAGCACCAAAACCCGGTTCTGGAGATCCTGTCGCTTCCACCAATCGTCGAAATCAGCGGGGAGTGCGTCGGCAGGCCTCTCTAGAATGACGAGTGTCGGTCGATCATCGTCCAGATGGATCTCATCCAATGCCGGGAGGATCGCCATTCGCTCCGCATAGAGCGAGGCCCCACGCGGTTTGAAGACCTCCTGCAACTTTGTTCTAAGCGTCTGGTCGACCTGCTCTTCGGCGATATTCGCCGCGATTTCGGTGATTTCAGCCGTGACATTGGCGGTCTGACCAAAAAAGATTCGCTGGTCGACGCCGATATAAAGATACCAGGCCTGCCCCTGAAGCCGGGTCAGCTCAGTCTTGATTTCGGACACCTCAAGCAGCGGGTCGACCAACGATTCCACCAGTTCGCCATCGGTGAGACCGCGCAGCGGTGTCTCTGCCGTCGACAGCGAGGACATCAGCAACATCTTTGCGACCGACGTCGCCGTAAGTGTGCCGTCTGCCGCTGCGATGCGCTCCGCCAGCGCGTTACCCCGATCGGCGATATCTCGCGAGATCGCGTTTGAATAGGCGGGATTGATCTTGCGAATTTCCTCGATCGTCGCCTGGTCGTTGAAATCGAGATGTTGCAGTCCAACCAGAGACGCATTTCCTTCGGACGCGAGAGCGCCGCGAGCGGCAAGCCGCAACAGGCGGATGAGAGCCCGAGTTTTTTGGTATCCGCGATTTTCAGCAAACCGGGCGACGATGTCCCGAATCGACGGATGGAAAGGATAGGATTCGCGGATGCGTTCCACGTAGGTCTCTGGAGTCGTCGGGATCGTGTCTACCCGCTTCGCCTTCTGTAGTGCCGAAACATAGGCCCGTGCGACCTCATCAACGCGGTCCGCCGATGGCAGTTCATCGAACAGCCGCTTGCGAACTATCTCGTAAACCTCGCCACTATTCTGCTGAACCGGCGTGATCGCTTGTGCATTTCGGTCATAATGCTTGGAAAGATTTTCGATCAGGGTCCGCAGCTGGCCGGATCCGTCGAGATAGACATCGTCCTTGAGGTTGGTGACCACAACGCACGCGCGGGGACAGCGCGGCAGTGCATTGAACAGCCGTTCGAGCGCCCCGATAGTGAGGTCACCAAGGGTCGAATTGCCCACGGGCTCGCCCTGGGCCATCTGCAGGTAGCTTGGCAGTTCGTCGAGAAGGATCAGGACCGGCTCGTCGCCGAGGACCGCAACCCACTCATCGACACCTGGGGTCCGGGCTCCGTTACGCCAGAACGGCGTCATCACCTCGCCATGCCCGAGCTGCTCGCCGATGAACCCCCAGAGAAGATTCTCCGGATTTTGGTGGCCGTTGAAGATGACAACTTTGGTGGTGCCGAACTCGGCTCCGGCCCGTATCCGAGGAACAACCTCGCGGCGCAAATCCGGGTCCGCCGCGAGCAGTCCGAACGCTATGAGGCTGTGGGTCTTGCCCCCGCCCATCGCCTGGGTGAGATAGAAGGCTCCGTCGTCGCTCCGTCCCGCGAGCCGTTCAAAGCCTCGCTCGACCAACCGTTGCAGCCCATCGGTGAAGTGGTTGCGGCGGAAGAAGTCGCGGCCGTCGACCCTGCCATAGGCAAGGTCCTCAATCTGTGCCACCTGTTCGACGAGGCTATCGCTCGTAACGACCGCGTTCGGCGTGCAAAGTCGATTGACCGTCTCGATCGGCATGTTAGAGCTACCCCGGTTTCGGCAAACGCTCCGGCCTAAGACGCTGTGCCATGGAGCGTTTCGGCTCATATTAAGCCCCAGCGCAACGTCAGATAGAAGCTCGATTTGCCGAGTTCCTAAGGAGTACTTGGGCTCACGCGCATTCAGACGATACAGCGTCTCTCAGGACGACCCATAAAGGGTTTTCCGTCAGCGCTGCGTCAGCGCGGCATCGGCGAATCATCCGTTTGCGACTGGGCATTAGTTGGACAGGACTATCCCACCGCGCCCCTTCGATCGAGCCCTTAGCCTGTCGAGACTGATCAGCGGCGACCGGCGCCGACGGATGAGACCGTGCGGCGAGCGGAATTACCCTCTGATCGCCCGCCAGATCCGCTCCGGGGTCGCCGGGCCGGCGAAATCCGTAACACCCAGCGGCGCTAGCGCGTCGAGGATGGCGTTAGTGACGGCCGGGAATGCGCCGACGGCGCCGGCTTCGCCGCAGCCTTTGACGCCTAGCGGGTTGGTCGTGCAGCGCGTGGCGTTGAACCCGAGATCNNANGACNGCAGGTCGTCGGCGCGCGGCAATGCGTAGTCCATCAACGAGCCGGCGATCAGCTGGCCGGAAGCCGGATCGTAGGCCGCGTGTTCGAGCAAGGCNTGGCCGGCACCCTGGGCGATGGCACCATGCGCCTGGCCGGCGGCGATCATCGGNTTGACCAGCACCCCGTAATCGTCGACCGCGGTGTAACGCGCGAGCCTNACCTCGCCGGTGTCGNGGTCGATCTCNACCTCGACGACATGGGCGCCGTTGGGGAAGGTCATCCATTCGCGCGTCCAGGCGTGATAGGTGTCGAGCGGCGTCCCGTTGTCGCGCGCCAGTGCCGCGACATCGAGCAGTGCCACCGATCGATCGGTGCCCGCTACGACAAAACTGCCGTCCGCAAAGCGGATGTCGGCTTCCGCCGCCTCCAGCGCCTCTGCCGCGATGCGCGCACCCTTGGTGATGATCTCCTCGGAGGCGCGCCAGATCGCCGTCCCGCCCATATAGGTCGCCCGCGAGCTGCCGTGTCCGCCACCGATCGGGATCCGGTCGGTGTCGCCTTGCACCAGCCGGATGCGCTCGTTCGGGATGCCGAGGCGGTCGGCAAGGATCTGCGGAAAGGTCGTCTCGTGACCTTGTCCGATGGTCTGGGTGCCGGTGATTAACGACACGGTGCCGTCCGCCTCGAACCGGATGTCGACGTTCTCGGAAGGCGAGCCGCCCGTCCCCTTGATGTGATAGGCGAAGCCGAGGCCGCGCAGCAATCCGCGCGCCTCGCTCTCTCGGCGGCGCGCCGGGAAGCCCGCGACATCGGCTCGAGCCAATGCGCGATCGAGAGTCTCTGAGAAGGCGCCGCTGTCGACGGTGTTGCCAAAGGCGTTGGTGACAGGCATCGCCGCGGCCGGGACCATGTTGAGACGCCGCAACTCAGCGCGGTCGAAACCGTATTGCCTGGCCGCCCGGTCGATCAGCCGCTCGATGATGTTGACCGCCTCGGCGAAGCCCGGCCCACGGGTGACGCCGATCGGCGCGGTGTTGGACAGCACGGCCGCGACCTCCAGGTCTATCGCCGGGATGCGATAGACCGTGCCCGGCAGATGGACATATTGGAGGGTCTGTACCCCTCCGGCGCTGACCATATACGCGCCGACATTGGCGATACTGCTGACGCGCAGGGCGAGAAATCGCCCGTTCGCGTCGAGCGCCAACGCGGCCTCGGCCAGATGGTCGCGCGCCTGATGGTCGGCGAGAAAAACCTCGCTGCGGGTGGCGATCCACTTGAGCGGCCGCCCGACCCGCCTGGCCGCCCAGAGTATCAAGACGTGCTCGGGATAAATGAAATTCTTGGCGCCAAACCCGCCACCGACATCGGGTGCCACGAACCGCACCGCCGCCGGAGCAACGCCCAGCGCGTGGGCGGCGTTGTCACGAGTCGTGTGGATGCTCTGGCTCGAAACATAGGCCGTGTACCGGCCCTGCTCGGCATCCCAAAGGCCGACGACGCCGCGCGGCTCGATCGGGTTGGTGACGATCCGGTGATTGTCGAGGCCGAGCGTGACCACGTGCGCCGCCGTCGCGAACGCCGCATCGACCGCGGCGGCGTCGCCGACATGCCAATCGAAGCAGATATTGCCCGGAACTTCGGCCGAAATCTCGGGCGCCCCGGATGCGCGCGCCGCAGTGGCGGAAGTCACCGTCGGCAACGGGGTATAATCCACCATCACCTGCTCGGCGGCGTCGAGCGCCTGCGCGCGGGTCTCGGCGACGATCAGAGCCACCGGCTCGCCGACATAACGGACCTTGCCCTCGGCCAGCAGCGGCTGCGGCATGAAGGCGAACCGCTCGCCGGTCTGAACATTGGCTTCCGCCGACGGCCGCAACGGCTTGAGCCCGTCGGTGCTGGCCTCTTCGGCGGTCAGCACGGCGAGCACGCCCGGGGCCGCCCGCGCCCGTTCCGTATGCATGCGTTCGATCACCGCATGCGCGTGAGACGAGCGCAGCACGACCGCATGCGCCAGCCCTTCGAAGGCGAGATCATCGAGATAGCCACCCCGACCGGTGACAAAACGCAAATCCTCGCGCCGTTTGGGAGCATCGCCGATAATCGAACGCGTCGTCACCATCTCCTATCCCGGGATCAAGGCGGGCTTGTCACGAGCCTGCGGCTGCCGCGATTAGCCGCAACAGCTCGGCAAACTCGCGCCCTCCCCCTATCCGCTCCTCTCCTTCCTTTACGTCGACGAGCTGCACCACCACCAGGCGCAGATGAGGAACAACCGCCAAATCCTGGCCGCCATACCCAAGCGCCCGATAGCTACCTCCGAACGCAGGGTACCGGACCGCGACCTCGGGCGGGGAGACCCACCAAAGATACCCATAATCGAGGGGAATGTCCGTGTGCGACCAAGGTTTTGTTGCCTCGTCGACCCAGTCCGGAGGCACGATCTGGGCCCCTGACCACATGCCGCGGTTGAGAAACAGCCAACCAAACCGCGCCAAGTCACGAGCGGTCAGTCTAAATGTGTAAGCAGGATAATCGGACGAACGCTCGAAAACGAACTTCCCATCGTCTGCCGAGAAGTCCTCCATGCCGATCGGCTTGGCAATTCGCTGCTCAAACGCTTCAAAGACGTTTTTGCCGACGAGCTTTTGATAGATGAAGCCGAGCGTATTAAAGTCCCAATTGTTGTAATACCAATAGCTGCCGGGAGGATGACTGCCGCGCTGCGGGCGCTTTGCCTTGGCATCTGGCGTCTCATAGGCGGCAGCGTGATAGATCCCGGATCGTGCCATCACCAGGTCGCGGATAGTCGCCTGCTTTTCGCTCTCGGACAGGCTCGGGGGCCGGTCGTCAATGCCCAACTCGCCGATCGTTTGGTCGAGCCTGATGCGCCCCTCGGCGACCCCGATGCCGTACAGTGCGCTGATAAGGCTCTTGCGTATCGAGCGGACGTTCACCTTGTGCGAGATATCACCCCAGGACGCTATGATCCGCCCGTCCTGAACGATCATGACGGCCGTCGGAGCATAGGCCTGAGTGTATTCTTTGGCCTGCGCCAGTTTCTCCGGAGACCAGCCGAGCGCCGCGGGATCTTCCGCCTGCGTCCAAGTCGTTGATGGCCATATCGGATCTGCTCCGAATGCCGGCGGCGTGAGCCAGCCGGTCAGGACCGTGAGGAGGCCTGCGGCGACTGCAGGTGCGAAAGATGCGCCCATCAGTCGGCGGCTCGGGAGTCCGCGGATAGATGGCGCATTGCGACGGAGGCGTTCGTTAGCGTCGAGGCCTCGTACGCGGGTTTGGGCGACATCCGCCCGTTGCCTCTACGGATTTTCGGCTTCGCTCCGGTGTTCTTCTATTGCGGCAACTGGTATCCGACGGCACTTTCNATTTCGAGCACCCGCCNGACCGCNGGGCGCGCCATCATGCGGTCGTAATGGGCGGAGAGGCCGGGGTAGGTTTCGCGCGCGGGGTGGAGCGAGCCGAAAAAGCGCCAAAAGAGGCGAAAGAGATGGATGTCGGCGATCGAATAACGGCCGACCGCCCAATCATGCCGCGCCAGTCGCTTTTCGGCGATTTCGAACACCTCCTTCCACCGCTCAACGCCGATCCGCCGCGCCGGATGGACCGTCGAGGCGATGAACGACATCCATGAGATGATTTGCGCTTCGGCCTNGATGTCGCCCTCCGGGAAGAGACCAGCTTTAGGGAAGCGCTTGGCGAGGTAGTAGAGGACCGCCGCCACTTCGGTCAGCGGATGCCCGTCGACGAGCAGGGTCGGAACTTTGCCTTCGGGGTTCAACTTGAGGTATCCCGGCGCGTGTTGTTCGCGCTTGGCAAACGATATCCACCGGCGCTCGAAATCGACGCCGATCTCGTGCAGCATGATGTGCGGCGCCATCGAACTGGATCCGGGTGACATATAAAGCGTGAGCATAGGCGCTTTCCTTGGAATGCCGAGCGGCGGGAAAATAGACCGCGGGAGCGCGGAAGAGAACCGTCCGCTTCGCCCGCTCGCTGTTCGGCGTCTGCCGCGCCGGTCCCGATAAACGGGACTATGGACTCTCCTATTACGATCAATTAACGTTTGCGGTTGGGAGGCGCCGACGATTTGCGTTAGCAAATGAAAGCTTGCGTTCCGGCCATCCTTGCATTCGTTCTCTCGGCTGCCTGGGCTGCGACGGCCGTCGATGCGGGGCCGTGCGCTCGTGACAAATCGCGCAACTGCTTCGATCTCCCTGCGACCATAAATTTCAGCTCGGTTCCCGAAATTTCCAACCAGATCGTCGGTGAAGAAAAGATAAAGCCACCGCCGTTAAAAAATCCGGCAGAAGGGACATCAACTCCGTATACCGGGCCAATGATTGGGACAAGTCCGCGGCCGGGGAGAACGCCGACCGTCGGATACTATTGGTCTCTGGAGTAAAAGACCGACCGAACATCCGAAGCAATTGTGTTGTCTGACGATCGCCTGATGCAAATCCTCCAGGCGCTGGCGGTCCTCTTGTTCGTCAGCGTCGGCGCATTGTCGTTGGGCCGCGCCCGATATGCCTGGGTGAAATGCGCGAGATGGGGCTCGATCGCGATCTTTTCCATGGCGGTGATGTTCGCCCTGGTCCTGACCTTGCGCTGGGCGCTGTTTCGGACTTTCTGACGAAGGAGTCGCCGTCGGTGGGTGCCCCGACGTGGTAAGGTGGCAAGGAGAATGGGGAGGGTCGCGGATGTTTCGCAAATTCATCGTCCTGCTGCTGGCAGCCGGCGCGACTTTGCCGGCCCCGTTGGCGGCGCAGACCGTCAAGATCGGGCTGATCAACAGCTATACCGGCTTTGTCGCGCAGGCCGGCGACGAGGGGCAGAAGGGCATCGACCTCTACATCAAGGAGCACGAGAAGGATCTGCCGCCCGGCGTCAAAATCGAGCTGATCCGCCGCGACGATACCTCGAACCCGGAGGTCGGCAAGCGGCTGGCGCAGGAATTGATCGCGCGCGATCATGTCCAGTTGCTGACCGGTCCTATTCTTTCGCCGGTCGCGGCGGCGATCGCGCCGCTGACCGCCGAGGCCAAGGTGCCGATGCTGCTCAGCCTCGCGTCCGCCGGCGTCGCGATCCCGCGGATCTCGCCGTACATCGCACGCGTTACGTTCACGCTGTGGCAGCAGGGCTATCCTATCGGCAAATGGGCAGCCGAGCAGGGCTGGAAGACGGGCTATACCGCGGTCAGCGACTTTATCCCTGGCCACGATTCGGAGATGTCCTTTACCAAGGGCTTCACCGACGGCGGGGGCAAGATCATCGGCGCGGTGCGCATGCCCCCGGCCAATCCCGACTTCATCCCGTTCATCCAGCGCATCAGGGACGCCAAGCCGGACGTCGCCTTTTTGTGGGTGCCCGCTGACCCGCAGGCGACGGCGATCATCAAGGCGGTCAAGGATCTTGGCGTGCGCGAGGCGGGGATCAACATCACCTCGACGCAGGACCTGCTGCCGGACGAGGCCTTGCCGAACATGGGAGACACGCCGCTCGGCATCATCACCTCCGGCACCTACTCAGTCGCCGGGAAGCGGCCGGCGAACGAGGCATTCCTCGCGGCCTGGAGGCGGGCCTACGGCGACGGCTCGACCCCCGATTTCCTGTCGGTCGACGGCTGGGACGGGATGAATGCGATTTTCGACCTGATCAAGGCGACGAAGGGAAAGTTCACCGCTGACGAGGCGATGGATTTCTTCAAGAGTTGGAAGGACCCGGACAGTCCGCGGGGCCCGATCATGATCGACCCGGAAACCCGCGACATTATCCAGAACATCTACATTCGCCGGGTCGATAGGGTGGACGGCAAGCTCGCCAACGTCGAGATCGCGACGATCCCGAATGTGAAGGACCCGTGGAAGGAGCTGAACCCGGCGAAGTAGCCGCTCATCCGTTTGCCTGCTGTGAGATTGCTTCGCTTCGCTCGCAATGACCGCAAAAACGGATTCCGTCATTGCGAGGGAGCGCAGCGACGAAGCAATCTCGGCAGCCGTATAACCGCCGCCCCCGGGAGCCCCAATGCCGTGAGCGAGACGTTTGCCGCGGCGATCAGCATCCTGTTCCACGGCACCGCGTTTGCAATGGTGCTGTATCTGATTTCGGTCGGACTGTCGGTGACGATGGGGCTGATGGGGTTCGTCAACTTGGCGCACGGCGTCTTCGCGATGCTCGGCGGCTACGTCCTGACCAACCTGATGGGCCGGCTCGGCGTGCCGTTCGTCGTCGCGCTCGCCGCCGCGGCGGTGGCGACCGCGCTTGCCAGTGTCGTCGTCGAGCGGCTGCTTTATCGCCGGCTCTACGGCGCCGATGATCTCGACCAGGTTTTGCTTACGATGGGCCTCATCTTCATGTCGGTGGCCGGCGCCACCTATTTCTGGGGCCCGCTGGCTCAGCCGATGCACCCGCCACCCTGGCTCAGCGGCCCGGTAGATCTCGGCTTCCGCAGCTTCCCCGGTTACCGCAGCTTCCTGATCCTGTGCGGCGCAGCACTGGTAACCGTGCTGTGGCTCGGCCTCGAACGCACGCATTTCGGCATCCGCGTCCGCGCTGCGGTCGACAATCTGCGGATGGCGCAATCGGTCGGCGTCAACACCTCGCGCCTGTTTACGCTGACTTTCGCGCTGGGCAGCGGATTGGCCGGGCTGGGCGGCGCGCTCGGCGCCGACCTGCTGGCGATCGAGCCGACATACGCGCTCGAAAATCTAGTCTATTTCCTGATCGTCGTGGCGGTCGGCGGGCTCGGGAGCATCCGCGGCCCGTTCTTCGCAGCGCTGGTGATCGGCATCGCCGACACCGGCTTTAAGTATCTGCTGCCGCAGCTCGGCGCCTTTTTCATTTATGCCCTGACAATGGTGATCCTGCTGTGGCGACCGAGGGGCTTGTTCGGGCGAGCGGCATAAGGCACGACGAGTTTGCGGTCGCCGCTTTTGCGCGGCGCCATCGCTATCACCCGCTCGAGGCGTTGCCGTGGGTCGCGGCGTTGGCGGCGATGATCGTCTTTCCCAGCTATCTGCCGCTCGGATCGCAGATCCTGGCGACGATCCTGTTTGCGCTGTCGGCCGATCTGGTGCTGGGTTATGCCGGCATCGTCACCTTGGGTCATGCCGCGTTTTTCGGTACCGGCGCCTATACCGCCGGGATTCTCGCCGCCAACGGCTGGGGCGAGCCGCTCACCGGCCTGCTTGCCGGGGCACTGGCCGCAGGACTGGTCGGGTTCTTGTCGGGGCTGGTGGTATTGCGCACCACCGGCCTGACCCTGCTGATGCAGACCTTGGTCGTCGCTACCTTGTTGCACGAGGCGGCGAACAAGGCCTCCTCAATCACCGGCGGTGACGACGGGCTGCAGGGCATGGAGGTCTGGCCGATTTTCGGCATCTTCCGCTTCGACCTGTTCGGCCGCACTGCCTATGCTTACTGCCTCGTCGTGCTGTTCGTGTGCTGGTGGCTGGCGCGCCGCCTCGTCCATTCGCCGTTCGGTCGCTCGCTGACTGGGATTCGCGAGAATGTCCGTCGCATGCACGCGATCGGCGCCCCGGTCGCCCATCGCCGGCTCATCATCTATACGATCTCGGCGGCCTTGGCCGGCGTCTCCGGGGCGCTGATTGCGCAGACGACGCAATTTGTCGGCCTGACCAGCCTCAGCCTCGACCGTTCCGGCACCGTTCTGATCATGCTGATCATCGGCGGCGTCGGACAGCTTTACGGCGCGTTCATCGGGGTGCCGCTCTATATGGTCGCGCAGGACCGCTTCTCCGAAATCGACCCGGTCTACTGGTACTTCTGGATCGGACTGTTGATGGTCGTTGTCGTGGTTTTCGCCCGCGGCGGGGTGCTCGGGCTCTTCAACCGGTTTCGGCGATGAATACGCCGGCGCTCGAGACCCGCGGGCTATACAAGAGCTTCGGCGCGCTGACCGTGGCCAATGCCGTCGATTTTCGCCTCGAGCGCGGTGCGCGGCACGCGCTGATCGGTCCGAACGGCGCCGGCAAAACGACCTTTGTAGAGCTGGTGACGGGAGCATTGCGACCGAACGCCGGGCAAATCCGGCTCGACGACGCCGACATCACCCACTTGGCGCAAGCAGTACGGGTCAAGCGCGGTCTCGTTCGCACCTTTCAAATCACTTCGCTGTTCCCCCGACTGAGCGTTCTCGAAAACGTGACCTTGGCGGTTTGTGAGCGCCAAGGGATCGGCGGCGGCCTGTTCCGCCCGGCCGGTCACCATCGCGCCGCAATCGAGGAAGCTCACGCATTGCTCGAACGGCTCGGGCTCGACGATGAAGCGCTGCGCCCGGTCAACATGCTTCCCTACGGCCGCCAGAGGCTGGTCGAGCTTGCCGTGTCGCTCGCGCTGTCACCCAAGGTTCTGCTGCTCGACGAGCCAGCGGCCGGAGTTCCGTCGGGCGAGAGCGGCACGATCATCGAGGCCATCGAGCGCTTGCCGCCAGAGATAGCGCTGTTGATCATCGAGCACGACATGGATCTGGTCTTTCGTCTGGCGCGACGCATCACCGTCTTGGTCCAGGGCAGTGTGCTAGTCGAAGGGTCGCCCGAGGCGATCGCCGCTGATCCGGAAGTTCGCCGCGTCTATCTCGGGGAGCGCGCGCCGGCATGAATGGGAAAGCCGGGCTTGTCCTCGAGGAAGTTTCGGCCGGATATGGCGAAACCGTTGTGCTCGAGGGTATCTCGCTCGCAGTGTCGCCGGGCCAGACATTGGCGGTGCTGGGGCGAAACGGAGTCGGCAAGACGACCTTGCTCGCCACGATTATGGGTCATACCCGCCTGCACGGGGGCGGCATCCGTTTTGCCGGTGGCGAAATCGGGGCGCTGCCCCCTTACCGGCGCGCGCGTCTCGGCATCGGCTTTGTGCCTCAGGAGCGCGAGATCTTTCCTTCACTAACGGTCGAAGAGAATTTGACGGTTGCCGCGCGCCCCGGGCAATGGACTCTTACGGAGGTCTACGACTTCTTCCCGTCATTGGCCGAGCGACGCCGCAATCATGGCAATCAGCTCTCGGGCGGCGAACAGCAGATGCTGGCGATCGGGCGCGCATTGATGGGCAACCCGACATTGCTGTTGATGGACGAGCCGCTCGAAGGTTTGGCCCCGGTGATCGTAGACACCTTGCTCGCCGGGCTCGATCGCCTGAAGCGCGAAGACGATCTGGCGCTCCTTCTTGTCGAGCAGCATGCGAAGCTTGCCCTCGAACTCGCCCAGATTGCGATCGTGCTTGATCGTGGCGCGATCGTGTTCACCGGAACGAGCCGCGAATTGCTCGACACTCCGGAGCGTCTGAACGACTTGATGGGGGTCGGTGGACGCCAGGGATCAATGATCCGTTAGCCCGTTGAGAGGTCTCCGATGACAACATTTCTGTATACCCATCCGGCCTGTCTCGAACACGACCCCGGCCGACATCATCCGGAGGGGCCGGCGCGGCTCCGCGCCGTTTTTGATGCACTTGCCGATCCGGAATTCGCCCGATTGGAGCGCCGCGAGGCACCCGAAGCCGCGCTGGAAGATCTCCTACGAGTTCATCCGCGCCCGCACGTCGAGCGCCTCCTGCGCGCCGTTCCAAAGTCGGGTCATGTCGGGATCGACGCCGACACGATCCTGTCGCCAGCCTCAGGGATGGCCGCCCTGCGCGCGGCCGGCGCGGTGGTCGCTGCGGTCGATGCGGTAGTCGCTCGGGAGGCGGACAACGCTTTCTGCGCCGTACGCCCGCCGGGGCATCATGCCGAACCCGAACGTGCGATGGGATTCTGCCTGTTCAACAACGTCGCCGTCGGCGCACTGCACGCTCGCGCGGCACACAAGCTCCACCGGATCGCCGTCGTCGATTTCGATGTTCATCACGGCAACGGCACTCAGGCGGCTTTCGAAGCCGATGACGGGCTCTTCTACGCCTCGACCCATCAATACCCGCTCTACCCCGGCACCGGAGCGGCGAGCGAGACCGGGATCGGCAACATCGTCAACGTGCCGTTACGCCCGATGTCGGGATCGAGCGAGTTTCGCCGCGGCATGACACAGCGCATCCTGCCCGCGCTCGACGCATTCCGTCCCGAGTTCTTGCTGATCTCCGCTGGCTTCGACGCCCATAGAAGCGATCCGCTGGCGCAGCTGCTGCTCGAAGAAGCTGATTATACTTGGATCACCGAGAAGCTGGTCGAGATCGCCTATCGCCATGCCGGAGGCCGGCTCGTCTCGGCGCTCGAGGGAGGTTACGATCTCCCGACGCTCGGCGCGAGCGTCGCAGCGCATGTCCGCGTGCTGATGTCGGTTTAGGGAACGGGTCCGGCTTCGTACTGTTGCGATTGTGCAACGTTCGCCGAGTTTCGCGCTCTCGTTCCCCGCTCGCGTGGCGCATCATGCTCGCGTATTTTGGTAAAAAAAACGCAGATGGTTGATTCAGACGTTCCCGCTGATATCGCGGCGATGAGTTTCGAAGAGGCGCTTGCCGAACTAGAGCAGATCGTCCGCCGGCTCGAAGGAGGACAGGTCAGGCTCGATGAAGCGATCCTCTCCTACGAACGGGGAGCGCTGCTCAAACGCCATTGCGAGAGGAAGCTCAACGAGGCGCAACAGCGGGTCGACCGAATCGTTATCGGTGGGGATGGCGCGGTCACCGCGGAGCCGGCGAAATTTGACTGAGACATTGTGGTCCGACGCGATCTCCTTTCCGGAGGCGTTGGCGCAGGCGGCGCAGATGACCGATATTGCTCTCGAAAAGCTGCTTGTTGTGCCGCCCGGCCTCGAGGCGCGCGTCTATCAGGCGATGCGCTATTCGGCGCTCGCGCCGGGCAAACGGTTGCGCCCGTTTCTCGTGCTGGCCAGCGCGCGTCTGTTTGGTGTCGCGCGGCGTTGCGCGCTCCAGGTGGCGGCGGCGACCGAGATGGTCCATGCATACTCCCTCGTGCATGACGATCTGCCGGCGATGGATAACAGCGACTTGCGTCGCGGCCGGCCGACCTGCCACAAGGAATTCGACGAGGCGACGGCGGTGCTGGCCGGGGACGGCCTCTTGACCGCGGCATTCGAGGTTCTGGCCGATCCCGATACGCACGGCGATCCCGGGGTGCGCTGCGAACTCGTCGCCGCACTCGCCGGTGCAGCCGGGGCCGCCGGCATGGTCGGCGGCCAAATGATCGATCTGATTGCAGAGCATCAGACCTTGGACATCGGTGCAATTACCCGGCTGCAGCGTATGAAAACCGGCGCGCTGATTGCCTTTTCGTGTGAGGCCGGGGCGATTCTCGCCAAGGCGCCGCATGAGCTGCGCACCGCGTTGCGCGGCTACGCTCACGATCTGGGACTCGCCTTCCAGATCGCCGACGATCTGCTCGATGTCGAGGGTTCGGCGGCGGAGACCGGGAAGCCAGTCGGCGCCGACGTTGCGTCGGGCAAGGCTACCTTCGTGTCGATTCTCGGCGTGACGCGCGCTCGGGCGCAAGCCGAGCTTCTGATCCGCCAGGCGATGGCACACCTTGATTTGTTCGAGCAAAGAGCGGAACTTTTGCGTGAGGCAGCGCGATTCGTAATTACGCGCCGCACCTGAGGAGCGCACTTTGGATTCAAAACCTATGCGTCCAATCTCCAATCGGACCCCGCTGCTTGATCAGATCGATTTTCCGGCCGACCTGCGCCGGCTGCCAGAACAGGATCTGCGGCAGCTCGCCGACGAGCTGCGTGCCGAGCTGATCGATGCGGTGTCAATTACCGGCGGTCACTTCGGCGCCAGCCTCGGCGTTGTCGAGCTGACCGTATCGTTGCACTATGTCTTTGACACGCCGCACGACCGGCTGATCTGGGATGTCGGCCACCAAGCCTACCCGCACAAGATTCTGACGGGGCGGCGCGACCGCATCCGCACTATTCGTCAGGGCGGCGGACTGTCAGGTTTCACCAAGCGCTCCGAAAGCGAGTACGACCCGTTTGGTGCCGCACACGCCTCGACATCGATCTCATCGGCGCTTGGCATGGCCGTCGCGCGCGACTTGCGGGGCGAGCGCCGCAACGTCATCGCCGTGATCGGCGACAGCGCGATGAGCGGGGGCATGGCCTATGAGGCGATGAACAATGCCGGGGCGATGGATTCGCGGCTGATCGTCGTCCTCAACGACAACGACATGTCGATCGCGCCGGCGGTCGGCGCGATGAGCGCCTATCTGTCGCGTCTGCTCTCTTCAAAATCCTTCATGTCGCTGCGCCACATCGCCAAGCAAGTGGCGCGCCATTTCCCCAAGCGGCTCGAGGATGCCGCGCGACGGGCCGAAGAGTTGGCCCGCAGCTTCATCACCGGCGGTACGTTGTTCGAAGAACTCGGCTTTTATTATGTCGGCCCGATCGACGGCCACAACATCGATCATTTGTTGCCAGTCTTAAAAAACATCCGTGACAGCAACGAGCCGGGACCCGTCTTGGTCCACACCGTGACCGAGAAAGGCCACGGGTATCTGTCGGCCGAGCAGGCCGAAGACAAGTGGCACAGCGTCGCTAAGTTCGATGTTGTCACCGGGACCCAGGCCAAATCGACCCCGAAGGCGCCGCAGTACACCACCGTCTTCGCCAAGTCGCTGATCAAGGAGGCCGAGGCCGACGATCGCATCGTTGCGATCACCGCAGCGATGCCGTCGGGTACCGGGCTCAACCTGTTCGGCGACAAGTTCCCGAACCGCTGCTTCGATGTCGGCATCGCCGAGCAGCACGCAGTGACCTTTGCCGCCGGTCTCGCCGCCGAAGGCATGAGGCCCTTTGCCACGATCTATTCGACCTTTCTGCAGCGTGCCTATGACCAGGTCGTGCACGATGTCGCGATCCAGAAACTGCCGGTGCGATTCGCGATCGATCGGGCCGGCCTCGTCGGCAACGACGGTCAAACTCATGCGGGCTCGTTCGATATCACCTATCTCGGCTGCCTGCCCGGTTTTGTGATCATGGCGGCGGGCGACGAAGCCGACCTCTTCCACATGGTCGCCACCTGCGCAGCGATCGACGAGGGACCTTCGGCGGTGCGCTATCCGCGCGGTGATGGGATCGGAGTGCCGCTGCCCGAGCGGGGCGTGCCGCTCGAGATCGGCCGCGGGCGCATCATGCGCGAAGGCACCACGATCGCGCTGTTGAGCTTCGGCGGCCGTCTTGCCGAATGCATGAAAGCGGCGCAGGAGCTCGGCGCTTACGGACTGTCGACGACTGTCGCCGATGCGCGCTTTGCCAAGCCGCTCGACACCGACCTCGTCAATCGGCTCGTTCGCGAGCACGAGGTCGTGATTACGATCGAGGAGGGCGCGATCGGCGGCTTCGGCAGCCACGTGCTGCATCATCTGGTGATGAACGGAATGCTCGATCACGGGCTCAAGATCCGCACGATGGTGCTGCCCGACGTGTTCCTCGATCACGATTCGCCGCAGGCGCAGTACGACCAGGCCGCGCTCAACGCCCGCCACATCGTGGCGATGGCGTTGTCGGCGCTCGGCCGCGAGATTGCCGCGCAGCCGGCCCGCGCCTGACCTCTGAAAAGTGCCGGCAAAGCGGCGGGCCGATCAGCTCCTCGTTGAACAAGGCTTGGCGGAGAGCCGGACGAAGGCGCAGGCGCTGATCCTCGCCGGCCTGGTCAACTGCGGCGAGCGGCGTGTCGACAAGCCCGGCGAACAGCTCGCGGCCGACGCGGCGCTCGCTCTCAAGGGGCGCGATCACCCCTGGGTGTCGCGTGGCGGAGTCAAGCTTGACTCCGCGCTCGACCACTTTCGGATCGCTGTCGAGGGACATGTCGCACTCGATATCGGCGCCTCGACGGGTGGCTTCACCGACGTGCTGCTGTCGCGCGGAGCCCGGCGCGTCTATGCCGTCGATGTCGGTCACGGCCAGCTCGCTTGGAAGCTGCGCCAGGATGCTCGGGTCGTCGTTCATGACAGACTGAACGCGCGTCACCTGACCCGTGCTGACATCCCCGAGCCGATCGACATCATCACGTGCGACGCAAGCTTTATCGGGCTCTCGGCGGTGCTGCCGGCCCCGTTTGGCCTCGCGGCGGAGAAGGCCCAACTGGTGGCGCTGGTCAAACCGCAATTCGAGGCCGGCCGCGCGCATGTCGGCAAGGGCGGCGTCGTGCGCGATCCTGAAATTCACCGCGTAGTCTGCGAGCGCGCCGCCTCGTGGGTAGCTGCGCAGCCCGGCTGGTCGGTGGTCGGGCTCATCGAAAGCCCGATCCTCGGCCCTGAAGGCAACCGTGAATTCCTGCTCTACGCCCGCCGTTGCGGAGAGGGAGGGCGATGACGGCTGTCACCTCGGGGTTCGGCGGGTTCCGGTCGGCAGCCTTCGCCTTTCTGAACGATTTGCGCGACAACAACGACCCGGCCTGGTTCAAGCCGCGCAAGGGGCTCTACGAGGCCGAAGTGCTGGCACCGTTTCGCGACTTGATCGTCGCGGTCGGGTCGAGACTCAGCCAAGCCGGATTGCCGCTGATCGGCGACCCCAGGCGTGGCATCTTCCGCATTTATCGTGATGTCCGCTTCTCGCCCGACAAGCGGCTCTACAAGACGCATGCCGGGGCGGTGCTGACGCGCTCGGGCGGTAGGCGCGATCCCGGCGTCCTCTACATTCACGTAGCGCCGGGCGAATCGATGGTGGCGGCGGGCTTCTGGCATCCCGAGCCCGCACTGCTGGCGCGGCTGCGGCGGGGCGTTCTCGGTGATCCGGACACTTTCCTGGCAATCGTCGACCGGCTCGCCGCGGCCGGCTGTCCGCCCTCCAGCGATGAGCTGCTGAGCCGCCCGCCCCGGGGCTTCGAGGCGGCCAAGGGCACATCGGTGGCCGAGTATGTCGGCTGGAAATCCTTCACTGCTCACCGGATGCTGAGCGACACGGAGATGCAGTCTCCGGCGCTGGTCGACCATATCGTCGATTTCGCCCGCACCGTTTTGCCGTTGCTCGAATGGGGCTGGGCAGCAGTGGACGAGGATGCGCCGCCGCCGCTACCGATCCGCAAGCCCGCCCGGCCGCTGCCGAAACCCGATTTCTAGCCGGGCCGAGATTGCTTCGTCCCCCCGGAACGCCCGCCTTGGCGGGCGGGCGGCCGGGGGTCCTCGCAATGACACGATCGGCGCTTTCACAGCGAACGGGCGATCAATAGCTTCATGATCTCGTTGGTGCCGCCATAGATCTTCTGGACGCGCGCGTCGACGAACATGCGGGCGATCGGGAACTCACGCATATAGCCGTAGCCGCCGTGCAATTGCACACAGTCGTCGATCGTCTCGACCTGCTTCTGGCTGCACCACCACTTGGCCATCGACGCGGTTACGGTGTCGAGCTCGCCGACAATGTGGCGGGCGATGCACCAATCGACGAAGGTGCGGGCGATCATCGCCTCGGTCTTGCGTTCGGCGAGCGTGAAGCTCGTGTTCTGGAACTCGATCAGCTTGTGGCCGAAGGCCTGCCTGTCGCTCCTTGACGTAAGCGACGGTCAGGCCGAGCGCGCGCTCGGTCGCGGCGACCGCGCCGACCGCCAGCGCCAAGCGTTCCTGCGGCAGCTGTTCCATCAGCTGATAGAACCCGCTCCCTTCCTCGCCACCCAGCAGGTTCGCGGTCGGCGCGGCGACATCGTCGAAAAACAATTCCGAGGTATCGGAAGCGTGGAGGCCGATCTTGTCGAGGTTGCGCCCGCGCCGGAACCCTTCGGCACCCGCGGTTTCGAGTACGACCAGCGAAATGCCCTTGGCGCCCTCGCCCGGGCCCGTCTTGGCGACGACGATGATCAAATCGGCGAGCTGGCCGTTGGTGATAAACGTCTTCTGGCCACTGAGCCGATAGGCATTGCCGTGATGCCGGGCCGTGGTGCGGACGGCCTGCAGATCCGACCCGGTTCCCGGTTCGGTCATCGCGATCGCACCGATCCACTCGCCGGTCGCCAGCTTCGGCAACCACCGTCGCTTCTGCTCTTCCGAACCGTAGCGCAGGATGTAGTGGGCGACGATCGTCGAGTGGACGCTGTAGCCCGTGGCGAGCTCGGAGACGACCCCTTCGAGGTCCTCGATAACCGCGGCATCGTAGGCGAAGGTGCCGCCCTGCCCGCCATAGGCTTCGGGCACGCTTGGCAACAGTGCGCCGATATCGCCCAACGCGCGCCAAGCTGCGCGGTCGACGATCTTGTCCTTGCGCCAGCGCTCGGCGCGCGGCGCCAGCTCCTTGGCCAGGAAACGGCGGAACTGGTCGCGAAAGGCGTCCAGCTCCTCGGTCATCCATGGCGAGCGATAAGGCGGGGTCATGCCGCCTTCCGCCGGTCGGAATAGATGGCGGCGCGGCGCCGCGCGAGATCGCGCAGCATCTGGTTTGGCAGAAACCGTGCGCCGTGCTGCTGCGCGAGCCCGTCACAAAGCTCGACAAAGGGGCCGGTGCCGAGCATGTCGATGTAGGAGAGCGGGCCGCCGGTCCACGGCGCAAAGCCCCAGCCGAGAAGCGCGCCGACATCGGCATCGGCCGGGTCGGTCACGACATTCTCCTCGAGGCAACGCGCCGCCTCGAGCGCCTGGATCGCAAGAAACCGGGTCTTGACCTCGTCCAGCGACGGCTGCGTCTCGGCTACCGGCGCCAACCGGGAGAGCCCGGGCCAGAGCCGCTTCGGACCGTCCGCCGGGTAGTCGTAGAAGCCCTTTCCGCCCCGCCTGCCGGGGCGGCCGTGGCGCTCGACCATCTCGGCGATCACCCGGTCCGCCGCGGTCGCCTGGTACTCGTCGCCAAGATCTTTGCGGGTCTGCGCGGCGACCTGGTGGATCAGGCTGATCGCCACCTCGTCGCTGAGCGCGAGCGGTGCCATCGGCATCCCGGAGGCCTTGCCGCCATTCTCGATCAATGCCGGCCGCACGCCTTCTGCCAGCATCAGCACCGCCTCGCGGGTATAGGTGCCAAAGACACGGCTCGTGTAGAAACCGCGGCTGTCGTTGACGACGATCGGCGTCTTGCCGATCTGTCGGACGAAATCCATCGACCAGGCCAGCGCCTCCTTGCCGGTGCGCTGGCCGCGAATGATCTCGACCAATGGCATGCGCTCGACCGGAGAGAAGAAATGGAGGCCGATAAAGCGTTCCGGTCGTCCCGAGGCCTGCGCCAGCCCGGTGATCGGCAGGGTCGAGGTGTTGCTAGCGAAAACCGCGGCGCTGCCAAGCACCGCCTCGGCACGGCGGATCACCTCGGCTTTGACCTCCCGGTTCTCGAGCACCGCTTCGATGACGATCTCGGCATCGGCGAGCCGCGCGTAATCGGCCGTCGGCTGCACCCGCTCCACGACGGCGCGAGCCTCGGCTTCACCGGCGCGGCCTCTCTCGACGGCGGTCTGTTGCTGCCGGCGGATATGATCGAGACCGCGCTGGGCCGCCTCCGCGTTCACGTCGAGCAGCGCGACTTCGATGCCAGCCCGGGCTGCGACATGGGCAATCCCCGAACCCATCAGCCCGGCGCCGAGGACACCGATCCGGGAGAAGCGTTTGCGCGCCACGTCGGCGGGCCGATGCGCCAGCTTGTTCGCCTGCTGCAGGTTGATGAACTGGGTGCGCACCATGTAGCGGGCACGCGGATCGAGCAGCAGCTTAACGAAGCTCTTGGCCTCGATCCTGAGCGCGATGTCCATCGGCACCAGCATGCCGCGATATACAACCGATTGGATGGCATCGAGCGCCGGGTAGTTGCCGTAGGTCTTCGCTCGCTGCAACGCATTCGCCGCCGAAAAGGCCTGGACACCCGCGAGTGAGCGCGGGTCGGCACCGGGAACCACAAACCCGGTCTTGTCCCAGGGCTTGACGATCGCGTCGGTTGAGGCCGCGCGGATCCACTCCCGGGCGCGGCGGACGAGTTCGGCATCGGGCGCTACCTCGTCGACTAGGCCGCGCGCTAGCGCCTGCGCCGGCGACAGGCTCGTCCCCTCGAGCAGCAACGGCAGGGCTTCGAGCGCCCCCAGCATGCGCAGGTATCGCTGCGTCCCGCCGATCCCCGGGAACAGCCCGACTTTGGCTTCGGGCAGACCGAACAGGGCGCGCGGGTCGTCGGTCGCGATGCGGCGATGGCAGGCGAGGCAGATCTCAAACCCGCCGCCGAGAGCCGTGCCGTTGATCGCCGCGACAAACGGCTTCTTTGCGGTCTCGATCCGCCGGAACAGGCGATGCAGGTCCATAAACCGATCGAAGTGGCTGCGGATGCGCGCCCCTTCGGTTTCACCCCCCGTTTCCGCCATCAGCGCCTCGAGCCACTCGAGGTCGGCGCCGGCGATGAACGCAGGCTTGCCGCTCGTAATGACCACACCCTTGGTCTCGGGCTCGGACAGCACCTGATCGACCGCGGCCGCAAATTCACCGAGCGAGACATCGTTCATCACATTCATCGAGCGCCCAGGCATGTCCCAGGTGATGACGGCGATCCCGTCTTCGTCGTGCGCCAGGGTCAGGTTCGTCATGGCGGCACCCTCAAACGCGCTCGATGATGGTCGCCGTTCCCATCCCGGCGCCGACGCACAGGGTGACGAGGGCGGTACCGAGCCCGGTCCGCTCCAGCTCATCGAGCGCGGTGCCGAGGATCATCGCACCGGTGGCGCCCAGCGGATGGCCCATCGCGATGGCGCCGCCATTGACGTTGACCTTTTCAGGGCCGAGCTCGAGGAGCTTCTCGTAGAGCAGGACCACGGCGGCAAAGGCTTCGTTGAGCTCGAACAAGTCAATGTCCGACGTCGTCATACCCGCGCGCTTCAATACTTTGCGCGTCACTTTCTCGGGCCCGGTCAGCATGATGCAAGGTTCCGAGCCGATCGAGGCGAAGGCGCGGATGCGGGCGCGAGGCTTGAGCCCCATCGCCACACCGGCTTCGCACGTGCCGAGCAGGATCGCAGCGGCGCCGTCGACGATCCCCGAGGAATTGCCGCTGTGATGGACGTGCTCGATCGCCTCGATCTTCGGGTAGCGCTGCACCGCGACGGCGTCGAACCCGAAATCGGCGCCGAGCTGGGCGAAGGACGGCTTCAGCCCACCCAGCGCCTGCATCGTCGTGCCGGGGCGCATATGCTCGTCGCGTTCGAGCAGGGTGAAGCCGATCTCGTCCTTGACCGGCACGACCGAGCGGGCAAAGCGGCCTTCCTCCCACGCCAGGGCTGCCCGGCGCTGGCTCTCGACCGCGTAGAGGTCGACATCGGTGCGCGAGAAACCCCATTTCGTCGCAATCAGATCGGCGCTAATGCCCTGCGGGATGAAGTAGGTCTTGAAGGCGACCGCCGGGTCGGTCATCCACGCGCCGCCCGACGAGCCGATCGGCACCCGCGACATCGATTCGACGCCGCCGCCGATCGCGACATCGGATTGCCCCGCCATGATCTGCCCGGCGGCGATGTTTGTCGCTTCCAATCCCGAGGCGCAGAAGCGGTTGACCTGAACCCCGGCGACGCTCTCGGCATAATTGGCGTGCAGCGCGGCGATGCGCGCGATGTCGGCACCCTGCTCGCCGACAGGCTCGACGCAGCCGAAGACGACATCGTCGACAAGCGCGGTGTCGATCCCGTTGCGATCGCGCACAGCGCGCAGCACGCCCGCGGCAAGTTCGATCGGCGGCACCTCGTGCAATGCGCCGTCCGGCCTACCGCGCCCGCGCGGAGTGCGGACGTGATCGTAGATGTAGCATTCGGTCATGATTTGCCTCGTCGGCTCGCCGTTCTTGGAGGTGAGGGTAGGAGCAGCACCATCGTTCTACAAGGCCACCGCTCGATATGCTTTCATCGCTTATGGTGCCGCGGCCACCCGACAGGAATCAGAGAGGCGCAGACGGGCTCGCGGAGCTTTCGGTCGAGCGGCTCGGCGCACAGGGCGACGGCATTGCCGAATGCGACGGCGAACCGGTCTTTCTGCCCTTTACGGTGCCGGGCGACCGCGTCCGCGCGCGGCTCGGCGCTCGCCGAGGCGGAGGCCGCGAGGGCCGGGTCGTCGAATGGCTGGACACTGGGAATGGGCGCGCCGATGCGCCTTGCACACATTTCGGCCGTTGCGGCGGCTGCGCACTACAGCATCTCAATGAGGCTTCCTATCTGGCTTTCAAGCTCGGCGCGCTAGGCACTGCGCTCAAACGGATCGGGATCGATCCTGACCTAGTGCAGCCGTTGCGGGTCGTTCCGCCGGAGCGACGCCGCGCCCGGCTCGGGATGATGCGACCGGGGGATCCCCGCTTACCCCCGCTGGTCGGGTTCCGCGAGCGCTTTCGTCACGATCTCGTCGACCTCTCCGAATGCCCGGTTCTCCAGCCGGCGCTCTTCGCGCTCGTCGACGAGCTGCGGCTCGCTGCCGGTAACTTGTTGCCGCCGGGCGGCGCGGCGGAGGTGACGCTGACCCGTACAGACAGCGGCGTCGATGCGCTATTCGAAGCCGCCGAGCGCCCCGGGCTCGGCGCGCTCGAAGCGCTAACGGGACTCGCCGAGCGCTGTGATCTCGCGCGTATCGTCTGGCGCTCCTCCGCCGAGGAGATGCTCGTCGTGGAGCGCCGTCCAGTCCGCGTGGTGCTATCGGGGGTCGCCGTCCCCTTCCCGCCGGGCGGCTTTCTGCAGGCGAGCCCGGCGGCGGAAACGATCCTCGTCGAGGAGGTCCTAGCCGGCATCGGGCCGCGCCATCCGGTGCTCGATCTCTTCGCCGGGCTCGGTACCTTCACCTTCGCGCTGGCCGCGACCGGACCGGTGCATGCTGTCGAAGACGACGAGCGCGCCGTGGCCGCCCTCGCCCACGCCGCCGCCGGCCAGCCCCGGGTTACCATCGAGCGGCGCGACCTCACCCGCAACCCGCTGCCGCCCGAGGCACTCTCTGCCTACGCCGCCGCGGTGTTCGACCCGCCGCGCGCCGGTGCCCTGCGGCAGGGCGCGGCACTCGCCGGCTCGGCCCTCGCGACGGTCGTCGCCGTCTCTTGCAACCCCGTAACCTTCGCTCGCGACGCCGCCCGGCTGATCGCAGGCGGCTTCCGCCTGGAACGGGTCGTGCCGGTCGACCAGTTCGTATGGACGCCGCATCTCGAGCTCGTGGCGGTGTTCGGCCGGTGATAACCTTGTATTCGATGTCTTTTCGGCTCTTACATGACTGTCATGGCGGCAGTCGCGTTCGATACTCTGAAACTGGCGCAGCGGCTTGAGGCTGCCGGCTTGCCCGGCAAGCAAGCACAAGACATCGCCAGCGCCCTTTCCGAGACCATCGGCGAGGCTGTTGTAACCCGGCAACATCTCGATCTTCGGCTCGCCGAGTTGGATTGTCGGCTGGCCGAGGTGGCTGCGCGGCTCGAAGGAAAGATCGCCGAGCTGGCCGCGCAGGTCGAAACCAGGATAGCCGAATTGCGCGCCGAGATACTGAAGTGGATGTTCGGAGCGGTCAGGCTACAGACGCTCGCCATCCTCGGCGGCGTGGCCGCGTTGCTGCGCCTTTTTGGCCGCTAATCTCAGCCCCGGACGCCCGACGCGAGGATCGCGAGGATCGGAACGGCAAAGCCGTCCGGGCGGCGGTAGGAGGCAGCCCCGCGTGCGATCGCGGCTTCGATCGCCGGCAGCGCCGCCGCGGGCTGGGCGCCGATCAGCGCCGCGGTGCGCACAGTCCCGCGGCGAAACCCCTCGATCAGATCCCCGGGAGTGGCAACGCGCCATTCGCTGCGCACCCGCCGCGCTTCGGTGTCGGTAAACCCGGCCGCGTTGAGGACGCGCAGCAGATCCTCGGGCAGGCGAAGGCTCCCGCCCGGAGGCGGCGCGTTGGCCGCTTCGAGGTCGCCATGCGCCGAGATTGCGTCGAAGAGGAGCTGCCAGGCAATGTTCTCGGCGGGCGCCGCCCAGGACGTGAACGCCACTCGTCCGCCCGGTCGCAACACCCTGCGCGCTTCGGCGAGAGCCCGGTTCGGTTCGGCAACGTGGTGAATTCCGAAATTCGCTACCACGGCGTCGAATACTTCGTCGGCGAAGGGCAGGACCTCCGCGTCGCTCTCTTCGAAGCAGATGCCGGGGTGGTCGGCGCGCGCCAACGCGATCATCGCCGAGGAAAAATCGAGCCCCACCGGCAGTGCTCCACGCTCCCCCGCTCCGCTCGCGACGAGACCCGGTCCGCAGGCGAGGTCGAGCACGCGCATTCCTGCTCCGACCCTCGCGGCGTTGAGCAAATCGTCGATGAAACCTCGTGTCGCTCGGGCAAAGGTCGCGGCATAGTGCGCTGCCACCTGCTGCCAACCGGCATGCTCGAAGTTGCGGACGGCCTGGGGATCGAAAATCATCGCAGCGCCGCCGCGGCGCGAGCGACGCGCTCGGCGCGGTCACGTTGACGGGGTGCGGCGCGCTTCAGCTCGGCGGCGAGCACTACGGGATCGGCGGTCTCGGGTGAGCCTGACGCGAAGGGCGGCGCCGGGGCGTATTCGATGCCGAGCTGAATCGCCTCCGCCGTCGTTCTACCCGCGATCTCGGCGGCGACAGCGAGAGCCACGTCGATCCCGGCGGTGACGCCACCGCTAGTAAAAATGTTGCCATCGACGACCACGCGCTCCGCCACCGGCTCGGCGCCGAAGGCGCGCAGCAGATCGCGCGACATCCAGTGGGTCGCGGCGCGGCGCTCCCGCAATAGCCCTGCGGCACCCAGCACCAGTGCGCCGGTGCACACGCTGACGACATAGCGCGCGGCGGGCGCGGCGCGGCGCAGAAAGGCGAGCACCTCGGCGTCCTCGAGCAGCGGGTTGATCCCTGCTCCGCCCGGCACGAAAACAAGATCGAGGGGTGGACAGGACGACAATGTGGCCATCGGCAGGATCGTCAACCCGTGCTCGGACCGCACCGGGTCGAGGGTCTTCCACAACAGCAATGTCTCGGCCCCCGGCAGCCGCGCGAGGACCTCGTAGGGGCCGGCCAGGTCGAGCTGGGTCAGGTCGGGAAATACCAGCATCCCACTTCTGAAGCGCGTCTCGCTCATCGCTTGTCTCCCCCGTGGAAGACGCTCTTGTCTATCTGTAGAGTGGCACACCGGCAAGTTAGAGGAGACGACCATGCCCTTGTTGCTTGCCAGCCCGGCGATCCCGCCGGGTGGCGAGATCCCATCGCAGTTCACCTGCGACGGCACCGTTATCTCGCCGCCGCTGACATGGTCCGGGCTGCCGGACGGAACCAGAAGCCTCGTCCTCGTCGTCGAGGATCCGGATGCGCCGTCCGGAGTGTTCCGTCATTGGGCGGCGTTCGACATTCCTGCGGGATCGCGCGGTCTCGACGCCGGTTATTCCGCAAATCGGCCGGCTAGCGGTTTCCACGAGGCGCGCAACGATTTCGGCAAGGCGGGCTACGGCGGCCCTTGTCCCCCCAAGGGGTACGGGACTCACCATTACCACTTCCGTCTCCTTGCGATCAGCCAGCCGACCCTCGACCTGAAGCCGACTGCGACCGCCGCGGACGTGCTGAGGACGGCGGAACCCTACGTTATCCAGCGCGCCGAGTTGGTCGGCACCTATCATCGCTGACCGACGATATCACGAGCCCTCCTGAGCCGGATTCGGGAACGCCGCGTTTGCTAACCCCATGCCCAATACGGCGGTAACTCAGACAGACGCCTACCGCACGGTTGGCCAAAGCCTGACCGTCGCGGCGCTCGGGGTAGTCTATGGCGACATCGGCACGTCGCCGCTTTACACCGTCAAGCAATGTTTCCCCGACATAGCCGGCGTCACCGAACCACGCGTGTTTGGTGTCCTCTCCCTGATCGCCTGGGCGCTGACTTTGGTCGTCACGGTGAAGTACGTCATCGTCCTGATGCGGGCCGACAATCGGGGCGAGGGCGGCATCCTCGCGCTGATGGTTCTGGCGTTGCGTGCCGCCGCCGGCCGGCGCAGTTGGTGGATTCTCTGGGCCGGGCTATTCGGCGCCGCGTTGTTCTACGGCGACGGCGTTCTGACGCCGTCGATTTCGGTGCTGAGCGCGGTCGAGGGCCTCAAGGTCGCGACCCCGACGCTCGAACCCTACGTGCTGCCGTCGGCTCTCGCCCTTCTCGTCGTCCTATTCGTCGCCCAACGCACGGGTACGGGACGCGTCGGCGGGTATTTCGGCCCGATAATCATCGTCTGGTTCATCACGATCGGCCTCCTTGGTGCGATCGAGGTTGTCCGTTATCCCGCCGTCATCCGGGCTCTCGATCCGCGCCACGCGATCGATCTGATCCTGCTCGATCCCTGGCGGGGTTTTGTGCTGCTCGGCGCGGTCGTACTGGCAGTGACCGGAGCGGAAGCGCTTTACGCCGATATGGGACATTTTGGGCCGGCGCCGATCCGGCGAGCTTGGTTGCGCTTTGTCTTCCCGGCATTGCTGCTGAACTACTTCGGGCAGGGCGCGCTTCTCCTTGCCCACCCGGACGCCATCGAGAACCCGTTTTTCCGTCTTGCCCCGGATTGGGGGGTCTATCCGCTCGTCGGGCTCGCCTCCGCCGCCACTGTGATCGCCTCACAGGCGGTGATCTCCGGCGCCTTCTCGATCACCCATCAGGCGGTGCAGCTCGGCTATCTTCCGCGGATGCTAGTACGGCACACCTCGGAGCGGGAAATCGGCCAGGTCTACGTGCCGGCGATGAACGGGATCTTGCTGGTGGCGGTCGTCGCAACCGTGCTCGGCTTCCGCTCCTCGAACGCGCTCGGCGGCGCCTACGGCATCGCCGTCACCGGAACCATGTCGGTCACAACCATTCTCGCCTTTGTCTATCTTCGCTGGGGTGCCGGCTGGCGCCTCTGGCAGCTGATCCCGTTATTCACGCTCTTCTTGGTCGTCGATCTGTCTTTCTTTGGCGCCAACCTGTTGAAGCTGACGGAGGGCGGCTGGTTCCCCCTCGCGATCGCCGGCGCCACCTATACGGTGATGATGACGTGGCTGTGGGGGCGGGAGCGCGCCGCTGCGCAGCGGGCGAGCGGCGCGTTACCGCTCGCGACATTGGTCGAGACGCTCCGTCCCGACCGCCCGGTGCGAGTCCCCGGCACGGCGATTTATATGACCGCACGGGTCGAAAACGTGCCGACCGCGCTGCTGCACAACATGAAGCACAACAAGGTACTGCACGAGCGGAACGTGCTGATGAACGTGCGGACCGAGGATGTGCCAAGTCTGCCGGAGGCGGAGCGGTTGGAAATCCATCATTTTGGTCAGAATTTCCACACCGTCACGATCCGCTACGGCTTTCTTGAAGAGCCCGACATCCCGCGCGCATTGGCGTTGTGCCGCGTCGGCGGGCTGCGCTTCAATCTCATGGAAACCTCGTTCTTTGTCCGGCGTGAGAAGATCATCGCCAAGCGCCGGTCGGGCATCTTCCTACCCTTCAAGAAACTCTTTATCCTTCTGTCGAATATGGCGCTCGACGCGACGGAGTTCTTCAGAATACCGGTCAACCGGATCGTCGAGCTCGGCGGGCAGATCGAGCTCTAGTCTAG